>QWCN01000580.1_pt1 | contig 63055 bp, 58 predicted proteins | sample 1972711 | NCBI WGS metagenome assembly QWCN01 (sample SAMN09866707, study PRJNA288562) | Human gut metagenome isolate term1_stool, whole genome shotgun sequencing... | isolation source: gut | host: Homo sapiens | place: USA: California | reverse complement strand
ACAAAAACGTAGTGTTCATGCGGGTTTTCGGCGTTTTCCTATCCCTTAACGGGCTTCTATTCATCTTGTGCGAGAGAGAAAAATTCTACTATTTTTTATCAGTATTATCCCGATAGCCGCTCGACCTCGATGTCAATACCCGATAGCCGCTAATTTATCCATATTCTCGCGCTTCAGCTCGATAGAGGAATGCACATATCGCTCGAGCGTTATCTGCGGACTCGAATGCCCGAGCACCTCAGACAGACTCTTTATATCAAAGCCGACCTCCACGCACCGTGTGGCAAAGCTGTGACGCAGTGAATGAAAATGTACCCCGGACAGCTCGCACGTCTCGCAATACCGACGCATTTTGTATTGCAAGGCGCGCGGCTCGACATATCTGCTCTCGCTCCCGGTGAGAACATACGCCAGCGGCTTGTCGGCATAAAAGCGTCTGCACAGCTCCGCCGCAAAGCCTCCGAGCGGAATATCTCTCTGGGAGGCAAAGCTCTTCGGGTCGCTGACGACTATATGCGTTTTCTTCCCGTCGCCGCCGAGGTCTCGCAGCCGCTGCATCGTTCCGCCTACATGAAGTATGCCGTCACCGAGCGATATATTGCCCCATTTCAGCGCACATATTTCGCCTATGCGCAGTCCGGTCAGCAGCGCAAGCAGCGTTCCGAAGCAGCACAGATCGTCTTTTGCCTCGGATGCGAGATAGTCGGTCAGTCTGCGCTGCTCCTCGCGCGACAGCACGCGCATCTCGTGCCGCTGCTCCTTCGGATAGACAATATCTGCAGCACGGAAGCTCGGTACCCGTACCTCGATATAGCGCAGTATCGAGCGCAGCTGCCCGAGAATATCACGCACCGTTTTTGCCGAAAGCCCGTCGCTATGCAGCAGGTCGTATGCAAACTGCTCCGTCAGCGCCGAGGTCAGCTCCGTCCCCCGATACCCGCCGAGCCGCGGCTTGATGTACTTCTCCGATACCCCGGTATATTTGACATAGGTAGATTCCTTGACCCTACTGCGCTTCAGTCTCAGCCACTCGTCGCAGTAATCGGACATCAGGCGTTTTTCGATCGGTGCGCCGCTGCCGCGCTCCGGCAGCGCAGCTATCGCGCGGCTCAGCTTTTCCTTTGTGCTGCGATAGGTCCTGCCGTAACAATAGCCGTAGCGCGCCGCACCGTCCGGAGAGCGGCTTTTTATATACCGCGCCTCCCACCGTCCGTCCTTTCGCTTATAGATATTTTCTCCTTTTCTGCTCATAAGAGCACCTCCTTTTTGTCAATACGGCAGACAGCCGCCGCGTCTGCGCCGAATCCGGCAGAGCTCACCGACCAATACATAAATGACGCTGTTACGACCGAAACCGCTGCGAAAAACTAAAAAGAATGCGACAACGGTATATCGGCTGCGAATGCACCTATGCAGCGTCAACAATGAGTTTGCCGACGGCGGATATGACGGCAAATAGCCGTACCTCATAAGCTAATATACGTTTTTTCACCCCATCCTCCCTCCCGGAAAAGGCAAAAAAGCCATTATCAACTAAAAGTCGAAATGTTTTTCATAAATTCCCTTGCATTTCATTTCCAATTGTGTTATACTTATTATCGCAGAGTATGAAACTCTGCGAAAAAAACGACTGATTTTCATGTTAATTTATGTTGTTTTTTCACAATCGGCATTAGCGGCTTACAACCGCATGCTCAGCTGCGGTCTATTTATATTTTACGGCTCTGTATGCGACTTTTTTGCCCCCACACCTTCCTCATGCCGCACGTATATCGGCATAACCGTGAGCGCCCGACAAGCATATACAGCTCCAAATACAGATGCTCCGCCGTTATAATAATTGTTTTATACGGCAGCATCACATTAAGCGGCGGCATTCCGAGATCAACCGCTCAAAAGCGCATAAACAAAAATGCATCCTCCCGAAGCAGATACCCATACAGCGGGTAAAAGCTCCGAGAGGATGCTTTTTCATATCGGCGCGGTCCGCACCGACCTATGCTGTTAAATTTTTTGTCCCGACGCAAGTCGCGCCGACACGATCACCGTTTATCCGCCGAGCAGGATAACCTTTATCTCATCGAGAGATGCGGCATAGCTTATGCCGGACTGCCGCTCATCGGAGGACAAGCCCTTTTCGGTCATATGCCGCAGCAGCGCTCTCAGGCTCTCGTAATAACCGTCAAGATTGTAGAGTATGCAGGGCTTGTCGAGCTGCCCCATGCAGACCCGCGCCATTATCTCAGATATCTCTTCAAGCGTACCCGTTCCGCCCGGAAAAGCAATAAACGCATCGCCGAGCCGTATCATCTCCGCCTTGCGCTCGGACATACCGGGTGTTACTATCAGCTCGGTCAGTCCGTTGTGCTGAACGTCGCTCTCGACAAAAAACTGCGTTTCAACTCCGATAGCCTTGCCGCCCGCAGAGAGCACGCTGTCCGCCAACTCGCCCATAAGTCCGGTGCGCGAGCCGCCGTAAACAAGAGTATTTCCGCTCTCGCCTATCCATCCGCCGAGCTCGACGACCGCCCTGCCGAGAGCCGGATCGTTGCCCTCATTTGCGCCGAGATATACTGTTATGTTCATGTGCTGAATTCCTTTCGCCTTGTCAGTGATGCGGTCACGCGGAAAAGCATCTGCCGCAGACCGCCGCAATCATTATATCATAAAGCGGCTCGCGTTTCAACCGCTAAAGCAGGAGCAAGATATCGTCAATATCCCCCTGCTGCACGAGTGAACGCTCCGCAATAACGGTCGGCACTGCCCGAGGCACAGGGAGCGTAAAACCGTACGCAATAGAATATAAAGATATCCCCGTGCTTCACCGCCGTTTGAGCGGTAAAGCGCGGGGATATTTTTTGTACGAAAGAAACGACGTTGCGGCGAAAAGAAACGCCGTCACTACGAGTCCGGTCTAATAAGAGCCTTAGCCACTTTTTCTTTGACCATACAGGCGCAAAGAAAAAGTTAACAAAAAGAAACGCCGCCTCAAGGGCTACGCGCCCTTGACCCCCGCAACCTTTGAAAAGGTTGACGAAACTTTTAATCTGCTTGCCACCTCAGCCAGTGCGTAACGGGTGAAACCTCCACCCCGCAATCGTCCCGCTGATCTGTCCGAGAAAAAAGTCCTCAGTCGCAAAGTTTTTGCCGAGCCTTTTTCAAAAGGCCGCGTACCCCCGCGTTCCCCGCTTCCCCCGCGTCCGTGCTCAGTTTATAGCGGTGACCTTATAGCCCTGATCCTCGACCGCCTTTTTCATCGTATCGTCGGACACATTGCCCGAGAGTGTAACGACAGCGGTTCCCGCCTCGTGGCTGACCTCTGCGGCTATCACGCCGTTAAGTGCCTCGAGCGCCTTTTTAACATGCATCTCGCAGTGTCCGCACATCATACCTTCAATTGTAACAGTCTTTTTCATAGTTTTGTTCTCCTTTGTATCAATTATATTTTTTATATTTTTATCGGCATCGGAATTGCCTCTGCCGTGCGCCTTACGGTCATGGCGTGCGTCATAGAGCTTGAACAGATTCAGGCGCAGCGCATTTGAAACAACACTGAAGCTCGACAAACTCATTGCGGCAGCACCGAACATAGGATTAAGCTGCCATCCGAGCAGGGGGATAAACACGCCCGCAGCGAGCGGTATACCGATAATATTATATATAAACGCCCAGAACAGATTCTCGTGAATATTTCTCAGCGTCGCGCGGCTCAGTCTTATTGCTGCGGGAACATCTGAGAGCCTACTCTTCATAAGCCCCACATCCGCCGCATCTATTGCAACATCCGCACCCGCGCCTATGGCTATGCCGATATCCGCCGCAGTCAGTGCGGGAGCGTCGTTTATGCCGTCGCCGACCATGGCAACCCTGCCCGTCTTTTGCAGCTCGCGGACGGCATCCGCCTTTCCGCCGGGCAGCACGCCCGCAATGACCTCATCCACGCCCGCCATAGCGCCCACAGCCTTTGCGGTGCGATCGTTATCGCCCGTCAGCATGACAACGCGAATGCCCATTCCGCGCAGCTCGGCTATTGCCTGAGCGCTGTCCTCCTTGACCGTGTCGGCAACTGTGATAATGCCGCACAGTCTGCCGTCACGCGCAAAGAACAGGGGTGTTTTGCCCTCGCCCGAGAGCTGCTCCGCACGTGCCCGAAGCGCATCCGGAACATCAACGCTATCCGAAATAAATCTGCCGCTGCCGCCGACAAGCGTCTGCCCGCAGAGCTGTCCCGTCAGTCCGTTGCCCGGCAGCGCACTGAAGCTGTCAAGCTCCGCCGCCACGATACCATCCTGCTCCGCACGGCTGTTCACCGCACGGGCAAGGGGATGCTCACTGCGCCGCTCGAGCGCATAAGCAAGCGAGAGCAGCTCATCAGCGCCGACCCCATCTGCGGGAATAATATCGGTCACGGTCGGCTCGCCGCGCGTTATCGTGCCGGTCTTGTCGAGCGCGACTATCCGGGTCTTGCCGGTATTTTCGAGCGAAACTGCTGTCTTAAACAAAATTCCGTGCTTTGCGCCGACACCGTTTCCGACCATTATCGCGACCGGAGTCGCAAGTCCGAGCGCGCACGGACAGCTGATGACAAGCACCGAGATTCCGCGTGCAAGCGCATATCCGAGCGACTGTCCCGCAATGAGCCATGCGGCGACAGTCACCGCCGCTATCGTTATAACGGTGGGAACGAACACGCCGGACACCTTGTCCGCTACCTTTGCGATAGGCGCCTTGGTCGCCGCCGCGTCGCTGACCATCGCGATTATCTGCGAAAGCGTAGTGTCCTCGCCGACCCTGCGAGCCTCGCAGCGGATAAAGCCGGAGCTGTTCAGCGTTCCCGCCGAAACGGTGCTGCCCTTCGATTTGTCCACCGGAATGCTCTCGCCGGTAAGCGACGATTCATCCACCGCGCTGCTGCCGCTGAGCACAACACCGTCCACCGGGATGCTCTCACCGGGACGAACGACAAATACATCTCCCCTCGCCACCTCGGCTATCGGGACGGTGATCTCCTCGCCTTTCCGCTCGACCGTTGCAGTCTGAGGCGCAAGCTGCATCAGCCCGCGCAGCGCATCGGTAGTCCTGCCCTTTGAACGAGCCTCGAGCATCTTTCCTACCGTTATCAACGCGAGTATCATTGCCGCCGATTCAAAGTAAAACTCATGCATGTACGACATGACCGCTTCGGCATCACCGCGCACCTGCGCACCCGTCATTGCAAACAGCGCAAATGTACTGTAACCGAAAGCCGCCGTCGAGCCGAGCGCAACAAGCGTATCCATATTCGGCGCACGGTGCAGCAGCGCGCGAAAGCCGCTGATAAAGAATTTCTGATTGATGACCATGACCGCCGACGTGAGCAGCAGCTGCAGGAGTCCCATAGCCGCATGATTGCCCTCAAAGAATGACGGCAGCGGCCAGCCCCACATCATGTGTCCCATTGATACGTACATCAGCACTGCAAGAAAGCCGAGTGATGCGATAAGCCGCTTTTTCAGCACCGGAGTTTCTCTGTCCTTCAGCGCGTCGTCGCCCGCCGCTGCGGCAGACGCGCCGGAGGCTGCCGATTCCGCACCGCGGCGCTTCGGCTCCGCGCCGTATCCCGCGTCACGCACAGCCGTAACTATCGCGTCCGCACTCGCGGTACCCTCAACGCCCATCGAGCCGGTCAGCAGACTGACCGAGCAGGAGGTTACGCCCGGTACGGCGGAAACCGCTTTTTCTACACGAGAGCTGCACGCCGCACAGCTCATGCCCGTTACCGTGTATTGCTCCAAGATCTATCCCCTCTCTCATGACCGCATACCCGCAGCAGCTCGCGGTTATTCGCGTTATTATATATTATACCTGATATTGATGCTGTCAATACCGTCACGACAGCATTGCACCGTCGGCTCGGTCTTTTCATTCAGTGCCGGGCGGGCTGACTTGCATACTCATGAAAACCCCGCCGATTCATTTTCCCGGCATACCGCCGCCCGATTTGATCGGTCCACGCTTATATATCAGCCGTATACATAAGCGGTAAACTATTTCATCAGTCTGCCGAGCGTCTGTATCAGCTCGTCTATTACCTCGTCCTTGCCCGCGCGTATATCGCGTGCAACACAGCCGTGTATGTGGCTCGTGAGCAGCTCGCGGTTAAAGGCGCTGACCGCCGCATTCACGGCTGCCGACTGAACAAGAATATCGGCACAGTACGCATTGTTCTCGACCATTCCGCGGATACCGCGTATCTGACCCTCGATCCGGTTCAGACGGTGTATCAGCTTCTGCCGCTCACGCTCCGGGCGCTCGGTCGTTTTCCCGCAGCAGCTGTTGCCGCTGCCCATTGTATTGCAGCAGGCGGTCTGCTCACCGTCCGCCGCTCCTCCGTCGGCGGCTTTTTTGTCCTCGCCGCAGCAAGTCTCCGCAGCTCCGCTCTCCTCAGGTATTACCGTCTTTTTATCTTCTTCTGCATACTCACCCCCGCCGCAGCAGGGACACGCCTTTTCATGTGTCATAGCACCTCTCCTTTATACCCCATCGGGGTATCTGCATTATATACCCACAGGGGGTATATGTCAATAGGCAAAGCAGAAATTTTAAACTATTTCTCAGCCTGTATTCTCATGACGATAGGCACCGCCGCGTTCTTTTTCGCCCGATGCTTTTTTACAGAAAAAAGAATGCGGCGAAAAAACGACGCACTCTCAATATTCTCATTATTTAACTTAATATTTCCTCGATAAGGGCTATTTAAACCGCCCCGCTGCTCTCCGATCCCGGCATATCGGCGACATCGGCATTTTCAGAAGCATCACAGCCGTCGCCCGAAGATTTCTGTGCATCCGAGACGACAGCCGAAGCCTGCGCGGTATCACTGGGCGGAGCGGAAACGCAAGCATCCGAGGCATCGGCATTATCCGTTCCGACAGCCGATACAGCCGACTTTGCCGCAGCGGTGCGCGGGAACAATCGTCTGTCAAGCGCATTCAGCACAGCCACAAAGCCCTTGTTGCCGAAATACAGTACGAGCGCGGCGAGCGTTACGGCGGCAAGCATCAGCAGATTTATCGCCTTATGTCCGAAATGTGTATCAAGATACCCGGATATCATCTCCGACACCCATTGCTGAATACAGTAAAATTCAAGACTCATCATCCCGAAAAAGCCGAGCACGGCATTCGCCGCAGCAGACAGCCACCGCGTGGCGCGGAAAGAAGCGAGCAGGTCGAGCAGCTTTGCCATGATAAGCGGCAGCGACATTGCTATAAGCAGATTCGGCACACAGCAGTTCGACACGGGTACGAGCAGATACATTCCGTCCACATTCGTCCGATCGGCAAGGTAGAGACCGAGCAGCAGAGTAAGCGCCGTCAGCGCCCACAGTCCGCGGCTCTCCCGCATTCTGTTATTCTGACATAGCCAACCGTACAGCACACCGACCAAAAAGACGGGTATACGGTTTGTAAAGCCGTACATATCCCCCCCTGAGCCTGTCGCGCAGGACCATCGACACGAGCAGCCATATCACGAGCACCGTCAGGGTAAAGACCGTCTTATTCTTTGCGCGCGAAAATATCGCCCAGTAGAGCGGGAAAACGAGATACAGCGTCAGTATCGCGGGAACGAACCACATAAAGGAATAGATGCTCTTAAAATAGAAATTGTATCCCGAAACATTCGCCAAAAACTCTTGTGCACTCCAGCCGTAGCTCACTCCGACAATTACCGCGACCGCGAGGTACGGAAAGAGGATCCTCTTTATCCGCCCGAAATAAAAGCGACCGACACTGCTCTTTTTAATAGCATAGGTCAGTCCCATGCCCGACAGCAGCAGGAATATATCAACGCCGCAGAAGCCGATGTCCTTAAGGAATACCTCCCGCTCCCAAAAGCTCTCGCCGTACGGGATAAGCAGCCGCCACTCGTGCATTGCAAGTATCCACAGAGCCGCAAAGCCCATTATCGCCTTGCGGTACTTGGATATCACCGCGATCATACTCTTCTCTTCCATTTTTGTCTCCGAAAGTTCGTCAGAATAAACGTATGCGGCTTGCGCAACGCCGCGGCGAATATCGGGCGATAACACATATAACGCCATACGCCGACTTTCGTTGACATTATATCACTTTTATGTAATAAACACAATATTGCTGAAGAATATTTTACAGCCCTGAGCAAGATTTTGCATCACACACCGATCAAAAGGATGATTATCTCCGAAATCCGACAGCCGTTCATCCCGATCCGGCATCGGCATTCCGTCTTTATTATCTAATTATCTATCCGAGTTTTATCCGAGAGCAGACGTGCATATCCGTAGATCGACACGACGCCGGCGCAGCGGCAGCTTAACTTTTTCAGCGTCGGTCATATTGCATTTGCCGAAAAACAGAATATTGAAAATACCGAAAGAGTGTGCTACAATATATGTAAATAACGACCCTGCCGTACAGACCGAGCATGCGGCGGACAATCGAATATCGGAGGTATATCAATGGGTACGATATGCGGAGCAAACTGCGACGAATGCAGAGGAAGAGACGAATGCAGGGGTTGTGCCGAGACCTGCGGCAGCCCGTTCGGAGGTCGCTGCATCGCAGCCGAATATATAAAGGTGGGCGGCAGAGCGGCATATGACGAGTTTCGCCGACAGCTGCTCGATGAGATAAATTCGCTGCTTGAAGCCGAGGGACTGCCGCACGCGCTTGCGCTGTACGAGCTGCCCGGACAGTATGTCAATCTCGAGTATCCCACTCCCGGCGGCGAGCGGGTGCGTCTGCTGAGCGACAATGATATCTATCTCGGAACACAGATAGAATTCGCCGATCTCGGTATCTGCTACGGCGTGATCGCCGACACCGGCTTTATACTCATATGCAGCTACAGCCGCGACGGCAGCGACCCCGAGATAGTCGTTTTCAAGCGCAGATAAGCATATCCGCCGCGCAGCCGGCATCATCGGACTTTTACGAGGCATGCAGCGGCACAGCATGATTTCATCGCAGCGGCAAAAATAATCGGCGGCATACCGCCGCATCAGCACAGAACCGTGCATATGCACATATAGGCTCGGCGCATGACATGAAAAACGCATTTTGAGCCGCAATCAAAGCGAAAGGAGGACGGCAGACGACTGCCCGACACATTATGAACGACGGCATGAGCATGACGCTGGAGGACCTTCTGTCGGAGAATACGGCAGCAGATATTACCGAAGCCGACGGTGCGGAGGCTCCGACATACAACAGCACCGCCGAGACGCGCGCCGCGCAGTGCAGCATAGGCTGGAATCCGTGGCACGGCTGCACCAAGATAAGCCCCGGCTGCCTCAACTGCTATGTTTACCGCAGAGACGAGACCTTCGGCATAAGCGACAGAAGCGGCACCTGCCGAAAGACCTCCGCCTTTTCGCTTCCCCGCAAGCGCCGCCGCGACGGCAGCCTCAGAATCGCACCGGGCAGCACCGTCATGACCTGCTTCACCTCCGACTTTCTGCTGCCGGATGCCGACGAATGGCGCGGCGAGTGTTGGGATATGATGCGTGAGCGCCGTGACTGCCGCTTTGTTTTTTTTACAAAGCGCATCGACCGCCTCGACCGATGCCTGCCGTCCGACTGGGAAGACGGGTACGAAAATGTGACCATCGGCTGCACCGTCGAAAACAGGCAGATGGCAGAGTACAGACTGCCGATATTTCTCTCGCAGCCGCTGCGGCATCGCATAATAGTTGCCGAGCCGCTGCTCGAGTCACTCGATATCTCCCGATATCTCGGCGGCGTCGACGAGGTCATAGTCGGCGGTGAATCCGGAGACGGCGCGAGATGCTGCGACTATGCGTGGGTGCTTGACCTGAGACGGCAGTGCATAGAACACGGCACAGCTTTTTCATATCATCAAACAGGCGCACGGCTGATTAAAAACGGGAGAATCTATAATATTCCACGCGCGCATCAGCTCTCGCAGGCAAAGCGCGCACGGATAGATTGGAGCGCTCGGTAATACACACGCACCCCCCGACCGAACGCCGCACGGATAAATCAAGATAAATCAAAAAGGCTGTGAAAAAACTCGTTTTTTACAGCCTCTTTGATCATCCGGGGATAGGTAAAAATGTTCGGCATTCCGCCTGCGGAAAAGCGGATTCTATCTTTTACGAGCGATCTCCGCTCCCCGCCATACCTCAACGGAATGCCCGCTTATCTTATTCGCCTTTTCGCACCGGACCTTTTAGGCATTCGCTTTTCTTTTATTCTGCCCTGCCGTCCGAGTTTTTAACTTGTACACCGTCGCCCGAACCATCCTCCGTACCGATATTCCGCGTCAGCTCCCGCAGGCGCTCGCGCGACAGCTCGAGCAGCTCTGCGGCGTATTCCTCGTTTGCCGCGTCGGCATACAGACGGTACATACTGCCGTCGGGAACGACCCGCACTCTTCCGCGTCTGCCGAACTCTATCCGATAGCCCTCTCCGTCCGGCTGTCCGATCGCACCGCAGTCCGGCGGAATACACATTCGTTCGGCATCAAAGCTGCCCTCGGCAAAGCAGAAATCCGGCAGTGCCGCACACAGCTCGCCGAGCGTGTTTTCACCGAGCAGGGCAAGCATATGAACGGCGGCAAACGAGCCGTCGCGCAGCTCCGGCATACGTGCGGACAGTCTGCGTGCCTCGCTCTCACAGCCGCCGCTCGGACAGCTGCCGTAACGCAGGACACGCGCACCGAGCCGATGTGCAAGCCGCGCGAGGCAGGCGGGAGATGCGTACGGAAGCGCCACCGAAGTCACACCGCCCTGAAGAATGCTGTCCGCAGTAAGGAGGGTCAGAACATGCCACAAATCGGCGCGAGTCGCGCCTCCGCGACGGTCGAGCAGCTCTGCGCTGATGCCGCCTGCACCGAGGTATACCGCAACATCCGCATCCCGTTTTGCCCGAATGCGATAGCCGAGCTCGGCGAGCACATCCTCGAGCAGGAACACCTCCTCACCCTCTCCGAACAAACAAATGCTGAAATCTCCGATGCCGCCAGCCGCTCCGCGACGGTCATACATATCGCGGTGCGCACGCACAAGTGCGCTGCGGTAGAGCTGCTCCGCGGATATGCCGGCGGAAACTCTGCCGCCGCCCGCAGACGGATGTGTGCGGGTAAGCTCGCGCTCGAGTCGGCGCTCAAGCTCGCGACAGGGATAAAGCCCGCAGCCGTCGTAGATGAGCAACTCGGCATGCCCGCCCTCCGGAGCAAGTCCGTCACGCTCGGCGATATGGAGCATAAGATCGTATTCAAGCACAGAAGCGGCATATGCCGCCATAGCGGCGCTGCCCGCGCCGCAGTCGTATGCCGTGCAGCCGACAGAGGCGATACCGAGCAGAAGTGCGGACCGAAGCAGCTCGCTTAGATCAGAGCTGCAGCCGACCGCACCTATACTGCCGTGACCGAGCGCAGCGCCGACAGCCGCACCGAGCCGAAAGCATGCGGCAGGCTCCGGCGGTATTCTCAGCCCACCCGGAACAGGAGTCGGCTTGCCTCCTCGGTCTAGCTCGCCGCATATCTCCCCGTCTCCGACATTTTCACCGCTGCCGACAAGCGTTCCCGGCAGCAGGATAGCACCCTCGCCGATAACAGCGCCCTCGCCCACAATGCATCCGTCGCATATCCGCGCACCGCCGCCTATCCGACAGCGCGGACAGAGCACCGAGCCGCTTATCTGCGCAAGCGCACCGACGGTAACGCCCGAATAGACAACAACGCCGTCAAGCTCTGCGCTGCCGTCGATATGCGACTTCCCGAGCCGAGAGAAGATATTGCGTCTGCCGCCGCGCATATTCTCCGCATAATATGCCTCCGCCGTTCCGATATCACACCAATGCCCCGTGCACATCAGCCCGTACATCGGAACGCCCTGCTCGAGCAGCGACGGGAACAGATCGGCTGCAAAGTCGCATTTTTCTCCCTCGCAGACCTGCTCCATAACCTCCGGCGAGATAATATATATTCCTGTATTTACGGTGCCGGACAGCGCTCGCTGCCATGCGGGCTTTTCGGAGAATCCGGTTACCCTGCCGCCGCGCGCAAGTATGACAGTGCCGTATTCGCGCGGGTCGGGGGCATACGAGAGCAAAACGGTGACGGCACTGCCCTTCTGCCGATGAAACTCCTCCGCCGCCGTCAGATCCGCATCGGTCATTGCATCGCCGCTGATAACGAGAAACGGCTCGCCGCCGCGCCAAAACGGCTCTGCCTGCCGCACTCCTCCCGCAGTGCCGAGCGGATCGCGCTCCTCAAAATAGCACAGCTCGAGCCGCTCTCCTGCCGGGGAGATATATTCGTCGCCCTCTCTTGCTCTTATCATATCCCCGAGATAGCGCGTAGTCAGCGCCGCCTCGGTAATGCCGTGATGCAGCAGCAGACGGAATATATGCTCGAGGGTCGGGATACCGTCCGTCTCCACGAGCGGCTTCGGCATCGTTTCGGTTATCGGGCGAAGCCTTGTTCCCTCTCCGCCCGCCATAATTACAGCTTTCATACGGTGATCCTTTCGATTTGTTCATGCTCTATGCCTCTGTATTATTTGTTTTTCCGCATAAAAATTCGCCATGTCTGAATACATCCGCCCGAATCGGTCGAACAATATAGTTGCCGGACTGCGGCGGAGAGGGGAAATATTCATGCTCAAAGGCTGTCAGAGAAAGATAATTGTTATGAAAAATACGGGTAGTCCGATGTTCGACGAGGCATACTTTGTCCTCAGCGAAAATGCGCTGCGCGCTCACGCCTCCGAGCGTGACATGATAAGCGAGGCAAACCGGATAATCAGAGAGGGCGGCGATAGCACCCCGCGCAAGCCGCAGCTGCTCCGCATAGCGGCTCTGCTCTTCTCGGTCGCGCTGTTCCTGCTCGCCGTCGGATTTCTGATACGGGCATTTTAAACGCTCCGTTATCGGAGCGACGTCTCAGCCGAGTCGCCGGCGGTCAGACGATCCGTCGGCAAGCCGCAAGGAACGGGAAGCAGCCGCAATAAATATATAGGCTCGAGCAAGGCTGCATGCGCATGGCAGCGATATCGGGCAGAATTACCGGAGGCGTGCCGCTTGATGTGCGCATCGGTTTATTCCTTATGCCGAGCATAGGCAGTTCGACAGCTTCGCTCTCCGATATCGCAGTCCGGGAAGAGCGCATAGCTCGGTTCTCTGCATATGCACCGCCCGCCGCACATTATCGGTCGGCACCGCCGCCCCTCATACCGCGCCGATACGCTCAGCCGTCGCTCCGGTCATCGCCGCTGCCGAGCCGCCGGCGCTCCTCCTGCTCGGGACTGAAATATCCGGTAAACTGCGCCGTCGGATCCTCGCTCGGTCTTGCCGGCGCTGACGGTCGGGCGGTAGGCGGCTCGGGAAACAGCTCGTCGGCGCTCTCCTGCCGATAGAGCCGCGCCACTCCGTCCGAGAGACGGTTTATTTTTCTTTTTTTCCTATCCATACAACTTTCACCTGCTCCTCTAATAAAATATATACGGGCAGCGTCGCTGCGCACTGCGTAGCACGGCGGCACCGTCGAAGTATGTCGGCACGCGCCGACGCATCGCCTTATATATACAGTTTGCGCAGAAAGGTGGGAGATTATTATTGCCTCTGCTCAATTAACACTCGGTTCACAAAAGCACATCGGCGAATTCATATTTGAATGCTACACTAAGCGCATCGTATTTTGATCGTTACAGCGGCATTGCCGCACAGGATGACTATATCCGAAAGAAAAGCGCAGCACTGCAAGCGTCGGACAGGCTCTTGATCGCCGTTTGAAGCCGTTTTGCCCGTACCGCAGACAAGCGCCTAAAATACGGAGGGCAGCATTTTTATGCCGCCGAATGCCCACGGCTGCGCAGAGCCGAGGGGTTTTTCGTGTTTTGCATTTTTTCGGAAGAATACCGCGTCATTTTTTCGTCGCCTAAATCGGCGGCGTATACGACGATTTCGATCTCATCGGCAGCCCGGTCGCAGCAGAATCGCGCCGTCCGCCGTCCGAATAAGTTAATAACTACATAAAAAAGAAAGGAGCGCGGCAGCCCCGAGGCTGTACCGCGACACAACATGGCAAGAACAAATAACGGAAACAACACAGTGAGAGCACCGAGAGGAAATGCAAGAGGAAAAGGCTCGGACGCGCAGAGCAGGGTCGAGAGCGGCGAGGAGCTGACCCACGAGGCAGCCCGCACGCGCGGCAAGCAGAAGCGCCCCGCGCAGAAGAACACGAAAAAGGGTAAGGTAAGAGTCGCGATGCTCGGCGGTCTCGGCGAGATAGGCAAGAATATCGCCGTTATCGAGTCGGGCAACGACATTATCGTAGTAGACTGCGGTCTCGGCTTTCCCGACGACGACATGCTCGGTGTAGACCTCGTTATCCCGGATGTCAGCTACCTCGAAAAGAACGAGGAAAAGGTACGCGGAATATTCATCACACACGGACACGAGGACCACATCGGCGCACTGCCCTACGTGCTGCGTAATCTGCATGTCCCTGTATACGCAACGCGTCTTACACTCGGCGTGCTCGAGCGCAAGCTCAGCGAGTTCCACTATGATATTCCGCCGGTGCTCAACTGCGTTGAGGCGGGCGACACCGTAAAGGCGGGCGTTTTCTCTATCGAATTCATCCGCGTAAACCACTCGATAGCCGATGCGTGCGCGCTCGCTATCCATACGCCCGCGGGAGTTATCATCCACTCTGGCGACTTCAAGCTTGATCTCACCCCTGTCGAAAGCCAGATGATGGATATAACAAGGCTCGGCGAGCTCGGAAACGAGGGCGTTATGCTGCTCATGTGCGAGTCGACGAACGCGGAGCGTCCCGGCTTTACACCGTCGGAGCGCAAGGTCGGCGGAACACTTGACGAGATTTTCCTCAAAAATAAGGATTCGCGCATCGTTATCGCGACCTTCTCATCAAATGTTCACCGCGTGCAGCAGATAATCTCACACAGCGAAAAGTTCGGCAGAAAGGTCGCCATCACCGGGCGCAGCATGGTAAACATTGTCGGTGTTGCTACCGAGCTCGGCTATATGACCGTCTCGGACGGAGTACTCATCGACATTGCCGATGTCAAGAAATATCCGCCGGAGCAGGTGACCGTTATCACCACCGGCAGCCAGGGTGAGCCTATGAGCGCGCTCTACCGCATGGCATTCGGCGATCACAGCAAGATCTCGCTCGGCGAGCGCGACCTCGTCGTTATCAGTGCAAGCGCTATCCCGGGCAACGAAAAAATGGTCGACCGCATCATCAACGAGCTGCTCAGCCACGGAGTTACCGTATGGCGCAATGCGATGCTCGAGATACACGTCTCGGGTCACGCATGTCAGGAGGAGCTGAAGCTCATGCATGCGCTGACAAAGCCGAAATATTTCATGCCCATTCACGGCGAATACAAGCACATGATAGCCCATAAGGAGCTTGCCGAGTACATGGGAATGCCTGCGAACGATATCTTTGTCTCCGAGATAGGCAAGGTGCTCGAGATAGACGAGAAGGGCGCAAGATGGAACGGCACTATCCCGTCGGGTAAGATAATGGTAGACGGCTCGGGTGTAGGCGATGTCGGAAACATCGTTCTCCGCGACCGCCGCCACCTCTCGCAGGACGGACTTATCGTTGTCGTAGCGACCGTCGATATCGATCAGCGCGTTATTGTTTCGGGTCCCGATATCGTGTCCCGCGGCTTTGTCTACGTCCGCGAGGCAGAGGAGATGATGGAGGAGGTCCGCGAGATATCGCGCACTGCACTCGACGATTGTCTCTGGAACGGCGAGACCGAATGGAATCAGATGAAAACGAGCGTCAAGGACAGCGTGTCTAAGTTCCTCTTCCAGAGAACAAAGCGCAGACCGATGATCCTGCCCGTTATAATGAATGTCTGATCCCCTACGACACGGCACGATTTATGGGTACAAAACAGCCCGGGAGCCGTAAATCAAGCCCTTAAAAGCAGCCGGAGCCGAACACCGAGCAGGGGAGTGCTCCTGTTTGCTTTGTAATTAAGACATACGCATACGGTTCAAAGCTCTCCTTCCGTATCAAAAGCCCGCCGTAATTTTTGCCAAATCACGGCGGGCTTTTTCTGTCTTATTGACAAATACAGCATTTTATGTATAATGTTTAACAGTAGTACGAGGTCAAAAGCAGTTTAAGGGTATAATGATCATTTGGCAAAATTTCAAAGAAACCCGCATGATGATTCACGAACACCTTCGACCTTAATTGATGTTTCCTTACACTTATAATTACAATGATTTTCAGGAGGCTATTTTTATGAAATTAGCATTGTTGGTTGCAAACAGAGGCTTTTTTCCGAGCTCGGTCATTGAAAGCGCAAGAGCCGATATGCTCGAGACCTTTAAAAAAGCCGGTGTTGAATGTCTTACGATCGATGCCGACTCCGTAAAATACGGTGCTGTTGAAAGCACTGCGGAGGGCATGATTTTTGCTGATTTTCTCGAGGCACATCGCGGAGAGTACGACGGTATAGTAATCTGTCTTCCCAACTTCGGCGATGAAAACGGTATTAAGGCTGCTATCAGAAATATTGATGTTCCCGTACTTATTCAAGCATATCCCGACGAGTTCGGCAAGATGGATTTCTCCCACAGAAGAGATGCATTCTGCGGCAAGCTTGCTCTTACAAGCGTCTTAACACAAATGGGTGTTAAATATACGGAATTTATGCCTTTTGTCGTTCATCCTTTATCCGATGAGTTTGATATCCAGCTCAAAAAGTTTGTGGGAATTTGCCGTGTAGTAAAGGGAATGACCAATGTGCGTATAGGTACCGTCGGTGCAAGAACCACCGCCTTTAAGAGTGTTCGTTTTGACGAAATTGCATTGGAAAGACACAAGATCGATACCGAGGACTACGATTTGAGTATGATCCTTGACAAGATCAAAAAGCTCGACGACAGTGCGTCGGCAGTTAAAGACTGGCTCGAAAAGCTCTATGCCGTTGCCGATTTTTCAAAGGCGCCGGTGGGCAGAGATATACTAATGGCAAAGCTCGGAGCAGTTCTTGAGGGTCTCGTTAATGACAATAAGCTCGATGCTCTCGCCATTCGTTGCTGGAGCGAGCTTCAGGAGCAGCTCGGCATTACTCCGTGTGCCGTAATGGGAATCTTTAACGGTTGCGGCATCCCCGCCACATGTGAGATGGATGTTACAAATACCGTAACCATGCTGGCACTTGCTCTTGCTTCGGGCAATTCCTCAGGCTGCCTTGATCTCAACAACAATTACGGCAGCGAGCCCGACAAGTGCATCGCCTTTCACTGCGGTCCTCTCCCTATGCAGCTTATGCAGGGAAAAGGCGAAATTCAGCAGCATAAGATGCTGTCAAAAACCTACGGAGAGGGCTGCAGCTGGGGTCTTAATGTCGGTAAAATCATTACCGGAGAAATCACCTATGCAAGTGCGCGAACGGACAACGGCAATATTCAGTATTATGTTGATAAGGGTATATTTACCGATGATGAGGTCGAGAAGGAGTTTTTCGGGATCCATGCCGTTCTTGAAACTCAGAATCTTCAGAAAAAGCTCTATAATATAAGCAAATCGGGCTTTAGACACCACGTAACGATCACTTCGGGTGATGTTGTTGATATCATGAACGAAGCTCTCACAAATTATCTCGGTTATGAAAAAATAGACATAGAAAGATAAGGAGAAATTGAAATGGCGTTGGTAACCGATAAAAAAGAATCACTGAAAATTTTCGAAAAGGTCGCAGCCGATAATATGAGCGTCGGTATTTTCTGTACCGCAAGCCACTGGAACACGGAGGCAATTCTGATTGCAGCACAAAGAATTGCAGAAAAATACGGCTACGACAATGTTCCTGTCGTTGTTGCAAGTACCTTTACATATCAGCACATGCCCCAGGCAAAGAGATTTTTATACTGTCAGGACCCGGTGGCGGGTATCATTTCCAACCTCAGACATCTTGATGCTCTTACAAACGGTAAATACGCACCGTACAAGAACGTTACTGTTCTTCCTCACCTGGATCACGCAGACCCGTTTCGTGATCACTGGGCGCTGACTGTCGGCTCGCAGTATTTTTCAAGCGTTATGTTTGACGCACAATGCTATGAATACGAAAAAAATCTTGAAATGACAACCGATTACATTAAATATTTCGGTAAGGACGTCCTTGTAGAGGGGATTATCGAAATGTTAAACGTAGAAAACGGCGCAACGGCAAGACATATCGACAATTATTGTGAAAAGGCTGTCGAATATGTAGGAAAAACCGGCATTGATTTTCTTGTGGCAGATCTTGGTACCGAGCAACAAACGAGTGCGGTCGGCGGTGCAAAGTACAATAAAAAACGCGCAAGACAGCTCACCGAGGCACTCGGCAAAAAGATGCTCGTTCTCCACGGCACATCAAGTCTTACCGAAGACCAGACAAAGGGTCTTGCGGAGGATGGCGTTATAAGAGTCAATATGTGGACAAGAATTGCCAGAGAAGCGGGACAGTTTGCCGCTCATAATCTTGTTAACAGAATGGACAAAATCGATGCGGGTGATTTTAACAGCGCTGAGGCGAATGCTTACATCAATGACAACATTTCAAAGGCTGCCGACATTATGTTCGAGATGATGGAGCTTTTCGGCTACGGAAATTGGAAGGGCTGATTGGGTTTTGTCTGCATAAAGCAGCTCCCTGCATTCTTAGCTCCCCAGATACACTAAAACGGAATCGTCTCTTATGCACTTTTTCGGTCAGGACTTTTCGGGCTAACGCCTATCGGATAAAATGCCGTCCAACGGACGGAGTCCGATCAAAGCTTCGTAACGGACACTAAGCTTGTTGCCGTACCAAGGACTCCGAACAAAACACCGGAAGAGAGCCGGAGATGATTCTGCAATCTGTTTTTCAAAGAATCACGCGCAAAAATGAGCGATCTCAAGCCCCTCATACCTGTACGTCGATTCTTCCCTTAATAACCGGATAAGCCTCACGTATCCCTACCGTTCGGTCGGATACGTGAGGCTGTCTGTATATGATGTATTATCGGTCCGAATCCTACCGGAGGCAGGTCACATTGTTATCAAAACAAACTCAGACGCAGATACAGCTCATAGATAACGGGCGCAAAGACTATCGAGACCGTTGAGAGCAGCTTTATCAGGATGTTAATGGAAGGACCTGCGGTGTCCTTGAACGGATCACCGACGGTATCGCCGACGACCGCAGCTTTATGCTGCTTCGAGCCCTTTCCTCCGTGCTCGCCCGTCTCTATCAGCTTCTTTGCGTTATCCCATGCACCGCCGGAGTTGCTCATCATGACTGCGAGCAGGAAGCCCGAAACAGCAGCACCCGCGAGCATTCCCGCGATACCGTTGAAGCCGAGCAGCGCACCGACGATTATAGGCGAAACAGCGGTTATAACGGCGGGAAGGATCATTTCGCGCTGAGAGGCGCTCGTGCATATCGATATGCAGCGATCGTAATCCGGGTCGTTCTTGCGCTCCATTATGCCCGGTATCTCATGCAGCTGTCTGCGCACCTCGCGGACAATGCTCGAGGCGGCGCGTCCGACGGCGCGCATAGTGACCGAGGAGAAGAGCATCGGCAGCATAGCGCCGACGAATATACCGATAAGCGTCTGCATATTGAGCAGATCGAGGTTAAAGCTGAAATCACCGAACTGATCGGCTATCGTGTCGCGAAATGCGGCAACAAGGGTGATGGCAGTGAGCGCTGCCGAACCGATGGCAAAGCCCTTTCCGGTAGCGGCGGTGGTATTGCCGAGACTGTCGAGAGCATCGGTGCGCTGACGAACAATCTCGTCCTGACCGGACATTACAGCTATGCCGCCGGCATTATCCGCGACGGGACCGTATGCGTCGGTCGCAAGTGTAATGCCAAGCGTGGAGAGCATGCCGACCGAGGCAAGTCCCACACCGTACAGACCGGGCTGAATATCGTTTATTCTGCCGCCTGCAAGCAAAAAGCTGCCGATCATTACCGCAATAACAATAACGACCGAACCGAAAGTGGAACGCATACCGAGCGCCAGCCCGTCAATTATGACCGTTGCGCTGCCGGTCTCAGACGATGCGGAGAGCGTGCGGGTAGGCTTATAGGATTCGGAGGTGAAATACTCGGTAACTCTGCCGATAAGCACGCCGCCGACAAGACCGCAGAGCACAACGCCCCACATACGCAGCACATACGGATCCGAGAACATATCGGTAAACAGATCCTGAATCGCGGAGGCGCGGGAGAAGATGCAGCCGCCGAGCATTACACGAATAAGGAAGAACGCGGCTATCGCCATAAGTAAACTCGTTATGTACATTCCGGTGCGCAGTGCACGGAGCAGCGAGCGTTGCTCGGTGAGAGAATGCGTACGAACGAAGAAAGAACCGATGATAGAGCAGAAAATACCGGCGGCGGCAATTAGGAACGGCAGCAGAAAGCCGCGCTCTCCGTAGCCTGTGAAAACGCCGAGCGCAGCGCAGGACAGCACCGAGCCGACATACGACTCATAGAGATCCGCGCCCATTCCCGCTACGTCACCTACATTATCGCCCACATTGTCGGCAATGACGGCGGGATTGCGAATATCGTCCTCGGGAATGCCCGCCTCGACCTTTCCGCACAGATCGGCTCCTACATCGGCAGCCTTTGTAAAGATACCGCCGCCGACGCGCGCAAACAGTGCAACCGAGCTTGCGCCTATACCGAAGGTAAGCATATTCGCCGCAATGACCTCGATGCTCTGACAGAAGGCATACTTAAGCAGGAGATACCAAACGCTGATATCGATAAGACCGAGACCGACCACCGACATGCCCATAACCATACCGCTCGAGAACGCGGTGCGCAGTCCGCCGTTGAGACTGCGGCGTGCTGCAACTACCGTTCTGCCGTTCGAGGCTGTGGCGATCTTCATGCCTATATAGCCTGACAGAGCAGAGAAAAAACCGCCCGAGATGAACGCAAATGGGGTATAGATATTACCCTTGCCGAAGCATAGATTCATCACAAGCAGTGCAGCAGATACTATTACGAAAAATATTGCGATAACGGCATACTGACGGCGCAGAAAGGCGCTTGCAGCCCGACCGATGATACCGGATATCCGTCGGATATCCTCTTCACCTCGATCACATCGGAGGACACGTACAGCCATAACGAGCGCAAACAGCAATGCCGCGACCGCCGCTATAACGACCGGATACATCAGTTCCATTTTTTCACCTTGTCCGTATGGGACATTTCCTTTCCTATTGTCAGGAGGTTTTTATGCTCGACCGCCGGTGCAGTCGACGCTTCATACGCGCAGAGAAATCGGTACTTCTGCGGGATATTTATTGTATCACATTTCCATATAATTTTCAATAGCTTTTCGGCTTATTTCAGCGTTTTTTGTCAAAAACGGCAAGCTGTCGAATAATGCTCTGCCGCATGCGGGAAAGAATGTAGATTATTGCCGCAAAATTTGACTTTCTCCAGCCGATGTGATATCATTACGGCAGTAAAGGCATCTGCCGACGACGGCGCGGCACGCCGCGCACCGATGACAGCATAACGATTTAGTCGATGGGCGAGTAAGGATATCTCGCCGCAGGGAGAAAAACTATGATATACACACTGACCTTCAATCCGTGCCTTGACTACACCATGTATATGCCCGAGCTGCGGACCGGTTCTATCAACCGCAGTCTGCACGAGAGCTGCAGCTGCGGGGGCAAGGGGATAAATGTTTCGCTCGTGCTGAGAGAGCTCGGAATGCAGTCGGTCGCGCTCGGCTTCGCCGCAGGCTTCAGCGGCAATGAGCTTGAGAGGCAGCTGAGGGAAAACGGTGTAGATACCGACCTTGTACATCTGCCGCACGGTATGACGAGAATAAATGTCAAGCTGCGCAGCGGCAGTATCTGCGTAGGTGCCGACGCGCCGATATCAGGCAAACCCCGCTGCGGCACACCCGATTCGGGCGCGATATGTCCTGGCGCTCCCCGCGCCGATACAGCCTCATCGCAGGACCGCGGCGAGACTGTCTGCGAGACCGATATAAACGGTGCCGGTCCCGAGATAACCGACGATGCACTCGACGAGTTGCTCGCGCGGCTCGATACACTCGGTGCAGACGATGTGCTCGTACTCTCAGGCAGCGTTCCGCCGTCACTGCCGGGCGACACATATCTGCGTCTGCTCGCAAGACTCGACGGTCGCGGCATTCAGACCGTGCTCGATGCGAGCGGCGAGCTGCTCCGCAGCGCCCTCGCGTACTCACCTTTTCTTATAAAGCCGAATTCGGACGAGCTCGGCGAGCTGTTCGGCACAACCGTCGAAACGCCGGAGCAATGCCTCGAATATGCCCGACGCCTTCAAGCGGAGGGAGCAAGAAATGTTCTCGTCTCGATGGGCGGCGACGGCTCGGTTCTGCTAACCGAGGACGGCACGGCGCTCCGCGCTCCCGCTCTGCACGGCAGGGCGGTCAACACGGTAGGCGCGGGCGATTCTATGGTTGCGGGCTTTGTCAGCGGATATCTTACCGACAGAGACTATGCCTCGGCGCTGCGACTCGGCACTGCTGCGGGAGCTGCGACGGCATTCTCCGAGGGACTCGGACGGGGAGAGCAGATAAAAGCGCTGCTCGGCGGAGTGGAGGTCGTCTCCTTATGATCAATTTATAATAAATCAAGTGATCAGTCGAGTGATCGGTCGAGGATCTCTCTCATCAGAATAGATAATACCGGACAGCAATATTAAAATAATGCCGGACAGCCGCATGATTTTTACGGCTGTCCGGCTTTTATACTGCAAAGCAGTAACAGGAGGAACAATATTAGCCGCAATTTCCGATATTTAATATTGATCTATCGAGAAATGCGAACCTATACAATAGATACAAATTATTCGTCGCGGTGCAAAATCGGGCGCAGAAAAAGCGAAAACTCTTAACCTTATGCAGGAATCCGTCAGGATTCCGACTCCTTACCTGCCATATATGACATACTAAAGATTAATTATCATAGTCCGTTTTCGCTTTTTCGGTCCGGACGATTTTAGTCTCCCCAAAAGGTGGGGAGATAAAAAAGATGCAGAAACGTCGAAAACCGTCACGTCGCCGTACTGGCGTACGGCAGAGGCGGTTTTCGGCGGTAGAAAAAGCGAAAACATAAAACCATATGCAGGAATCCGTTAGGATTCCGACTCCTCACCTGCCATATAGGACATACTAAAGTCTAATTATAATAATCCGTTTTCGCTTTTTCGGTCTGCGCTTTTTTATCAATCGCCAAATAGCTTAATCAGCTCATCTGCCGCCCTCTTCGAGTCGTAATTTTCATCGAAAAGAAGCCATATATCCTCTCCGCCGACGGTTATATCAAACCGCATCAGCTTCTTATATACAGTTCTCTTCTCGCCGTACTCCTGCGAAGCCACCTTGATATCCTCGATACTGTCAAAGGGTATCAGCTCGCAATAGGTATCGGTACTTCCGCTTACGATATCGAATCTGCGGCGATACAGCCATACTCCTCCGGAGCGCTTTTCAAACGCTATTGCACTGCCGAGCGCAACAGACGAGAGATAGCCGTCGCGAGCCGCGCCGGTCCGTCTGACACGTGCACCCTCGCCTATCACATACTGTGCCGATACAAGGGTGTACGGCGCATCCGCCATCGGACATCCGTCAAGCGCAGCCTGAGCCGCTGCAAGCTCATCCGAGAGCAGCTGCTCCGCGATTGCATTCGCCTTTTTACCGTTCGCCTCGAGCTTTGTCGCTACTCCGAACCATACAAACGACAGGACAAGAAGTCCCCAGCCGATCTGCATTCCCTCAAGCCATCCGAAATAACCGTCAAGGCACGGCAATGACGCGAGCAGAAACAGAATTCCGGGAATTCTGATAAGTATCATCTTCTTTTTGTCTCTTGCCAAAAATTCTTTAAGCATCGTGCTGCTTGCTTTTACAGTTTCGGTGTTACCGTTCATCGTCATGTTCCTTTCAAAAAGACGCGCGGGGGAATACTCCGTGCATACCCCCGAGCCGGTGCTTCGAGCCGACTCCTCGATTCAAATACGTATGCTTATATCGGAATATAAATACTGCTGTCTGAAGACGAATTCTCCTTTCGCGCTTTTGGTTTAAAACTGCACCGCGTATCGCGGCTGCATGCTCAGAGCCCGCACCGAGAGCTGTCCGGTATTGCTCGAAATGACGGTCGCAGAGCATATCAAAGTAAAAATCAGGCATATTTACCATCTCAATTCTATCATAGCATTAATATATTGTCAATATACTGTTGGTTGAATTTCTATAAAATAATGCGAATATTAGTATAATTATCGGTCGAAAACGGTGATGCTACAAAAACAAATAACAACAATTATGATTTTTTGAGCAAAATCGTCCGATATATGTTATGAACATCTCTTTTCGGCAGTTCTCCGAGCGCCGAAAAATTCCCGCACACCGCACACAGAAAAAGCCGACGCAAAAAAGGCCCCGACCTTTTTCGGTCGGGGTCTCTCAGGCATATTAAATTGTACCGGATAGCTAACGGATATACCGCCTCATTATTCCTGATTATTCTCCGGTGCGACAACAAGCGCCACAAGCTCTGCAATCTTATCGGTAATATGACCGATAGATTCGTTCTTCCAGACATCATCCTTGTATTCACTCTCGTTTGTAGTGTTGATGAGTCCGTTAAAGGCGTTGCTAATAAGCTCTACCTTTTTCTGCTGCTCGCTGCGAATATCGTCGTACATCTTTTCGTACAGCGATATCATGCGCATCATTATTTCGACCTCCTGCGGTGACATCGTGCTTGAAATGATCTGTTCCTGAATCTTTGACAGCTGATCGAGCAGTTCTCTTGCGGTTATTCTGTTATCTTCCATTTTGTTTTCCTCCAAAAAATTATCCGGAGGACACGCAAGGCATATTTTATTTTCTTCCACGAAGCGTGCCCTGCCGTTTTTAACAAGACCTCTTGCCCGTTTCGGGTAGGTCACTCCGTATTCGTTTCCTTGCTCATCAATTACAATCACGTTTTTTGTTATGGGTGTCATCCCCTTTGCTTTGATTTGCTTTTTGTACCGCGGATCTCGTTTTTTGTTATGGGTATCTTCCCCAACCCGCAGCATCATTGTACCATATTCAGTATTATTTTGCAATACCTTTCAGCGAAAAAATCATTGCACAGCAATATAGCAGAAAAGGTCACGGAATAATTCCCGTGACCTTTTCCCGTGTAATTATCAAATTTTATCCCACTCAACAAAGTCGAACCATATATTCCCGTATGCTTTGGCCGGATATTCCGTTTTCAAGTGTTCGGAAATTTCCGTTTGAATACTATCGTACTCTGCATCGTCGATTTTCGTCCAACACTCGTGTTCTATTTTGTTCAAGTCTTTCAGTTTTTTTAATATAGCACTGTCAAGGGGACAATCACATTTTTCCTCACAAATATTGAATTCTTCATTTTCAAAAGCATTTATAATGATAAGATATTTCAGCGTCATGTTAACCAGTTTTTGCACTGCACCAAATTCAATTTCCTTGTTTTTTTTACGCAAATTTTTTATAAGATCTGCCGAGCAAAGCGGCTCTTTTTCCATCCGAATAATATCATATAGACTTTGTACAGTTGCGTACTGTCCGTCTTTGTTCGCCTCAGCATATTTCTCGATATTTCCGGTACGAGCGGCTGTCATCACATCTCTATTAGCTTTTCGTACAGCATCCCAAAGGCGATCCTTCTTATGCTCAGTGCTATTACGAGGAGGGATTACTTCTTTTATCAAGAAATTACGCATTAGCTCTTTGTCCATTTTGTTTACCTCTCTATATATATTATTTTTCAGCGCCTTTTCAAGGTCGCCTTTTAGCTTATATCTCGGTGGCTGCAATACGTATATTATATAACGATCGTAACGATCACAATTGATTTTCGGTTCTGCCGACAAGAAGAATCAAATTGCCAGAAATCACTTTATATTACAAATAATAGCACAAAAGCAGTCGTTTGTCAATATATAGAAACGGTTCCATGATAAAACAATTAATTCGATACATATAAACTATATTCGCCCCGTCGAACCGGATATCACAGCCGGAGGTATATCACTCGCCGATAAGCGAATATAGCAAAAAGCACCTGCAATTGCAAGTGCTTTTTCCTGGCGCAGGGAGTGGGATTCGAACCCACGCGCCCTTGCGGGCAAACGGTTTTCAAGGCACATCAACCTGTCGGAAATTAAGAAATTTTAGAAAACGATAACAGACGATAAAAGAAGCTGAAAGCCCAGTATTTACAAGGGTTTTCAGCTCTTTTTTGTTCGAACCTCAAAAAATCCTTGCGCCATAAGGCATTGCGATTTCTAAAAATATTTCTAAAAAATTTTTAGAAATTCTTTTAGAAATGCACCCCCGTTTGTGTGGTTCCTGTTGCGGAGTCTGATACGGTCGTTCACTGTCACGACTCAAATATTAAATCGCTGAAAGCAAAGAAAACAGCCTTTCTCACATCTGTCTCTGCTCCATATAATCACACAGATCGAATGACCATGCTTTCGTCGAATACTCTTCGGGAGTTTTTTCTTTCAGCCATTGAATCTTCTGAGTGATTTGTGACAAGATGAGTTCTATGTCATATTGCGAATGATCCCGTGCGCCTTTCAGGATTTTCAGTATTTCAATCCCATGAACGCAATAATCATATCCGGAATATTTATCCATATATAATGTGGCATCTTCGTTTTGTATCGTGATTTTGCCTTTATACGATATTAACATAGTGTCATCATTCAAAAAGTGATTGGAAAACATGGACGGGATATATACCATATCCGCAATTCCCTTTGCAGACAGATATCCTAATCTTTTGTAATACCGCCCACGGACATACCATTCAGGCAGGTCTGCCGCATGTATTTTTGTTCGATGATTCCCCGAAAATAATGTGCCGTCCTCGTTGGAAACACGCTCCCACGTTTTCTCCGCCTCAAGCCATCTGATCTTTTGTTCAAAATACAGATTGTTTTTCAGCCTTTTCATAGATCACTCCTCCACCAATCGTTCAGTGCAGCGGTTGGTGTATTGTAACTCTAAGCGGATGGTTTTGCAAGATATTCTGAAAACATTTGTATCTGAACAATACCCCCGAAAGGATGTGTATATTTTATAATATTGCCCCAATTACATTCTAATATAAAATACGTAGAACATTTTGATAAATACTGAATATCCGGGTGCAAATAGTAAATCGTCCTCGATAAATGTTTTATAATAGATTACCTCGAAAGGCTTTCCAGAAATATCGACATAATCATTCAAAAATATATTGACATAAAGCAGATAATGTGGTATACTTACGTATATACTTAAGTAGTATAATCGGAGGTTTATATGTTGTTGAAATACCAGTTTCCGGCTGTTAAAGGGTATCAGGCAGGTAAAGAGTATTATATATGTATGGTTCCGCTCGGGCTGCTAAGTAAAATATTTATTTCTGATAATGGCGATGTTGCTCCAGAATATCGAGCGCAGCGCAAGCTGAATGAATCAAGAATTCCCGAAATTCGAGACTATATTTTGAATAATAGGGATTCGTATGTTTTTTCTGCTCTGGCTGCTTCCATAGATGGTGATGTTAACTTTATTCCCACACACGATGGTGCTCAAGTTGGCGTTCTTGAAGTTGATATGGATGCGTCCTTTTTGATTAACGACGGTCAACACAGAAAAGCCGCAATTGATGCTGCTATAACCGAGGATGAATCGTTGAAAAGCGAAACAATCTCTGTAGTTATGTATAAAGACCAAGGTTTGAAACGTAGTCAGCAAATGTTTACGGATTTGAATAAACATGCGGTTACAACCTCAAAGTCTTTGAACACTTTATATGAATCAAAAGATAGGGTAGCAATTATTACCAAGAACGTTGTCAATTCTATTGATTTTCTTCGAAAATATACTGATAAGGAAAAAGATAATTTGAGCAAATTCTCATCCAACCTATTTACATTGAATACTTTTTACACCGCAAATAAACGTATTATAAAGATAATAGGTGATACCGATTTAAGTGAGCAGTTTATACATGACTTTTGGTATTATGTGGTGCAAAATGTGCGAGAATGGAATGAAATGGACAAGGGTGAATTGAGCAAAAAAAGTCTTCGCGAAGATTACATTGTTACTCAGGGACTCATTATTCTTTCCATCGGAAGATTAGGCGAATTTTTCTGTCAAAATAAAAATATTGATATGCAGAAATCGTTAGTAGGACTGCGAACAATCGATTGGCTAAGAAATAATGAAAAGCTTTGGATGAATCGAGCAATAAAAGCCAATGGAAAGATTAATCGTAATGAACAAGGTATTTTTCTGACTTATATTCAAATAAAAAAATTACTTTCTCTCCCTATTACTAACAGTGAATCTCAAAAGGAGAGGGCTGCTATTGGATAAAGGGGTTACCGGAGGACATTTATATGGGAAATGTTGTTAATAAGAATGATGGCTTAGATCCTGCACAAAAGGTTGCCACGTTTAAAGTAAAACAAAAGATGCCATACGAATTTAAAGTTAATTATGCTCGGATCAGAGCTTGGGAATTTTATAATGAGTGTGCAGCAAGAAATCTGGATTGTTATGTATCGGTAGGTGGACTTGATAGCATTACTTTGTTTTACTTCTTAAAGTCTATCGGCATAAATGTTCCTGCAGTATCTGTATCAAGTCTTGAAGATATCAGTATACAAAAAATTCACAAAAAAATGGGTGTAATATCCTTAAAACCAGCTAAACGAGAAGACGGAACATATTGGATGAAGCCACAGGTTCTCCAAGAATTTGGATTTCCCGTGCTCTCCAAAGAGATTGCAAAAAAAATCGAGTTGCTACAGAATCAATCTCCCCAAAGCAAAACGGTAAGACATGCGATAGTTACAGGTGAAACGGGAGCATATGGTGGATACAAAAAGAACTCAAGAATGAAGTTAGCAAAAAAATGGCTTGAAAAATTTGCGGGTTATGAAAATGATGCAGAGGGAGTGAATTATCAAATAGCACCATTTAAGGTTTCGGCAAAATGCTGTTATTATCTCAAAGAAAAGCCATGTATTGACTGGGCAAAAGAACACAATAGCGTTCCTTATTTGGGCTTAATGGCTTCTGAAGGTGGACGGCGCGAAAAAGCACTTATGCTCAATGGATGTAATTATTTTGGAAAAGGTACTATTCGCTCTGCTCCCTTTGCCATTTTCAATAGGCAAGATTTATTAAGATTAGCTCTTGATTTAAATGTACCTGTACCTGAGATTTATGGTGAAATAAAATGCAATGAAAATGGACAACTATACACAACAGGTGAGCAAAGAACCGGTTGTTCAATGTGTGGATTTGGAATTCAGTTAGAAAAGAGACCGCATAGGTTTGATCGTCTCCGAGAGCGCAATCCAAAAGAATGGGATTTTTGGATGAATAAATGTTGTGTTAATGAAAAAGGAAATCGTTTTGGTTGGGGAGTTGTTTTAGATTACATCGGAATAGAATGGCGCGATGAACCAAAAAACAGCTAATTTAAGGATTGGTGATTGAAATGCCATATGTGGGAAAATATCAAGTTTTTGAAAATATTATAAATGAAATAATGATTGTCTATAAGCATGACGAACGTCCATGGCTTATTGGATATAGTGGCGGTAAAGACTCCACCCTTCTCGTCAGCCTTGTATATGAGGCTATGAAACGATTGAAGATGACAGGCTCAGAGTTGAGCAAAACTATCTATGTAATTACATCAGATACAAAGGTTGAAAATCCCATTGTAAAGGATTATATGCATTCATCCTCTGATAGCATTAATCGTGCTGCTCAGAGAGATGGATTGAATATTCAAGCATCCATTATCTATCCCGACGATGATCAGACATTTTGGAGTCGCGTTATCGGCTTGGGGTATCCTACACCCGAACCTCCCGGATTCAGATGGTGTACCGAGCGCTTAAAAATCAACCCGATGAACAAGTTTGTAAACGACCGTATTAAAGAAAGCAAAGAAATTGTTATTCTTCTCGGCGTTAGAAAAGGCGAAAGCCTTACCCGAATGAAAACTATTACGGCAAGAGAGATTGAAAATAAGCTTCTCAACATGCACAATGATATTCCTAATGCGTATGTTTACAATCCGATCACCGAAATTCCTAATGATTTGGTATGGGAATTCTTGTTGAATCCCCAAGCAGACTGCAAAAGCCCTTGGGGTACGGACATGAAATACCTTTTCAACCTTTACCAAGGAGAATCCATGGGTGAAGAACAAAGCGTTCTTGGCGAGGTGGACAGAGAAAAAATCCCGGTTACAGGTAACTCCCGTTTTGGTTGCTGGTGCTGTACCATGGTTAAGGAAGATAAATCTTTGCAGAACTTTATCAACAAATCAAGCGGTGAGGATAGGAGAAGGTTGATTTTACTTCGAGATTTCAGAAATAAGCTTCTTGAAATGCGTGAAGATAGCCAAATGCGAGACAACAAGCGTCGTAATGGAACGGTTTATAAAAAGGCTGATGGAACATTTGGAATGGGGCCATTTACCCTTGAAGCAAGACGTCAGATTTTGGAAGGCCTTCTGCAACTTGAAATCGATACCGGATTGGAGTTGATCACTATGGGTGAACTCAAAACCATCGATAAAATGTGGGATGAAGAAGGAGATCTGACTTGCAGAAAATTAGTAGACACCTATTATAAGGTGAAGGGAAAAAAACTGCCGTGGGATTCCTACAAAGCTCCTCGTTTCGATGAAGAAGCAATAGTGGCAATCGAGGAAGTTGCTGCAAAATTTGATATCCCTGTTGAGCTTATTACTAAACTTATTGTTTCGGTAGACGAAAACAAACATATTACCCGAAACAATAAGCTTCAAAAGGCATTTGACCAGATCATTAGCCAAAACTGGTTGCACTACAATTCTATAGAAAGGGCCTTTGATAATGAAGATTAGACAAATAAAGCTGACCAACATTGGCCCCTACATTAACGAGAACAAATTTGATTTTGATTTGTCTGATAGTGTACGCAGAATGGTTTTGGTTGGTGGTAAAAACGGCGCTGGCAAAACCACTTTATTCAAAGCCATCAAAACATGTCTGTACGGTTGTGTGGCATATGGTTTTGAAGCTATCAATGCCAAGTATTACGCCGAAGTTGAAAAACTCATCAACGTTAATGAAAAACTGAAAAAAGTAGGAGAAGCCGGCGTTACGATAGATCTCGTCCTCGATGATGGTAAATATGATACCACATATACGTTTGTTCGTCAATGGCGCGTAGCCGGAAAACGAATTACGGAAACTTTTGATGTGTATAGAGAAGGTGAGCTTTTAGACCTCACAGAAAGAGGCGACTTTGAAAGCTACATTCTTCACCTTTTGCCTCCTAACCTCTTCCGCTTCTATTTCTTCGACGGTGAGCGTTTGAGTGATTTTGTATTCAATGGGAACAAAGATTCCGACTTTAGAGATGCTTTTTTAAAGCTCTGTAATCTTGATACTATGGAAATTATTCGCAATAATTTCCGCAGAGTATCACGTGGTGCAGCTCAAGATAGCGAGGCATCTGCAGCAGAATACGATATCTGTATGCGTGATGACGTGATCGCACAAGGAAGAATTGACTCCGCTCAGGAAGAATACAATGAGCATTCAAATGAAATTCAAAACATCGATGAAAGCTTGGCTGTGTTAGAGAAGACATACTCTAAAGGTGGTGGCATTTCTAAAAAAGAATGGAAGAATATGCAGGAACAGTTGACAAAAGAGGAAGTTAAGCGCGAAGAAAAACGCAAATGGCTTAAAGATGTCGCTAACAATACACTTCCTTTCATCATCTTGCGAGATCAGTTGTTTGAATTAAAGGAGCAAATTATGCTTGAGCATAAAGCACAGGTCGATGCCAATGTAAAGGATACCATTGATACCCCAGCCATCCATTCCATTATAAATAAAGTTTTGGATGACGCTCACATTGAATTGTCCAAAGATATTGCTCAAAAAATCATCTTTGAAATATGCGACTATGCGAGCAGCACCGAAACAATCACTCATATATTGAATCTCTCTAACTTGGATCGTTATGAATTGAATTCCAAAATCAATTCGTTAACGGCGTTTGACATTGATAGAATCAAAAAAGCCACGGATGATATTGAAGCGTCGTTGCAACATACCAAGCGTATTCGCAAAAAAATGGAGAGGAGCAGCATAGACAACTATGAAGAATATCTTCAGAAAAAAAGCGAGCTGAACGAACAGAAAGCTCAACACTCAAGCAAACTTTTGGAAATAGAAAAAGAAATCCAGCGCTTGAAATCTGACAAGGCCATTACTGCATCCAGACTTGCAAAAGCAAAATCTAATTATGAGGCTATACTGAAAAAACGTTCGATCAATGATATTTCCGCAAGAGCACTGTTGGCCTTTGATGAATTGCAAGATGTTCTTTATGCAAAAAGTATTAAGGCTGTTGAAAATCAATTCCAGATCCACTTCAGCGCACTTATTAACAAGTCCGACTTGATTGATGGTATCCATATTGATGACAATTTGAATGTTCTGCCGTATAAGAGAAAGCACTTTTATGCAAGCGATATTAGAAAAGCGCTTGATAAGAACGGCGAGGAATATATCATTGCTCAAATCGGATTTCACGCATTCGAAATACTGAAAGAAAAGCTTCAAAGCAGCGAAGCAGAGTTCGAATTGCCAGTTGAGGTAAAGCAGCAACTTTCTGCAGGTGAAAAGCAGATCTTCGTTATGGCACTCTATCAAGCACTTTCACATCTCAATAAGATTAACGTTCCCTATATCATTGATACTCCTTTTGCACGTATCGACAAAGAACATCGAAGCAATATTCTTGAACATTTCTTCAAGAAACTCAAAGGACAAATCATTATTCTCTCTACCGATGAAGAAATCGTATCCGATTATATGGATGTTGTATCGGATGTAATTTCTAATACATTCGTACTTAATCACACAACTCTTGGCAACACCGAAATTTTGTCCGGCGCTTATTTTGGAGGTAGATTATGACAAATAAACTTCATACCTCAGTGCAAACACAAGAAATCTTCTTTGCACTCGGACAATCTTTAGGGCTTCAGCCGTATATTCTTTCTAAACTTGCGATAGCGTTGTCAATCCGCCAAGGAAAGCTGAAAAAGGCCGATTATGAAACCGACAATAATGGTTTGGAACTCAGCAGACAGACGATTTTTGGAGATCACGATCTCATCTTCAAAACATTGATTATCAACTGTGAAAACAAAGCAATGTGCGAAGAAGATTATTTCCCTGACGCAGTAAAAGCGCACCTTGACAGAGGTGCAAAACTACTGGAAGACGAAAAACGCTACAGTAAAGACTTTTATAACCATCTGTGCCATCTTGACACAGATATCTAAAGGAGGTAGTAGTCTATGGAATATCCCAAGGTGAAACCATGCTTAAATACATCTGAAAATGACTTGGTACAAGAACTGTATCAACCTTGTCTCCAGTGGGCTAGCCGTTTTGACCGTGGCGTAGGCTACTTCACAACGGGGTGGCTCTCGCATAACGTCGCAGGTTTGAGCGATTTTGCATCTCGCGGTGGCGTAATGCGCTTGATAACCAGCCCCATTCTTTCAAATGATGATTCCGATGCGATCATTTTATCCAACGAAGACGATCCCAGTGTATATGCGAAATTTGAAGAAGCGCTTTCTCGAAATGTTGATGATTTGAAAGCTGAAATGAAATCGGATATCCTTAATGCATTCTCTTGGATGCTTTATGATGGCATCATTGAAATGAAATTCGCAATCCCTTGTAAGAAACTTGGAAATGGAGATTTTCATGATAAATTTGGAGTCTTTTACAGGGACGGTGAAGCCCTTTCGTTTTCTGGTTCTATAAATGATAGCATTCACGGCTTTCAAAATTATGAAAGCATAAAGGTGTTTAAAACTTGGGCTGGCACAAAGGAATACGTTGAATCTGATGCAGAAAGATTCAACCGCTTGTGGTATTGTAAGGATAGCAACCTGAAAATATATACCACGCCTGAAGCTATCAAGCTGAAGATTTTCAAGTTGCGCACAGCAGATAGGCCTTATCATCTTGCCAAAAAGCCAAACAACAAATGGGCTCATCAAGATAAGGCTGTATCGTGCTTCATGGAAAAGGAACATGGCATATTGGCAATGGCAACAGGCACCGGCAAAACTGTAACTGCCATGAAAATAATTAACAAACTCTTCGAAGAAAACAAGATTCGCAGAGTTGTTATTACGATGTTTGGCAACGATCTGCTTGACCAATGGGCGAAGCAGACGCGTGACAACTACAAAAACAAGCAAATTTATTACCAATACGAATCTCACAAGGATCTCAACAAATTTATTATGCATCCGGATAATGCAATCTTGCTGATTTCCCGTGATGCTGGTAATCTGTCGAAATTACTTAATCTTCTTGGTCGTATGCCCGGCGATTATAAAAATGACACCCTATTCATTTTTGACGAGGTTCATGGTGCTGGTTCCAACTCGTTTGTTGAAAATCTATCCGGACGAATTTCTCCGTATAGATATCGTCTCGGCTTGAGTGCAACTCCGGAACGTGAATACGATGATGAAGGTAATAATTTTATTCAAACGGAAATCGGCGAAATCATCTTCACCTTCTCGCTGGAAGATGCTATTCGAAAAGGCATCTTGTGCGAGTTTGACTATATTCCTCTGCCTTATATTTTAACAGAAGAAGAAAAGGCAAAGAAGAAAAAAATCATCGCAGCGTTTAATGCAAGAAAAGAAGCCGGAGAAGCGGTGGATGAAACAGAAATGTTTACACAACTCGCGAGAATAAACAAAATAGCTATCAACAAAATTGACGAGTTCGAATCTTTTATTTCACACAATACTGACTTGCTTAAGAAAAGCATTATTTTCGTTCAGGAAATGGAATACGGAATAAAGCTTCAAGATGTTCTCGTAAAATATACAGATCGATATCATACCTACTACGCAGATGACGAAAAGTCTAACCTTGACGATTTCGCCGAGGGCAGAATTGACTGTTTACTAACCTGCAAAAAGATATCTGAGGGCATTGATATCAGTAGCGTAACCAATATCTTTTTGTTTGCATCCGACCGTTCGAAACTTGTGACTACACAAAGAATCGGTCGTGCGTTGAGACTTGACAAAAGGAATCCCAATAAAAAAGCTACCGTGATTGACTTTATACTTGATGATTTCGCGGAAAACGACAACAACGCAGATCAAGAAAGAAAGGAATGGCTGACCAAGCTTTCCGAAACGAGGAGGAACGAAGATGAGGAATAAGATCATTGAAGCAACCATTGATAAGGTTGTTGACGAATCGAATTACCCTTCTGATTTTAAGAAAGCGTTCAAACAGTTTGTGAAAAACAAATTTGATGATACCGCCAAGGAAAGTGATTTGAAAATTATCTTATCCTTACTTCCGGATGAAACGGAGGATGACGACTGATGAAAATGTCAATTCTTGAGTTCGAATATAAAAATATTCGAAAGATATCGTCCCTTCGCATTTCTTTCCTTAACAACGATGGCGATGTCATTAAGAACAACTTTGTCATGATGGCAAATGGTACAGGAAAAACCACCACCATGACCTTGATCAAAGGACTTTTGGATGGAAGCGCCGCCGAATGGACACCTTCCGAGGTGAAATCATTCAAGCCTACTACTACAACCGGCGACAACGGTGAATTCAGCATCACTGTCAAGTTTGACGAAAAGCAGTACAAATATTTTCTATCTTTGGATTATGCCAAAGGAATATCGAAAATAGAAACCCTCGCACCTCCCAAGGGTCGCGTAGCGGGACTGCGCCTTCCCGAGGCTATTAAGGGAATCTTTACATCTGAATTTGTAAGCCGCTTTGTTTTCGACGGTGAACAGGCTAAGAAGTCGATGGACAGAACTTCTAACGAAGCCGACGAAACGATTCGCTATCTTTATCGTTTGGACGAACTTGATCAAATCCTTGCGATGAACGCAAATATCCTTACAGAAATTCAGAATGCCGAGGGTGGCTCCAAGGGCACTCACGGATCGTTGAGCAATCTTCGTACAAGGCAAGCAAACGTTCGCAAGCAAATTACCCTGTTGGAGAAGAAACAAAAAGAGTTCAACGCCGAAATTTCCAGTTGTGAAAAAGAAAAGGCGGAGAAAGAAAAGCTTCGTAAGGAGCTGGACAAGAATTATGAGGCATTGAACAAAGAAAAGAACGATATTATCACCGCTCAAGAAAAAAATCGCGGCAAGATTGACGTTAAGATTATAGAAATTATCTCTATGCTTAAAACGCCCTATCTTGTTAGCGAATCTCTTTGCACTCGTATGAATGAACTGGGTGCTGCCATGAAGAAGCTGAAGCTTCCCAAGAGCAGTTCCAAAGACTTTTTCACGGAACTTGCCAATGCCACAAACTGCGTTTGCGATAGATGTATCGGTGAAAAAGAGCGCGCTGCAATACTGAAAAATGCCGAACGGTATTTGGGAAGCGATCATCAAGCAGTTTTGAACAACATCAAGAGCGTGCTGATGGACAGTTCTTACGATACTCGTTTGGTTACTGCTTTTGAAGAACTTGGTGCTTTACAGGAGCAAAAGACTCGCTTGAGCGCAAGCTTTACTGCTGTAGAGGACAAGCTTATCAAGGCTGGTGGCCCGCAGGTTGAGCTGTTGCAAAGCGAAATAAACATCCTCATCGGAAGAATCTCTGCTGCAAAAACTCAGTTGGCAATTATTGAGTCTAAAGATGAATCCGATGAAACTTTGACCGAGGAAAACAATCTTCACAAGGCGAATAAGGCTGACAGGGAATATGAAGCTAAAATTGCTTCTACAACAAAAACAAATGCAGCCCTTCGCAAAAAGAATATTGTTCAAGCCCTTATTGATGAAATCAAGGTTCAGGCAACTAAGGAACTGAAGCAAGAAATTATTAAAAAGACCAATGAAAAAGTACGCCGCGTTATTACCGACGATTATATTGAAATTGATAATATCGACGGTTACATAAAACTCAAAAACAGAGATGGCGCAAGCGAAGGCCAGACCTTGAGTATCGGATATTGCTTCCTTGGAACATTGTTTGAAGACTCCGAACTTGAATTCCCATTTGTCATTGACTCTCCCACAGGGAAAATGGACTTTGATAAGCGTCAGGCCGTTGCGGATATTATTCCTTTGGTCTTCAATCAGATTATTGCGTTTGTACAGTCTGCGGAGGTTGAGCGTTTCGCTGATAGATTCTACGGCAATGCTGATTCGCAGTATTTGACTATCGTAGCTTCCAAAGAAACAGGCGAAGTCACCGTACACGAAGGAATTGAATACTTTGATTCTTATCAACAAGAGCACAAAGGAGATGAAGTATAATGCATTTTAGAATATCAAAAAACGCACAGAGCTTTTTTAGCAACATCATCAACCTTGAAGGCTCTCACGGTGCTGATGACAAAAACAAGTTTATTCAGTTCGATGTTTACTACTGCTGTGCTCTTATTGGCATGGCGGCAGGACAACTGGATGAGGATACTTCAGATCTCAAGGATTTGGTAGACCGATATCCCAAGCCCTATCATTCTTGCAAAGCGCACATCGCTGGACTTTTGGTGGCTACTGAAGCAAAACGCCTTGGCATAGATCCACAGAGTCCTAAACTTGAGGATATTATGCTTCGATATTTGAGCGATGAATCCACAATGTTGTCTGAAGAAGGAATTAAGACACTTAATGCATATGCCTTAAAGGGCTACCACTTGATTCGTGAATTTCCCCTTGAGGAAAAACCTACTTCCCGAGAGGAATTTCTTGAGGCGTTCAATGCAGCGATGTTGATGTATAAAAATGATACTTGAAAGGAGATCTCTAAATGAATATAAACCCATCTTATGAATCTATTGGTTCTATTTTTGAGCAAAACATATTATTGGAAGTTCCTAAGTATCAACGATACTATGCGTGGGATGACGAACAGATTGATGATTTTATTAAGGACATCAAAAATGCATATAATCATAGAAGGGCTGGAAAAAGCATTCAACATTTCTTTGGCGGCATTGTTGTTGTCAAAAAAACTGTTCCCGGTTCTACTCGACAGCAGCGGGAATTAATCGATGGACAACAAAGAATAACTACTGCAATTTTATTGATTGTGAGTGTAATAAACAAGTTACAGAGTCTTATAAACAGTGATAACAAAGATAATACTGAATATTTTATAAATCAATTGCGCACTCGTTACTTAACATATCCCGATAGAATAAATCGTATTCCAATGCCAGTTCCGAAACTTGTGTTATCTAATGCGGATAATCAATTTTTTGATGACATTGTAAACTTTAGAGCTTTGAATGACACGAGGGATTCCCACAAAAAGCTAAAAAAAGCTTATAAAAAATTATTAAAGTTAGTAGACGAAGTGGTTGACAACATTCCTGATATTGATGGCAAACTTGATGCTTTAAGTGATTTTGATAATGTTATTAATACGGATTGTACAATAATATTTATTGACGCCGACACTCGTGAATCTGCTTTTAAATTGTTCCAAGTGTTAAACGATCGTGGTGCAGGTTTAACAGAAGGAGATTTGTTGAAATCCAAAACATTAGAAGTGTTAGAAAAACATTTTCCCGTTAAACAAGAATCGCTGCAAATTTCGTGGGATAGTATTTTAAGCGATGAGCCCAAGCAGGTCGAAACATTCTTGCGCTACTATTTTGCATCGGTGTGCGGATATCGAGTTGGACGAACAACAATGTATGATGAGTATTTGTCAAATTTTTTTCCCAAACTTGTAGATAACGACGAACTAACTGAAGAAACAGATGCTATTCACCTTTGTGGCACTGTATCGACTTTACTTGATGAAATGAAAAGATACAAAAAAATAAACAACGGCGAATGGCCTTATCCAGTTGCTCAACCGATTACTGAATGGGAGAGAAACCGCTTGTTCGTTTTGGTGAACTATTTGAATTTTGATATCGTTTATCCTTTACTTATGGCCGCTACATATCTAAATCAAAAGAAGTTTTTTGAAATCGTGTACATGCTTGAAAAATTTATGTTCAGATACAAAAGTGTGTGCAATTTTGGCCATCAGAAATTAAGTGAAATTTTCATTAGTGAGTCAGTAAAGATACGCAACAATCCAAATGAATATCGTACAAGTTCTTTGAGAAGTCAGCTTAAAAAAATCCTTGATAGCGAGTGTAATGATGCTATTTTCAAGGTTAATTTGTCAGGACTTAGATACCGTCAAACTGGTGGTAATAAAACACTTAAATATTTCTTTAGCATGTTGGAATGCCATCTTGATTGGTATAATGCTGGTGCTGTTGGCAAACCCAGATCGCAAACAAACAGTATTACTGCTTATGAAAATATTTCTATTGAGCATATATCCTCCCAATCTCCTGATGTGCCACAATTATTCAGCGGTGATGATGTGCATAAGTTGAAAAATTTAACCATTCTTACTCCGACTGAAAATGATAATGTGGGAAATAAAATATACACGGATAAAAAATCTACATATCTGATTTCTTGTTATAAAATCAATAAGTACTTCGAAAATGTTGATGAATGGATTATTCCGAAAAGTAACGAATGGCAAGAGTATATTGCTGATTTTGCATGCAAAGTTTTTACGGTATAATTTGACATTTTCTTGAATAATTGAAGAATAGCTATAAATCAAAGAGGAGAGTTCCGGCAGGTTCTTTCCTCTTTGGCATAAAGCAACGAAAAATGGATAATGCATAGCAATAAATAAGACTTTGATGAAGTCATACCATAAACAATACCACAAAGAATTTTTAGTATTATCGTAAATTTTCTGAACAAAGACTATACAGTGCTTGTTTACCAAAAGAAGAAAGTTGAGTACCAAGCAAATTGCACAGACCAAAAGCTATATGTTTTTAAATTTAAAACTTGACGATTCGCTGGACTTTCACCTCTTTCTGTGGTATCTTGTGTGTTACCTCAAGAAAGGAACAACAAAATGATTGACAGAAGAACAAAAAAACGCGGAGATATTCCGCGACACAGAACGGCGGTACACATCAGATCCGACATTGATACAAACCGTTCAAAAATCAACCGAGGCGCAGGTGTTTATTGCGGAATATGAATCTGTAATCATTCCCACGCCTCATAAAGCAGAAAAGGCAAAAGTGATTGTCAGCGGCAAGCGTTCGCTCGAAGCGGCGGAGGTATATGCCAAGCAATGCAAGAAAGTATGCGTGCTGAACTTTGCCTCGGCAACCAACCCCGGCGGTGGCGTTGTGAACGGTTCTTCCGCCCAAGAGAAATGCCTCTGCCGATGCACAACACTTTACCCCTGCCTCAATAATAATGTGCTGAGGACGGCTTTTTATGCCCCACACCGCAAGGCGGCGAAGCCGCTCTACAACAATGATTGTATCTATACGCCGAATGTGTGTGTATTCAAGGACGATACAAACTTTTCCGAGCCTCTCCCAAAAGAGGACTGGTGGGATGTGAATATCCTTACGTGCGCGGCACCGAACCTGCGTGAGCATCCGAGCAACGCGATGAATCCTCATTCAGGGGATAAAGCAGCAAAGATAACGCCAACAGAACTCGAAAAACTGCTGACAGCACGAATTCGACGCATATTTGAAATTGCCGTTGTCAACGGCAACGAGGTGGTGATTCTCGGCGTATTCAGATGCGGAGCATTCAGAAATCCTCCCCGGATCGTGGCGACGGTTTTCAACGCTGTGATGCAAAACTATCTCTGCTATTTCGAAACGATCGAGTATGCCGTATATCATACCGAGCGCGAACTGGCGAATTATGAAGCCTTCTGCAAGGAGATGCAAGCATGAGAAAAATTATCAAAAACGCCATACAATGCAAGCTCTGTGACGAAATCATCGAATCCACCGACAGGCATCAATATGTCACCTGCAAATGCGGTGCATGTGCCGTGGACGGCGGGCATGACTATCTGCGTCGATGCTTCAAGGATAAGGGCTGTTATGTTGATCTATCAGAAACCATAGAGATATCGGCAGAAGAAGAGAAATAAGAATCAGGAGAGAGCCGATGACAAAACAACATTTTCTTGAATACTGCCTCACTACATACAACACATCTCCGGACTATCCGTTTGATGAGGATTTTGAAACGGCGGTACTCAGGCACGCGGATAATCGCAAGTGGTATGCGATTGTAATGAAGGTATCACGGCGCAAATTCGGATTTGACAGCGACGAGGTGATCGACGTTGTCAATCTGAAGCTGCCGGTGGAGATGTTCGGCTCCTTTGGCGCGGCGGACGGTGTCTATCCCGCCTATCACATGAACAAGCTCCATTGGATCTCGGTGCTTCTGCCCGACGCGCCCGAGGATGTGGTGCGGTTCCTTGTGAATGTGAGCTTTGAGGAAACGAAGAACAAGAGAAAACGTCAAAAGAACATTTGAACAGTAAAGGGATGGTGCGAGCCATCTCTTTTTGTAATATTTTATGCTTCTAAACTATCCTTATCAAGCAAAAATTCCTTTACGCCAATCATAACATATCCTTTTTCATCACGGCGGGGTTTCATACTCTTTTCAACAACGACGATCTTTTTGAAAGAATCCATGGTCTTATCAAAAGATGCGGTTTCTTGTTCGTACTTGGCCTGATCGGGAATCGCATACGCGGACTGAATATAGTATTTTTTGCTGCCGAGAGTAGCAATGAAGTCAATCTCGAGTTGGGTGCGGGTTTCTTTTCCGTCTGCGTCTCTTTCGCGTGATTCTACCATACCCACATCCATTTGGTAGCCTCTGTAACGAAGCTCATTATAAATAATATTCTCCATAATGTGAGTGCCTTCAATCTGGCGGAAATTCAAACGAGCGTTGCGAAGACCGATATCCTCAAAGTAAATTTTATAAGGAGTGCCTATATATTTTCTGCCTTTGACATTATATCGCTTTACACGGGTGAGCATAAAGGCATCTTCCATATGGGAGATATAACGCTCTACGGTAGCATCGCAGATTCTGTTGCCACCGTGAACACTATTCATAGTGTTCGCAATGTTTCGAGGATTGGTAAGAGCCGAGATATTGGATGCAACAACATCAAGAACTTCTCCAATGGTTACTTCATCCTGCAATCCGTAACGATTTTTTATGTCGCGCAAGTAAAGATTTTGCATCTGAGAAATAAGGTAATTGGACTTCTGTTCTTCGGTTGCCATAAGTGCTACAGCCGGTAAGCCGCCATAGATAGAATAATCGTCAAAGGCCTCGCTCTTATCTCCACCCTTGAATGCATAATACTCCGAGAAGGATAGAGGGAGTACGTGAACCTCATCACCTCTGCCCTCAAATTCGGTTAGAATATCCTTTGATAAAAATTTGGAATTGCTTCCGGTTACATATACATCAAGATTGCTTTTGCGAAGAAATCCGTTCATAACCGATTCAAACGCTCCGAGCTTTTGTACTTCGTCAAGCAGAATATAGTGCATCTCTTTGTCTGCAATCTGTGGTTGCAACCAATTCAAAAATTTAGAGGGATCGACTTTTCTGTCCTCACGTTCATTATCGAGAACGATAGGATCTTCTCCGATTTTCAATAAATCGTCAGCCGAGTCGAACGCAAATATAATAATATGATCCTCTGCTATGTTTTCTGCAATTAAGTGATTATAAAACAAAGTGTTGAGCAAATATGATTTTCCGCTTCTGCGAATACCGGTAATAACCTTTATGAAGCCGTTGTGTTTTCTGACAATCAGTCTATTTAGATAAACGTCTCTTTTAATCTCCATAATAACCCCCCATCTAATATTTTTGCCGCAATCGTCACTTTTATTAGATACATTATACACCGTGTTTTTGAAAATTGCAATAGGTTCATCTAATATTTTTGCCTCAAACGGCGGTTTTATTATATCAACTGAAATAACGATATAAACAACGATTATAGAGTGGGTTTTTTCCCCCACCCTACTTTTTATACAAATCTAACATCTCTATGCGATCTGGATCAAATCATCCCAGCCCACTTTTTTGTGTGATTTGCTTGGCCCCAAGGGCCACGACCACATTAAAAGTCGAAGCATGAGGGGCGCTCAAAAAAATTTTGCAAAAATATGAAACATTTTGTTCCAAACCTATTGACAAGAGGAAAATCCTGTGTTATAATGTCGAATGGAACAATTTGTTCCAAGGAGAAACGATGAGTAGAACTACCGATTCGAAAAAGCAGATCATCCTGGATTACATCAACGAATACTACGGAAGCTACGGTGAAACGCCCACGGTGCGTGACATCGCGGCAGGAACAGGCATTGCCGTTACGAGCGTTCACCGTTATCTTTCTGCTATGAAAGAGGACGGCGAGCTGGAATACAACGGTCGCCGTTCCGTCAGCACCCGCCGCATGGAAATGGAGCAGGTCGCTCACGCCATGCCCGTGCTTGGCTACGTAGCCTGCGGAGAAGGTCAGGAAGAAACCGAGCAGGTCATCGAATACATTCGCATGCCCGAATCCTTGGTTGGAAAGGGCGAATTCTTTGCACTGATCGCAAAGGGCGAGTCGATGATCGATGCGGGTATTCATCCCGGCGATTACGTGATGATCCGCAAGCAGAACACCGCAGATATCGGTGACATTGTCGTTGCACTTGATGGGGGACTCAACAACCTGAAAGTCCTTGGCTTCAACAATGCCAAGGGCAGATATTTTCTTCGCTCCTGCAACGAGGACAAAAAACGTTACGGCGACATCTTTCCCGAAGAACTTCAGATTCAGGGCGTTGCCGTTTGCGTTGCACACAGGCTCAAAAAGACGCTGTAACCTTACTTTTCACATAACAGCATCTTTGCCGATTCACAATTGAATATTTCTTTATCTATCGCGTAAAAAACACGATCCATCCTCCCGACCTCTTAACCGGGAATCAAGGGTAGGTATCTGTTGCGTTAGAGTGTACATAGGAAAACCATAAGTTTTGGCTTATGTTTTTTCGTTATGCTCTGCAACAGATGCCTACCCTTTTTTGCGTTTGTTTCCAAGGCGCAAAAGGAAGGCAGAAGAAAAGCAAAGCCACATATCGGGAAACGAGGTGCGCAACTCCTTTCCCCAATCAAATATTTCTTCAACGAAAGGAGATTACGAATGCAAAGTAATCCACACAAGCTCACCGTGATAGACGGTGAAACACTTATGGACAAAAGACTTCCGCCTACGAAGTTTTGCGTTGACACGCTACTGCCTCAAGGGCTCTGCATCCTTGGCGGTTCACCCAAGGTAGGCAAATCGTGGCTGGTGCTTGACCTCTGCGTCCACGTCGCCCAAGGAACGCCCCTGTGGGGGCTTGACGTGACGAGGGGAGACGTGCTCTACCTCTGCCTTGAAGACAGCGAGAGGCGGATTCAGGAGCGCCTGAACACCATCACGGACAACGTTCCCGAAGGGCTGTATTTTGCTACGGGATGCACCTCCATCGAAAGCGGAGTCTGCGATTGGCTCCGTGATTTCAAGCGTCAACACCCGGAGGTGTCCCTCATAGCCATCGACACCTTCCAGCTTATCCGCACACCCACTCCCGAGGTCTCCTACGGCGGTGACTACGCCGAGCTTCGTATCCTCAAGGAGCTTGCCGACGAACTTGGAATCTGCCTTCTGCTCGTCCACCATCTGCGGAAGATGAATGACCGCGATCCCGTCAACAAGCTCTCGGGCAGCACAGGTATCTCGGGTGCGGTCGATGCCATTTTTGTTTTGGACAAGAACGAAAGGATAGAACGGTTCGCTACCCTCTATGCTTCGGGTAGGGATATACGCGACCAAAAGATACAACTGGAACTTGATAAAGACACCTGCGTCTGGAACCTCATTTCCGACAGCTTGACTATGCCCGAAACCATGCTTCCCGATGAAATGGCATATGTGTTTGGCTTCGTTTGGAGATCAAAAAACCATGAATTCGTCGGCACGAACACCGAACTGGCTCAGCACGTATCCAGTGCGTTAGGGAAAGAGGTCAACCCCAAGGGGCTCAAGCAAATGATGAACCGCTACCGTTATCAGCTGGAAGACCTCGGTGTTTTCTTCGAGAGCAAACGGAGCAACGGACAAAAGTACGTTGTGGTCAGATACGTTCCCCCTGCAGACGGTGCCTCAAGTGCCTCAAGTGACTCTGATTATTCTGCTCTCACAGATTCCGTCCCTTTCGTCCCTTGCGTTCCTGCACAGGATGTCGGATGAAACGTTTATCGCCAGTTTCGCCTTTGTATTACGACCGCCCAAATGGCGGCCGCAAAGGCGTCGGGCTATGCCCATACCCCTATCAATTATTTATGGAAAGGACTTTTGAATGGAAAAAGAAAACAAAAACTGTATCATTTCTTTTCGCGTGACTGCTGAAGAAAAGAAGTGGATCAAGGATCGTTCCTATGGTCACTATCACCTCATCAGCGACTTCGTCCGGGACTGTGTTTTCAAAAAAGAAATGATCATTATCACAGGTGCTGACGATGTAGCGGCAGAGCTTCGCCGCATCGGAAACAACATCAATCAGCTCACGCGAGCCGTCAACGCGGGATATGCATCCCAGATCAACCTTACCGAGACGAGAAAGGAGCTTGAAAAAATATGGCAATCGTTAAATTCGTTGCTTCGGGTTGCCCAATGAATAACATTTTTCCCTACGTGATGAACCGGGAAAAGACCGATGAAAGTCTCATTTCGGGCATCAACTGCTCCCCCGATACGGTGCTTCAGGAATTCACTTTTGTGAAAAAACAATTCAAAAAAGAGGACGGCAGGACCTACGTTCACATCGTTCAAGCCTTCAGTCCGGACGATGATATTACGCCCGAAACGGCACACGAGATCGGTCTGCGCTTCGCTGAATACTTCGGTGGCTATCAAGCGTTGGTTGCCACGCACCGAAACACCGACCACATCCACAATCACATCATTCTCAACTCGGTGAACATGGAAACCGGAAAGAAATTTCATCAGAGTGCCGCCGAGATGCGGCAGGTCAAGGAGTATTCCAACAGACTCTGCCGGGGGTACGGTCTCTCGGAAACCGAAACCAAATCTTCCTTCGGGGCTATGCCGAAGTGGAAATCACAGCTACGAAACAAAACATATTCCGTTGCCTGCCGCACGCGATCCAAGGAAGATTTCATCTTTGAAATGGAGATGCACGGCTACAAGGTGGACTGGAAAGATGGTCATAAGTATATCACCTTCACCACGCCAGACGGTCACAAATGCCGTGACAACAAGCTCTTTGCAGAGCAGCTTCTCCGAAAAAATCTGGAGATCTACTATCTCCTCGGCGGTTGTGAATCGGGACTTGCGGATCAATACAAATCGTATGTAAACGATCTTCAATCCGAACACAGCTACACCGTGGGCGAAGGACTCTTCCATCTTCTCAAGAATCTGCTCGAAACGATGCCATACGAGGGGCGCTTCACACCGCCGGTTGAGGATCATCAGCTCGACAAAATGACCGTGATGATGCTGGAAATGATGGGCATCAAGGTCGAACCCAAGGCGCTTTTACAGTACAGCGCAAACCAAGAACGTGAAAACGAATACGGACTTTATATGTAACGAAAGGAAAAGGAATGCTCAATAACAATATCTTTTGCAATTACCCCGACGCGATGACACTCGCCCAGCTTGCAGAGTGTCTGAACATCAGCACCAAGCTCGCCTCACGACTCGTGCATGAGAAAAAGGTATTTGCCAAAAAAGTCGGACGGGAATACCGCATCTCGAAAAACTCTGTGGTGGAATTTGTCCGCGGAAAGAAAAAACACACGAAAAAAAGTTGTGTTGTAAATGTAACTTCGAACCCACAGAACTGGATAATTGAAGATAAATGTGGTATCTTGTGTGCTGCCGCAAAGCGAAAGGAGGTATGCTGATATGGCAAATAAACTGAGTAAAGACATCTCGGGAAGCGTTCAGGAAAAGAGAGGTATGCTGTATCTTGTGGTCAGCTACAAGGATACCGTAACGCAGAAAAATAAAACCAAATGGCTGGGTCTTGGACTGCCTGCAGGATCCACGAAATCGCTCATCAACAAGGCTATCAGAGAGGCGAAGAACAAGTTTGAAAGCGAGTACAAGCGCTTCCTTGACGGCTACGACGATCCGACCAAATATCCTCTTCTGCAATTCATAAACGACTGGCTCGACCGTGTACACATCCACAAGATCCAAGAGTCCACATACTACGGCTACAAGAGAAGAGTGAGCGGAAAGATGGCGAAATACTTTGACGAAAAGATCACGCTCGCCGACTGCAAGCCCCGCCTCATTCACGGCTTCTACGATTACCTGCGCGAGGACGGCGACAGTGAGCAGACGATTTTGCATTATCACAATCTGCCGCACACCGCCTTCGAATACGCCATCCGCCAGGAGATCCTTGAATACAATCCCATGGACAGAGTGGAGCGCCCGCAGCCAAAGAAATTCGTCGGCGACTTCTACTCGGTGGACGAGGTCAAGACACTGCTCGAACACGCCAAAGAGGACGTTATCTATATCCCCATCGTCCTTGCCGTCTACTGCGGACTGCGAAGAAGCGAGGCACTTGGGCTGTCTTGGAGCAACATCGACTTTGAGAATGACAAAATCTTTATCGGGCAGAAGGTGCTGGAGGTCGTCCGCAACGGCAAAATGGAACAGGTGATCAGCGACGAGATGAAGACCGAAAGCTCACGAAGAAGCTTCAAAATGATCCCCGAGGTCAAGGAAATACTCCTTGCGCACAAGGAACGTCAGGAGCTTTATCGTAAACAATTCCGCCGAGCCTACTGCAAAAAATATCTTGATATGGTCTGTGTCAACCCCTTGGGGGAACTGATCAAGCCAAGTTATATCACCTCTCACTTCCCGAAGTAGTTGAAGCAATATGGGATGCGGGATATCCGCTTCCACGACCTGCGCCACACCTGCGCTTCGCTTCTCGTATCGCTGGACGTGAACATGAAGGTCATTCAGAAGTATCTCGGCCACAGCAATATGAGTACGACTGCAGATATTTATTCTCACCTTGATGTCAACGCCACGGGCGAGGCGGGGATGAAGCTCGGCAAGCTCCTTTCCGATGATGAAAGCGAGGTGAGCTGATATGCCGGGGGGAGGGCGAAATATCCTTGGAGCAGCTTTACAAAATGCTCCACGTCAGCAAGAGAAAGGCGGCTTGGATGCTGAACAACGGCATCATTCCATGCCAGATCAGACCGACGAAAACACACCGATATATCATCCTCCGTGAGGACATAGAAGCGTATCTGCAGAAGAAACGAGCCGAAAGACGAAAGGAGATCCCCGTAGGGATCTTCAACGCCAAGCCCTGGAAGCGGGAGGTGTTGCTGAACCGCCAGCCCGTGGACACCGTCACCATCGCAGAGTGCTATATCACCCTTGCGGACGACTGCAAGGAGGCGTTCCGAGCGCATGTGGAGAAGCGACTCCGGTACACGGCCGACGCCTTTGTCATCGATACCGCGGCAGAGATTATCGGTTACAGCCGAGGTATGGTGCTGTCCCACATTCAGCAAAAGTACATCGATGCCGTCCGCATCAGCGGCAAGTATATCATCTCCAAAGCCGCCATCGTTGACTTCCTCGTCAGCGACGTCGCCTTCGGGATCGTCAACAAATCCGCGTGGCATATGAATACGATCCTGATGTTCTCAAATAAGGAATAAGAAAAGGCACAGCCCTGCCATAAGGTGGGGCTGTGCTTTTAATGCGCTATTAAAACAGATACAAATTCAAATTTTCGTAACTTGATAAATCACTTTTCATTGTGTCCTTGAAATAACTCAATATTTCTGCTTTTTTATCCGAAGACCAAGAATTGAAATATGAGGGGGAAATTGCAATATTCTCACAGTTTCTAAGAACAAGTTTGGAAATTAAGTACTTTTGATACGCCTCGTTTGCATTCATAATTTCATCAATGTACAAATTCATATAGCGCTCATCTTCTCTTCTACAAGAAAACAGAACGTACATTTTTCCATTGTAGGGAAAAATGTTTATACAAATCCTTTCTGGCTCATTTTCCTTTGTTGACAGCTCCAACGGAGTAAAGACGGAACTCGCTGCAAACGTGGGAGGATTATCGAAAATCAAATGCTTACTTACAATATTGCTGTATGTGTGAGATAGATAGTCGGCATCAAACATTTTTTTATATTCATTAAATTCGTATGCTCTTTCAAAAAACAGTACGGGCATCAGACCTTCTATCGAAGGAATATCCCCACTCACCTCACCCAAGTCTACTTTCGACAAAAACATAGACTGATTCATAACAGCGGCTTTTTTAGAGGCTGCTAATTCCTTCATTACAGCTCTATATGTCAGTAAGAAAACATGTTGCTCGTTTTCCATACTCAAAATTTCTGTGTCAATTGGAAGAAAAAGTTCTGTGTCATGCTTATTGCATAGACCTATAAAAGTTGTTGCTTTATGTATACTAACAGAATCGAACTTGCACGTCGGTTCTACTCTATTTGATAAAGTTGATTTGCCAACACACGAGGTGTCAAATCCAATTTGAATCACATGTTGATCGAGCGCTAATTCTTCCAATATGCGACTATCTTGAACAGAGTGCGAGGCGATTAAATCCGTTTCCGTGCATGTTTCGGTTGGCTCCATGCATTTTATGCTCTCAATTTTCATTGATTCAAAAAATGAATGTTTCATTTTATTGAAGTTTTTTTCATTGGAATACATCTCTATTACCTCCTTGTGGATTGAAGAAAAATCCCTTGAAAAGATTAATTTTCAAGGGATTTATGGCGGAGAGGAAGGGATTCGAACCCTTGTGGGGTTGCCCCCAAACGGTTTTCAAGACCGCCTCGTTATGACCGCTTCGATACCTCTCCATATATGAAACTGTCTTTCGACAGAAATCATCAGATATTCAATTGTTTTAGAAATTCTTTTAGAAATGTGCTTTTGTGCTGCTGTCGGAGTGCCGAAAAAGTCAGGTGTTGCAAGGCTTTTCAAGGTTTTTGCGACCGCTGTGCTCGCAAATTTTCAAGGCCGCCTCGTTATGACCACTTCGATATCCCTGCATATTCTGTTTTGCCGCCGAGCCCTGCCCGACCGTCTTATAATACCACATACGGGCGGCGATTGTCAAGTCTATGTTAAAAAAAGAGCCGGTCTGCCACCATTTTTTTTGAAAAAGGTATTGCATTTATGCTTGTTTTATGGTAATATAACGGTACTGTCCGTAATTCTCTCTGCCTATATGCGAGTTACAGCGCTGTACGACGGCGATCGAAAAAGGGCTTCGATACGGAGATCCTTTACCGCAGGAGAGTTACGCCTGGCGTGCCGTGCGGTTATGCCGACGGGAGCGTCGACGCGGACGGGCAAAGGTCTTGTTTTATTTTGTGACCGTGCGGTCACCTGAATACTTAAACATATATTTGATTTATTCGGAGGAGCTTTTTCATGACTAAGGTTGATATAGTTTTTGCAATCATACTGCTTGTCGCAGCTGTTTTTCTGACCATTGCGGTTCTTATGCAGTCCGGTAAGTCCCACAATCTCTCGGGAACCATCGCAGGCGGTGCCGATACCTTCTTCGGCAAGACAAAGGGTAAGACCATAGATAGGGTTCTCTCCAAGCTCACAACCGTTGTTGCTATCGTCTTCGCTCTGCTCGTTATCGTTGTATACGTAATTCAGGACGACAACGTAGTCACCAAGGACAACTACATCGACGACTACATCAACAGCATCGACGAGACCACGGCTGAGACTACCGCAGCAGAGGATATCGCAGAGACCACCGTTGCCGAGACAAGCTCTGTCGACGCAGCAGATACCACCGCAGCCGAGTAATCAGGCTGTAAAATCGAATCACTTATAGGTCGAACGGAAAAATCCGCTCGACCTTTTTTGTATAGGGAGGTTAAAACGAGTTTTTCACCTTCCCCTTTTATTGTAAGTCATGCACGAGGCTGTCGCTCGGACACACAGTGCGGCATTTTGAGTGCATGTCACTCGAAAGCTCGCCCGAGCGAATACGTCATACATACGCTGCCGACAGCCACCGCTTATGCCGCTCTATCCGCTGACGCTGACCCGCGACGACGGAATGCCGTACAGCGCGCATACAAGATCGATCACCTTTTTCTGCACGGCGGGATTGTCTCCTCCCTCGCACACTATCGCAACGCCGCCTACGCGCGGCGGCTTTTCCTCGACCACCGGCGGAGAGGAGCGCGAGTAGCCGCCCTCTCCGTACTCATAGCGAACTCCGTCGGAAAAGGTTATGATGACCCGCGCGCCGCTCACCCCGCTGACCGAATTCAGCAGCGCACGCAGCTTATCCTCAGCCTCAGCGCGATAATCGACCTCTGCGGTCTCGACAGAGGTATCCTGCGTCCCATCATCTCCGCGCGAGAGAAACAGACACAAAAGCCCCGCGGCAAGCGCCGCCGCTATGTAGATAAGCCCCTTTGCCCCGCCGAGCGCGCCGAGCTTTTCCTTTATCCCGTCAAACAGCTTCATATCCTATTATATCCCCGATTTGTTGCATTTTCCGTGTAGCCGTCCCGTGCGGGCGGCTTCAGCGCGTTACCTCGACTCTGCCGCAGCCGGAAATGTAGCGCACATAGTCGCATACGGCAGCCTCATCCGCCTCCGCCGGCAGACTGAGCAGCACCGAATCAACGCTGTACACATCGCTCTCGCATACCGCGATGACACTGACTCCGACAGTGATGCCGAACCGCGCCTCAACCTCGTCCGCAATGCCGTCCTCTATCGCCGCGATACCTGCTGCGGCAACGGCATCCCCCGAGCCGCCGTCGTACTCTCCGAGGGCAAGCTCATCGAGTCCGAGCGTAAGCTCGCCGAGACCCGACAAAAAGCCGCTGAGCGGAGCGACAAGCGACAGCGCTACCACAAGCGATGCGACATACTTCACATATCTGCGCAGCTCTCCGAGCGGGGCAAGCAGCTCCGCCGCACCAACGCCGAGCGAAACGGCAAATATCGCATACAGCCACCCGCCTATTCCGTCGCTCATTTTTCCGTCCTCCGTTTTCTGTATTGCCGCGTCGCGCCGCCGCATCTGCTTTTTTACCGATAGTACGGCGCGGCACCGCTACTGCGCGGTTATACTGACCGAGCTGCTTATCATCAGCGTTACCGAAAATATAAACAGCACCCCGCAAAAAAACACCATGGCAAGCGCATAGCCGAGCATCTCCTTCATCTCCGAGGCTATCTTCTGCTCACCCTCCGCGCCGAGCACCCCGGCGAGCACCCCCGCAGCGCCGAATACAAGTCGATAGACAAGAAGCCGAATGACTGCGGGCAGCACCGTCAGCAGTATGCCGATCACCGCCACGGCACCCGCGCCGGTGCGTACCGTCCCGATGCTGCCGACCACCGCGCGCATAGCCTCGCCCGCTGCGCCTCCGATCACGGGTATCATATTTGCCACGGCGAACTTGACCGTCCGCGCGGCAGTGCCGTCCGAAGCGAGCGCGAGCTTTGTCTGCACCCCCATCATCACTCCGAACAGAACGGTCATCAGTCCCATTCCAGTTGTGAATATCCCACGGATAAACGATCCTACCCCGTCGAGGCACAGCCCGCCGCCGACGCAGCGCACAATGGCTATACCGAGACAGACCCGCAGAACGGGCAGCAGGCACACGCCCATGGCATGCTCCATAAGCGTCACCGCAGCGGTGAGCGACGCGCTCGATGCGGCGGCAGCGCCGACATTTCCTCCCGCGCAGTACAGCGAGCCCATCACCGGTATCACGGCGCGCATATACATGGTGAGATTTTCGATCGCCTCCGCGCTCTCACTCCATATTCGGACAGCTATCCCGGCGGACGGCACAGCCATTCCGAGCGTTACGGCATACGAGACCGCCGTGCGGCTGCTGCCCTCACGACAGACATTGCGAAATAATGACGCTATTATCACGCCGCCGCAGAGCAGCGAAATATCGGTACACACCGGGGCAAGCATGGACGACAGCAGGCGCGCCGCCTCCCGCACCAAAAGACCCGAATCCGCGCCCCTTCCGTCGCTGCCTATCCCCTCCGCCGCTTCGCGCGCATAGTCGGGCATAGCCTCGAGCATCCCCGAGCCGAGCTCGCCGACCGCTCCCGACGCAAGACTCGCATCCGACGTAGGACTCACCTCCGAATGAGCCTTCGGCTCTCCCGACTCTCCTCCGGTTTTCGCCCCGATCGGAGCCGACCGCGCCGTGAGCTTTTCAGCCTCCGCCTGAGCAGATAACACCGCAGACGACTCGGCTTGAATTGACGCCACCGCCGACGGCTCGGTAATTGATACACCCGCCGACGGCTCGCTTTGAATCGGTAAGGTCACCGACAGCCCCGAAGCCGCAGAATATACCGCCGTCGTTTCCGCCGCCCTCAAGCCCGCCCCCGGCTCGTCCGCCGCGGCGGCACCGCAGCAGAGCAGCGCACCGACGGAGAGCACGGTCAGAGCAGCGGTAAGCACCGCGCTGCGCCGCCCTCTCATCCCGTCTGCCCCACAAACAGCGAGCGGGCAAGCGAGAGCAGCTCTGTTATAAGCGGCAGGCAGACGAGCATTATCTCCGCCTTTCCCGCAAGCTCTATGCCCGACGCGACCGAATCTTGTCCGAGGTCGCGGCAGACATCGGCTCCGCAGCCCGCTACGACCGCTATGCCGAGCGAGCGCAGCACCGGAGTGAGCCAGCGCTGCCACTCCTCACCCGCAAGCTCTCGCAGCTCGCCGAGCGCCGGAGAAAGTATATACACCGCGTAGCCGAGCAGCAGCACCCCCGCCGCCGCACCTATCAGCGCCGATATATCGGGCGCGAGAGCACGCAGAGATACGGTAAGCATTACGGCGACCATCGCAGCGCCGATAAGCCTTATCATTTCTTCCATATTGGTATGCCGTACTTTCATAATCATTACTTTTTACGACTGGGCTGCCGGTCAGATCCCGAAAAGCGAACGGATATTCCCGAGCAGCGCGCCGATCTCATCAACAAGCATAACAAGCACTATAACCACCCCCGTAACCGACACGAGCATAGCCATCTCGTCGCGTCCTGTCTTGCTCAGCACCTGATACAGAACACTGACGAGCAGACCGACGCCCGCGACACGGAGTATAAGTCCGGTATCCATAGGTCAACCTCTCTTCCTTATTTATATATAAGCTGCAGACGCGAAATACGGTGCGAGCATAACTATGCGCACGCTATATGAGCAGCAGCACCGCCATCATTCCGAGTGCGGTGCAAACCGAGCGGTGCAGCTTCATACGACCCGGCAGCTCTCCGCGCCGTCTTCCGAGCTCCTCCGCGATAAGCGCCTCCGCGCAGAGGCATGCCTCTGTCTGCTCCTCCGGCAGCAGCCTGCCGAGCCCGTCGCCGAACGGGATAAGAGCCTCCGTAAGCTCCCCGAGTCCGAGCTGACGCGAGCAGCAGCGCAGCGCCTCCGAAAATACGCCCGAGCTCTCGCTCCAATTCGTAAGACGCGGAAGAAATCCGATGCGTTCAAGCTCCGCCGAGCGGAACGAGTCGAATATCTGCGCCATCGGAGCACCGTAATACCCTACGGAAACGCGTATATATGCGATGAGCCGTCCAAGCTCCGACAGAGCCTCGACCCGCCGTCTGTCCTCTGCCGCAAGATACGAGCCGAGCATAACCGAGCTGACAAAAAGCACGAGAAGCAGCACGGGTCTTACTATGCCGCCCATATTATCTCACCCTGCGGCGCGGCGCGCCCGATATATGTACGCCTCCGGAGGAGGGCATGCCGAAGCCTCCGCGCACCGTCCTCTCCCGCCGCGCCTCAGGCGTGCAGTCGGTTTTTTTCGCCCCGTCTCTCGCGCCCGGCTGTGCATCGTCACGAGCCGCGGGGCTTTTTATATTTATGTCTGCATTTCCGATATCATACGTCTCCGGGCGATCCGTTCTTATGCCCGTTCTTTTATCCGTCCGCGCGCCCGTACAATCGGTCACGGTAAAACGCAGCCCGCCGGGCGCGGAATCGTCACGGCATACGCCGACGCACTCGGAAAACACGGCATTCTCTATCAGCTCGCGTATATGAGGCCGGCGGAGCAGCGCCTCATATGACGGTGCATGCGCCGATGCAAGCAGCGGGACTCCGGTATTCTGTGTCTCGAGTATCGCCCGCACTTCCTCCTCGCCGCCTATCTCGTCGCATACTATAAGCTCCGGAGAGAGGACGCGCGTCGCCTGCGCTATCCCGTCCGCCTTTGAATATCCGTCATAGCGGTCGATCAGCGCGCCGAACGGTACGGAGGACGATGCAGCGCGGCTGCCGCACGTTTCTCCGAGCGATCCGCCGCTGTCACATATGCACCCGAGCTCGCCTCGGCTGTCGATAAGAGCTACCCGCATCGGCTGTGAACCCGATGCAGCACGAAATGCAAGCTCGCGCAGCAGCGTGGTCTTACCGCTGGCAGGCGGTCCGTAGAACAGCACACCGCCCTCAAAGCGCCGCGACCGCAGATGCTCGTATATCCCGTCCGACACGCCGCAGACCGGATGCGAGATGCGAATGCACATCGAATTTATCTCGCCGATGCCGACCGCCGAGCCGGACTGCGAGCGCTCTGCCGCCCTGCCGCACACACCGACGCGCGAGCCGTCCGGCAGACGGATATAGCCCTGACGGAGCGCAGCCGCGTGCGTATGCAGCGAATTCTCTGTCATGCGCGCAAGCACCGCAGACAGTTCGCTTCGCCGCGCCGATATCGGCAGCGGGATATTTCGTCCGTCCGAGAGCGTAAGCGAACACGGCAGCTCACGCCGCAGACGCAGCTCGGTAACAAAGCAGTGCTGCCCCGCCCCCGCGCCGTCGTCGGCGCCGAGCCTCCCGCATTCCTCCGCTATTGCCTCCGCAAGACGCGGCGGCAGATATTTCAGCATGTCTCCGAGCGTGCTCATTTGCCCCTCCCTCGTCGTTTTCCGTCCGAGCCCTTTTTATCTCTACACCCCCATTCTATGCCCCTGCACGGGCTTATATGCCGCCTGCGGCGCGATTATCGGCATATCCCGGGTGCAGCCATACAAACACAAGATATTGTGACAATAAAATAATTTCGGCACAAGATATTGTGTTTTCCCCTTGACAACACCCCTGTTGTATGATACAATATGAGTCGTCAGGTAAATTCGGCAGCCGACGCGGCGCGAGGTGGCGCATGGCGGCAGCCGACGAATAATATATCATCTTTATATGAAAGGGACAGAATAAAATGTATCAGGTCATCAAGCGTGACGGCGGAGTCGTAAATTTCGACCTCTCCAAGATCAGCTCGGCAATCAGAAAGGCATTCGACGCACTCGAAAAGCAGTACAACGACAACATCATAGACCTTCTCGCACTGAAGGTAACGGCAGACTATGAGCCCAAGATAAAGGACGGAAAGATATCGGTCGAGGCGATACAGGACAGCGTCGAGGATGTGCTCGTCCAGGCGGGCTATGCGGACGTTGCAAAGTGCTACATCCTCTACCGCAAGCAGAGAGAAAAGATCCGCAACATGAAGTCCACTCTGCTCGACTACAAGGACACCGTAGACAAGTATATGCACGCGCACGACTGGCGCGTAAAGGAGAACTCCACCGTCACCTACTCGGTCGGCGGACTCATCCTCTCAAACTCCGGCGCCATCACCGCCAACTACTGGCTGAGCGAGATATACGACGAGGAGATAGCCTCGGCACACAAAAATGCGGACATCCACCTCCACGACCTCTCGATGCTGACCGGCTACTGCGCCGGATGGTCGCTGAAGCAGCTCATCAAGGAGGGTCTGGGCGGCATTCCCGGAAAGATAACCTCCTCCCCCGCAAAGCACCTTGCAACGCTCTGCAATCAGATGGTAAACTTTCTCGGCATCATGCAGAACGAGTGGGCGGGCGCACAGGCGTTCTCGTCCTTCGATACCTACCTTGCACCGTTCGTAAAGGCGGACAACCTCTCCTACGACCAGGTCAAGAAGTGCGTTGAGTCGTTCATCTACGGCGTAAACACCCCCTCGCGTTGGGGCACACAGGCTCCCTTCTCAAACATCACCCTCGACTGGACCGTTCCGGACGACCTCGCAGAGCTGCCCGCTATCGTCGGCGGCAAGGAGATGCCGTTCAAGTATAAGGACTGCAAGCCCGAGATGGACATGGTAAACAAGGCGTTCATCGAGATAATGATCGACGGCGACGCCAACGGCAGAGGCTTCCAATACCCCATTCCCACCTATTCCATCACACGTGATTTCGACTGGTCGGAAACCGAGAACAACCGCCTGCTCTTCGAGATGACCTCGAAGTACGGCACACCTTATTTCTCCAACTACGTCAACAGCGACATGGAACCGAGCGACGTCCGCAGCATGTGCTGCCGTCTCCGTCTCGATCTGCGTGAGCTGAGAAAGAAATCCGGCGGCTTCTTCGGAAGCGGCGAATCGACCGGTTCTATCGGCGTTGTCACCATCAATATGCCGAGAATAGCATATCTCGCAAGCGACGAGCACGATTTCTACGCGCGTCTTGACCACCTCATGGACATTTCCGCGCGCTCGCTCAAGACAAAGCGTACCGTTATCTCCCGTCTGCTCGACGAGGGGCTCTATCCGTACACCAAGCACTATCTCGGAACGCTTGACAATCACTTCTCCACCATCGGTCTCGTCGGAATGAACGAGGCATGCCTCAACGCAAACTGGCTGCGCTGCGACATGACCGACCGCCGCGCGCAGGAGTTCACCAAGCAGGTGCTCACCCATATGCGCGACCGCCTCTCCGACTATCAGGAGATGTACGGTGACCTCTACAACCTCGAGGCAACCCCCGCGGAGTCTACCTCCTATCGCCTCGCAAAGCACGATGTAGAGCGCTATCCCGACATCATCACCGCTACCGAGAAGGGCAACACCCCCTACTACACCAATTCCTCTCACCTGCCTGTCGGCTTCACCGAGGATATCTTCGAGGCGCTCGACATTCAGGATGAACTCCAGACTCTGTACACGTCGGGCACGGTATTCCATGCATTCCTCGGCGAGAAGCTCCCGTCATGGAAGTCGGCTGCAAACCTCGTTCGCAAGATCGCCGAGAACTATAAGCTGCCGTACTACACCCTCAGCCCGACCTACTCCATCTGCAAGAATCACGGTTACATCCCCGGCGAGCACTATAAGTGCGACGATTGCGGAGCAAAGACCGAGGTATACAGCCGTATTACGGGCTACTACCGCCCCGTTCAGAACTGGAACGACGGAAAGTCACAGGAGTTCAAGGAGAGAAAGGTCTACAACATTGAGACCTCTCATCTGAACCATCAGGGACCTATCGAGCACGGCGAGGAGCAGCACGAGAGCTGCGGCTGCTCGCACTGCGGCAACGCTACCGAGGCTCAGGTCGAGGTGATGCTGTTCGCCTCCCGCACCTGCCCGAACTGCAAGCGCGCGGCAGAGCATCTCGACCGCGCAGGTATCACCTATAAAAAGATAATCTGCGAGGAGAACGAGGCAGAGGCAACTAAGTACGGTATCCGCCTTGCGCCCACGCTTATCGTTAAGCGCGGAGACGAGATAGAAAAGTACGCTAACGCGTCCAACATCATCAAGTATATTGACAGTGTGACCGTCAACGCATAATCGGGGATGCTGAAAAGACACGGATCGGAAAAGTGAATAATAAATTATTTGCTTTTAGTATTGGAAAAATGCCGAGTAATATTAGGAAGAAATCCTAACGGATTTCTCCGAAGAATTATAATTCACTTTTCCTGCGAGCGTTTTCGCCCCTCGACGTACGATTGTACGCCTCACGGGGCGAAACCACTTGCTCCGTGCCTTTTTATCTATCCCCTACCCGTCCGGATGCCGAATAAACACGGAACCGGAAAGTAAAACTGATAATACAAAGCTCGGCTTTCGCGCGTGAAAGCCTCCCCTGTGCAAGGGGAGGTGGCACGGCTTGCCGTGCCGGAGGGGCTGTTGGAAACCAAAGCATCTGATATCAAATTATAAGTTCGTGACGATTTTTCTGCCATTTTAAAATTGTAATTCTTGGTATGGCAAAAATTTCGTCACGAACCCAGTTTGATTAAAGATTCCATAGTTTCCAACAGCCCCTCCGCTTCGCTACGCTCAGCGCTTCTCGCTGCGGCTCGGTCACTCGCGGCTCTGACAGCCCACCGGGCTGTCATTCACTACCGCTCGCTCGGCTGCGGCTTCGCCTTGCCTACCCCCTGCACGGGGGAGGCAAACACGTACGAATTCTAAACTTGTATTATCAGCTTGATTTTAAATATAATGCAGATTGAATAACTAAGGAGCTATCGAGCATGGACAAGATATATGACGTTTTCACGGTCGGTGCGGGTCCCGCAGGACTCACCGCCGCGCTCTACTGCCGCAGGGCTGAAAAGAGCGTTATAATTGCGGAGAAGGAGGTCGCGGGCGGTCAGGTCACGCACTCCCCTAAGATAGAAAACTATCCCGGCAGCGCGCAAATGAGCGGGCTCGACTTTGCGGAGCGCCTTGTCGCGCAGGTAAAGGAGCACGGTGCGGAGCTTGTCGAGGACGAGGTCACTGCACTGCACCGCGGCGATGACGGTCTCTGGACCGTTTCGCTCGCGGGAGGCGATAAGGTACGCGCGCGCAGCGTTATTATCGCGGCAGGCGTTCATCACAGAACGCTCGGACTCGCCGGCGAGGATGAGCTTGAGGGTGCCGGCGTTTCCTATTGTGCGGTCTGCGACGGCGCATTCTATCGCGGCATGACTGTCGCAGTTATCGGCGGCGGAAACTCCGCGCTCCAGGAGGCTGTTATGCTCTCCGAAATATGCAAAAAGGTATACGTTATTCAGAACCTCGACACCCTCACCGGCGAGAGCGCTCTCTGCGGGATACTCGCCGCCGCGCCGAATGTCGAGATAATCACCGGAACCGTCGTCAGCGAGCTGATAGAGGACGGCGGCGAGCTTCGCGCGATTCGTCTCGCACCCGGTACCGAGAAGCCGACCTATACGGGCTGCGCAGCGGTCGACGGGGATGTTCTCCCGCTCGACGGTATCTTTGTCGCGGTCGGGCTCAAGCCCGAAAACGACTGCTTTGCGGACGTTGCGTCGCTCGATGAGCGCGGTTATATCTCGGCTGACGAGAGCTGCTCTCTCGGAAACGGCCTCTTCGTCGCGGGCGACTGCCGTACAAAGGCGGTGAGACAGATAACCACCGCCGTAGGCGACGGTGCGGTTGCAGCTGTCGCGGCTTGCAGATACCTCACGACGCTTTAAACGAGTCGGCGACAGCCTTCGCTTTGATCTTCCGGTCAGAGCATATTCATATTGATAAATAATGCGGCACGGTGACTCATTTCGTCACCGCGCCGCGGTTTTTTATATAGGTTTAAGCAGGTATTAACAAGAAAATACGCCTCAGGTACTACGATTTCAGGAGAATCAGAGCCTTAGTTGCTTTTCTTTGATTGCGAGAAATGCCGCCGTCACTACGAATTCAGGTAAATCAGAGCCTCAGCCGCTTTTTCTTTGTGCGAGCAACGCAGGCGTTATTAAAAAAATTAACAAAAAGAAACGCTTCCGTCACTGCGAATTTAAATGAATCAAACCTTTAGCCGCTTTTCTTTGATTGCGCAGGCGCAAAGAAAAGCTCCAAAAGAAACGCCGATACAAGGGCTACGCGCCCTTGACCCCGCCTCCTTTTGAAAAAGGAGGACGAAAACTTTTCTGCTGCCTACTGCTTTAGTCTGTGCGTAACGGGTGAAACCTTCACCCCGCAATCGTCTCGCCGCTCTGCCCGAGAAAGACTCCCTTTATCAAAGTTTTCGCCAGGCCTTTTTCAAAAGGCCGCGTTCTCCTCGTTCCCCGCGTTCTCCTCGTTCCCCGCGTTCCTCTCGTCTCCCGCGTCCCCCGAGCCGCCGTAGCGCTCGTAATAGAAAAGGTACTGCTGAGCAAGTCCCGCGTATCTGCCGAAAACCGACGGATCGAAATCCGGCGGATAATATTTGGCAAGCACGCGCTTGACCCACACATCTATCGGAAAAGCATCTGTCTTTCCGAAGCCGAACAGCAGTGCGCACGCGGCAACCTTCGGCCCCACGCCCTTAATACGCATCAGCTGCTCCGCAGCCTCTGCCGTCGGCAGCTCGGCTATCACGTCGAGGTCGATATCGCCGTCGGCGACCCGCTCGGCAGCGTCGATTATGTACTTTGCCCGAAAGCCGGTGCCGCAGGCAAAGACCGCATCCACTCCCGCCCGCGCGAGGCTCTGCGCGGTGGGAAAAGCATAGTTCACGCCGTCAATGCTCCCGCCGAAGCGCTCGCACATTCTCGATATTATCCCCTTTATTCTCGGGATATTATTATTCTGCGAAACGATAAACGAGCAGAGTGCCTCCCACGGCTCCTGATGCAATATACGTATTCCCGAGCCGCAGCTCATTGCCGCCTCCATAATGCGGTCATACCCGTGACCTTCGACAAGCTCTCGGCGAATAGCATCATAATCATCGTCGAGCGCAAGATATCTGCGAAACGATGCGTCAAGCTCGTCCACGCTCATATTCCGAATAGTCACATTATCCCCGCGCTGTTCAAGCTCGAGCACCCGTCCGAGCGCAATGCCGCCGACAGTGACCGAGCCGTCATCGTGCACTGCCGGATCAAATCGAAAGGTTTGCCCGCAGTCGAATATCTGCGCTATACGGTAGTTCTCTACTCCTCGCAGCTCGATATCCGATCCGACCTGTTCTATCCTCATGCCCTATTCTCCGCAGTGCAGTCGGGATCCTCAGCCGAAGCCGTGCCGCCGGATGAGCCGTCGTCGGATTCGCTCTCGTGATCGGTCTTGCCGTTGTCGGCTGTCTCCGCACCGTTATTTTCTACGCAGTCCGTCTTATCCTCAGGATAGGTCACGCCGTCGCTTCCGTCATCCACGGTATGCGAATCATCGGTCTCGGAAGCAGCCGCATCGTCCGCATAGCCGTCTCCGTCGATCTCACCGTCAGCCTCAACGTCCGCTGCGGTCTTGCGGTCAAGCACTCCTCCGCGTCTGAACACAACAATCGCTCCGACAGCAGCTGCCGCAGCTATTACAGCACCGACAAGCACCGCCGCGCCTCCGCGTCCGTCGGACTCCGGTCCGGGATCTATCGCACCGAGCTCGGTAACGAGCGTTTCCTCGGTCTCTGCCGTCTCTGCATCCGCCGAGCCTTCACCGGCAGCGCCGTCGGCGGCAGTACCTGCATTTTCGCTGCTGTCGACTGCATCTCCGCCGCCGTCCGCATCGGCAGACGGGCTGTTCTCGCCGTCTGCCGCAGTCACCGGCTCTTCAACCTCATCGAGCGGAACACGCCTTATTACCGAGGGCTCGCGCTCGTGCACTATAAGTGTCTCTCCGGTGAGCGGCGGATCGGGCTGCTCCTCGGTCTCATCCTCCGCCGCGCAAGGCAGTGCAAGCAGTGAGAGCGCGAGCAGCAGGGTCGTTATAAGCATTTTCGATTTCATATTCTTTACTCGCCGCCGATAGGCGGCATCCTTTCGGTCGAGCTTGCGGCTGTGCGCGTATACCGTCGGAATCTTTTCTCCCGAGCCTATACTGCGGTGCCGCAGCACATGTGTACTTGTCGCATTATGTTTTTTCCGATAATATTATACCGCTATGCGGCGAAGGATATATTGACAAAATGTGAACTTTCCATTCGCACAGGCAAATACTGCATCCGAAAATTGCAAAAACCGCCGCATCTTTTCATCTGCATATTGAAATCGGGACAAAAACAGTATATAATATACGTTAGGCAAGTGATCTTATGCACGCGCGGCGCGTTGTCCGACATGTGCTCCGACATAGCTCACATACCTCAGAATCAAACATTT
>QWCN01000614.1_pt1 | contig 63226 bp, 42 predicted proteins | sample 1972711 | NCBI WGS metagenome assembly QWCN01 (sample SAMN09866707, study PRJNA288562) | Human gut metagenome isolate term1_stool, whole genome shotgun sequencing... | isolation source: gut | host: Homo sapiens | place: USA: California | reverse complement strand
GTATAATAAATTAAAGATTTGAATTAAAAAGTATTGATTATCACATAGCCTCTATGAGATAATATTCTCGCAGACAGAGGTTTCTCGTTTTCCTCCTTGCGGCGCAGACCGCTAAACAAAGAGTGAGAGCCTCTGTGCGGCGGGTTTACATGAATGAGCTGGATGTCGGTTCGGGGTTGCCGTTCTCTTCGAATATCTCACAAGGTTGTGTTCCGTCGTTTCAGCGGCACTCTTTCTGCAATTCTTCACCAAAGAAGGTAAATACCATGTTTTTCGTAGGCATTGACATCGCAAAGAATTCTCATGAGGCCGCCGTAATCGACGGGAGCGGCAAGATTGTCGTAAAACCTTTTAAATTCCCCAACTCTATCGGCGGGTTCGAGAAGTTTCTTGCCGCAGTTAAAGGCGTATCGGAAGATTTATCTCAATTTGAATTCGGCATGGAAGCGACGGGGCATTACTGGCTCAATCTGTATACCAAACTCATGGACTTCAACGTTGTCGTGCATGTGATCAATCCCGTTCAGTCGGACGCTTTGCGCGGGCTGTACATAAGAAAGACAAAGAACGACGCGAAAGACGCGTTCATAATCGCCGAGCTCATCCGTTTCGGCAGATATTCCGAAACCACTCTTTCCGATTCCGATCTGCTCTCTTTGCGCGAGCTCACCCGCCAAAGGTTCTACCTCGTGGATTGCGTCTCCGATGCCAAGAGAAAAGCCATTTCGTTTATAGATAAGATATTTCCGGAATACCAAACTCTGTTCTCCGACACATTCGGCGCTACGTCCGTGGAATTGTTGCAAACCTATACTTCCCCCGACGTCATTGCGGAACTGGATACCGAGCTTTTCACGCACTTCTTAAAGTCGGTTTCGCACGGAAGATTCGGCAGATCCAAAGCCGAAGAGATACAGAGCGTTGCGAAAAATACGTTCGGTTCGTTTCTGTTCGCCGACTCCGCTACGCTTGCCATACGGCAATTCATTCAGCAGATAAAACTTCTGGAAGAGCAAATCGCAGAGATAGAGGATTTCATATCCGAAAAGTTCGCTTCCTTTGATTGCAAACTCGATACAATTGTGGGTGTGGGGACGACGCTTGCAGCCTCGTTCCTTGCCGAAATAGGCGATATTACGCGGTTTGAATCCCCCGATAAACTTGCAGCCTTTGCCGGTATAGATCCATCTGTAAAGCAATCCGGAGAATTTAACGGCACGCGCAACAAAATGTCCAAGCGCGGTTCGCCGTATCTCAGACGAACATTTTGGCTGGCTGCCATTTCGGGCATTCGCTTTAATCCTGCCTTAAAATCCATTTACGACAAAAAGTGCGCCCAGGGCAAACACCATGCCGTTGCCGTTTCAATATCGTGTTTGCTATGCTGAAAACCAACGAGCCTTACAAAATCATTCTTCCTGAATAATTTTCCCTTTATCTGCTTGACTTTTCATAGCTGGTCTTTCTCCCTTTCCGTCGCCTCTTCTCAGAGGTTTTTAGCGCGGCAAGAATTTTTAAATCCGTGTCCCGAAGTGTTATGCTTTTTTGCTTCCCGATATAACGGGAAGCTTTTTTATACCCCTCGCTCCTTTTCCCCGCTATCCGGCGCTTGCGGTGTTTTTCTTTGCCCGCGCCGACGAGGCCTCCTACGACGATTTATCAATCCCGCAAGGGACGAATTTTTTGCTTTGACGTCGCCTTTTCGAGCCGCCGAAAAATTTTTATGAAAATATTGTAAAAACGGCTTCCAAACGATTGACAAATCTCTCTCTATACAATATAATTATCCGCGGTACGTGAGTTTATTTTAACTAAACTTTTCGTTTATTATTAACAAACATGAAAAAAGGCTTGTTTTAACAAAGAAAAAAGTTTACTTTTACAAAACCCGACTGCCGAAAACACGCGAGGAGGCGCTCCTATGGACCTGGGTAAAAAAATCAAACAGATGCGCAACCAAAAGGGATTGACGCAGGAAGAACTAGCCGACCGCTGCGAGCTGACAAAGGGATATATCTCTCAGCTCGAAAATAACTTAAACAGTCCCTCTATTGCGACCCTCACCGACATTCTTTCCGCTCTGGGAAGCAATCTTTCGGAATTTTTCCGCGAAGAGGCGGACGAAAAAGTGGTGTTTACGAAAGACGAATTTTTCGAGAAAGATTCGGAGGGCGTGCTCTGGAAATGGCTGATTCCCAACGCGCAAAAAAATATGTTGGAACCTGTCCTCGTAGAGCTTGCGGAAGGCGCTTCCGCGTCGGAAGACATCCCCCACGAAGGCGAGGAATTCGGCTATGTCCTGGAAGGCAGGATCGCCGTCGTTCTCGGCAGCAAACATTATATATGTAAAAAAGGCGAGGCGTTCTATTATTCCGCGAGCAAGCCGCACAGCATTCTCAATAAAAGCAAGAGCCGCGCGAGATTCCTCTGGATCTCCACGCCTCCGAACTTTTGATTTTTGTACCCGCCCCTTTGCGAGCGACATAACGGGAAAAGCCATGCAAAATCCTTTGATCGAAAACCTGGAAAAATTGCATACGACGGAATTGGGAAATAGGCGGATTCAGAAAAATCTGTCTTTGACTACGGACAAGGCCGTCGATTGGTGCAAAGACAAAATAAATTCGCCCGAGGCATCCGTGTCGAGAACGGGCAAAAATTGGTACGTCGAAGCGGACGGCTGCGTCATCACCATCAACGCTTACAGCTATACGATCATCACAGCGCACAAAAAAAAGTAAAAAATAATTTTGCGCCGCCGAGATCACAGAGGCGTAAAATTCAGATATTATCAAGAAGGAAACGAGCGCGGCGAGCGCCGTTTCGGGAGAACCACTATGGAAAAAAATGCGGCAAACATCATCGAACTCGTAAACGTTTCCAAAGAATTCGACGGCGTCAGTGTCATCGACAATATGAACCTTTACGTACGCAAAGGCGAATTCGTCACTTTTTTAGGGCCTTCGGGCTGCGGCAAAACCACCACGCTGCGCATGATCGCGGGGTTCGAGATGCCGACGGAGGGAAAAATACTCCTCAACGGCAAGGATATCAGCAATCTCCCCCCCAACCGCCGCCCCGTCAATACGGTCTTTCAAAAATACGCCCTGTTTCCCCATCTCAACGTATTTGACAACGTGGCCTTCGGACTGAAACTCAAAGAGATAGAAACTCCCTATGTGGATAAAAAGGGCAGGCAGAAAATAAAGCGCACCAAGCTCTCCAAGGCGGAAATTCAGGAAAAAGTGAAAAACGCGCTGGAAGTGGTCGATTTGGAAGGCTTTGAAAAGCGGAGCATTTCCACCCTTTCGGGAGGGCAGCAGCAGCGTATCGCCATCGCCCGCGCCATTGTCAACGAGCCGGAGATTCTCCTCCTCGACGAGCCGCTCGGCGCGCTCGATCTCAAAATGAGAAAAGAGATGCAGCTGGAACTCAAAGCCATGCATCAGCGCCTGGGCATCACGTTTATCTACGTCACCCACGATCAGGAAGAAGCCCTCACCATGTCGGATACCATCGTGGTCATGGCGGACGGATACATTCAGCAGATCGGCACGCCCGAGATGATTTACAACGAACCGAAAAATACTTTTGTCGCCGATTTCATCGGAGAAAGCAATATCTTTTCGGGAACGATGCCAAAAGATTATCTCGTCCGCTTCTGCGGAAAATCTTTCGTCTGCGAGGACGGCGGTTTTGAAAAAGACGAGCCCGTCGACGTCGTCGTTCGTCCCGAGGACGTGAGGATCGTCCCCGTGGAACAGGGCGTTTTAAAGGGAAAAGTCACCTCCGTCATCTTCAAGGGCATCCACTATCAAATACTCGTCCAATGCGGCAGAAACGAGATAGAAATTCAGAGCACTTCCGCCCCGAAAACGGGCGAAACGATCGGTCTTGCAATCGATCCCGACGGCATCCATGTCATGAAAAAACTCTTCCGCGTCAATAAATTCGCGGGAATTATCAATAAGAAAAACAACGTGGAATTCGGCGACGGCGAATTTGAATGCGACGTCACACAGCTGTATCCGGGAAGTCATTTGGACGAGGAAGGCTATCTCATCACCGCCAAGGGAGAAAAAATCGACCTGACGGACGCGGAAGTCAACGTCGAAGTGGGACTTCACGACATCACCATGAGCGACAATCCCGACGAAGGCGGCGCGCAGGGGCACATCATCTCCCTCATCTACAAGAGCGAGTATTACCGCTATATCGTCAGGACGGAGAACGAGGAAGATTACGTGCTCGCCTGCGAAGACCTGTGGAACGAAAACGACTTCGTCAGCCTGATCATTCCCAAGGATAAAATTAAGCTCACGCTGAAAAATCCGGAGGAGGGCAAAAAATGACGAATACGAAACCGCATTTTTCCCGAAAACTGCTCGCGATTCCCTACGGACTTTTTCTCGCGCTGTTCGTAGTCGTTCCCCTCCTGATTATCATCTATTATGCGTTCACGAACGGAAAGGGAGAGTTTACGTTAGAGAACTTCCGCGAATTTTTCAGCGGCGACGGAAACGGCATTGCGGGATTTTTCCGTTCCAGCACCGCCAAGACCATCGGACGCAGTCTGCTCATCTCTACCGTCAGCACCCTCGTCTGTCTTTTTATCGCCTATCCCGTCGCCTATATCATTGCCAACTGCAATCTGAAAAACAAGTCCGTACTGCTTCTTTTGTTTGTCGTTCCCATGTGGGTAAATTTCGTTCTTCGCATCAATGCGCTTAAAGAACTTTTCATCTGGATCGGCATCTATAACAAGGCGGAATGGGATATTTTCAATACCATCGTCGGTATGGTCTACGATTTCCTGCCCTTTATGATCCTGCCCATTTACACGACCATTATCAAGATCGACAAGAGCTATCTGGAAGCCGCGCGGGACCTCGGCGCCTCGTCGGGGAAAGCCTTTCTTAAAATTACGCTGCCTTTGTCAAAAGCGGGAATCGCAAGCGGCGTTTCCATGGTATTCCTTCCGTCCATGACAAATTACGTCGTTTCCAATTGGCTGACGAACAACAGCGTCACCATTATCGGTTCTTTTATCGAAAGAGCGTTTAATTCTTCCTTATGGGGCAACGGCTCCGTCACCGCTTTGCTTCTGCTCCTTCTGATGTTTCTCTTCACATGGCTGACGGGCGGTTTTCGTTCGGATGAACAGACGGAAACGAGAGGTACTTCGTTATGGTAAAAATAAGAACCTGCCTCAAATGGCTGTTTGTAGGACTCATTCTCTTCTTCATTTATGCGCCTATCCTGTTGCTTACGATCAATAGTTTCAACCAAAGCAACACCATCAAGACCTGGACGGGATTCAGTTTGGAACACTACAAATATTTTTTCAGTTTCGACAACGAGCCTCTGCCCATCGTCTTGGAAACCCTGCTTCTCGCGGCAATCGTGGCAACATTGTCCACCCTTCTCGGCACCGTGGGCGCCATCGGTATCTTCTATTCCAACAAACGCGCTTCTTCGGCGCTGAAAGGCATCAATCAGATCCCCGTCATCAATGCGGAGGTCGTTACGGCTATTTCGTTCGCCCTGCTCGTCGCTTTTTTGGAAATAGACAAATCCACCTTCATTCCCCTCGTATTGGGACAGATGGTGCTCTGTACGCCGTTCGTCGTCCTTTCCGTCATACCTAAACTCAGACAGATGGACAACAATCTTTACGAGGCGGCGCTCGATCTCGGCGCAACGCCTACGCGGGCACTGTTTACGGTGATCGTGCCGCAGATACTGCCCGGCATCGTTTCGGGATTTCTTCTCGCCGTTACCCTTTCGCTCGACGATTATGTCATCGCCGCTTATACCAAGCCCGGGACATTTCAGACCATCAGCACGCATATCTACGGACTGACGAAAGGCAAAAACGTGGCGGAGATCAAGGCTTCCTATTGGGCGTTTACCGCCGTTATTTTCGCAATCATCGTGATTGTTCTCATCACGACGAATATCATTTCATACAAAAAAACAAGGAGTAAACAACAATGAAAAAAATCGTTTCCGCCGTTCTTGCGGCATCTATGATCAGCGCGTCTTTCGCCGCCTTGACCGCGTGCAGCAAAACGCCCGTTCTGCGCGTAGGAAGCTGGGCGGATTACATCGACGAAGGAGGCAAAAACAGCATCGATTCTTCCAACAAATCTCTTTACGAGGATTTTGAGGATTGGTATCACGAGCAGACGGGCAAAAAAATAAAAGTGGAGTACATCCCTATCGACACCAATGAATTGATGTATTCCAGCGTGGGTAGAGGCGATAAATACGACCTGCTCTGCCCTTCCGAATACATGATCATGAAAATGGCGGCGGAAGGATTACTGCAAAAGTTTCCCGAAAGCTTTTACGACACCGCTTTGGAAACGAATTATTACGTCAATAACGTTTCCCCGTATATAGAGAAAATTTTTAAAGAAGGGAAAACTTCGGATAATGCTTCCTGGTGGAATTATGCGGCGGGATATATGTGGGGTACGACGGGCTTCACGTTTAATTATGATAAAGTAGATTCCGAAGTCGTAAAATCCTGGACTGCGTATACCAATAAAGGCGGCTTTTCTATTTCCGCCAAAGATAATGTGCGCGACGCCTATTTTGAAGGACTGGGTCTGTATTACGAAGCCGAACTCCTGGCTTTAAAGCAGCTTTTCGAAATGGGAACCATCACGGAAGAAGCCTATAAACAGGAGCTTGCGGAAATGATGAACGATACCTCCGTCGAAACCATGAACGCCGTCGAAAATCTTTTAAAAAAGAATATGAATAAAAAAGCCAACAGGAATTTCTGGGGTTTTGAAACGGATACGGCAAAAGAAGAAGTCGCCGCGGGAAATATCGATATTTCTTATCAATGGAGCGGCGATGCGGTGACAATTATGGACGAAGCGGAGGATGAAGAAAAACCGATCGATGACCGCTACCGCTACGACTACTGTATTCCCGATTCCGCCTCCAATCTTTGGTTTGACGGCTGGGTATTGATGAAAGATGCGGAAGAAGTAGAAGCGGCGACAATGTTCGTCAATTTTCTTTCTATGCCCGAAAACGTCATTCGGAATATGTATTATATCGGTTATACGAGCTGTATCGCGGGCGAGGAAGTCTTTGACTACGTACAAGATACCTACGGCGCAGAAAAGGACGCTGCGGACACCGCGGAATATGATTTGAGCTATTTCTTCGGCGACGGCTATAAACTCACTGCGGATAAAGAACAGCTCACCCGCCAGCTTTTCGCGCAATACCCCGACGAAGAAACTCTGAAACGCTGCGTCGTCATGCAGTATTTTGACAACGACGCCAATACCCGCGCCTATAAAATGTATAACAACGTGACGGCAAGCTGAGTTTAAAAAAGCATAGACAACATAGAATCCCCCCGCGTTTTCACGCGGGGGGATTCATATACAGGCTAAGGCTTGTGCTGCCAGCCGCCTCTACGTAAAAATTAAGACCTGCCATTTGCATATTACGCCTAAAACACACTCTCGGATACTTCTATCTGCGGCTTCTTCCGTTCTCCCTTTCTCAATTTTATATATCACTTACCTTATATTATCACTCACTTTTCAACGTCCTCTCCTTTTGATTTTTTATTTTGGGTTATCGGATCTCATTTTTATATGAAACAGAGTTCTGTTATGCGAAAATTATAGAGGCAGCCTTCTTTTCCCCGACCATCGCGAGGTTTCCCTATACAAAAAAGTCCCCTTGCAACAGTGGCAAAGGACTTTTTATTCTTAAAAAAATAATACCCGCAAAGCAGGTGAGAGAAAAGAAGCGAAAACGTTATCAATGAAAATGTAATATGGGCGCGGAATAGACAATTCAAAGCCTATAAAAATTTAATCCTCGCCCTTATTGCTTCGTTATAACGGGCGAGTATATAGAAACAAATTTTTCCGCCTCCTTTCAATTAAGCGCTCCCCGATTTCCCCCTGCCCGAAGAACACTTCTCATCTCATTCTCTTAAAGGACTTGTAAAACTACGCGCTCAATATACCCTGCGTTTGAAACTTATTTATTCTATCAATCAAAAATAGGCAGCTTTTGCGCTAAAAAACAGATTTTAATTTTTTAAGACTCTCCAATCCGCGGCTGTCAATATACATTATACGTTACGCCCTTTTAAAGCAACGGATTTTGCATAAATTAAATTTAATGATTTTTATAAATAAACGATATAATATTTTGTCCTCAAAGCACCGACTTATTCTCATTTGCTCCTATGAATTCGTACCACTCTTACTAAATTCAAAAGCCCTCTTTCTTCTGCTTACATAGCGGGCAACAACACTACAAAAATCGATATTTCCTTTTTTAATAAAGGTCTTTTATACTATGTTAGACATAAAATAGTAGTGTATTAAACGCGCAAGTCCTTATCGCAAAAGGTTTTTCCACTATTATGCCAGACATATATATTATGTCTGGCATAATAGCAATTTACTTTCTATCCGCCTTTCCGCTATCAAAGGATCAAGAGCATAACGGGCATTGTAACGATACACAACATGGTACCCAGCAAAAGCATATTGGCGGCTTCCTCCTGCCCTTCGCCTAAAAGTTCCGCAAAATTGAGTACCACGCTCGCCACAGGACAGCACGCCATAATAAACATCGCCTGTCTGATATACGCATCCCAGGGAAGAAGATAGGCGACGCCGAGAGCCAAAAGCGGAAAAATCATTTGTTTGACAAGAATAATTATGTATTGCAGCTTTCCCGCAAAAATTTTCTTGAAATTCATGCTTCCCAATCGTATCCCCATGATGATCATACAAAGCGGCGTGGTCATTTTTCCGACAATGGAAACAGCGCCGTAAAGCTGTCCCGGAAGCTTTATATTGAGCATGAACAGAGGCAGAGCCACAGCCATGATGATAACGGCGGGATTAAAGAGGATTTTTTTAACGGAAATATATTTCCTGTCATGGGTAATAACGGCGGATGCCACCGTCCATCCCAACAGACTCATGGAAACAAAATACATATTAGAAAATACCACGGCGTTTGTCCCCGGCAAAAGAGCCTCTAAAATGGGAACTCCAAAGAACGCACAATTGCCGAATGTGCTGGCGACGGTATATATGCGATATTTGACATCCTGTTGTTTTTTGCGAAAAAGTAAATAGAAAGTCCCCATCATCGCCAACTGTACTAAGGTGATCGCCAAAAGAAACCACAGCATATCTTTAAACAGCGGCCAGGAAAAATCGACGCAGTCGAAAGTGTACAGAGTAAGGCAAGGTTGGCACACGTACATCAAGACCTTGGAAAAAGCGGGCAGCGAACTCGTCGTTACGGCTTTTGTCTTGGATAAGAGGAATCCCGGAATTGCATATAAAAGCAAAATTCCCACCGATGTCACAGTCAATAAAAAATCCATTTTATTTTATCCCTTAAAGAGTTTTTCCCCTCTTTTCAGTTTTTCTTTCGTCACGCACTCGTCTTCTCGATTTTTTTATCGTCAGTTTACTTTAAAAATGTACAACTTCTATATTTTATTACAATTCAGGCTCTTTGTCAAGATTTTTCCCTTTGTCAACTTGTAAAAATTGAGAAGAGAAATATGGAATCGCATAAACACTTCTGCGGACATTTAAATTCTCGGCATTTTTAAGTCCTATTGTCGTCCACATTCCTGTATTTGCTTATAGAGTATCCCGCTTTAAAAATTTATTTTTCCCGTTTTCTCTCGCTCGTCCATAATTATGTCTGACATAAACCCCTTGTTTTTATTTGTATTATGCCACGCATAATAACTATGACAGACATAAACACTCGTTTTTTAAGTGCTATGTCAGTCATAATTACTGTGTTTGACATAATATCTAACAATTTCCAATTACCATGCTATTTTCAACGAATATAATAGTGAAGCCGCCAAATAACGGGGATCGGCAATTTTTTCGGCAGTCCAATGCTTTGCGAATATGGAAGAAAGCTCTGCTAAATATCTATTATAAGGCGATCAATGCGTCTTTGTCCTAAAAGTGCTGTTTAAACTTTCCTAAAATAACAGGTATGCTTCGCAGGATTCGTGAATTTTAATAAGCCAATGAAATAAGTCCGCCAGTAAGCGATCCGTTTTACGTTTTCAGGCTTAGTCCCGCCTTTTATCAGGGTGCAACTATGCTTTTTTTCCTGCACTGAAAATTATACCGAAAGTCAACTTTTAGCTCGCCAATCGGTCCCTTTTTATCTTTTTAACTTTTTAGCAACTTATACTTATTTTTATTCCCGTTGATACCGTTTTTTATTTGTCCCCAAACTTTAATTTCTACATAAACACGAAATAACGCCGAATGTTTCGACCATTTACTTAAATCTCAGTTCGACAATACTGCGTGTTGCTATCTGCCTCTTCGCAAACACTACCTTTGGCCTCTTTGATTAATCATTTTCCTCACGCGTAACCGTAACGATTGCGTATTTTAAAAAGGAATCCTTTTCTATTTTCCGTTATACAAAAGACAGGTCAAAATCTTGCGTTTTGACCTGTCTTTAATTAGCTTCTTTTGTTTTAATTGGTTATTTGTTTCTTCAATAAACCCTCTTTACATTCATTACGCGGCCAAGGCACGAGGGAGAGGCAATCCGTCTGCATCCGTCGTCCAAAACGTCATATCCCACCCGTTCTCCGCCGTGATTGCAATTCCCGCGGTCTTCATGTCCGCGCGGCTGGCATAGCCTGCCGCCACATTCAGTGTGCCGTCGCCTGTGGAGAGCACTCTCACGCCGTTAGGATTTCCCACGGAGTAGACGTTTTTGAGAATCCCATATCCTTCATGGGCGCTGCCGATGCCCCATGCTTCTACCGCGCCCTGTTCCATAGCCTTGATATCGACGAAACAATTGATTACTCTGGCTTCCGCCATACAATCGTTGGCATAGAAGAATCCGCTTTTATCGTTGTCGCCGCCGCCACCTTGTGAGTTACAGGAAATATATACATTTTCGATAAGTCCGTCGCCGCCCGTCGAGATAAATCCTCCCCAACCGACGTGCGTAGCGTCTACAAACGATACGTTCTTTACGACGCCCGCCTGATGAATGACGCCGAACATTCCGCCTGCGGCGCCTACGGTTTTAAAACCTTTGATGATGTGCCCGCGTCCGTCGAAAGTTCCTTTGAAGCCGTTATCTCTTCCGTTCGTCCAACCGCCTACGGCGACTTCGTTTAACGTTTCCCAACTGATAAAGGACGTAAATTCCTTATTGTATTCGATATCTTTACCGAGCACAAAATACCCGCCCCAAAGATTCGCGGCGCTTTCAGCCGCTTTGGAAAGCGCGCCCATTCCGTCGAGATCTTCCGCCGTATTGATTATTTTTGTGACGACGCACACCTTAAAGTTGATTGTCGTGAGTTTTGCGACAACTCCGTCTTTTTCAAGCTCCAAAGTCATGACGACAGACTGTTCTCCGAGCGCGCGTCCGAAAGTAGCTTTGGAAAGCGTGACTGCCGCGGGCGTTCCGCTGAAAACGAAAGATTCGGTGCCCAATTTGACGCTTTTGATGCTTCCTTCAAGGGAATCGGCATATTGAGAGAGATCGACGAGGAAAGTTTCCGAGTCGTTTGTCATCTCTACGTCCAGCATACCTTCGACGTTTATCGTCTTGCTGGAAACGATCGTGTAAGTAGTCGTCTTTAAATCCGTATCGTCGAAAACAGATACGAACGTGACCGTAAATCTGGTTCCCGCGATGCTTTCGTCGTCGGGGATACAAAGCTTATTCCCCTCCATCGTAATTCCCACCGATTTTGCGGCGTCGTCCAATTGAACGAGCACATACGGAGTTAACTCAAACAAAATTTCCGTATTATAGCCGATATTTCCGCTTTCGGGAGCTTCGATGATCACTTCGGGCAGATCGAGTCCTTTCGGATAAGGAAGTCCGTTCACCACCTGCCAGAAATCGCCTTCCCAACCGCTGAAATCCACACCCGCAGCCACAAGCTCCCTGTAATCGGCATAAGCGCCGTACACATTGCGCTCGCCGTCGCCCGTAGAAATGACGTTCACCGCTTTGGTATTGCCGACGGCGTACACATTTTGCAAAATCCCGTATCCCTCGTGCGCGCTGCCGATCGCCCAAGAGGTACTCTCCGCGTTCTCCGCAATTTTTTTGATTTCCACAAAGCAGTTCACTACCCGCGCCGCTCCCATACAATCCTGCGAATAGAAGAAGCCGCTTTTATCCACGTTGTTGCCGCCGGACTGCACATCGCAGGAAATATATACGTTCTCGATTCTTCCGTTTCCTCCGCTGGCGATAAACCCGCTCCAACCGTCGTGAACGGCATTGCTGAAAGCCACGTTCTTTACCACGCCGTCCGTATGGATAATTCCGAATAATCCGCCGCCCGCACGCGCCGCCAAGTGGAAACCTTTGATGACATATCCTCTACCGTCGAATACGCCTTTAAAGCCGTTTGCTCTGCCGTCGTTCCAAATTTCGCCTTCCCAGATTTTGCCGCTGTTTCCTTCCAGGACGCCGTAATTGATGAAGGAAACGAATTCTTTATTGTATTCGATGTCGTTGCCGAGTACGAAGTAGCCGCCCCAAAGATTCGCGGCGCTTTCAGCCGCTTTGGAAAGCGCACCCATTTCGTCGAGATCCTCGGCGGTGCGGATGACTTTTGTGTATACCGCAGCGTCGACATTATAAATCGCCTTTTCCGTTTCTATCGTCATCTCCGTTTCGCCCATATCGGCGGCAGCGGAGGGAAGTTTGCTCTTATCCAGCGTCACTTTGCGGGTGTCGACGTCAAAGCCGTTGCATATATTTTCACCCGCGAGAAGCACTTTGTTTATCCGTCCGACAATTTCCGAGTCCGCGATAAAGCTTCCGTCGCCGGAAGTTTCTATTTCCACTCTTTTCACAGCGTTCGTTTCGGGACGATAGACCTTTACGCTTATTTTGACTACGTTGTTCTGATAGGTGCCGCGAACGATCGTTTCTCCTTCGCCGACCGCCGCGATGACGCCCTGTTCGGAAACGCTGGCGATTTCCGCGTTTTCCGAATTCCAATCGAGCTTCGCGTCCGCTTTTTCCACGCCCTTTTCTTTCACCGTCACCGCGGGAGCAACGCTCGTCACGTGGTCCCCGACTTCAAGGAGCGCCACTTCCGCGAGATACCCGCCTTCGTCGGGCTCGACGCCCGTCACCTCAAAGGTGATATCCGTATTGCATACCTTCACGTCCACCTTTTGCATCAGCGGAACGCCCCAGACGAGCGCGGAAACCTCAAAGCTCGTTTCTCCGTAGGCGAGTCCTTTGACGAGCGCGGAAGCGGTATCCGCCGCAGGCGTCAACGAAACGATATTTTCCGCCGCGCCCTCGGAAAACGCCCAGGCGTAAGTTATGTTTTCCGTCACGGGATTACCTTTATAGAGAATTTGCGCATGGACGGTGAGTTCCCCGTCTTTATCGACCGCGATTTTGTCATATTCGATTTTAAGGACGGGCGCCGTCTGCGAATCGATAACCGTAACGGCGCATTCCGCGGACGCGCCGCCCGCAGACGCCGTCACTGTGGCCGTGCCTTTCTTTATAGACTTGACCAGCCCGTTCTCGACCGTGGCGACGGAGGGCGCCGAACTCGTCCAGACAATCTCCGCCTCCGTGTTCTTTTTCGTCGCCGTAAGCTGCATCGATTCGTGCAGGTCAAGTTCCAAAGTCGTTTTGTCAAGCGTGATTTCCGCGACGGCGGAAGAAGAGGAATCGTCTTTGTTTCCATTCGTACATGCGACCGCCACTGCCATGACAAAAAACATACAGAGCATTGTGAGCCATGCCCATACTTTTGTTTTTCTCATCATTCTATCTCCTTTCCAATTATTTTTATCATTTTAAAATTCCCCTGATTTTCTGCCTCATAAATCCCAGCCGGAAAAAACGGAATCCAGCGATTTTGCCTCGCTGAGCATTGTGATGGAAAGCTCGGCGCAGTCCTCCTTAAAAGAGCGGCGCATTTCTTGCAGCATATCCGCGGAATAGGAGCCGAGGTGCAGACTCACCTGCGCATAACGGATAAAGATGCTTTCCAGCTTGATATGTTTTTTTAGCGTTTCGTAAAGTGCGGGATCGGACGCCTTATATTTTTCTATCGCGGAATACGCCTCCTCGATATAGTCCGCCCAATGGTCGAGCGTGCGCTTGGGCCAAAAACGGATCTGCGCGATATTGTTATAGATATTTCCGTTTATTTCCGCGGGATATGCCTCTTCCAGATATTTGAGGTGCGCCTGCAACTCATCGAAATAAGCGCGCATCGGCTCGGCGGCGTCGCGGAAATAGCCCGAGAAAAAGTCGTCGCAAACTTTGGAATAATCGACGTTTACGTCCCACATCGCCTTGGAATTGAAATACTCTTTCAGCTTGCCGAAACAAGTGACGTTTCCTTGGTTGTACTGTCCCTCGTTCATCATGAATACGGCGTTGTTTTCTTTGCAGAAACGGTAGGTTTCTATCATCGTGTCGTAGGTGTTGAGCGGATAGAGATAGTGGGAATAATTCGTTTCGTACAGCCACATATACAGCTTGTCGGAAAGCGTCCCCCAGCCCTTGATGACGTCCGCGGTCGTGGCGTTCGTTTCCGAATAGAAGGAGGCGTTGTAAGCCGCTGTGATGGGAGCGATATATACGCCCACGTTGTCCCTGCACACTACGCTGTCGTCGATGGGCACGAACTCCCCGTTCGCCTTTTTGACGGGCGGCTTCGTCGTTTTGTTATAGGCGAAAAAGAGTATGTTCAATTCTCTCGGCTCGCCGCCGTTCTTTTCGGCTTCCGCCTCGAAATAGCTTTCTAAACGCTCGGAAACGGAATTACAGAATTTGATTACCGCGGCGGCGTCCGTGCCGTATTTGTTCCTTTCCGCCGTGCACGCTTCGCAGGTACACGCCGTCGAGGTGTCCTGAATAGTGATGGTGATGTTCTTTACGTCGGTGACGGCGTTCACCGCCTTTATCATGCTCTTCATGAACTCGCCCAGCATGGCGTCGTAATACTCCGCGTTGCCGCGCGCCGTATAGCAAAGCTGCGATCTATCCGTCGCAAACCATTCAGGATGATCGGGATAATCGTTCGGATCGAGATAGTTAAAGGAGTTATGCCAAAGTTGTCCCTCGACGGGAACAAAGATGTCCCCCGTTCCCATAAACCTCATTCCCGTCGCGCCGTCCACGGAAATGCGGTTGCTCGGTACGAAAAATTCAAAATCGGGTTTATCCACGATGTCGAAAGCGGGCATTTTGACGACTTCGCCCGCAGTGTATACCACCGTATCGTCGGCGTACATTTCATATCCTATCGTATGTTTAAGAAATTCGAGCGCGCCGTTGATGATGCCGAACGTCGACTCAACGGCGATGAATATGCTGTTGTCCTTTGAAACGATATAATATCCCGTCTGCCCGATGTCGTCCTTAGGCATGGACAGCCCCGCCCCGTCGAACAATTTGTCGCTTCCCAGTACGATCCATTTTTTGTCCGAAGAATAAGAGAGTTTTTCGTCCTCTTTTACTTCCAAGGAAACGCCTGTCGCCGTAGCCAAATGGGAACGGACGAGTGCGGACGCCTTTCTCGTGCGCGTGTCGGCGTCGGAAGGAATCACGAGCGTATATTCCGTTTTGCCCTTGGCGATAAAGTCCTTATCCGTCGCGGAAACGTTGATTTTATGAAGTCCCGTCGTCACTTTATGTTCCTCCGATTCGGTCACAGTCCCTACGGGCGTCGGCGCCTTGTCCTCGTCTTTTTTCGTCGAACAGGCGGCGAAAGACGCGCAGAGCAACAAAGCGGCGATCCCCACAGAAAATATTTTTTTCAATTTCATCTTTCTTTCTCCTTATGCCGTCACCGTAACGTTTCTGCGTATCAGAGTCACATTCCCCGCCTCGTCCGTAACGACGATGCGGATCTGATAAACGCCCTCTTTCGTCGGCCGGAAAGAATTGGAATCAGAAGACAAAGGAACGAGAACTCCGCCCGAAGTCAGAATGTATTTGTTGACGACGAGATTTTCCGTCGCCGTCACATTGTCGGAAACCGTGAAATCGGGAATGACGATGACTTCCCCTTTCCTGATCTCGGCGGGAAATTCGCTCTTGAATTCCACTGCGGGCGGCTCTCTGTCCTCCACCGTAACGGCGTATCCGAACGTATACGGCTTGGCGTTGAACGTATCTTCCGCCGTATAATTGATCTGATACTGCCCGTATTCTTCCGCCGTAAAGACATATTCCCTGTCGGGACTGACGTTCTCCAAAAGGATGCCGTCCGAAGAAGTGACAGCTTTCCCGGCGGGATCCGTGACGCTGACAGAGAAAGTCACCTCGGGATCGAGCACATCCCCCGCAAGTCCTTTCGGCACCGTGACGGGCGAGCCGACCGCCGCTGTGCCGCCATAGCTTCCGAAGAGGACGATTTTAGGCTTGATCCTGTCCGTCGAAGTATTGGAAACGGGCTGATCGTTGATGTTCGTAATCTCGTAAGCCGCTCCTTCCCTCGCGCCCGTAAACGCGACGGAAAGATAGGCAAAGCCGGAAGGAAAATCTGTAAAGCCGTTTTCCGCAACGGCAATAGACGCCGTTCCTATCTTTACTCTTCCCGCTCCGTAGCCGATCTCGAAATTCTTATTCGCCGCGGAGACATGAAAGCTCGATTCGAGATCCATCGTCGTCCCGCCGATTCTCGCCTGCGTCTTTTTCCCCGTATAGAGAAGTTCTATCGTTATCGACACGGACGGATCCCCGCTGTCCGCGAGCACGATTTTCAATCCGTCGAAAAACGCTTTATCGGGAAGGGAACGAAGCTCCATGGAAAATCCTTCCGCGAGAAGTTCGTGCGCAAACGTCCAGGAAGTGTCCGCCGAGCCTGCCGACACTCGGATGCAGTCGTCGTACTTGGCGTAGGAAGCATCGTCGGACACGAGATAGTTTTCGAGTTTAAGGCGCATTCTCTCCCCGTCCGCTTCATACGGGCGGATCGCCTTGATCTTCTTCACGAGTTCCGCTTTCCCCGCGCGGAAAACGAGCGTCACCTCGTCGCCGCTTTTAAGCACGGCGGGCGTGAAGCGTTCCCCTGCCTCGCGGGTGCCGTTGGCGTCCGTAACGGTGAGCTTCGCTTCGACCTTTTCCGGCGTTCCCGAGGAATAGTCGTAGGCGTATACTTTGGGTGCCGCATACTCGCTGCCCGAGATATAGTAAAGGGGCAAAACGGGGGCCTCGGCAAAGATCGGCACGTTGCCGTTTTTCACGGTCAGCGTATAACTTTTTTTCGCCGTCTGTCCGATATAATCGACCGCGGAATATTCGATAGTATACGTGCCCGCTTCCTGCGGACGGAATCCCTCTTTTTCCACGAAGATCTCTTCGCTGTCGAAGATCGCCCTGACATAAATTTTCACATCGCCGCTTCCGCCTGTCGCGGTCGCTTCGGCCAGGGGCACAAATTCCCCGGCGGAGGCTTCCGTCACTCTGCCGGCTTCGGGCACGTCGAGCGAAACGGCGGGAACGTCCTTTTTCGCGTCCACCCATACGATTCGCTTCGCCTCGTTTCCCTGCCTGTCGCAGCTCTTATAGACGACGGCGTATTTCCCTTCGCGTTCCGCCTTGAACTTCCCGTCTTCGATGGGCACGGTAAGCGCGTTTTCGGAAGAAAAGTCATACCAAACGCCCACTTCCACCTCGCAATCGCCCGAATATTCGTCCTTCGCGGACGCGGCGGGAACGGGGTAAGTCAGACCGACCTTGGCAACGGGCGCCGTTTCATAGGGCATATTTAAAGAGATTTCGGGCGCGGCGGAATCCACCAGTTTTTCCGCGGCGAGATCCACGTCTTTCACATACGTGACGACAAAATCCGCGGTGGCAGCGGAATATACGTCCGCGGATACGGACAGACGCACCTTGCCGCTCGTAAAGCCGTCCCAAAGCTTGGTGTAATATTTGGAGCTGTCGAGATCGATGACGAAATTATTGCCCGCATAGACAGAACGGGTTTCTGCGTCGTAGCGTATGCTGATACGCGTTTCGTCGAGCGAGGCGGAGGGTCTTTCGGGGTAATATCCGTAAAAGCTGTGTTCGGCGGGCGAGCCCCATTCGTTGTCGACGTGCAGTTTATTGTGGCTCTGCTCCCACCCCTCCATGGGCTGACCGTTGCCTCCGGCGAGAAAATACGTATACGGATAGCGGATGCCGTCCGAGGACTGCCGCCCGGAAATTTTTAAGAAACAGTCGGGATTCTCCGCATCCGTCAGCGTGAAAACGATCTTTTCAAAATCGAGCGTTCCCTGCTTTTTCGGCGTCACGAACATCTCCACGATCGGATCGTCTTTTGTGGAAGCGTTTAAATCGATGAGCGGCGAAAAGCGGAGGGTGTCCCCCTGCGCAAGGCTCACCGAAAGCCCGTCGCGCGAAGAGAGCGGGTGCCGCCCGTACGATACGCACGAGCCTTCCCCCACCCGCGCCATGTCGTCGTAAACGCGGAAACTTTCCTCCGTCTTATAGATTCTGCCGCCGATCTCCGCCGTATAGGCGAGCGTATAGACGCCCGTCATATCCAGCGTCGTTTCCGTTTTCAGCGTCGAAGAGCCGTCGGGATACGAGAGGACGGAAGACGCTTTTGCCGTCTGTCCGCCCGCGGAGAGCGTCCGCGCGGGGACGTTGAGTTTCTCCCCGTAAGAATACTCCGCCTGCAAAGCGATGTCGTTCCATTCCGCGGCGGAAGCGGGCGTCGGCGCGGAAAAAATCCCCGCGGACAATACCGCCGTCCCCCCGATCGCGGCAAACGCGCAGATAAGTTTGTTTCTCTTGATCATTTTTACCTTCCCTTTTTGGTATGTTTTCCGAAAAACGGAGCTCCGTTTTTCCCGTGCGGACGACGTCCGCAAGCATAATTGGTTGTTACTGCAAAAAAGTCGCTTCTTTTCCCTGCGATTCGGCTTCCGCAAAGCGGCGCCGCTCTGTCCGCCGATCGCCGTTTTCCGCTATCCCTTGATGCCGCCGATGGCAAGATTTCCGATCAGTCTTTTTTGAAAGGCGAGAAACACGACGAGAATGGGCAGCAGCATCAGCATGGCGCCCGTCATGCGCATGGGAACGGTGCTCAAACTGTTTTCCGTCGTGGACGCCATATGCAGCATCCCGAGAGCTACGGTGGGAGAATGGGGCAGATAGATAAGCGGTATTTGATAATCGTTCCAAAAACCTATAAAATTGATGAGCATGACGGTAAAAAAGGTGTTGCGGGCAAGCGGGAGCATAATGCGAAGAAGAATGGAAAGATTTCCCGCGCCGTCTATCTTCGCAGCCTCGGTGAATTCCTTGGGAGCCGCTTTGAACACGTTATAAAATACGAGAAAATACATTCCCAGAAAGTTCGCCTTCATAATCCATAAGCCCCAGATATGGTCGAACAATCCGAAAAATTTTGCGACGAGTATCTCCGAAGGCAGGTTTCCCACGATGGGCAGAATCATCGTCACGATGACGATATAATAGATCACCTTGCTGAACTTATAGGGAAATCTCGCGCAGAGATAAGAGGTGACGCAGGGAACGAGCGTCCCGGCAAAGGCGCAGCCAAGCGCGTATAAAAAGGAATTGAGAAACATCCTCCCCATTCCGATCGCCACCGTCCCGTCCGCCGTCGGAACGCGCACGACGAATTTTTCAAACACGAACGAGTAGTTCCACACCCATTTTTCGGGCAATCCGATGACGTTGAGGCGAAAGTCCGCCTGATTTTTAAAAGAGGTCATCAACGCCCAGAGAAGGGGCACCGCGAGGGAAACGGAGTAGAGAACGAGAAAGACGAGAAGGGCTATCGTAACGGGCGAAAATCTGGGTTTCGTCGCGGAAGCGCGAAGCGTTTTTTCTTTTTTCATCTTTGTCCCCCTATTCCGCCGAAGGTCCCAAGCGTTCCAGTAGTTTTTTAACGAGCAGAGTCATCGGCACGGCGACGACGGTGAGCCAGACGCCGATTGCCGCAAGCTCGGGATATTCCGCTTTGGACGCCGCGCTTTGCGTCCTCACGTACAGCCAATAGCCGTAAGTGATGACCGATTCGGAAGCGCTTGCGCCGAAAAAGCTGTATAAATTCAGCTGATTTGTGAATATTCCCGCCACTCCCACCACAAAAAAAGTGGAAAACGTGGGATAAATCAAGGGAAAGGTTATGTAGCGAAACTCTTTCAGTCCCACCACCCCTTCCAGACGCGCGGCTTCCACGAGTTCGGGGGAAATGCCGCTCATCGCGTCCGAATACATGAGGATGGAAACGCCGAAGCTCACCCAGATGTTATAAAACATGACGGTGGCAAAGCGCGTCGCCTTATTTTCGATCAGCCCCTGTATTTCCGCGTGAAAGAACTTGGCGGCGATTTCGGGAATAGCCCGTTCGACAAAGAACTGAAAAATCGTGACCATGACGATGGCGGAGATGATGCTGGGCATAAACAGAAGCACCCGAAAAAAACCCGACGCGGGCATCTTTTTATAGATATAATACGAGAACAGAAGCGCCAGCGGCGTGCCGATCAGAAGCCCGATAAAGTAAGCGAGGAAAGAAGTCCCCGCAGCCCGCACTAAATCGGGGGAAGACGTCATTTTCACGAAGGCGTCTTTGAGGTTGCGAAAGCCGACCCACGTCGTCGCGTTCGTCATCACGTCGTATTTCTCGAAGGTCAATAATAAGGAATTGAAGTTGACACCGAGATAGAAAATACTGAATTGCAGGACGGGAAACGCCATAAAAAAAGCGTAAAAGATCAAATCCTCTTTGGAGTTTCCGTTAAGCCCGCGTTTTTTCTTCGAACGTTCCATCTTTCACCCTTGTTCCTTATTTAAGCAGAGAAGCCCAATTGTTGCGATAATAAGTTTCCATTCCCGCAAAGTACTGTGCGGCGGTGATTCCGTTTTCGTGCAGCGCCTCGGCGGGCCACTGATAATTGGTGGAAACGGTGGAGCGGAAAGATTCGTGCGTCCCGAAAAACGCCTGATTGTTTGCGTATACCGAATTGGTGGAATACGGATAGACGACGTCCGACTTTTCTTTAAGTTCCATCAACGATTTTCCGAAGGGAGTGAGTTTTTCTTTCTCCTCTTTGCTCATGGTGTAATCGAGCGCTTTCACCGTGTTGGTGACGGACGTAAATTCCCGCAGGGATTCGTCGCTGTTGACGAAGCGAATGAAATCGAGCGCCAGCGGCTTTTTCCAATCCGCTACGTTTGCCTTCATAAAGCAGATCGAATAGATCTCGTCATAAAGAGTGTTCTTCTTTTCTTTCGAAACGTTTTCCGCCGCCTTTTCGGCAGTCGCTTTGGGAAGGGGCATAAAGCCGAAATTCCGTTCGTATTTGCTGAATTTTTCTCCCTTTGACGCCTCCATCGCGGTGAAGGTGTCCTTTGCCTCCATTTCCCACCAGCAACCGTCGCAAAGCATCGCCGCGGGTTTGGTCTTTCCGTCGTAGCCCGCGTAAAGGAAATCCTCCTGCGCGTTCATGTGAGAATAGCCGCCGTTAAAGGCGAGTTTATTATGATAGCCGTCCGTCGTCACGAGTTTTTCGAGAAAACTAAGCCCGTAATATTTCCCCGCCTGCCTCGCCAGCTGCCAGGCGTCCGTTTCCTTGACGGCGGTGGGCGCTTCGTCCGCCACCAGATTGCCCCCCGAAATTTTGGAGAGGGAAGTCGCCGTCCCGTTCAGCGTATAATTGAGCATCATCTGATCCAAGCCCTCGTAGTCGGCGATGAGCGCCTGCGTGAGATTGTTGAGATAGTCCTTATAATTGGCGCCGTTCCAGATGATGGGAGTCTGACCGTTGTCGGCGATAAAGTCGCACAGGACGAAGAATTCCTCGTAGGTGGCGGGCAGACCGTCGTCGCTCGTTCCGAACTCCCCGTCAGGCCCCGCGCTGCGCACCGTGTTGAATTTATCGATGAATCTGCCCTCACGGGTATTGTCCGAGGGGGTCTTTGCAAAATAATACCCCTCCTCTTCGAACAGATCGATATTGTAAATGAGTCCGCTGTACCCCGCATAATGGGGCACCGCATAGTATTTTGCCTCGTCCCCCTCTCCGACTCCGTAATACGCCTGCTGATCCCGGCTCATTTTGTCCTTGATGCTGCGCGATTCCCCGTACTCTTCCAACGGCTTCGTCACGGCTTCGGAAATGTCCCCGAGAACGCCCTCGTTTTTTAACGTGTAATAATAAGCGTATTCGGTGAAATACACCTCGTCGCGGTTGTCGAGGATCTGTCCGCTAAGCCCCATGATAGCGGTCTTTTGATTATTGATATAAATTTGTATCCCCTTTTTGCCGTCCTCGTAAATGTCGTCCTTATGCAGTTCTTCGTAACGGAGCTTGGCGGCGGAAAGCCAATCGGAGCCGTAACCGCCGTAAAAGTTGTAGACATACAGCTGTGTGCGGTGAGGATCGATCTTCTCGTTTGCCCCGTTTTCGTCGTCAGGGTCCCCGCAAGCCGCCATGGGACAGCATATAAGCGCCGCCAGCGCCAAAGCCATCAATTTCTTGATCGTATTTTTCATTCTCTGCCTCCTTACTGTCAAAATATATTTTCCCGGACTTCCCGCTTATCCTTCCAGGCTTCTCTGTCCGAGCTTTCTTTTGTCTTTTCCTTCTCGATTTCCGCCGTCTGCCCGTTGCACGCCGCAATTCTTTTCATGGCGCTCTCGCTCAGCTTCGGCTCGCGGTCAAAGGTATACAGTCCGTTCTGTTCCTGTTCGACGTCGTAAAGCTGCGTATAGCAGAATCCGCTGAGTTTTCCGCAACGGAGGAGCAGTTCTGTCAATTTCACGTACCCGTCCACGAATTCCTCTTCCGAGCTTCCCGTCCGATACCCCCAGCCGTTCCCGTTTACCCCGTAGGCGACGCCCCCGTATTCGCTGGCGTTTATGGGCAGCAGACCGTCATAGGGAATCTCCTCCTGCGCGGCGGGCGGCGCGTACGTCTTATCCATCGTCAATACGTCCCGCTCTTCGATGGCGCGAAGATGCTCCGCGAGCCTTTCGGGTTCGTGATAACAGTGAAAATCGAAAAGATCGGTATATCTGCCGTGATAGCCGCCGCTCGTATCCACGCAGGGGCGTGTGGGGTCAAGCGTTTTCGTCAGTTTATAGATCGCTTCCACAAACCGCACGTCCCGAATTTTTTTGGAGTCTTCGAGGTTTTCCCAAACTTCGTTCAGGGGGCACCATACGACGACGGAAGGATGATTGAAATCCCGCTGCACCGCTTCCGTCCATTCGGAAGTAAACTGCCCGAGCGCTTCCAAATCTTCGTATTCGATCCCCCAGCTGCCATATTCGCCCCAGACCATGTAGCCCATTTTGTCGCAATAGTATAAAAACAGCGGCTCGAATAGTTTTTGATGCAGCCGCGCGCCGTTGAAGCCGAGCGCGAGGGACAGACGAATATCCTTTTCCAATGCCGCCGCGCTCGGAGCCGTATACACGCCTTGCGGATAATAGCCTTGATCGAGCACCAAACGCTGAAAGACGCTTTTGCCGTTGAGCAGAAACTTTCTGCCCTCGAATTTTGCGCTCCGAAGTCCGAAATAGCTTTCCACCTCGTCTTCGCCGTATGTAAATTCGACGTCGTAAAGCCTTCCCTTTCCCGCTTCCCACAAATGGATCTCGGAGAGCGGAACGTCAAAAATGTGGCGGTAATAAATTTCCCCGCAGGCGCGCCCCACTTCCCTGCCTTCGTAAAGAATGCGGATTTTCATCTCTCCGCCCCCTTCCACCGTCGTTTCCACCCTGACGCTTCCGCTGTCGGGGTTGGGGAAAAAGCGCACCGAACGGATATACTTTTTCGGCGTGCGTTCCAGCCAGACCGTCTGCCAGATTCCCGTCGTCCGCGTATAGAAACACCCGAACGACTCCCGTCTTTTCGATTGTTTGCCGCTGGGCACGTTTTCCCGCACGTCGTCGTGAACGCAGACGGTAAGGCGGTTTTTCCCGACGCGGGCAAAGGGCGCGAGGTCGCATTCAAAAGGCGTATAGCCGCCCTCGTGGACGCCCGCTTTTTCCCCGTTCAGATACACCTCGGCGGTATGATCCACCGCATTGAAGTGCACCGCCAGCCGTCCTTCCAAGTCGGAAGGAGAAACGTCTATCAGCCTCGTATAGACGCAGTCTGTGATAAAATCCGTATTTCCGATTCCCGAAAGGGCGGATTCGGGACAAAAGGGAACCTGAATGACGGACGACAGCTCCGCGTTCTTCTTTCCTTCGCCCTTTCCCGTTTCAAATCCCCAGGCGCCGTTTAAACACTCGTAAGACTTTCTCTTGAATTGCGGATTCGGATGTTCTGTTCTCAGCATATAGCACTTTTTATTTGCCCGATACCTACCTCGGGCATCCTCCCGTATTTCTCATCTGCGTTTTTATTTTAACACACATTTTCCGTTTGTCAATAGCAGGAAGCTTTCCGATTTCGGACTGTTTCGGCTTTTATATTTTCCACTTTTCGGAAATAATACTGAAAATCAGTTGACATTACCCCCCCCCGTACTATAATGAAAAAAATAAGTTTTTACGTTTTCCCGCCTTTTTTATACGGCTTTTTGCGCTTTATCCGGCGCCCTGACGGGTACTCGTAAGACTTTGTCCGTTGTATTTTGAAAAGACGGGCGTTTTCGCGGCAGAGCGGAAGCGCCCCCATTTTTAAATCGCGCGCAAGACATCATTTCCCGCCCGGCAAAACGTACACGAAAAGCGCCACTCGTTCTGTAAAGGAGAAAAGTATGAGCGATATACTAAACCCGAAAAAAAACTTCGTCCTCAATATCGACAGCGAAAACGACCACGAAATGATCGCCAAGCTAAGCCATGCTCTCTCCGTTCCCGAACGAATCAAAATTCTACGCAGCCTTTTAAACAGCTCCAAAAGCCTTTCCGCCATCTCGCAGGAGTTAGATATGCCCGTATCCAGCGTCGCGCGCCACATCGACGTTCTGGCGGCGGCAGGGCTGATTTTCATCAACTATCAGCCCGGACTCAAAGGGCACACCAAATTCTGCTCGCAGGCGATTTTAAGTTATACGGTGTCGCTGGTGGCGGAGAGAAGTTCGGAAAATTCCAGACAGGAATATTCCGTGGAAATGCCCATCGGTATGTTTTCGCACTGTCACATCAACGCGCCCTGCGGCATGGTGGGAAAGGAAGAAAAAATAGAATCTTTCGACAATCCGGGCGTCTTTTTTTCCCCCGCGAGAAGCCAGGCGGAATGCCTGTGGTTCGATACCGGCTTCATTAGTTACAATTTTCCTTCTCAGCCGTTGAAACACCATAAATGCCGGGAGATCTCCTTTTCTTTCGAGATCTGTTCGGAAACCATCTATTACAACAATAAATGGCCCTCCGATATCACCATCTCGGTAAACGGCATCGAAGTGGTCACATTCACCTCTCCCGGCGATTTCGGCGGCAGACGGGGAAAATATACGCCCGAATATTGGCCCATCACCAGCACGCAATTCGGCATTTTAAAGAAAATCACCGTGAACGAAAACGGCGTGTACGTCGATAATATCTTCATGCACGACCGCGTAAAATTCGACGATTTGAAGCTGTACGAAGGGAGTGCGATAAAGCTGGACATCGGCATCAAAGAGGATGCCGAACACAAGGGCGGCATCAATCTCTTCGGTAAAAATTTCGGAGATTATCCGCAGGCGATCGTCATGATCGTAAAATAAACGCTCTTCCCTTTCCGATTTTTCCAAGCAAAAAACAGGCTTTTAAAAAGCCTGTTTTGTATTATAAAGCGGAATTATTACAAACAATTTTGTTCAAAAAATCACGCGATAGCCGCATAACTGAGTAAGGAATGAATCGGCGAACACAAATAAAAGCCGTGAAAAAGAACGGGCAGAAATGAGGCATCAAGAAGAGCGTTAATATCCGTATGATTTGGCAAAGAAAAAAGACGACGGAAAAGCCGTTGAGGGCACATCAGGGAGCACACGCATTTGTGTTGCGCCGTAGGCAAAAACCATGCCCCACCGTCTTAACCGCGCGTTTAAGGCGTAGTCTGCACAATCCCTGTAAGGACATGAATAGACAGCGCTATGGGCGCGGCGATTATAGCTGCGCGTTATACGCATAGGTAAACCCTATGAAGACGAGATACTCTGCGCTGTTCTCGCGGCGAGGGATCTATGTTCTTTCCCCTTTTTTGCGAGGAAAAAAAGGGAAAACACCTTCCAAAAAGTTTGATAAAACCTCAAAACCACGTGCCCTTTCTTTTGGCGTCCGCTCTCTATTTCTCGCAAAACGCGCCGTTTTTTTAACGATCCGCGTCGCCCGTCAAGTTATCATGCGTCGCCCCGGGAAATTCCTTCCGCGAGGCGCCGCATCAACCTATAAACCTCAATTTTCGGAAACGCTCTCCTCTCTGATGCGGCTCAGCCTTTCCAATTCGCTGAATCTGCCGTTGAGCATCATCAGCTGATCGTACGTTCCTATCTCCACCGCTTTGCCGTTTTCCATGACGACGATTCGATCCGCGTTGCGTATGGTGGACAGTCTATGCGCGACGATAAACGTCGTGCGCGCTTTGACGAGCCGATTGACCGCTTTTTGCACGTGATATTCCGCCACGTTGTCGAGCGCGGATGTCGCTTCGTCCATAATGAGGAGGCGCGGGTTACGGATGAGGGCGCGCGCGATGCAGATTCGCTGCTTTTGTCCGCCCGAAAGCTTGTCGCCGTGTTCGCCCACCTGCGTGTCGATGCCGTCGGGGAGCGAGGGCAGGAATTCGGGGATGTCCGCATCCTCCACCGCTTTTTGGAATTCCTCTTCGCTGTAAGAATCCAAGCCGTAGGTGATATTTTCCCGAATGGTGCCCGCAAAGAGAATGCTGTTCTGCGGCACGACGGAAATAAAATGGCGATAGGTCTGACGGGACATCTCGTTGAGCGGAACGCCGTCGATGAGGATCATCCCCTCGGTAGGCTCCAAAAGCCCGATGAGAAGATTGATAATCGTACTCTTGCCCGACCCGGAAGAGCCGACCACGGCGATACATTCGCCCATTTTCACATGGATCGTAAAATCCTTGATGACGTCCTTTTCGCCGTCGGGATAGCGATAGGAAACGTTCTCGAAATCCACCCGGCCTTCGATGGCGGGGAGCACTCTGCCCCCGCCCGTGCTTTCCATATCCTCGGCGCGCATGATCTCCGAAAGGGAGCTGACAGCCTCCTTGCCCGACATCAAAGCGGGATAGGCGTTGATGAGCGTCAGCACGGAGCCGTTTATCGAGCCGAACAGGGATTGAAAGAGCACCACCGACCCGGGAGAAATGACGTCCTTTATGGCGAGGAATACGCAAAAGAACAGGCAAAGACCGCTCAAAAGATTGCTGATGACCCACGTGAGCGAGCCGAAATAGGCATTGGTTTTATCCAATTTCAGTCCCGCCTGCGTCACCGAATCGATGCGCTTCTGCATTTCCACCGTTTCCACCGTTTCCAGACCGTGAGATTTGGTGAGCGTCAGCATTTGCAGCATCGTCGTCAATTTGGACGACATCTTTTCGTTTTCCATGCGGAAGGCGGAATTCGTCGAACGCATTTTTTTACGAAAGATCATCGCATTGGCGATATTGAGCGGAATGATGGCGATAAAAAACAAAGTCACCCAGCGGCTCTTATAGAGGGAAATCCCCACCGAAATCACCGCGCCGATGATATTGGGGATGACCACCTGAACGACGTTTCGGTAGTACATATCCACGCTGTCGATATCGCGCAGGAACTTCGACTGAATTTTGCCGCCCTCCATCTCCTTGTGATAAGTGATGGATAGCCCTTGGAGCTTTCTGATAACGCTGCTCTTGATTCCCGCCGTCGTGTTTCGTATCATCTTGTTCGTAATGGCGGAATACCACATATGCGTCGGTACGTTCTGCGCCACCATGACGGCGAAAATCACCGCGTCCATGAGAATGCGGAAGAGATACCCTTCGGGGCGAACGGTGATCATGTCGATGACGTCGCCTGTGACGAGAGGCATGATCCAGACGGGAGAAGCTTTGAGTATGTAAACCAGAGAGGAATAAACGAGCTTCCCCCAATCTCTGCGGAAGATCTTTTTTAAAAATCCCCCGTGCTTCTTTGAGCCGCCTTCCTCTCTGAACAGAGATTCGTAATCGGGGAGCTTGTTGATCTTTTTCAGACGCTCCCTTTCCAGCCGTTCGGTTTCCTTCTCCGACTTAGTCTCGCTTCGCGGCTTTTCCGCGGGAGGCTCCTTGTCTTTTCTTTCCATGATTAGACTCGCTTGCCGTTTTTTATTTTATTTATTTTTATCGCCGTTTTCGGGCGAAACTTTTTCCGAATCCGATTTCACACGGGATGCATCGCCGCCCGCCGTTACGTCCGCGGAAGCCGCAGGGTCCGCGCGGACGCCGAAGCCGAGTTTGTCATACAGCTCTTTACGCTCGCTTTCGGGATATTTCCAAACAAAGTACAGTACGAAAAGCCCCACCGCAATCCCTATGACTGCCATGATGATCACGGTCTGCCAATCGTAAGGCACGCCGCCGCCGAGTCCGGGGCTTTCGGAGAGCAGCATACCGCAGAAATCGTATAATCCGTGCACGAATGCGCACAAAAGAATGTTTTTTGTCTTGACGAGAGCAAACGCGCACAATCCGCCGATCAGCGTGGAATAGCAGACCTGCAAAAGCGTAGGACCGATGCCTCCGCCGACGAAAATATTAAAGATGTGCATTCCTCCGAACACGATGGAGGAGAAAAAGAAAGTCTTTAAAAATCCCTTTTTATCGGGCGTAAAGCAGCCCGCCATCAACGGGAAGAGAATGCCGCGAAAGACAAATTCCTCGAAAATTCCCACGCACGCACAGTACAGCGCGAAGAGCAGCCAATTATCCAATCCCGTATGGAGGATCTCTCCCTTACCCGCAAAATAGGCGTGAAAGGGAAAATTGTCCACGGCGATCAAAAGGCAGGGAATTAAAAACAACAGTTTCGTCGGTTTGCCGAAAAGCTTTGTTTTCCCGCGGATCATCAGCCACACGACGGCTACGGAACCGATCATCAGGGGAACCGTATTAGACAGCAGGCGATTATTCACCTCGTTTTTCGTATAGGTGACGGGGAGAAAATCCAAGACCGCCATCGCCGCGCATAACAGGACGATAATCGTGATGCGCACGATTTCCCCTTTATTCTTTTTAAGGGAATGTCCCTTTGATTTTTCCGTCAATGTGTTTCCCCTTTTTGTAGTCCGCCGTTATTATACAAAATACGCACGCGTTTGTCAACGGAGAGAACGAAGTTTTTTTGAAAATTTTACAAAAAAGTATAATTTCCGCCAAACGGCCGAAATATTGTCTAAAAAAGAACTTTCCGCGAAAAACAGTCCCTTGCGTCCCGTTTCAGGAAAGGTATTTTTCATTTTCCTTCCGCCGCAATCTTTTTATCAGCGCAATTTCGATTCCAAGACAGCAAAAAGCAATACAGAGCGTTAAAAAGAAAAATAGCACCGAATAGGCAATCGCCATCGTTTGAGGGGATTTTCCGAGAATAAAAAATTTTACCGCAAGGATGCCTATTCCCGAAAAGAAAAGAGCGGGAGGCAAAACGAGAAGATAATAGATAGCCGTCCACAGCCGATTTTTTACTTTATATATATTATAAAAACTCGTCAACATGACTATCAAAAATCCCAAATAGGGAATGAGCGCCAAATACGCCTGTATTTTAAAATTTATTTTTTCCCTCTTTTCCATTTTCCGCTCTTTTTTCTATTTTTATTATTATAAGTCATCTCGAAAAAATTGTCAACACCCCGCGGCGAAATAGACCGATTCTGTTTTTTATTTATGTCGTAGAAGTAAAATCGAAAAGGGATTTCCGCTTTTTTCGCTTTTTTCTTCCTCTCAAATCAAGCCGCAAGCGGCGGCGTTGTAGTCGCCCCCCTTTAATACAATCGCTTATAGCCTTGCAAATAAAATTTTAACGGCATCTAATCAACAGAGAAACGATTGCGGAAATACGAAAAAATCGCTTTCTTTTTATTTGCGATCCCGCAAAAACAAAATACCGCAACGCCTGCGAAGCAGCAGAAAAAAACAATGCGTTCCTGCGTTAAAAACGCTTTATTGCAGAAAAAATCAATCGTCTTCTCTATATCCAAACGCTCGGGATCTTTGCGCAAAAGTCGTTCCTCCTGAAATAAAATCGCCTGCGTCCTCCTATATTCGCGGTAAAATAAGCCGTCGGATTTCTTTGCGTAAAAAAAAGGCGCCCCGAAGGTTGCCTTTTTCGCTCGCGCCTTTTTTTAGTCGCTCGCCTTAAAATTGTAGAGGGGTTTGATGACTGCGGACACTTCCACGGTATCCCCGATGTTTGCGAGGATCTCCTCCATAGGCTTATAGACCGCGGGAGCCTCGTCGATGGTGTTTTCGTTGACGCTCGTCGTATAGATCCCCTCCATAGATTTTTCATACTCCGACATCGCCAATCGCGCGCGGGCGGCGCTGCGCGACATCACGCGCCCCGCCCCGTGCGGAGCGGAATAATTCCAGTCGGGATTCCCCTTTCCTATACAAATGAGGCTCCCGTCGCGCATATTCATGGGAACGATCAGTTTCTCGCCTTTTTTCGACGAAACGGCGCCTTTGCGCAAAATCATCGTATCCATGTCGATATAATTATGGATCGTCGTGAACTGTTCCGCGGCGTGCAATCCCATTTTATCCAAGAGAATGGCCATCATCGTCTTGCGATTCAACGTCGCAAACTCCTGACAAATACGCATATCGTGGATATACATATCGAAATACTTTCCCTGCAAATACGCCAGATCCTCGGGAATATCGGGGACCTTTTCCCGATACTCTTTCTCTATCTGTTTAAGTGCCGCCTGAATCTCCGTCCTCCTGCCCTGTTCTTTATACTCGCGGATAATTCTCTCCCGCTCTGCAAAAAGCTCTTCCTTGCCCTTGGCCAGATCGATCGCCAATTTCTGATAATGCTCGGCGATCTGCTTGCCGAGATTGCGGCTGCCCGAGTGGATGACGATATAGAGATTGCCCTCCCCGTCTTTATCCGCCTCGATAAAGTGATTGCCGCCGCCCAGCGTACCGATGGAACGCTCTATTCTCTTGGTGTCTTTAAGCTCGCGATAGGCGCAAAGCTCCTGCAATTGAGGGAACCGCACGAGCCTGCCCTCGTGCACCTCTTTGCCCGCGGGGATATTTGCCCTGATGACCTCGTCCAGCCGGGGAAGATCCAGCGCCTTCTCTTCCAGCCTTACCACTTCCATGCCGCAGCCGATATCCACGCCGACAAGATTGGGAATGACGGATTTTTCAATCGTCATGGTGGTGCCGATGGTGCAGCCCGCCCCCGCGTGAACGTCGGGCATGATTCTGATTTTTACGTCCGACAAAAATTCCATGTCGCAGATCGCCTTGATCTGCTCCTCCGCCTCCGGCTCCAAGTTATTCGTAAATACTTTTGCCGCGTTGAATTTTCCCTTTATCTCTAACATACTTTCACCTCGCTGTCTTCGTTTTTTCTCAATCGGTTTATGATACCATTTTATTCCGTAAGCGAAAAAAAGTCATGAAAAAAAAGCTGCGAACTTACCCGTTCAGCAACTTTTTTGATTGAAAATTCTCTCCTTGATTAAATTGACCATATACTCGGGCGCGACGACTTTGACAAACTGACCGAATTGCAGCAGCCTGATCAAGATTTCCGACTCGTCGTTTTCATTGTATCGGAGCGTCACCAGAAACTTCTTTCTCTCCAATCTCACCGTTTCCTTTTCAAAGGATGAAAAATGAATGAGCGCTCGTTCCAAACAGTTTCTTTCGTTTGTCAATTCAAATCGCACTTCCAGTTTCTTTATTTTCAGAGGCAAAAGGCTTTCTCTTCGGAAGGGATCCCCCGGACAGCATTTTACGATCCTTCCGAGGTTGAGGATGTTGTTTTTAAAGATATTGCCCGTATAGAGGCGAAATTTATCTTCTTTCGGGGAATATTCCAGACGCCGGGGAACAAAGTCCCCTTCGTGAAAATATCCTTTTCCCGACTTATAGGCGATATGGAGCTTTCTGTCCTCTTTCAGAGCTTTCAAGATCGTTTTAAAAATTTTCCGATAGTCCTCCGACTCGTAATCGTCGCCGCCTGAAAAACGATCGGGATAAAGAATGTCGTCGGGCGAAAACAGAGGCTCTGTTTCTTCCAGCCAGGACGGAACCTCGTCGATAAACAACTTAAACTTTTTATCGAGGCTGACGGTTTTTATCCAGCGTTTTTCCGTTTCGGTCAAGGGCATACGGGGCGAAAATTCGTAAGGCGTGTTATAGCTTTCGTCGATTACTTTCCATTCTCCGCTTTTTATTGCGGATTCGATAAACAATTCGCTCTCCGAAAAGGCGGTTTCCCTGACGATCCTACAAAAAGATTCCCTGTCGAGCGTCCCCGACGACGCCTCCGCTATCAATTTTTCCATGGTACGAAAATACAGACCGTAAATTTCGGAAAAAATCATAGTTTCTCGCCTCCGTAAAGCTTTTTCATTTCCTCTATATCGGCAAAAAATCGCCGAACATAACTCTTTTGAGAACATTCCAGCTTTTCTATTCTGCCGATAAAAGTTCTCAGCCACGGTCGGATTTCTTCGAGATCGTACGTTTCCAAGCTCAGACAGTACAGATTTTCCCCCGCCTTTTCCAAAACGCCCGTTCGCTTTTCTTTTTGCAGCCTGTGCACGATATAGTCCTCGCCTTCGCGGACGGAAATGTAAACTTTGAGCCATTCGGGCTTTTCAGACGAATCCACATAAACGCCCCATGTCTTTTTCAGTCTTTCCTCTAACGCCTGTTTTTTATCCCGGAAAGACGCATACGGGGTTTCCGATACCCGCACATTTTCGATACTGTCTATCCGACAGGATAAAAAGCGCTTTGCGGAAAACTCGTAACACATCAGATAATTTCTTCCGCTCTGCGTCGTCAGCGCGACCTTCAAAGGCAGGACTTCCCTTTGTTTCTTTCCCCGCCGATAGCCGTAAGAAGTCAATACCACCTTTTTTTGTTCTCTAATCGCCGAAAGCAGCGCACAGATAACCTCGCTGTCCACGGCTTCCAGAAGATATTTATGTTTGGAAGTAAAAATGCGGTTCTTTTCCTCGAAACGATCGAGAAGAAAGCTGCCGACCACTCCGAGCGGGAAATTTTCGGAAAAAAAGTTTATCGCGTCGAACAAACCGTCGAGAGCGGGCGTTTCCGAAAGGGAAAAATATAATTTCCCCTTGACTTTTTCCGACTTTAAGATACCCAGCGCGAGATACTCTTTCAGCTTATTGCGAAGCGTCGCTTCGTCCCATATCTCGTCGCCCTCGAAAAAATCCAGGACTTCTTTTAAAATGCGTCCCAACATCTCTTTGAGCGTCAGCGCGCCGTGCTTTTTCAGCACGTAGAGAATCGCAAAATGCAGGGAAATATCGTTTTTGGTGAAGCTCTTTGTCTTAAAAGATTTATAGAAGGGATTGGACAAAAGCTCCGCGCTGTCCGCCGTCAGGAATACCTTTTTTCCGTCTTCTTCCTGACGGAAATACAGAATATCGCCCAAATAACTTTCTATCCTGCGCTTTTCGTTGTCGTAGCTCCGATTGCTTTTGCCGCTGTAATCGTCGCGGGAACGAAAACCGTATATGTAAAAATCGCGGATATAGTCGCGTATCTTTGCGTAATTTTTTATCAGTTCGCTATACTCGCTCATTTTTGTTCCCGCCCCTTTTGTCCGCGCCGCGAAAATTGCTTTTTTTAATTATATCATAAATGCGCTCGCAAGTCAATCCGCCGCCTGCGCCGATCGCCGCGCTTTTTTCGCTTTTAAATGCCCTATAAACCTTTTCTTTCCTCACAAAAAGAGGAAACTTAAAGAATTTCCCTCGCTCGGCATCAACGCTTTCCCGCTAAATCGGAACTTTTATATAAACTTTAAAGGACAGTGCCTCAGGCTCTTCATCGCGCTCTTACAAGTAAGTTTCCCGCGCCCGAAAAAGCCTTTTCTTTTTACCTCGCTGTTTTTTATACTTTCTATCGAGTCCGCACTCGCCCTTACATCTTTCATAGAGCGAACGCCGCTCTTTCCCGGCGCGACGGGATATAACTCATTGTACGACGCTTATTCCCCCTTTGCTTAAAAAACAACTTTTCTCTTTCTCGATTTTGTCTTTAATTGTAACGTCTTTTTGTTTCTCCCGCTTTGCCTTCTCCGATATAATTTCCCCGATTCATCGGGATAGCGTTACGGATTCCCGAAGTAAAAGCGTTTCGGCTATGGGGAGGGGGAATTTATATCGCGGGAGTCAAATTTTCGCCCTTGTTTTTTCAACGAAAAACCGGGCGGTTTAAAACCGCCCGGCTGCCGAAAACGCCCTGTAAAATTTAAAGCGTTTGATTAAAGTTAAAGGAGTCTTTCTCCCCGTCGCCTTCCTTTCTCTCCGCTTCCTTTTTCGCATACTCGATCACCATGAGGATATTCTGCGCATAGTTGCCGAATTTTTTTCCGAACAGGTTGATGCCGCCTATATTTTTCGCGGTGGGTTTGATTCCGATTTTAAAAGAAATATAATTGCGCGCGGAAATGTCGAGCTTTTTAAGATTCGTGGCGCTCACGAAAATGTCGTCCAAAAAACTGCCCGTTTCCGTGACGCTTATCTTTTTCAGAGTCCCGTACTGCGTGGAATTGATCGGCCACCAGCTGGGCGTATACGTTCCCCTTACGCCGCCGAAATCCCCGGGACTGCGCCAATCGCAGATCTCGATGTCGTTGATCCAAAAAGTGATGTCGGAAGGAAATTCGTTCCTGTAACCAGGCGCTTCCGAGCAGCACTCGAAAGAAAACTGAATGTTTTTAAGATAGAGATATTCGAAATTTCTCGGGAAGCGATATTCGAGATACCCGTCGTTGAACCAGAGCAGCTGCGCGCGCACTCTGTCGGGATTGTAAAAGGAACACACGTCGTCGTCTTTGCCGATAAATTTATATTCGTCCACCATGCCGCAGGTGGGACGGATATCCATATCGAAAAACTCGCCGATGGGCATATCGACGATATAGCGGCTCCATTCTTTGCTCTCGGGGGATTTTGTAAATTCCACGAACACCTTTTCGTATTTTATCGCGCAGAGCTTTATGGAGCCGTGCTTTCCCGCCTGATAGGACGTGCGGACCAAATCCGCCTCTTCGAGCATCTTCACGTTTGCGGACGCCGTGGACATGGGAATGTTGAGTTTCAGCGCGATCTCCTTTACGCTCATGGCGTTCGCCGCAAGTTCCTTCATGATCCGCATCCGGATGGGAGAAGAGAGCGCCGCCGCGAAATCGAGCAGCTTGCCGTATTCGTCAAAAAAAATCGTGCAGTTTTTTTCCATGTTTACCTCAAAGGACGATATCGCTTTTTTCCATATTCACCAAGGTCTTCCCTTCGCAGGAAAACACGATTCCCGAAGCGGTTTCGGCATTATAGGAAAGCGAGGTCATCGTCAGTTCCCCTTTGCCGAAAAATATTTCCACGCTGCTTTTATCCAAAAATATCTCCATTTCCAAAACGCCGTTTTCGAGGGGATACTTTGCCAAACGATACCTGCCTTCCGACATATCGCGCTCGTCGGCGGTAATCGGATAACCGCTTTTCGAACGGTCGAATTTCACCGTCTGCGTGCTCTTCTCGTAAGAAATATCCGTATGACAATCTCGGCCGACAAAGACGGAAACCGTGAAAGACTCCGCTTCTTTCAGATCTGTGGAAATTTTCAGGCGCACGCTTCTGCCCTCGACGTTTTCGTACGATCTACTTCCTTCCAGCGAGTCCTCTATGCGCACGGTATTTTTGCAATACCCGTAAATCGCCTCTGCGGGCTTTTGAACGAGTTTTCCTTCCCGCAGGCTTACTTCCCTCGGCAGGATCTGGGTACCCGCCCAGCCGTCGCCCAGCCATGACGTCACGTTTTTTCTGTTCCACATATTCATCCAGGCAATCATCACGATTTTTTCGTCTTTGCCTCGGATGAGCTGCGCCGCATAAAAATCCAGTCCCGCGTCGATTTCCGAAAACGCCGACGCCTGCATTTTTCCCGTTTTATAATCCACTTTCCCCGTCGCGTATACATTGGAGTTATAATTCCAGAACGCATACTCCCCGTGCGGATAATCCACGGGCGCGCAGACGAACAGATCCGTTTCTTTCAGTGTAACGAGGCTCGGACATTCCCAGCAATATCCCGCGTGCGTGCGGCGCAAAAAGTCGTTTGCGTACGACCAATGAAAGAGATCGTCCGACTGATACAGCTGCACCTTTGCCGCGCCCTCTTCCATGGTGCCGATCAAAATATAGTATTTTCCTTCGCGTTTCCAGATATACGGGTCCCTGAAATCGGCCGCGCTCGTCCCTTCCGGAAGCTGTGCGGGACCGATGATCGGATTGCCTTCGTATTTGAAAAAATGAATTCCGTCGTCCGAATAGGCGAGATTTTGCGTCTGCACCCTTTTCCCGTTTCGGTCGTAATGCCCCGTATAGACGAGATACAGCCTATCGCCTTCGACGATCGCGGAACCCGACCAGCACCCGTCCGCATCGTAATCGCGGTCGGGCGCCAGGGCGACGGGGAGATATTTCCACGATACGAGATCCTCGCTGACCGCGTGTCCCCAATACATCAGCCCGCCGTCCGCGCTGTACGGATGGAACTGATAAAACAGATGATAGTTGCCTTTGTAATAGACGAATCCGTTGGGATCGTTCATCCAGCCGATTTGGGGCTGTAAATGATAATCTCCGCGGAATCTGCCGTTGACCGTCCCTTGATTTGCCTCGATGTATTCGTTTGCTTCCTTTAACATTTCGCTTTCCTCGTAACCGATCTCGCTTTCGAGCAGTAGTTTTCCCCCGCAGGCGACCGCGCACAACAACTGCGCGGCGATCAGCAGGCTTAGAATGGCATAGCGGGCTATTTGCGAACAGGATGCGCAAAGCCCCGCAAGCGCCTTGCGCATAGGTGCTTTCCTTTGCGCGGCGACAGAGCGCGTCATAGCCAGAGAAACGGCGAAAACATATGCGATCTCTCCGCGCCCGCGCCCCTTCGCCTTCCTTAGAGGACGGCAGAGTTTGGGGTCAGGCATAAAACTATGTGCGGCTCCTTCGCGCTCCCCTGTTCTCGTTTTTATTATAGCACACGCCGAAGTTTTTTTCAATACCCTTTTTGTTTTTTCTTTTTTCATCGCGGAAATTCCGTCGCCCTGTTTCTTTCTTTCGCTTTATATTTCGCCGCACGCGCCCTTTTTATTTATTTTCCAAACCGAGAGCGCCGCGGAGAATTCCCCCAAGCACCTCGTATCCCTTGGGAGAAAAATGCAGATAATCGCCCGTAAAATATTCGGGATTGGGCTTCTTGGTATAATCCTCGTCATCGTAAAAGGCGTACTCCGTTTCCACGATTTCCGCCCACTCTTTTTTCTCGCAGAAACTTCTCATCAACTCGTTGCAGGTCTTGGTTTCTTCCCGCGCTCCCCAACGGGTTTCTTCCCCGCAAATGGGGATCGTAAGGAAGTATATGTAAGCATTGGGACAAGCCTCGTGAAATTTGTTCAACATCGGCTGCAAACCTTCTCTTCCCGTCGCCGCCGTGACGCCCTTTTGCCCCAACCCGATATTGTTCGTGCCGACGCAAACGACGATCTGCGTCGGATTCTCATTTTTGAGTTTTGCGAGCTGCAAAAGCCAATAGGCACTGGTGGATCCGCCGACTCCTATATTCGTGAGATCGGGCGCGCCCGCAAGGGCGGATTGACATCCCTCTTTCCAATAATCGAACAGGGAATCCCCCACCAGAAGGCATTTTTCCGCCTGTTCCGCTTCGGAAGAGGAAACCATCGTCGACTCGGCGCTTTGCCGCGATGAGTAGGAGGAAGACTCCCCACCCGAGGACGATTCGTTCTTTTTTCCGCCGCAGGCACCTACCAAAGCCAAAAGCGCACATAATGCCGCTATAAAAAATCCGCGTTTTTTCATATATTTTTCCTCCGCCGTCCGATCAATCCAATTGCAGAGCGCCGCGCACGATGGTCTTTAATCGGGAGTATCCCTTCGAAGAAAAGTGCAGATAATCGCTTACAAAATATTCGGCGCTCGGTTTCTTTGTATAGTCTGCGTCATCGTAAAAAGCGTACTCGGTTTCCACGATTTCCGCCCAGTCGTATCGACTGCAATATTCGCGCATGATGGAATTGCACTCCGTTATTTCGTCTTTGAGGCTCCAACGGATCTCTTCCCCGCAGATATTGACGGTGAGCAGATAAATATAGGCGTCGGGGCACACTCTATGGAAAGTCTGCAATACATTTTGCAGACCCGTATCGCATTCCGCCGCCTCCTTTCCCGTGCGCCTGAGGTCGGCGATGTCGTTCGTGCCGAGCGAAATGATGATTTTTGTCGGATCCTCCCTGATAAGGAGCTTTTCGCTCTTCGACCAATAAATGCCGTTCGTGCCTCCGACCGCGATATTCGTGAGATTTTTCGCGCCCGCGAGGTCCTTTTCACAGGTGGCTTTCCAAAGGTCAAACAGCGAATCGCCGACCATCAATACCTTTTCTTCCCTTGCGGCGCTCGACGAGGAATCCTCCGTTTTACCGCCGCAGGCGCAAAGTCCCGCCGCGCATAAAATCGCCGCAATGAAAACGTATATCGATTTTTTAAGAATTTTCATGTTTTTCTCCCTTCTCTATTCCCGCCTTCAAAGAAAAGGCTCCGCTTAAAAGCGCAGCGGCTGCCTTTTCCTCAAAAACGTCTTGCTTTACTTTGTTTTTTCCATCGTCTGCAAAAGGAGGGGATTCGACAAAAATTCCGCCCGTTGCGCTTCCGCTTCTTCATAGACGACGGAAACGTTCGACAAGGTCTGTTCCGTCTTTTCTTCTACGCACGTCGTGTTTTCCCAAACGCCCGTCACCACTCTGCCGTCCGCGTACCACATCGTGCCTTCGCCCCAGATCCAGCCGCTGTTTTTTTCCTTGGAAAACGCGCCTTCGAACTTGACGAATTCGCTGCCCGACTCGAAGTAGTAAACGCCGTGTTCGTCGCTGCGGATGCCCGTGTCCCAATCGCCCACGTAAACGCCTCCCGACTCCTGAAAATACATGATTCCCCAGCCGTCGGGAAAGTTGTTCTCCATATTTCCCACGTATTTGTTATAGGTGGAATAGTCGTTTTTGACGCTGAAAGCGGCGTCGTAGAATATCTTACAGCCAAAGCCCTGCGGGTTGCCGTTTTTCCATTCCCCGAAATATGCGTCGCCCACGGGCCAGGTCATCCAGCCCATGCCGTGCATAAAACCGTCCACCCAGCCGCCTTCGTAGACGCAGCCCGTCGTATATTCCATTCTTCCCACGCCGTTCTTGGCGCCCTTTTCAAACATACCCCAATACTCGTCGCCGTTTGCGCCGCTCTGGTGTCCGTAGCCGCTGAATTCCCCGTCCGCGAAAAAGCCCTCGTATTCCACGAGATCGTAGCCGAGATAGGTGCCGTACCCTTGAAGCTTGCCGTCTTTGAACGTTCCCTTCCATTCGCTGCCGAGAAGGTTCGTCAAAGTGCCCTCGCCGTTCGGCTTGCCATCCGTCACGATGCCCACATACTCGCTGCCGTCTTCCAATTGGATCGTCTGTACGTTATTTTCCGATCCCCTTCCGCCGCAGCCGTAAAGGGAAACGAGTCCGAGCGCACACACCGCGAACAGCGCCGATATTTTTTTTGCTTTCATCCATGTCACCTCTCTGTTTTTAAGTATTGCTCTTTTATCTTATTCCGCTTCGGCGGGCTGACCGTTTACGACTTCGGTCCCGTCTTCGAGCGTTCCGTTGTACCAGCTCCATGCGCCCGTTTCCGCGTCTACCGCGATATAGCCTTGAACGCCGTCCATCTGACCGTAGCCGTATGTACCCTTCTTAGGAGAGCCTCCCTCGAACGTTCCCGTCCAGAAATTGCCGCCTACCCAATGGAAAGTGCCTTCGCCGTTGATCCAGTCGCCCGCGAACTCCCCGTAATAATAGCATCCGTTATTAAACTGATAATATCCGTCTTCGCCCACTCGCTGCTGATTTTCCCAGTTGCCGTAATACCAATCGTAAGCGCCTTCGCCCTGCGGCCAGACAAAGAAAGCGGTCCCCTGCAACTTTCCGTTCTTCCACTGTCCGATGCCGTGATAGCCGCCCGTATAGTAGACCTGTCCGTAGCCGTCCATCAGTCCGTTGACAAACGTGCCTTCGGACCAGCCCGCGTCCTCGCCTTTATAGGTCAGCTTTCCCGTTCCCGTGAGTTTGAACCCGTCCTCAAAAGTGCCCTCGTAGGTATACTCATCCGTCACCAGTTTTCCTTCGGTCGGTTTGCCGTCCACCGTCGTGCCCGTAAAGGTGCCGAAGCCGTCGTAAACTTTGTCGGTGACTGTTTCCACAACGGGTTCGGGGATCGATTCGGAAGAAGTTCCGTCGCCGCAGCCCGCAAAGCCGATCATCATTCCGATAGCCAGAAGTACGGGCAAAAAGATTTTTTTGAGATTCATACAAAATCCCTCCTTAAAAAATTTATTTTAAAACCGTTTTCACGGTTTCATCCGATTTGTATAACAAACACATTGACGCTGACGGGCTGCAACACCATTTGAGCAGGCGCTTTCGTTTCCGTCCTTTCGACGTCCTCTTCCGCAAAGTTATTCATGGACGCGGGCGTTTTTCCGACCACTTCGATCTGTTTTTCCACCTTGCCGATCTGTCCTTTCCAAGTGAGCGCGATCGTCTTTTCGGACGGATTCGCCACCGCTATCGCAAGCGTCTTTCCGTCTTTGCTCACCGTCGCCTGATAGTTTAAGCCCGTCGTTTTATCCGTCTGGCGGATCGTCATTTCCGCGGCATAGGGCTGCATATGCTGCGCGTAAGCTTGCAAGACATATCCGATAGGCGAAAATACGAGGCGGTGTTCGGAGGCATAGAGAGCGCCCGGCGCGTTCGCCGTGGAAATGCTGAATACGGCGTCCGAATAGTTTGCCATGCCGACGACGTCCGCGTTTTGGATAAAGAGATTGAGAGCGCTCGCAATCCCCAGGGCGTCCCGCATCGTCGATTGCGCATTCCACTGATAGGCGTATTCGTCGAAGGCGATCTTCACGTTTTTCGCCGCGGGAATCTCCGCGATAAGACGCCGATGATTTTCGATGCGCATATCGAGGTTGTTCGTCATGCTGAGCATATGCAAAGAGGTCGTCACTTCTTTATCGTTCACCGCGTAGAGGTGTTCCGCGATATAATCCAGACGCCCCGCGCAGTTTTTGAACATTTCCTCCGTCCACTCGCTGCAATTGTCCCCGCAGCCCGTGACGACGATTTCTTCGTCCGCCTCTCTCATGGCGTCCACGAACGCGTTGTGTATTTGGACGTAATTGGAAACGGAGGTGTGACCGATCTGCCAGTCCCCCTGCATTTCGTTGCCCACGCACCAATACCTGATCCCGTACGGCTTTTCCCGTCCGTTTTGCGCGCGCATCGCGCCGTACGGCGTAGACGAATCGCCGTTGCAGTATTCCACCAGCTGCGCGGCCTCCTCTTTCGTGCCGCTGCCCGTATTCACCGCCATATAGGGGATCGTCCCGATATATTCGCACATGGCCATAAATTCGTCCGTACCCATATCGTTCGGCTCGATCCTGCCGTAAAAGCCGCTTTCCAGCCGCTTTTTGTCGTCCTCGATATTTCCCGTTTCGGGAAACCACGCCTGATTGCGCAAGGAAGCGCGTTTATCCCTATCGCCGATGCCGTCCTTCCAGCAATACCCCGATACGAAGTTGCCGCCCGGCCAACGATAGATCGTTCCCGCCAGCGCTTTCATCGCGTCCAATGTGTCCCTGCGCATACCGCGATAGTTGTCCGCGGGCATCAGGGAGAAACTGTCTAATTTAACGTTTCCTTGTGTACAGGAAAAGGAAACCTTCCTTTTTCCCTCTGCCGCGCTGTCCGCTTCAAAGGCGTATTTTTTAAATTCGCCCTCTATCTCGAACTCCTTTTTGACGCCCCCGATATCCGCTTCTATCTTTCCGTCGCCGCTCGCGTAAAAATATCCCGCGTACGCTTTTTTCGAAAACACGACTTCCTGAGAGATCTCTCCGCCTTTTTCGAGAACGGCGGCGTAGCCGTTGAGAGAATAGCACTCGCTGTCGCTCGTCACGCCGCCTTTCGTCTTCCAGGGGGACAATCCCTCCTCTCCCGCGGGATAATAGAATTTCCTGTCTTCCAGCATTTCCGCCCAAATGACGCCGTATACGCAGCCCGGAATATGCTCCAAAAACTCCCCGTAAATGAGCGGGGATATTTCGTTTCCCGCTTCTAAGGACGTGATCGCCATCGCGTATTCGAGGTCGTATTCGGCGGCGCTGTTTCCGCTATTCTGGCTTTGGGACGTTTCGCCTCCGCCGCAGGCGCAGACACACGTCAGCGCCGTCAAGAGCGCCGCGGCCATTGTCAGAATTCTTTTTTTCATAGTTTTCTCCTTATAAATCGATTGCGAACACGCTGACGCTCATGGGCGGAGCCACCACGTTGGCGAGATTGTCTTTCTCCTGCATATACATCTCGTCCCGCGCGACGGAATTATAGGAATCGTAATAGTCCCCCGTGAGGGTGCGGCGGGCAATTCCCTGCGCCTTCGTAAACGCCGCGTTGTTCAGCCGCACCGCAAACTCGCTTGGATTGACGACGGCGACGGACAAAGCCTTTCCGTCCCCGGAAATCGTCACGCTGACGTCGAGCTGAAAGGTCGGATCGAACTTCACTGCGCTTTGGATTGCGTATTCCTGCATATAATCCCGATACAGCTTCAAAACGTATCCCGCGCCCTGCATCGTCGCCCCGCCCACTTCGGTGGTGACGCAGCCCTGCGTCGCGTTGACCGTCGAAGAATAACAACACATTTCAAACACGTCCGCGTTGGCGATGACCGAGTTTAAAAATTCCCCGATGCCCATGCCGTCCTTTAAGCGGGAAGGATTGGTCGCATTGGCGTAGGCGTATTCCGTAAAGGCGATCTTGACGTCCGAGCAGGCGGGATATTTCGCCAGCAGCGCCCGATGATTGGAAATGCGACCCTCGATATTCGTCTTCATGTTTCTAAGGTGCGCAAACACGTCCGTATTGTCCTGTACGGCGTACATATGCTCCGCAATGAAATCCATTTTCTCTCCGCAGGATTTAAAAAGCGAATCCGACCAAGCGGAGGAATTTTCTCCGCTTGCGACGATCAGGATGTCTTTGTCCACCTTTTTCATCGCGTCTACGAAAGTATTGTGCCGAACGGTGTATTCGGCTACGGGGACGTGTCCGAGCTGCCAATTGCCGAACATTTCGTTGCCTACGCCCCAATATCGGACGGCGTACGGCTCCGTATGCCCGTTGGCGGCGCGCATCCCCCCGTATTTCGTGGAGGCGCTGCCGTTGCAGTATTCCACCTGCGCCGCGGCGTCCTCCACGCTCCCCAGTCCGTCGTTGACCATCATCAAAGGCTCCGCGTCCAAATATTCGCACATCGCCATAAACTCGTCCAGACCGTAATCGTTCGGCTCTATGCCGCCGTAAAAACCGAGGGAGTTCAATTTGATGATGTCCGAAGAAATCATCGCTTCTTCGGAAGCGAAATCGCTTTCCAGCCCCATATAGTGGAGATTGCGCCGCGAAGGCCGTTCGTCGATATTTCCCACTCCGTCCAGCCAGTCGTACCCCGAAAGGAAATTCCCGCCGGGCCAGCGGTACAACGGACTGTTCAGTTCTTTGAGCGTTTCCAGCGTATCTTTGCGCATTCCCTTGTAATTGTCGGCGGGCATCAATGATAAACTGTCGAAATACCCCTCTCCTTTCGTCACTTCGAATTTGTACGTCCCTTGCGCGAGCGCGGAAAAATCGCAGGAAAGGGAATACGTAAACTTCGTAAACTCCTTGTTCGCGGGCACCTGAACGGAAGCGCTCACCTCGCTGTCCCGATAGGCAAGAGAAATTTTAACGGTGCAGCCGCTCTCCGTATAACAGTGGAAATATCCCGCATACTCCTTTTTTTCAAAGGACATTTTTTGCTGATAAATATCCCCGCCCGCGCAAATTTTCGCGGAGTGCCCGCCCGAAAGCGTAAGGCTCGTTTCGCTGACGACCTTGCTTTCGTCCGTCGTTTTCCACGGCGAAAGCCCCGACTTTCCCACTTCGTAATAAAACTTTCTGTCCAGCACCTGCTCCGCCCAGATCCCGTCGTAAATACACGTTTCGATATGTTCGATAAACTGCCCGTAAATCAAGGGATTGACATACTCTTTCTCGCCTGCGGCGGAAAAGCTTACCGCCAAAGAAGCCTGATACGGTTCTTCCTCCGCTTTTTTTTCCGTTTCGCCGCAGGCAGGAAGCGAAAGCATCAGACAGCCGGCGAGAAGCAAGCCGAGAATCCATTTTTTCGTTTTTTTCATGTCCGCCTCCTTATTTTCGTCGGGAGAAAATCTCCCGAATCGTCTTTATGGGCAGCTTGGGGCGCCTGTCTGCGTCGAGCAGACCGTTTACTTCCTGCTGAACGTCGGTGAACTGCGTATAGCAGCACCCCGTCAGATACGGAATCCCCATCACGGAATCGACGATTTTTCGCAAACGGGTTTCATACTCCCTGCTGTTCTCCGCCTTATCTCCGTATCCCCATCCCTCCTTGCCCTCGACGCCGATTCCGCCGTATTCGGAAATCATCACGGGCTGTCCGCCGTAGCGGTAGCCGTCGGCAAAGGCAAAGCCGTAAAAATTCGCGTTGATTTTTTTATTCGCCACCACGTACGCCTTATCCGCGTATTCTTTGGCGACCGTTTCGGAATCCTGCTCGTATTCGTGCAGGGAAAGGATGTCGCTTCCGAGGTGATACCACCCGTCGTTGGTGATGATCGGCCTGTCGTCCGCTTTTCTCACCTCCTCGTACATTCTCTGTACGAAATTCTGTTCTTCTTTGTTCTCTTTGATGTCGCTGACGCCCCACGTTTCGTTGAAGAGCACCCAGCTGACCACGCAGGGATGATTTTTCAGCTGTTCCACGATATCCGTGCAATCGCGGAGAAACTCCGTTTTCATTCTTTCGTCAAAGGCGTACGCGCTCGGAATTTCTCCCCATACGTACAGGCCGTATTTGTCGCACAGCGAATAAAAGACAAAACTCTCCACCTTCTGATGCATCCTCACGCCGTTGAATCCCATTTCCCGGATGGCGCGGACGTCTTTTTCGATCGCCTCGTCGCCCGGCGCCGTCAGCATAGTGTCCTTCCAATATCCCTGATCGAGGATCATCTGCTGAAATTCGCGTTTGCCGTTGATATACACCCCGTCTTCCCGCGCTTCGATCTCCCGGATGCCGAAATATGTATGCACTTCGTCCGCCGTTTTTCCTAAGACGCGGATTTTTACGCCGTACAAATGAGGGTTTTCTCCGCTCCAAAGCTTGGGCGAGGGAATGTCAAAAGCGTATCCGACCTTTTTTCCCTGCTTCGGCAGGCGCGCCGCGTAGACGTCGGCGCCCTCCCCGTCCGTAACGACGAATTCCAACTCTTCCGCTTCGCTCAACAGAAATTCCGCCGCAACTTTACCGCTGCACTTCGCCTGAAAGCAACAGCTTTGCAAATACGCGCTCCCCGCGTACTCTATCCAGACGGGTTTCCAGATTCCCGTCGTCTGCACATACCAGCAATCGTAATTTTCCGTTTTCGTCCGCTGTTTGCCGCGCAATTGGGATTTATCCAGACTGTCCAGCACTTTGACGGTGAGCTTGTTTTCCCCCGTCTTTGCAATCTCCGTAATATCCAGACAAAAATGGGTAAATCCACCCTTGTGTTCGCCCGCGAAACTTCCGTTCACATAGACGAACGCCTGATAGTCCACTGCTTCGAAATGAAGCAGAATCCTTCCCGCGTGTTCTTTGAGAAAAAACGTCCTCTCGTACCACACGCATTCGTGAACGCGCTCGTCGCCTATCCCGCTCGCCCTGCATTCGTAGCTGTACGGGACGATAATTTTTTTGTCAAAGGCAGGAGGTTCGCTCTGTCCGTCGGCAAAAGCGAAATCCCATTCCCCGCACAGAAAAAAACAGTCTTTCCTTTCAAATTGCGGATTCGGGCAGCGTTTGCCGTAATTAGTAATTTCTCCCACTATCCCTTAATTCCTCCTATGGCTATTCCTTTAATAAAGTATTTCTGCCCGAGCACAAAGATCAGAAGAATGGGCAGAGCCGAAAGCACAGCGCCCGCCATCTGTTTTCCGTACTGATGGGCATAGCTTCCCGAAAACGTCGCAAGCCCCGCGGTCAGCGTCCTCGACTGCGCTGAATTGGTGACGATCAACGGCCAGACATAATCGTTCCAATTGCCCTGAAAGGAGAAGATCGCCAGCGTGACCAGCACGGGGAGGCACATGGGCAGAACGACGTACCAATAGATGTGAAACTCGTTGGCGCCGTCTATCTTCGCGGCCTCGTCGTATGCCATAGGCACCCCTTTCATGAACTGTCTAAGCAGGAATACCCCGCCGACGCCGCCCAGACCCGGAAGGACCATGGCGAACATATTGTCCACCAACCCCAATTTATCGATGATGATATAATGGGGAATCATATTGATGACGCCCGGAATCACCATGGACGACATACCCAGCCAAAACATGGCGTCCCTGCCTTTAAATTTCAGCCTCGAAAAGGCAAACGCCGCCATCGAGGAGATGAGAAGATACAGCACCACATACGTCACCGCGATCTTAAAGCTGTTGAAAAACCAGCGAAAAATGGGCACGTTATGATTGGATAAAATATGCCTGTAATTGTCGAGTATATATTTTTTGGGAAACAGCGTCACGTTGGCGTCCAATACTTCCGTTTCCTCTTTAAACGAAGTCATCACGGCCCAGATGGAGGGCAGAAAAATCGCCATGGCGCAAAGGAAGAGGAGGAAATACAGGGCGGCGGAAGCAGCGATGGATTGTGCGGAGTGATTCAGCCGATAGCGTTTCCATTTTTCTTTTAAGGATACTCTGTTTTGCTCGTTCATATCAGCCCTCCGTGTCGCCGGCTACCTGCAACCGATAAGCCGTCACCGTAAAGACAAGCATAATGGCGCCGAACAGAATGGACATCGCGCACGAGCGCCCGAAATTATTGACGCCGCCGAACGCGGTATCGTAGATGATCATCATCGCCGTTCTCGTGCCGTAATTCGGACCGCCCGCCATCAGCACCTGCGCCTGCCCCAGCATATTGAAGCTCCCTATCGTCGTCGTGACGATGGTATAGAGCATAGTCATTCTCATGCACGGCAGCGTGATGGAGAAAAACTTTTTCACCGCGCCCGCGCCGTCCAGGGTCGCCGCCTCCAAAAGCTCCTGCGGGACATTGGCGATCCCCGCGATATACAGCACCATGTTGCCGCCGACGCCCCACCACGTGGAGAGCAGAAAAATAGAAATCCAGGCGTAAGGCATCTGTGTGATCCAGGGAATCTCCCTGCCGAGAAAATGATTGATGATGCCTGAATTCGTATCGAGAAGGAAATTCCAGAGAATACAGACGGTGGTGATGGAAAGAATGGTGGGGAAGTAGAAAAATCCCATCGAAAACTTCCGCACCGCCGAGCAGCGGGTGATGAGAAGAGCGATCAGCATCGGCACCACGATGAGGAGAGGCGTTTCCACCACGACGAAAAGCAACGTGTGCAAAATCGCGCTTCTAAAATCCTTCGCCACCTTTCCCGAGCCGATCACGCCCAAAAGCAGCTTGTAGTTGTTCAGACCGTACCACTCCATGGGCGAGGCATAATCCCACTTGCAGAAGCTGATGACGACGCACATGACGAGCGGAATCAGACCGAACGTGATAAACGCGATCATAAAGGGCGCGACGAATAGATACGGCACCGCCTTTCTCGCGGAAAACATTGTCCGCTTTTCTTTTATCTGCGTATTCATGGCAGTAAATTAAAGCTCCTGATCGATTACGAAGTCGTTGAAATCGCTCACCGCCGCATTGAGAGCATCCCGGGGCTTCGAGATATCGGAAATCGCATTGGATACCGCCACGCCCATGTTGTTATAAGCTTCGTACCAATATTTATAGTCGATCTCCCCGAGCGTCGAGTTATATGCCATCTGCGTAAACGGTTGAAGCGCGGCGAGGCTCTTGTATTCCGCCGTTTCGTGAATGGATTTTTTCGCGGGAACCTGCCCCGCTTTTCCCCAGTCCAGGGAATGGTCGCTGACATATTTCATAAACGTGTAACACGCATTTCTGACCGTGTCCGTGGTGACGGTGTTTTTCATCAGGGTAAACTGATGGGAGCCTGCAAAATTCAGCTGTCCTTCCCCTAACGAATCGGGACAGGGCGCCACGCCGATATTGCTGTCGGGATTATCGAAAAGCCCGAAAGTGTTGATGACCCAGGGACCGTCGAAATAGAACACGGATTTTCCCTGCGAAAACAGGGTGAAGTCGCCGCCGGAGCCTACGTTCTCCGGAGAAACGGGATTTTCGCCGTGCACCAGATCGTAGAGATACTGCAATTTCTCCACCGCCACCGAGGAATTGAAAACGGCTTTGTTTCCATTGTCGAACATGGAGCCGCCCGCGCTGTATAACATATTGAGAAACACGTCTTTTGTCACCGAGTACATGGAAGGGACCGTCCAGCCGTAGACGCCGTCTTTCGTCTTTTCGATGCACACATCGAGAAATTCGTCCCAGGTAGAGGGAAGTTCCTCTTCGGCAATCAAATTCTTGTTATAATACATCGCCGTCGGATGCACGTCCAGCGGAAAACCGTAACGCACGTCGCCCAGGACGCCGCCGTTCCACGCCGCGGAAATATAATCCGACTCGGAAACGCTCAGATATTCTTCGATTCCCTCCAAGGGAAGAAGGATTTTTTTTGCCTCCATTCCCGCGATACGGCTCGCCGACATCGCCACGATGTGAGGCGCGGTCTTTAAATTGGAACTCGTCGTCGTTATTTTATTGAACAGCGTATCCCAGGGGAGCTTATCCGCGACGACCATGATCTTTTCGTCCGCATACGCCGCGTTGAAATTGGAAACGATTTTATCCATCGTTTCTCCGTCGGCCCCCGTAAAACCGTTCCAGAAGCGTATTACGGTAAAACCGCCGCCTGCACTTTCTCCCGAGTCGCCGCCCTGCGGGGCGCATCCCCCGAAAATACAGCTCAACGATAAAATACCCGTCACTAAAAATCCGATTGATTTTGCCGTCTTTTTCATTTTCATCCTCCTGAATTTTCGTTTTTGTAAATTCATTATAACACCATTTTATTCCCGTGTAAATACTAGTTTATGATACGTTTTTCCGCATTTACTTCCGAAAAAACGGAACTAAAACAAAAAAATGTCCTATACGCATACCTTTCGCCGCCCCTTTCGTCCATCTTTTCGATACCTTTATTATGGCGCAACTTTATTAAAACGCTTCTCTTCGGAAGCAATCCCTTCGGCGGAATAATTTACCAGCGTTTAAAGAGCAATTCTTTTCCGCTTCTCCCCTCCCCTTTCCCGACGGCGATAAAAAGAGATTTTCGGACGAAAAAAGGGCGCGGGTTTCTCCGCGCTCTTGGCTTTTTTACGTAATATATATTATGGAAGCACTTTTTCCAGAGTCGAACGCAAAATCTCCATATCGATGGGTTTCGCCACATGAGCGGTCATGCCGACATTTAAAGCGTTTTGAATGTCCTCGGTGAAAGCGTTTGCCGTCATGGCGATGATGGGGATTGTCCCCGCGTCAAAACGGTTTAGACTCCGTATCCTGCGCGTCGCTTCGTAGCCGTTCATTTCGGGCATCTGAATGTCCATTAAAATGGCGTCGTACGTGGCGGGCGGCATCTTCTCGAACTCACGAACCGTCTGCGCGCCGTCCTTTCTCACCACCGATTTTGCCCCGTGCATCGCCAGTAGTTCACACAAAATTTCCGCATTGATCGCGTTGTCCTCGGCGACGAGAAACAACCGGCCTTGAAAGATCCGATCGTCGGCTTTTCCTGTCCCTTCTGCGGGCAGAGGCGCCTTCCTAATCTCTTTCGCCCTGTCGAATTCAAGTTCCACGACGAATGTCGAGCCTTTGCCGACTTTGCTTTCCACGGAAATTTTCCCGCCCATTAAATCTATCAGGCCTTTGGTAATGCTCAATCCCAGTCCCGTGCCCTCGACATTTCCCGCGCTTTTGCTTCTCGCAAACGGCACGAAAAGCTCGGAGATAAACTCTTCGGGCATACCGATACCGGTGTCCCGCACGGTAAAGCGATAGCGCACCCGTCCCGTCTGCGTGGCGGCGATCTCCTGCGCGACAAACTCCACCCTGCCGTTTTCGGGAGTGAATTTTATGGCGTTGCTCAATAGATTGATCAAAATTTGATTGAGGCGCAGAGAATCTCCGTAGAAGACCTCGCAGCGGAGATTCTCCCTGCGTATGCGGAAATCGATTCCGCAGGACCTTGCCTGCGGCCCCATGATGTCCGAAAGCTGGCCGAGTACGTCGTTCAAAGACAATTCGACGAGATTGAGGGCGATTTTGGAACGATCCATTCTGCTCATATCCAAGACGTCGTTGATAAGGCTTAAAAGATGCCGGGACGAAACGGAGATCTTTTGCAGGCAATCCGCCACCCGCTCCCGTTCGTCCAGATGCGCCACAGCCAGCGTCGTCATACCCATAATGGCGTTCATCGGCGTGCGGATGTCGTGACTCATATTCGAAAGGAAATCCGATTTTGCCCGATTCGCTTCCTCCGCGGCCGCCAACGCTTTTTCCAGAGTCGCTTTCGAGCGGCGTTCGGCAAGAAGCATATCGGTGACGTCCGCCCGCACTACGCAGACGGTCTTGCGGTTCTGATCTCCCCAAAGCACGTTGATCTGTTTATAGCGAATCTCCGTCTGGGAACGATAGGGAAACACGAAATCGTAACCGCCCGGCTCCGCGTCGAGGCGGCGAAGCATCGCTTGCAGGCTCAGCTGCTCCTTCGCCGTTTCGTCGTCCGTCGTTCCGTAATGCCTCGTAAAGCTTTCTATCTGACGACCGTAATTCTCCACGACGTAGGGGGGCAGATTTTTCAAAATCGCTTCGCGGGTATACATGATAAGCCGTTCTGTGTCCGCGTCTATAAAACACGCCAGCTCGAACGTATAGGCGATCATATTCAAAAGCCCCTGCTGTTCCCGCACCGAATCGGTAATGTCCGTGCAGACAAGGCATACCCGCCCCAGCCGCAGATCTATCGCGGACACCGTCATATTTTTCGTGCGGATATTTCCTTCCTCATCCGCCAGCGAATAGGAAAAGGTATACGAGCCCTCCTTCTTCAACCGCCTGCGGATCTCTTCGGGTTCCAGCGCGTTGGCGTACCGCGCCCTGTCTTTGGGCACGACGGCATCCCGCGTCATTTCCGAAACGCGCAGAGAATGGCAGCCGCGCTCGGACGGCACACAATGCGCGTTTTTGTTGCATACGAGGACGGAAAACGCGTCTTTATCGAGATTCAGATCCACGATGTAATCGTAGCTGGTGACGGAAAGCTGGTGCATGATGCGATCGAAGACGGTCCGTTCCGTGACGTCCGTGACCGTCAAAATTCCCGTGATGTCCCCCGTATCGGGAGATTCGACGAGATTGACTTTGAATTGGACGTAGCGCCCCTTTTCCTCTTTGGGAAGCTTGATAAAACAGTTGACGATCTTTTCCGTTTCTTTTCTTTGGAAAGCGGCGAGGGCGGGCGCGTTGAGATAGGCGCCGAGGAAAGCTTCGCGCTCCTTTTCGTCCACAATCAGGCTTGCGATGCCGCTGAAAAATTCCTCGCGCACGCTCCCGAACGTTTTGAGGAGATCGGAATGGGTATGATCGTCGATTTCCAAAATCCGGTTGTTGCTGATGTCGCAATGGCCGAGGATGAGAATATCCGGGTCCTGAATACGGTAATGCTGCAAGAGAACGTCCTCATAGTGCTTGCGGAGCGTTTCCTTTTCGCGGACGGTCTTGGAAACGTCCGTATAAACGGAATAGAGCCGACGGACGCCGTCTTTTGATTGCAGCAGGGAAAGCGTGCTTTTTACCCATATGTATCCGCCGCTGCCCTTCTTCATGCGGGCGACCAGTTCCAAATGTCCCTTTCCGTCTTGCAGATACCTTTGCAGCTTTTCCCGATTCGCCTCCGCGTCTTCGGGATAAACGCCCGCAAAAATATCCGTCTTGTAAAGTTCTTCCGCTTCCTCCTTTGTCATTCCCACCAGGGCGGCAAATCCGTCCGAGATAAATTCCGGCGTCATGCCGCCGTCGCTTTCGCAGCGGATGACCGAAATTCCGCCGGGAAGATTTTTGATGACGGTCTGGAAATACATTTCAAGGCGTTCCTTTTCCTTCCTCGTCCTGAATTCCTCCGTCGCGTCGCGGATATATTGCACGTAAGCGGGAATGCCGTTCCAATCCGTTTCGATAAAACGGGCGGTATAAAAACAGTCCCCGCCGATTTTTATCTCGTGTTCCTCTCCGTCGGGCGAATGCGTCTTCAAAGTGCAGAATTCGCAGGGCGCGCTTTTTCCGTGCAGCGTCGCATAACATTTCTGTCCCGCGAGATGGGGACCGCCCGAAAACATTTTCTTGGATTCGTTTGCATAGAGAAGCTCGTAGCTCTCTTTATCGATGACGTAAATGCCGTCCGCCGTTTCGTTTGCAATACTTTGGAACAACCTGGTTTCCGCGGACATTCCCGTGAACACCGCGTAAAATCCCATTACGTCGGACAAAGGTCCCATTCGCCGCCCGTTGAGGTGGATCCAGACCACATTGCCGTTTTTATGGCGTATCCGATAGGATACGTCCAAAACTTCGCCCGTCGCGAGCGCGGAATTTACCGCCGCCGTCACTCGCGAACGGTCCGTTTCGTAAACGCTGCCCATCATACTATATTCGTCCTTGGAGTAGCCCGAAAGCGCGGTTACTCCGTCCGAAACGAATGCGGGAATGAATTTTCCCGCTTCCACTTTAAAGCTCGCGATGCCTCCGGGGATGGAATTGACGAGATGATCCAATTCCAGCTGCGTTTCTTTGAGCTTGGAGATGTTGTGAAAGACGCACTGTAAAAGGGGCAGACCTCCGTCTTCTCCGATCTGTTTCGCCTGAATATGCACCCAGACGATATGCCCGCTGCGGTGCATTTTTCGAAACTCGAAGTCCGCCACGGTATGATTTGCAATCGCCTCTTTCAGCTTTGCGACCACCATCGCGGTATCTTCCTTATACGTCATCTCGGCGGCGTCGCCCTTCGCCAATTCCCGATATTCCTCGACGGTATACCCCGAAAGTTCGGGCACGCCGTCGGAAAAATATACCGTTTCAAAGATTTTTGAAACCCTATAAATCGCCACGCCGCCCGGAATGGCGTTGACGATATCCTGCATTTTTGCATTCGTCTGAGTAAGCTCTCTTTCCAGCCGCATCTGTTCGCTCACGTCCGTATAGACGGCATATAAAAGTTTGCTCCCGTCCCCCTGCAATTTGGCGGCGCCTTCCAGACGGATCCAGCTGTATTCCCCCTTTTTATCGTTCCACAGACGATACGTGTGGCGCACGACGCCGTTCTCCTCTACCGTCTTTTTTATTTTTTGTTTCAACTCTTCGGCGTCTTCGGGATGCACACCCAAAAATTCGGTATCCCGTTCGACGCTGCGGATATGTTCTTCCGAATAGCCCATGACCTGATAAAAGGCGGGATTATGGAATAACGGTCGGATCTTTTTTTCATCGAATCGGTAAACGCACAAGCCCGACGGAATACCGCTGAACGTGTCCTGCAACGTTTCCTGTAACGTTCTGCTGCGCTCTTCTTCCCTTTTTTCTTCCGTGACGTCTTTAATGTATTCGATGTGCGCGCGCCTGCCCGCCCAATCGATAACCTTTCCGCTGATCTCATAAACGCGCCCCGTCGACGGACGCTTGAACTCGCGGACGAGGAGTTCGTCCCCGACCATATTTTTCACCTGACAAAAGGGACACGGCGCGTCGTAACCAACCGTTTGATAACATTTTACGCCGGGACGAAAGTCCTCCCCATGCAGCATTTCCGCCGCTTTGCGGTTGACATAGAGCAGTTCCCAATCGTCTGCCGCCGTGACGTAAATCGCCACGGGCGCATTATCCAAAAGCGCCGTCATCTGCTCCGTAGAGAGATCTTTTTTCTCCTTCATGCCCCTTTTACTCCTTTCCGTTTTGTCCGAAGTTTATCTACCCGTCAAAAACCCGTTCCGACCCTTTCCGCCAAATAGGAACGCTTCCCTCTTTCTCTTTTAAAAAGCCCGCGCGCCATCTTTCCTAATAAAAAATCTTTTCCGATCGACACCGGCGATTGTCGCCGTATAAGCCGTTCGGAAAAGAAGCTTTGCCCTTGAATCCTGCCCCCGCACCCGCACAAACTATTTATTTTTTTACATAACGTGAAAAACGACAGAATCCCGCTCTTTCCTTTGCGAAAAAGAGCGTCGGATTTCGTTTTTAACCATCGCATAAACGGCTCTTCTTTGCCGCAAAAAACCGTCGCGTCGGGCGAGGAGTGAAAAATTCAAAAATAAGGAAGCGACAATCTCTCTTCTGATTATTTCCTAAACAAGTATAACAAATAAAAAGATATTTTGCAAGTAGACAGCGCGCTTTTCTCGGAGATTATAAATATTTGTCGGATTTGGGAGAATAAAGTCGAGGATTTCCTCTTAAAAGGACGAAATTTTCTATTTTTTCATGAATTTCCTTTTTATAGATTCCCGCCTCCTTACAAAGTTTTAACGAACTTCACAATCATTTTGTCCTCTCTCCCCGTCTATTTTCGCCGCCGAATTTTATCTGAAAACATTTTTTCTGCGTCCCCACGATGAAAAGTTATGCGGACTATGGTGCAAGCGCCTGCCGTTTAAAGAAACGCGGTATAGAAAAGATACAGCGAGAGCGCAAATACGGCGAAGCCTAAAACAATATTGAGTATCTTGCCCGCCTTTTTGAATTTTTCCGAACGGGACATCTGTTTGACTGTCCCCACTCCTGTCCCCGCGGCGACCAGCAGCACGCTATGTCCCAGCGAATAGAAAAGCAGCATGGCGATTCCCAGGGTGACGCGGTGTTCGGCCGCTACTACGGCGAGGATCGCCGCCAGCACGGGCGTAGCGCAGGGGGAAGCGAATATCGCGCCCAACGCGCCCGTCAGCAGCGCGCCCAGCGCGCCTTTTTTACCGGAAGATTTATATCCGCACTGTTTGGGCAAAAAATCGACGACTCCCCAAAGCTGTAAAGCCATCGCCGCCATCAGCGCTCCTAAAATACCGTACCATAAGGAATTAGCCACCAACAGAGCTTTTCCAAGCAGCGCCGTCACGGCGCCGAGCGCCACGAACACCACCGTCATGCCGATGCAGAACAACAGCGAATACAAAAAGGCGCGCCTGCGGCTTTCGGAATATCCCGCGGTATAGCCGATCACCAAGGGAATGCTGGAAAGAGAACAGGGGGTAAAAGAGGTAAGAATCCCGGCAAAAAAAGCCACGACCAGGCTCAGCCACGGATTGCCGCCGATAAAATCGCTGAGCCCTTCGAGAAAAGCGGTCATGACGTCCACCCCAGCCGCGCGAATTCCGTTTCCAATTGCAATTCGGTACGCGCGCCCTCCGTTTTTTGGAGAACATTGCCCTCTTTATCCAAATATACCAAAGTGGGAAGAACCCGGGCGCCGTATTTTCCTACGATTTCGGCGTTTTCCGGCGCGTCCACGTCATAGAATCGAAAGTTGATTTTTTCGCCGTACCTTTCTTGAAGCTTGACGAGAACGGGCCGGAGCTGACGGCAGGGCGGACACCATTCTGCTCCGAGATCGATAAGCGTAGGGAGATTTTCGTCGTACGTATTTTCGACAGAGGGTTTCTCGCGGGTGGCGGCATAAGCGGATACGCCGAAAATAGCCGCTACGGTCAAAAAAATAATGAGTATTTTTACGGAAAGCTTCATAGGCTGCCTCCTATCGCACGGCGGAAAACAGGTCGTTCAACCCCTCCGCCATCGTCGGGTGCGTAAAAATCATATCCCGCAAAACGGTATACGAAAGTCCCGCATCCATAGCGAGCTTTATAAGATTAATCAATTCGAAAGACTCCGCGCAAAACAGCGAGCAGCCGAGAATCTTTCCCGTAGGACGATCGATCACCGCTTTGAGAAGTCCCCGCGTTTCCTCCAAAACCTTCGCCTTGGGAAATCCCGCGCACGCCGTCAGTCCCACGGCGACTTCGTATCCGGCGGCGCGTGCCTCCGACTCCGTCATGCCGATGCGGGAATAGGCGGGCCGAATAAACACGCAGTAGGGCACCGCTCCCCTATTTTTCGCCGTCTTCGTCCCGCCTTCCAGCGAAGACTTGACGATTCGATAATCGTCCAAAGAAATATAGGTAAACATGGGGCCGCCCTTAACGTCCCCCATCGCCCAGACGTCGGGGGCAGTCGTCCTCATTGCTTCGTCCACCTTTACGCTGCCGTCAGGCAAAAGCTCCACGCCCGCGGCGTTGAGGCTGAGTTCCTCTACGTTCGGTTTTCGCCCCGTCGCCAACAGCACGGCATCCCCTTCGCAGGCGTATTCCCTTCCGTCCCGCTTAAAACGCACGGTACGATAAGTGCCGCGATCCTCTATCGCGGACACGTCGGCGCCGAATTCGAACGCCACTCCCGCGCTTTCCAGAACGGATTTTACTTCCGCCGCTATTTCAGGTTCGTCGCGGGGAAGAAACAGCGAAGAATGGGATAACACCGTCACCTTTGTGCCGAAAAGCGCGTAAAAAGAAGCAAATTCCAGCCCGATATATCCTCCGCCCACGATCACCAGCCGCTCGGGCAAAACCGCTTCGTCGAGCATGGTTTCGCTGGTGTAAACGCCTTTCCCATCCGCGCCCGCAATCGCGGGAATTACCGCCCTGGAACCCGTGTCCAAAAACACCTGTATTCCGCGGACGCGAACGACCTCTTCAAGACACTGCACTTCCAGCTCCCGCGGAGCGATAAATCGCGCCGTACCCGTGATGACATCCACCGTCGCCAGATCCGCCAACTTATGATAATTCGCGCCGCGCATACCCGCCGTGAGCGCGTTTTTATCCTCTATCGCCTTTCGATAAAAGGCTCTGCGTTCGTCGAAACCCGAAAAATTCCTGCGCGAAGCGTCCCGCGCGCGTTCCACAAGAAACTTGGTGGGCACACAGCCCACATTCGGGCAGGTGCCTCCGTACATTTTAGGCGATTTTTCTATGATCGCCACGCTCTTCCCCTGTTTCCCCAAATCGTAAGCGAGCGTTTTGCCCCCTTTTCCGAAACCGATAATCACCGCATCGTACTGTTTCATTTTCTTTCTCCTCCAAAAATTTTTTTGTCCATATCCGCAATCGTAAGCTGTGCGAGCGTTTCTCCGCACACGCGATTCAGCCGTCCGTATACCTCGTCCATCGCCGCCGCCATTCCCGAAGCGATCAGACACTTCATATCCGCATCCCCCGATCGCCACGCGGGCTCTATCAGGCGTATGCCCACGGCGTCGAGCACGTCGAGCAGCGTCACCTGCTCCGCTTCCTTCACAAAAAGAAAGCCTCCTTCCGCGCCCTCGCGCGCTTCCACCAGCCCCGCGCGGCGCAGCTGCGCCATCACCTTCCGAATGCGGGCGGGATTCGTGCACACATTCTCCGCAATCGATTCGCTGGACTCCCGCTTCCGTTTATGATTGAGATACACGAGCGCGTGTACCGCGATACCGAATTCTCCTTTCATTTCTTCACCTCTGTCTTTTCTATCTGTAATTATAAATATTACAGATTGATTTGTCAAGCGTTTTGAATAAGAAAAATATTTTTTATAAAGTCCGAGTAGCGGGATACAAAAAAGAATAGCCTTCCTTCGCCCCAAATCTGCGTAAAAAGACCGCGCCTTCCCGTGCGGCGGACCGCGTTCCAACGTCAGGCTTTCAAATCGCGGCGGCGAAGTCGGACTCCAGCGCGCCACTCCCATCAACGTCCCGCCGTCATCTGCGGGGCTTTATGAGGTCGAATCTCGGGGGGATTTTTGAAATTGCGCAAAAGGAAAGACACGCATCCGATTTCAAAAAGAATTTCCCATCCGTCAAAGATCGCGTTTTAAAAATTTTAGCGCCGTACTCCTTAGCGGATACGGCGCCGGAAAAAAATATTTTTCATTCGTGCTCGGGGCAGGAGAGAACGCGCGCAAAACGGAAGTTTATTCCCCTTTCATCGCCACGACGTTCTCCGTTTTATGATCGAGAATTTCCACGCAGAGCTTCACCGAATCGCCGATTGCAGCATCGATATCGTCGGGCTGAACGCCGAGAAAATCGCAGCCCAAAGATTTATCGATAAATTGGTTGCTGCATTGCATTTTCGAAAATTTTGCCATATCCAGTCCGCCTTCTATCCCCGCTTTTTTCTGTTTTCTTTTCAGCCATTTTGCGACGGCGGAGAACATCCACTCGGGAACGCAGACGATCTTTTTGCGGGGACAGCCAAGATATTTATGAAAGACGCTGAGCAGTTCTTTCCATGTCATATTATAATAGCCGACGGGATAACAATTTCCCTGTTTATTGCGTTCGACGGCGCCCGCGATCGCCTGCCCCACCTGCTTGACCGTCACCATCGCGCTGCCGCCTTTGGGCCAGAACGTGATGCCCTTCATCCTGCGAATACTTTTTACGAGAAATACCCAAACGGGCTTTCTGCCCGGCTGCGCGCCGAAAATGTACGGCAGTTCCAAAACCGCCACGTCGAAGCTCTCGTCCGCGAAACTCAGCGCAGCGTCTTCCTGTTCGATACGGCTTCGGATATAAGGATGATCTTCCGCCAAATGATAGCTTTTCCATTCCTTCGCAAAATAGGAGAAATAGGAGCCGCATATGACGGCGTGCTTCACGCCGCAGTCTTTCGCCAATTTCAAAAGCCGTCTTATCGGATCGATATTGTATTTTTTATATAGCTCGTAAATGGGCGCGGGACCTTCCACGCGCTCGTCGACGCCCGCGGCAAAAACAAAGCCCTCGCAGCGTTGAAAATATCCGCGCAGCTCGTCGTCCGTCATTTCGAGATAGTTGCCGTACTCGATTTTCATCTCGGGCGGCAGCGCCGCACCCGCGGGAAGAGGAGGCAGAGCAATGCTCGTCACCTCGTGTCCCCGCGCGATGAGTTCTCTTGCCGCTTCGCTGCCCAAAAGCCCTGTGCCGCCGATCATAAATATCTTCATTTTCCCCTCCTCGATTTCCTCCTTTCCCTCGGCGTACTTTTTCCGCATATCCTTTCCGCCGCAAAAGACGAAATTGTTTTTATTTGAGATCAGTATAGCATAGATCGGCAGGAAAAGTCAAAGCCCGCCAAAAAAATAAATTTTAATTTATTTTTTCAGACTTTTACATATAAAAAAGCGTTCCCTGTTGAGAAACGCTCTTTTATCCGTCCTTTTTTATCCGCCAAAAGAATATTCCCGTTTTTGGCGGAGCCTTCCCTTATTTCTTTTCGATCGCCGCTTCCCGCGACAATATCTTTCGTATCTTTGCAGGTTCGAATTTGGCTTTTCTGTCGTAGGTATACAAGCCGTTCTGCTCCTGCTCCACATCGGTCAGCTGGGTATAGCAGAATCCGAACATACAGGGATTGTCAAGAAGAGCGTCCACCTGTCCCTGAAATCGCTCCAAAAATTCCGTTTCGGTTTTCGGCGCGTTTCCGTATCCCCACCCCTCCTGTTCCTCCGCCCAGCGAATGCCTCCGAACTCGCTCACGAAAATGGGCGTTCCTTTGACGTATGTCTGACGATCGGCAAATCTGTCTTTTATCGTGCCGTCCTTGGGCAGACTCTCGTAATTTTTCGCGAGTTCTCCGGGATCTTGGGTATAATCGTGAACGTCGAAAATATCGGTGCAGACGTGGAAAAGCCCGCTGGTATCGATACAGGGACGGGTGGGATCGAGCGCCTTGGTGGCGCGATAGACGACGGAGAGGACTTCGTTGAACTGCCGCCGCCCGCCCTCGTCCCACGTTTCGTTGAACGGACACCAGCCGATAAGGGCGGGATGATTAAAGTCGCGCTCCACCTCCTCCATCCACTCGGGGAGAATGCCGTAAATGGAGTCGGGATAGGAGAGATCGAGTCCCCAATTGGGAAATTCTCCCCAGACGATATATCCTTTTTTGTCGCAATGGTAAAGGAAACGCTCCTCGAAAACTTTTTCGTGAAGCCGCGCGCCGTTGAAGCCCATCGCCATGGAACGCTCGATATCGGCGAGCAGTGCTTCGTCGCTCGGCGCGGTATAAATGCCGTCGGGATAAAATCCCTGATCGAGAATGAGTTTTTGAAACACCGAAACCTCGTTGATGAGGAATTTATATCCGTCGAGCCGCACGCTCCTCAATCCGAAATAACTCTTTACGTAATCCCCGCCATAGCGCAGCCGAAGATCGTAAAGTCCGCCTCTGCCGACTTCCCAAAGATGTTTTTCCTTTAAACGGATCGTCAGCGCGACCGTCCCGCCATGGGACGAAACGCAGGCGCCGCCCATCTCTTTTCCTTCAAAAAAGGCATCGGCACTAAAAACGCCTTCGCCTTGAACTTCTGCAAGGATCGTCAAGGCGCCCGCGTGAATGTCGGGATAATATTTCACGCGTTCGATATGCGTTTCGGGTACGAATTCGAGCCATACCGTCTGCCAGATGCCCGTCGTCCGCGTATAGACGCATTGTTCGGAATAATACGTTTCCGCTTGTTTGCCACGAGCCACGAGCCGGCTTTTGATATCGTCCTCGGCGTGCACGACAACGACGTTCTCACCCTCCCGGACAAAGGGCGTGACGTCCGTTTTGAAAGAAACGTATCCCCCTTTGTGCGAGCCGCATCTCCGCCCGTTTACATAGACGGTCGCCGAATGATCCACCGCGCCGAAATGAAGAAACACGCGCCCCGACAGGTTTTCTTTTTCTAAATTGATTTTCCGTCTGTACCAAACCGAACGCATAAAATCGGTGTACCCGATCCCCGAAAGTGCGCTCTCGGGGCAAAACGGCACCTTGATTTTTCGACTGAACGGCGCATCGGGGGTATATAACCCGCGCTCTTCGCCGCTGTTGCCGAAATCAAACTCAAACTCCCACTCTCCGTTTAAGTTCATCCAGTTTTCGCGCTCGAACTGAGGTTTCGGATGTTCTTTTCTCTCCATGCTGATCTGCCTTCCCGTTTTTATTTTCTAAAATTTTTTGCTTATAGCCACCGCGTTTCGCAAGGTTTGAGTAGAAGAGTAAAAGGTGAGCCTTGGAGATCGTAAAACGTCGTGCTTTGCTCCTCTTCGCTGTTGTTGATCACCGCATATCTCTTCGTGTCCGGATAGTAGTTGCACTCCGTCTTCGGATTCGTCGAATACGCGCGCCGCAGCTCACTCTCCTTCCCCGCGCTCCATATCATCGCCCGGTATAACACCCTCGCGTTCTCTTCGCTGTACGGCAGTCCCGCTATGTATACGCTTCTCCCTTTCCCGTATCTCTTCGCCGCGACCTTCACTTCCCCTACGTTCACGTTCCGACTCATTCTCTCGCTCAGCTCTATTTCCAGCACTTCCGTTCCTTCCAGCGCATAGATGTTCTTCTTCCCTTCCCCGCAGTCCAGCTTTCCCTCTACCTCTTCCGTGATGAAGTGCCTGCGTTTCTCTATGTTATACTTATCCTCCGACAGCGTGAAGCCTCTCTCTTCCTCCACTCCCAATACGTCCGCCAGCTGAAAATATCTACCGTTTCTCTCGCACGCGCTCGGCTCTCCCACTCCGATCAGTCCTCCCCCGTTATACACGTATTCCCGCACGCTCTCCTGTACCTTTTCGTTTCGCCATTTCTCGCCTCCCGAAAACGCCGTCCCCGCGTCACCCGCGTTGATCAGCACCTCTATCCCTTTCGGCACTCCTCCTTCGATCTCCTCGAACGATAAAAATTCTACTTCCACCGCCTGCCCGCTCAGCGATTCCAGGATTCCCTGATACGAATAGATCTGCTGATACCAAAGCTCGTGCGCCACCATGAAACTCATCCACGATCTCTGTTTCCCCCAGGCGTTCAAGATCCCTACCTTCAATACGCTGTACGGCTTTTTCCCGCCTATCGCTTTATAGATCTCTCGAAACTCCTCGCAGATCTCTCCCACCCGGTCCACGAATCTCGGGAACTTGGCAGCCAGCGACAAATACCCGCCGTAACCGATTCTCTCCAACGGCTTCCGCATCAGCGCCCGACGCGCCGTTCGCCAATTCCGATCCAGTTCCTTCAACGCCGCTTCTTCGTTCCCTTCATAGAACGTATCCGGGAAAAAGTAGGGCAGCAGCCTTCCCTCACGGTACTTCACGTGCGGGATCTCCGACAGCATTCGCACCGTCACTCCTCCGCCCACGCTTCCTACCACCGCGTCCAGCTCCATTTCCTTAAAGTATTTCCCGTACGGCTCCGTCCCGATCCACGAATCCCCCAAAAACATCATCGCTTCCTTCCCGCTTGCGTGCACGATCTCCACTAATCGCTTCACCGTCTTCGCTACGTATTTCTGCACGTATTCCATGTAGTCCAGATACTTCCCGGTCGGCACCCGGAAATTGTTTCCGTAGCTTCCCCCGTCCACGATGTCCTCCGTCGTCAGGCGATACCCGTATTCCGCTTCGAATCCGTCCAATGCACGCGGACTCACCGTCATCGGATACCCGAACCAATCCACGTGCTTCTCTTTTCCTTCTTCGTTGAACACCAGAAAAAAATGATACAAGAACGTCGTGAATCTCACTACGTTCACATTCTCGTTTTCCTCGCACCACTTCTTTAAGTTCTCTTCGATATGCCTCCATGTCTTTTCGTATCTCGGCTCCATCACCATCTGCTTTTCGCACGTCCAGCCGTTCGTCAGATAGTTATACATCTGCGTCGAATCCCAGATATTCTTCGCAAAAAAGTTCACCGTATACTCGTGATACTTCTTCGCCTTCCCTATCCTCACCACGCCCTTTCCCGCGTACTCCCAATCATG
>QWCN01000998.1_pt1 | contig 63347 bp, 66 predicted proteins | sample 1972711 | NCBI WGS metagenome assembly QWCN01 (sample SAMN09866707, study PRJNA288562) | Human gut metagenome isolate term1_stool, whole genome shotgun sequencing... | isolation source: gut | host: Homo sapiens | place: USA: California | reverse complement strand
AATCTATATAAATATCAGAAAAAAAAGATGAGAAACAGAACTGCCGCATAGATTCAAAAAAAGAATTTCTATGGGGTAGGGGAAGTGCGCTTTCTTTGCACATGATTTCAGTCATTTATACACAACAGGTACAAAAAGGGAGATGCGAAAAAACTCAATCGAGTTTTTTCACATCCCCTTTTTACTATATAATCAGAAGATTACATTAGAACTTCAAGCTTATATAATAAAGCTGTACGAATGTTGTATTGGGGGATATTATTTACCAGTATATTTCTCTTCACAGTATTTACATCTGTATACCTGCTTAACAGGGTCAGAAAGAACAAATACATGGTCAAGACCCTGTTCAATAGAAGTAATACATCTAGGATTCTTACATTTGATAACATTAGTAATCTGCTTTGGTAATGAAAGTGATTTCTTATCTACTATTTGTCCGTCTTTAATAATATTAACAGTGATATTATGATCGATAAATCCTAATACATCTAAATCAACAAGGTCAAGTCCGCCCTCAATCTTGATAATATCCTTTCTTCCCATTTTACTGCTTCTTGCATTCTTGATAATAGCAACCTGACAGTCGAGTTCGCCAAGACCAAGGTTATTATATATCATCATTGATTTGCCGGCTTCAATATGGTCTAGTACAAAGCCTTCATTAAGTTGTCCTACATTTAACATAATTACCCTCCTATATTTACTTGTTATTAAGACCAAGAAGTGTCATAATAAGAGCCATTCTTACATATACACCGAATTGTACCTGTTTAAAGTAAGCAGCTCTTGGGTCATCATCTATATCTACTGATATTTCATTAACACGAGGAAGTGGGTGAAGAACATACATATCCTCTTTTGCAAGAGCCATTTTTGACTTATCAAGTATATAGAAATCTTTCATTCTGAGGTATTCATCTTCTGAGAAGAATCTTTCACGCTGTACTCTTGTCATATATAATATGTTAAGCTCAGGCATAGCATCTTCTAGGTTTTCCATTTCAATGAATTCAGCCTGGTTGGCTTTTAATACATCATCTCTTATATAATCAGGTATTCTTAATTCCTTAGGAGATATAAGCACGAATTTGACATTTTTATATCTTACGAGTGAATTGATAAGTGAATGAACAGTTCTTCCGAACTTAAGGTCACCACAAAGGCCTATTGTAAAGTTGTCAAGAGAACCGCGGAGTTCCCTTATAGTCATAAGGTCTGTAAGTGTCTGTGTTGGGTGCTGGTGTCCGCCATCACCTGCATTGATTACAGGTATAGAAGACTTGCTTGCTGCAACCATAGGAGCACCTTCTTTTGGGTGGCGCATAGCACATATGTCTGCATAGCAGGAAATTACCCGTATAGTATCAGCCACGCTTTCGCCCTTTGATGCTGAACTTGAGTTAGCAGAAGAAAAACCTAATACAGACCCTCCAAGATTGAGCATTGCTGCTTCAAAACTAAGACGGGTTCTTGTACTAGGTTCATAAAATAAAGTTGCTAACTTTTTACCATCACATACATGGCTGTATTTTTTAGGATCTTTAGAAATGTCTCTTGCAAGATTAAGTAAATCTTCAAGTTCTGTGACACTTAAGTCTAGTGGACTAAGTAAATGTTTCATTAATTGTTCCTCCACAAGTATATATTATTGTGCTCTTGGCACTCTGTTATATATATTACTATTAATTAGATTAATTCTCAATTGTTATTTTAAAAAAAATGTGATAAAATTATGAATATTTGTGATATGCATAGATGCGTTGCATAAGAATGGAGGAGCAATATGTCTAAGATAATATTAACAGGTGACCGTCCAACAGGAAAGCTTCATGTTGGTCATTATGTTGGTTCATTAAAGAGAAGAGTAGAATTACAGAATTCAGGTGAATACGATAAGATATTTATTATGATAGCAGATGCTCAGGCACTTACAGATAATGCTGATAATCCTGAGAAGGTACGCCAGAACATAATAGAGGTTGCACTTGATTATCTTTCAGTCGGTTTAGACCCAGCTAAGTCTGATATATTTATTCAGTCACAGATTTCACAGCTTACAGAGCTTACATTTTATTATATGAATCTTGTTACAGTTTCAAGACTTCAGAGAAACCCAACAGTTAAGTCAGAGATCCAGATGCGTAACTTTGAAGCGAGCATACCGGTTGGATTTTTCTGCTATCCAATAAGCCAGGCCGCTGATATAACAGCATTTAAGGCTACAACAGTTCCGGCAGGTGAGGATCAGGAGCCGATGATTGAACAGACAAGAGAGATTGTAAGAAAGTTCAATTCAGTATATGGAGATACATTGGTAGAACCACAGATACTTCTTCCGGATAATAAAGTATGTTTAAGACTTCCAGGTACAGATGGCAAAGCTAAGATGAGTAAGTCGCTTGGTAACTGCATATATCTTTCTGATACAGAAGAAGATGTTAAGAAAAAGGTTATGAGTATGTATACAGATCCAGATCATATTAAGGTATCGGATCCTGGTAAGATAGAAGGTAATACTGTATTTACATATCTTGATGCATTCAGTAAGGAAGAAGACTTTGGATTATTCTTACCAGAGTATAATAACCTTGATGAATTAAAAGACCACTATAAGAGAGGTGGACTTGGTGATGTTAAGGTTAAGAAGTTCCTTTTAAATGTTCTTAACAAGGAATTAGAGCCAATCAGAAATAGAAGACACGAATATGAGAAGGATATTCCTTATGTATACGAGATACTTAAACAGGGAACTAAGAATGCTTATGAGGTAGCAGAACAGACATTAAGCGAAGTTAAGGCTGCTATGAAGATTAATTACTTTGATGATGTTCAGCTTATAAATGCACAGTCAGAAAAGTACAGCGGATAATAAAAAGGCACTGTGCCATATATGTATTCAGGATGAGAATGCATATAGCACAGTGCCTTTTGCTTTGATAAAGGCTTGGTCTGGATTTATGGCCGATCCTTTATCAATTAATCTAACTTTTTAATAACCATATTGTTAGGACGTGATATTTTAAGTTCTTTGCCATTCATAACAATAAGTCCTTTGGTATAGTCTACAGTAAATATTGTTATTGAGTTGCCTTCATTATTCATGGATAAAAGGTGCTTGTCATCAGGAAAAAGGCATATGTACTTAGGATAATCACCACTTACAGGAAGTGAGTTAAGTGTAATTATCTTTCCTGTAGTCTTGTCCACAGAATATATTGTAGCAGTGTTATCACCGGCATTAGAGCAGATTAAGTTATTGCCTGAATTAGTAAGGCATATGTCTGAAGCTGCACTGTTAGACTTATGGTCGCGTCTTACAGTGAATATATTCTGAATCATCTCAAATCTGTTCTTATCAGAAGAAGCATCATAAGAATATACGTTAATATAATTCTTTAATTCACATACAACATAAGCGAATCGTCCATCTTCTGAGAATATCATCTTTCTTGGAGCAGATTCAAGCTGTGAACGTATAATATCAAAAAGCTTGAGCTTTCCAGTTGTATGGTTGAATTCATAAAGCTTAATCTGGTCAATTCCAAGATCACATACACATAAAAGTTCTTCATCAGGTGTAAAGCAGGTATGACTTATATGGGGTCTGAAATTACGTTCAGCAACGCTTCCAAGACCCTTATGAAATACCTCATCAGCTATATCACCTAAAGAACCATCAGCATTAATATGCATTACAGTAATCTTGCCATCGTGATAGCCGGAAATAACAAGAAAACGGTTATCCTTAGTTACAGAAATATGACAGCCTCTCATTCCGTTGATAGAAGCAACATTCATAAGTTCAAGAGAACCATCTTCAGTAATAGCAAATGAAGAAATACCCTGATCACATATTGCGTATAAATACTTCTTATTAGAAGATAATGTTATATATGAGGGATTATCAATTGTAACCTCACATCTTTCAGTTATTCGTCCCTTTTCAACGTCCATATCATATATATGAATACCTTTGCTGCTTTCGTGGGTATAAGTACCTGCATAAGCCACATATCTATCGTTCATAAGTAACCTCCAATCAAAATATAACGTATAGTCAAGATAAGTTAAATAACCGTGTACTCACTAAATTATATGTATATATTAGCATTTTTCTTTATGTTTATCAAGGCAGACATTGACAAGGATAATGTCACGCCCAATAGATTTGATACATCTGAAAGGTATGACATACACAAATTCACGTCCAAAGAAGCCGCAAAGCCGTCCAGGACCAGGAATTATTATAGAATTGATACAGCCATTTTTAGGGTCAAAGTCAATATCAATAACACAGCCTATAATACAGCAGTCCTCTTCGTTGATAACCTGCTTGTTTTTTAGTTCAAATATCTTCATACAACACCTCATTTTATATAATTATACTTAATATAAAATATGTATTTTTAAAGGGGAAAGTGCATATAACAGGTATAATAATGAAATATTAATGAACAAATGTGTTATGGGTTTGACACACAGATTGGCATAGGCTATCATATTAAATAATAAAATTGATAATTCGATGGAGGAAAATATATGTATTATTTCTATGATGCAACATATATACTCGTTATTATAGGTGCAATAATAAGTCTTATAGCATCTATGAATGTTAAATCGACATTTAACAGATATGATAAGTATAACAGCCGTTCAGGGCTTACAGGTGCTATGGCAGCACAGGAAATATTAAGAGCGGCAGGAATTACTAATGTAAGAATTGAGAGAGTAAGCGGTAATCTTACAGACCATTATTCACCAAAGGAAGGAGTTCTTAGATTATCAGATTCTGTATACAATTCAACATCAGTAGCAGCTATAGGCGTGGCCGCCCATGAGTGTGGACATGCTATGCAGTATGACGAAGAATATTTTCCAATTAAGATAAGAGCAGCTGTAATACCGATAGCTAATATTGGTTCAGCTCTTTCATGGCCAATAATTCTTTTAGGTTTATTCCTTGGAGCTACAGGACTTATGCAGCTTGGAGTAGTGCTTTTCTCACTTGTTGTAGTATTCCAGCTTCTTACTCTCCCGGTTGAATTTGATGCTTCCGCAAGAGCATTAAGAACCTTAAGAGAACGTAATATGCTTGAGTCAAGTGAACTTACCGGTGCAAGAAAGGTGCTTACAGCAGCAGCATTAACATATGTAGCGGCACTTCTTACATCTATTCTTCAGCTTTTAAGACTTGTTCTTCTTACAAGAAGAGATGATTAATATTAAATATGTATATAATTGCCAGTTCACAACAGTATAAAAGTACATTTATGTGGTAATGCTTGTAATATAAGCGAACTTAAATGTATGCCTTTCCACTAAAGATAAATGTTCGCAATGTCTTTAGGAGGAAAGGTTAATGGCTGGTGTAAAAGTTACGATATGTGGTGTTAATACGCAGGAGCTGCCTCTGCTTAGTGCGAAGGAGAAGAAAGAGCTTTTATTATGTGGATGATTTATTCCAGATTGGCTGTATAGGTCTTATAAAATCAATAGACAATTTTGATGTATCGCAGGGCGTGCAGTTCTCAACCTATGCAGTTCCAATGATTACTGGGGAGATTAAGAGGTATCTTCGTGATAACAGTGCAATAAGAGTAAGCCGTTCATTAAAGGATATGGCTTATAAGGCACTTTATACAAAAGAACAGCTATTAAAGAGCAGGCAGAAGGAACCGACAATATCGGAGATTGCAAGTGAGATAGGAGCATCTAAGGAGGATATTGTTATAGCACTTGAGGCTGTATCCCCAACTGTTTCACTGTATGAACCGGTATTTAATGAAGGCGGGGATACATTATATGTCATAGACCAGATTAAAGATAAAGCAGATGGGGAAGAGAACTGGGTTACACATCTGGCATTGGACTCTGCCTTTGCAAAGTTAAGCGGGCGTGAACAGCAGATAATAAGAAAGCGTTTTTATGAATATAAGACACAGATGGAGATAGCCGAAGAGATTGGAATATCACAGGCACAGGTAAGCAGGCTTGAAAAATGTGCTCTTAAGAATATGAAGAAGCATATGTCTTAACAGCATAGCAAGTATTAATAAAATAATAAATAAATAAAGGGCTGTCGCACAAAGTAGAATTTATAATAGGAAGATAATAACAGGTTGATAATGTCTTTATATTATAGATTATATTTGGTGCGGCAGCCCTGATATTTTATGTTATGTGTATTGTATATGGTATTATTATTGTATGTCTTTACAGTCAGAAAGGCTTTTGACTGTAATATAGATTGATTATTAATTAGTGCTATAGTGTGTTTATGGAATATTTTATAGATATTTTGACATAACAGCACCAGTGGGCTATAATTCTAGTAGTTTATTGTATTTAGGGGAGGTTTGTGAATGAAGTGCCCATATTGCGGAAAAGAGAATACAAGAGTAATAGATTCAAGACCTACAGATGACAGCTCTATAAGAAGACGCCGTCAGTGTGATGAATGTGGAAAGCGTTTTACCACATACGAGAAAGTAGAGACACTTCCTCTTATAGTTGTGAAGAAAGATAATAACAGAGAACCTTATGACAGGGAAAAGATAGTGGCTGGAATAGTCAGGTCGTGCCATAAGCGTCCGATATCAATGAAACAGATTAATGATATGGTAGATGACATTGAGGGACAGATATTTAATATGGAGGAGAAAGAGATACCTACAACAACGATAGGTTCTATTGTTATGGATAAGTTAAAGGATTTAGATGAAGTTGCATATGTAAGATTTGCTTCTGTATACAGGGAGTTTAAGGATGTTAATACATTTATGGACGAAATCAAGAAAATACTTAAAAAGTAGTAGATACTTAAAAGTAACAAATGCTTAAGAACAGCAGAAAGGCTGATAAGAAAGGTAGTAATTACAGATGTTTAAAAGGTTTTATCCGGATATGTATATAGATTCTGCATACGATATAGATTATAAGGGACTTTATGATAAAGGTTACAGGGGAATTATATTTGATGTTGACAACACGCTTGTTGAACACGGAGCACCGGTTACTGAGCGTGCAAAGAAGCTGTTCGGTGATTTAAAGGCTATGGGATATAATACCTGCATAATATCCAATAATAAAGAATACAGGGTTAAGCCGCTTGCAGATGAGGTTGGTTCATTATATGTAAGCAAGGCAGGAAAGCCATCTCCTAAGAATTATGTTAAAGCTATGGAGTATATGAATACTGATAAGTCTGACACATATTTTGTGGGGGATCAGTTGTTCACAGATGTGTGGGGTGCTAACAGGGCAGGAATTAAGTCTGTTCTTGTAAAGCCGATAGACAAGCACGAGGAGATACAGATAATTCTAAAAAGAAGGCTTGAATGGATAGTTCTGCATTTTTATAAGAAGCATATTAAAAGAGAAGGCGGAAAAGCAGGTTTCTAATACATATAGGTTTAATATAATTTCAAGATATATATTTATTGTGATTTCATAATATATGAATTTATCTGTACTTTAGATATAAGCTCATAAGAAAGGAAGTAAGATTTTAATGATAGATATTAATGGTACAACAAGAGTGTGCGGTCTTATAGGTAATCCGGTGGGACATTCAATTTCCCCGGTGATACATAACAGCCTTGCACAGCTTATGGATATGAATATGGTGTATACAACCTTCAAGGTTGAAAAGGGGGATGTTGTCACAGCAGTAAATGGAGCTTATGCACTTAACATATTAGGACTTAATGTAACAGTTCCACACAAGCAGGCTGTTATGGAGTCACTTGTGGATATTGATCCGCTTGCTAAAGCTATAGGAGCTGTTAATACGCTTGTAAGAACAGATAAGGGCTATAAAGGCTATAATACAGATATATTGGGACTTGAAAGAGAACTTATAGACGAGGGAGTTGTGCTTTTAGGCAGCCGTTGTGTAATTCTTGGTGCAGGCGGAGCGGCAAGAGCAATAGCATTTTTATGTGCAAAGAGCGGTGCTAAAGAAATATATGTGCTTAACAGGACTAAGGAAAAGGCTTACGATATAGCCAAAGCAGTTAATGATTATTTCGGTAAAGAATGTATCAAGCCTATGCTTATAAGTGAGTATGATAAGCTGGAAGCTGATGATTACGTTGTGATACAGACCACAAGCGTTGGACTTTATCCTAATGTGGATGATGTTGTAATTGATGATGAAGCATTTTATAAGAAGGTAAAAGTCGGAGTTGATATTATATATAATCCTAGTGAAACACGTTTTATGAAAATGTGTAAAAATTCCGGAAAGCCAGCCTGCAACGGTTTAAAAATGCTTTTATACCAAGGGGTTGCGGCGTATGAGTTATGGAATGATGTAAGTGTCACAAAAGAACAGGCGGATAAAGTGTATAATAAGATGAAAGAGGAACTTGGAATTGAATAATATTGTACTTATTGGATTTATGGGAAGTGGAAAGACGACATTTGGCCGCTGGGTTTCAAGACGACACGATAGAAAGTTCTATGATACAGATGAGTATATCGAGAAAAAGCAGAATACAACAATAAGCGAAATCTTTGCAAAGAAGGGAGAGGAAGCTTTCAGGGATATGGAGACAGAGACGGTAAAAGAGTTATCAGATACTCTTGATAACTGCGTCATATCTGTTGGTGGCGGACTTGTGTTAAGAGAGGTCAATAGGGAGCTTTTAAGAAAGCTTGGAACAGTAGTATATCTTAAAGCTTCTGAGGAGGAACTCTGCAAAAGGTTGAGTAAGGACACCAAACGTCCATTATTACAGGGCGGTGGGCTTCACGAGAAGATACATAACCTTATGGAGCAGAGAGAAGATATATATCTGGATGCGGCTGATATGATAGTTGATACGCAGAAGATGTCATTTGAACAGATGTATACAGCAATCATTAAGAATATGGAGGATTAGCAATGAAGATACTTGTTATTAACGGACCTAATATTAATTTCCTTGGAATAAGAGAAAAAGGAATATATGGCAATGATAATTATGACACGCTTGTTGATATGATTAACAAGAAAGCAGAGGAACTTAATGTTAAAGTTGAGGTATTCCAGAGCAACCATGAGGGTGCAATTATAGATAAGCTTCAGGAAGCTTATTACAATGATGTTGATGGTATTGTAATTAATCCGGGGGCATTTACACATTACAGCTATGCAGTAAGAGATGCACTTGCTTCGATAGCTGCAATACCGAAGATAGAAGTACATATATCCAATGTTCATACAAGAGAAGAATTCAGACATACATCTGTTACAGTTCCAGTATGTCAGGGACAGGTTGTAGGACTTGGACTTAGAGGTTATCTGTATGCGATGGAAGCATTAACAGATATGACGAAGAGTAATTAATAGATGATAATCATTATAAAGAAGAACCTATAGCACGATTTGGCTATAGGTTCTTCTTTATAATGGGCAGAATAAAAAGAGCCTGTACACCGATGAAAGTGTACAGGCTCTTTTTAAGAACTTATTATGTTAAAATATAATAAATATCTTATAAATCTTAACCTTTAATCTGATTAACTAAACACGTGAAATATATTCACCTGTTCTTGTATCAATCTTAATTGTATCACCCTGGTTAACAAATAATGGAACTAAAATCTTAGCACCTGTTTCAAGGATAGCTGGCTTTGTAGCACCTGTAGCTGTATCACCCTTAACACCTGGTTCAGATTCTGTAATCTGAAGTTCAACAGTGATAGGTGGCTCAATAGAGAATACGTTACCGTTGTGTGAACAGAGCTTAACCATTTCGTTCTCTTTAACGAACTTAAGTGAATCACCAACATTCTCAGCAGATAATGCAATCTGTTCAAATGTCTCTGTATCCATAAAGTTGTAAAGATCACCATCTGAGTAAAGATACTGATATTCTCTCTTCTCAATATGAGCGAGGTCAAACTTTTCTGTAGGTCTGAAAGACTTTTCAACAACACCACCACTCACGATATTCTTTAACTTTGTTCTAACGAAAGCAGCACCCTTACCAGGCTTTACATGCTGGAATTCAATAATCTGCCAAATGTTATTATCCATCTGAATTGTTAAACCATTCTTAAAATCTCCTGCGCTTACCATTCTTTGGTATACCTCCTAATTATCATAACTATTATAATTTTATAATAAAATGAATAATTTGGCAACCTCTTTTTTGTTTATGTTAATTTATTATTTGGATTTAAAGGTTGAACAGACAGTATCGTCAGCATTTACGGCTGTTATGCCTGATATATCAACGTGGTCAGCCTGACAAGCTTCGTTATTGTTATACACGCAGTTATGTGCGGCACACTTTATCTGAAGATTAAGCTTAGGTGAAGCAGTATTATTCTTAGCAGAGCCATCTTTGTAAGAATAGCTTCCACAGCAAGTTTCACTGCACTCACAGGCATTACTTCCCTTTACATCAATACCATTAAGGCAGCAGCAGTTATCATCATTGTGTACACAGCTACAAGCGTTACAGCTTAAATTAGTCATAATAAATTACCTCCTGTTAATCTTTAACTTAAGTGTCTGGTAAATGCTTTAATAAATAGAACATTTGCAATACACAGTAGTAGTATTAACAGGAGGTGATTTATTATACGTTACATTATAAATTGTATGAAATTTTAACTGATTCTGCTAAAGGAAATGCGTCCCTTTTCACCGCTGTAATAACGGATAAGCACCTTGGCAATTATCTTTTCTTTCTTAACATATGTGTTAGTCCAGTATCTTGAGTCTTTGGAGTTATTACGATTATCACCAAGCATAAAATAACAGCCGTCAGGAACAATATAAGTGTGTGTTTCGCCGTCATCATATATATATTCTTTGATATATGGCTCATCAAGCTCATCACCATTGATGTATACATGCCCTTCCTTAATCTGGACTATTTCATTAGGAAGACCAATAACACGCTTAACATAATTCTCTGACTCATTATCAGGATATTTAAAGATTATAACGTCACCGCGCTTTGGTTCGCTGAACTTGTAAGCAAGCCTGAAACCGAAAAGACGGTCGCCTTCCCATATTGTATCTCTCATAGAGCCAGATGGAACTTCGGCATTAATGATTATGAAATTCGTGCAGAGCAGGGCAATAATAGCCGCGAATACTACAATTTTAATGAAACTGAAGGCTTCTGATACTATAAATTTAACAACAGAATACTCCTGCTTCTTATTATTATCTGTATGTCTGCTGATATTATCAGAATGGCTGTAAGAATCATCATCGTCATCATCGTCATCTTCAATATCATCATAATCATCATCAAAATCGATATAATCTAAATCATCTTCATCAGGTGTATTGTTGTTATTAGTAGTCATACGTTAGTCCCCAATCTAATTGATATACGGGGCGAATGAATTCACCCCGTATATCCTATCATATGTTAAATTGTATTATTTTGCAAGTAATTCCATAATCTTATTACTTCTTGCAATGAATTCAGTCATCTGGTTTCCTGTAAGTGGAGCGTGGCTTATAAGTGCAAGGTCGTAAAGCTGTTTACAGATAATATCAGTATTCTCACCATCTTTATTGTTAAGAACATACTGAACAAGACTGTTGTTAGCATTAAGAATTAAAGTCTGTCCTGTAGAACCAAACATAGCCGGATCCATTCCTGACATACCGTACATCTTCATCATATCCTGCATACGTCTATCCTGCTCGGAAAGAGTAATCATAGAAGATACAGAAGCATCCTTTAACTTTTCAACCTTGATATTAAGATTATCATTGTTAAGTGCTTTCTTAAATGTAGCTGTAAGGCTTTCAGTTGCATCCTTTAATTCATCTTCGCTTGTTTCTTCCTTGAATATATCAGAAAGGTCAGTATCAATTCTTGCAAATTTAAGACCCTCGTTCTTGCCTTCAAGATGAGTGATGAATGGCTGGTCAATATTGTGAGTAAGAATGATAGCATCCATATTCTCTTTCTTAAACATATTGATATACTGGCTCTGTTCCTTCTCATCAGTCACATAGAAGACTGTATTCTCGTGCTTTTCCTTGTTAGCTTCAAGGTAATCCTTAAGTGTTAAATACTTGCCTTCAAGGTTCTTGAATATAATGTAATCATTCATCTTCTCAGCGAACTTTTCGTCTTTTAAGCAGCCAAATTTGATGAATGGGTTGATATCATTCCAATATTTCTCATAATTCTCACGGTTAGTCTTGCACATACCAGAAAGCTTGTCAGCAACCTTTTTAGTAATGTAATCAGAAATCTTCTTAACAAAGCCATCATTCTGGAGTGCAGAACGTGATACGTTAAGAGGAAGATCTGGACAATCAATAACACCCTTTAAGAGAAGAAGGAATTCAGGAATAACTTCCTTGATGTTATCTGCAACGAATACCTGATTATTGTAAAGCTTAATTGTTCCTTCAATTGACTCGTATTCTGTATTAATCTTAGGGAAGTAAAGTATACCCTTTAAGTTGAAAGGATAGTCCATATTAAGGTGAATCCAGAATAAAGGCTCTTTATAATCGTTAAATACCTTGCGGTAGAATTCCTTATATTCATCCTCAGTACATTCGTTAGGGTGCTTAGTCCAGAGAGGGTGGATATCATTGATAGCAACAGGTCTTTTAACAATCTTAGCCATCTTCTTTGCTGGAACTTTCTCGACTGTCTCTTTAGTTCCGTCCTCTTTTTCAACTTCTTCTGTAACAGCTTCCTTGATAAATGTATCAAGAACAGTATCCTTATCTGTTACTTCTTCCTCTGGAATCTCTTCTGTCTGTTCGCCGGCATCTTCATTAGTAAGGAAGATTGGTACTGGCATAAATGAGCAGTACTTTTCAACTACTTCACGAGCCTTATATTCATTGGCGAATTCGTAGCTATCTTCATTTAAGTAAAGAGTGATAGTAGTACCAGGAGTTGCAGCTGTTCCATCAGACATATCATACTCTGTACCGCCGTCACATTCCCAGTGAACAGCCTTAGCACCTTCCTTAAAAGAAAGAGTATCAATAGTAACCTTATCAGCTACCATAAATGCTGAGTAGAAACCAAGTCCGAAGTGACCGATAATCTGGTCATCATTAGCCTTGTCCTTATATTTTTCAAGAAATGCTTCTGCACCAGAGAAAGCAATCTGGTTAATATATTCTTCAACTTCACCATCAGTCATACCAATACCATTATCAATAATCTTGATAGTCTTATTATTAGCACTTACTTTAACATCAATCTTATATTCAATATCATCAGGTGCTTCGTATTCACCAATCATATCAAGCTTTTTAAGCTTTGTTATGGCATCGCAGCCGTTAGATATAAGCTCTCTGTAGAAAATATCGTGGTCAGAGTACATCCATTTTTTAATTATTGGAAAAATATTGTCACTGTTAATAGATAAACTTCCGTGTGTATTAGACATAATTATTATCTCCTATCTTTTAATATTCATTAGATGTAAAGAATAAATATATGTATCTTTATATCCTTAATTAAGTCTAAGTTTAATATTGTTAAAAGTGGAAGTCAAGCAAAAATTAGCACTCAAATCTAATGAGTGCTAACAAAGATAGAGATAATACAGTAAAATCAAGGCTTTAGAAAAATATTAAATATTAATAAACTCACTATAATTCTTCAAAATCAAGACAAGCATTAGCAAGAAATGTCTTGATATACTGGTCGAAGGCTGTATCAAGCTGCTTATCTAATGTAAATACATTAAGAGAAGTTCCTGTAATAATATCTACATGACCTTCCTGATACTTCATATTAATAAAGAGACCATTAACATTCTCAGGCATAACAGCGATGTTATTCTTTGCGATAATATCTGTGACAAGTTCATAAGAGGCAAGCATAACAAGCTTCATAGCAGCAGGAACTTTATTACCCTTAATAAGACTAAAACAGAATGGCTTAATATTACCCCATTCTGAATAAGACTTTTCGTTATTATTAAGATTATCCCATTCTTCATCAGAATAATATTCCTTGTTAATCTGTCCATTAATAGTGTATGAACACGCAGTCTTTATTGTGGCTTCTGACAGAAGCATTCTATCGAAGGTATCCTTGATAAGCAGCTGGGACATAAATACTTTAGTGTCCTTAATGCGGAGTGAAATCATTAAATCCTCATTTCTGCGCCAGTGTGGCGCGTGATAATCTATAGTAATGCCATTAATTATAAGCTATATGAGTATACAATAAACTGTATGCGATATAAAGCATAATTTGTATATTTGCAGTATATTATGAAAAGATAAAAATGTCAATCACGAAACATTTTCTCAATGACATCAACAAGTTTGAATAGAACAGTTGAGATAATGCAGAGTATAACAATGCTCATAGATACATAAGTCATCTTGAATACCTGCGAACCATATATAATAAGGTAGCCAAGTCCCTTATCAGCGGCTAAGAATTCGCCAATTATTACACCAACAAGGCAAAGACCGATGTTGACCTTCATATTGCTTATTATTATCTGCTTAGAACCGGGAAGTATGAGTTTCTTAAGAATATCTTTCTTAGTACCGCCGAGTGTCTTAATAAGAATGATTTTCTCCTTGTCAATTTCTAAAAATCCGGTATATATGTTAATTATCATACCAAATATAGCTACAGATATAGCAGTTATGATAATAGCTTTCATATTATTGCCAAGCCAGACGATTATCATAGGGGCAAGTGCTGATTTGGGCAGGCTGTTAAGCACAATAAGGAAAGGCTCAAGGCAGTCTGATAAGCCTTTCCACAGCCAGAGAAGAATTGCTGCTCCCATTCCGACAATTATAATAAGGAAGAAAGATAAAAATGTTTCAAAAAGTGTCGTCCATATATGAATGAATATGCTGTTATCTTTAGCCATAGCAATAAAAGTTGTGCATATTCTTGATGGTGAGCTGAATATAAATGGATTAAGAATACCAGTACGGGTTAATATTTCCCAGGCGGCAATAAATGCCATTAAAATCAAAAATCTTAATACAGTTATGGAGATTTTATATAATCTTATGTGGTTAAGATATTGTGTACGGGAGTTAGAGATGTCTTTTTTATTGATTGCTTTGATAGATTTATTCATTGTATATCCTCCCATATTTCATTAAAATATCCTGCAAATTCAGGAGCCTGTCTTGAAGTAAATGGTGTCCGGTCAGGAATGGAAAGGTTGATATTAACAACTTTTTTAATATGTGCAGGCCTGTGTGAAAGAATAACGACACAATCGCCCATAGAGATAGCCTCCGATATATCGTGAGTAACAAGAATGGCTGTTTTTTTCTGCTCTTTAATGATTTTGCCGATATCATCAGACACTTCAAGCCTCGTCTGGTAATCAAGAGCGGAAAATGGTTCATCAAGCAGAAGAATATCCGGGTTAAGTGCAAGGGTTCTTATTAATGCCGCACGCTGACGCATGCCTCCGGATAATTCAGAAGGATGGACATTGCAAAACTGGTATAGGCCATACTCTTTTAGCATATTGTCAACATTTTCTAAATGTTCCTTATCTTTAAGATGATTAATTTCAAGACCGAGTGTCACATTTTTATAAATAGTGCGCCATTCAAATAAAGTATCTTTCTGTGGCATAAATCCAATTCTTGGAGATACAGCATTATCGTGTAGAATATCCTCATTAAAAACAACCTCACCCTTCTGTGGCGAAAGAAGCCCGCATATGATGGAAAGCAAGGTCGATTTGCCACAGCCGGAAGGCCCGACTATAGATGTAAAAGACTGTGGCATAATATCAAGATAGATATTATCAAGTGCAGGAATTTCGCTTTTCGGCGTATTATATGCAAAGGAAATACCTTTAAGCGATAACAGAGGAGGGGATGAATTGGTGGGGAGAGCTTTCATAAATAACCTCTTGGTATAAGTATTGTTATTATAATTTATGCGGCGGGGGGTGGAAATGTGAAAAGGTGCTTGCAATGAGAATAAAAATATAGTATATTAAATGTATAAAAATAATAAAATAGATGAAGAATTAAAGCGTTATATATTTATTGTCCCCAATAAATAATGCTAGTATTTAATCTTATTCATTCGAATAAGATAAATTCCACCTTTACAATTCCACCAAATAAGAGTACAATAATTTAGGTATGCTACTATGGCTCAGTCGGTAGAGCAACTGATTCGTAATCAGTAGGTCGCCGGTTCGATTCCGGCTAGTAGCTTGTAACAGTGAAACTTGCGAGAATGTCAGACAGGATATTCTCGCATTTTTTTAGGTGTGATTTGCAGTGTATGCTGATAATAATATAGAATGTTCTTTTTTAAAAACATTTTCCCGCAAATCACATAAAAAACAAGTCAATCATCTCGAAACCAGCTTTATTAGACAAGGTTCGTATAATTGTACAGAATAATAAACGCCAGAGTAAGTATTCAAGGCGCAAAGGATAGGAGATAATATGGAAACAAATATCAGACAAGATAACAACGAAGAAGTAGAAATTGATATTATGCAGATCATAAGGATGCTGTTATCAAAGATATGGATAGTAATTGTAGCAGGTGTTGCGACAGCAATAGTTGCATTTGGAATAACAGAGATAGCAATTACACCTCAGTACCAGTCATCCATCAAATTATATATAATCAACAGACAGAATGGCACAACAACAACACTTAGTGATATTCAGTCATCAACACAGCTTGTAAAAGACTATAAGGTTCTTGTTACAAGTCTTCCAGTAGTAGAACAGGTAGTTAAGCAGTTAGATTTAGATATATCACCTGATGCACTTGTTGGCAAGATTTCTTGTGAAATCGAGACAGATTCACGAGTTCTTCAGGTAACAGTTACAGATACAGACCCACAAAGAGCTAAAGAAATAGTAGATGCAATCGCAGATGTATCTGCTAAGCAGATAACATCAGTAATGCAGATTGAAGGCGTTAATGTAATTGAATATGGACGTGTTGCAAATGCACCATCAAGTCCTAATGTTAAGAAGAATACAATGCTTGGTGCAATAGCAGGTATTGTAATAGCAATAGCAGTGCTTGTAGTCAACTTCATTCTTGATGATAGAATTAAGACATCAGATGATGTTGAAAAATATCTTGGCATAACTAATCTTTCACTTATTCCATTAACTGAAGAAGAATATAATGGACAGCCAAGCAGTAAGAAAAAGAAAACAAGAAAATAGGTAAACAAGAGAGTGTGAAAGGATTAAAAATATGCAGACAATTAATATAGAAACTAACCAGCAGGATGATTATCAGGTAAGAGAAAGCTATAGAAATTTAAGAACTAACATATTCTTAAGTGGTAAAGATACAAAGGTAGTAATGTTTACAAGCTGTGGACCTAATGAAGGTAAATCAACAGTAACAATGAACCTTGCTTCATCAATAGCAGATGGCGGCAAGAGAGTGTTATTCATTGACTGTGATTTAAGAAAGTCAGTTCTTGTAGGACGTTACAGAGTTAAGAAGGGTGTTAAGGGATTGACACATTTTCTTTCAGGACAGAACACATTAGAAGAAGTAATATATCAGACAAATGTGCCGGATATGGACGTTATTCTTGCTGGTCCGGTGCCACCTAACCCATCAGAGCTTCTTGACAGCCCATTATTCAAAGAGACTGTAAGACAGATGAGAGAAAAGTATGATTATGTAATCATCGATACACCACCTCTTGGAAGTGTTATCGATGCAGCTATTGTTGCACAGGTATGTGATGGTGCGGTTCTTGTAATCGCAGCTAACCAGGTAAGCTATAAGTTTGCTCAGAATGTAATGGGACAGCTTAAAAAGACAAAAGTTAAGATAATCGGAAGTGTTCTTAATAAGGTTGATTTATCAGAAAATGGTTACTATGGAAGATACTACGGCAAGTATTACGGTAAATACTACGGCAGCTATTATGGACATTATAACAGCGAGGAGTCACCAGATAAATCATTCGAGAAAGCTAGAAATGCTTCATCAGCAAGAAAGAATACTAACAATGCTTCTAAGCCAGTCAAAAGACAGGCAGGAAGTGTTGGCGAGGTAGCCGCAAGAAAGAAAGCTAATGTGGCAGGAAACAACACTGGTGTAAGAAAGAAGCCATCGGCAGATGAGTTTGATGGAGATTTTCTTATGGATTATGATGAGAAATAAATCCTGATAATAGAATTATAGAATGGTTTATACACGGGATGATGTGAGGAGAGAGTAAATGATACACAAAAAACAAAAGCAAAAAACGGCTTTATTTCTAGTTCAGGTAATTGTAATTATTATAAATACGTTATTATTTGCGGCAGTATGGTATGGATATTATAAATCAAGAATGTGGGGAAATACATTTTATGGAAAAGGTGATGCACTGGTAGTAGCTCTTTATTTCATAATATATACCATTATGGCTCAGTTATATAAAGGATTGGCATTAAGAATTAGCAGAATATCCGAACTTATTTATTCCCAATGTATATCTATTCTTATAAGTAATTGCATTATATACATAGTAATAATGTTGCTTACAAGACACGTGGAAAATATATTGCCATTATTATTAGAAATGATTATGAGCTGCGTGTTAAGTACAATATGGTCAATTATTGCCAATAAATTGACAAATATTATTTATAAGCCATCTAAGGTGCTTCTAGCATACGATAATCAATATGCTTATAAAAATGGCAGAGGCATAATAGACAGGTTAAGCTGGAGATTTATACTGGCAGGTGAAATTAAACTGACTGATATAGAAAGCTGGCATAAAGGAGCACAGGTTGAATTGCAGAAGTTTGTTAATAAGCTGCAGGAAACAGGTGCAGATTCGGTTATGCTGTGTGGACTTGCATCAACACAGCGTAACGATATTATTAAATATTGCGTTGAACACGATATTAAGACATATGTAAGACCTAATATAGGTGATTTTATGATAAGTAATGCCCAGGTTATTCAGATGGCTAATCTTCCGGTTATGATATGTGAAAGAGCAACACCTGGATTAGGATATTTATTTATAAAAAGATTAATGGATATAGTGATATCACTTGTAGGTTTAATTATAACAAGTCCTATATTATTAATTACAGCAATCTTAATAAAGGCATATGATGGAGGTCCTGTATTTTATAAACAGGTAAGACTTACTAAGGATGGCAAGAAATTCAGCATATTGAAATTCAGAAGTATGAAAGTTGATGCTGAAAAAGATGGTGTTGCGAGACTATCTTCTCAGGGCGATAGCAGAATAACACCAATAGGTAAAGTGATAAGAGCCTGTAGAATTGATGAATTACCTCAGATGATTAATATACTACAGGGTGATTTATCGTGTGTTGGACCTAGACCAGAACGTCCTGAAATATCAGAACAGTACATAAAGGAAATGCCAGAATTCTCATTAAGATTACAGGTAAAAGCTGGACTTACAGGTTATGCTCAGGTATATGGTAAGTACAATACAGAGCCATATGATAAATTACAGATGGATTTAATGTATACATCAAAACTCAGCATAATAACAGACATAAAAATAATTATGGCTACGATAAAGATATTATTTATGCCAGAGAGTACAGAGGGAATTGAGGCAGGCAAGACAACTGCAATGAATAAAGAAGCAATGCAGGAAGCTGCGGCAGCAAAGGAAGAAGATTAGTATTAATTATATGAGGTGTTCTAAGAATGAAAGTTTCATTAATAGCAAATGATACAACGTATATATATAACTTGAGAAAAGAAGTAATAGAAGGATTAATAAAAGAAGGACATCAGGTAGAATTAATATGTGAAAGCTTACTGTATGTGGACGAATTAGAAAAACTAGGCTGTAGTATTGTAAAGGTTAATACAGGAAGACACGGTACTAATCCATTTGCTGATTTAGCACTTTTACAAAATTATAAAAAAATATTGAAACAAAGTAAACCAGATATCGTGCTTACATATAATATTAAGCCTTGTAGTTATGGAGGAATGGCGTGTAGAATGTTAAAGCTTCCATATATGCCTAATATTACAGGTCTAGGTACGGCTGTTGAAAATGCCAGTGCGATACAGAAGATAGCTATTATGTTGTATAAGCTTGGTGTTAAAAATGCAAAATGTATATTTTTCCAGAACATAGATAATCAGAAGTTTTTTGAAGAACATAGAATGATAGGAAAGAATACAAAAGTATGCTTGTTACCAGGTTCTGGCGTTAATCTTGAAAAACATCAACTTCTTCCATATCCAGAAGATGATAATATAATACATTTTCAATTTACTTCCAGAATATTGAAAGAAAAGGGTGTTGATCTTTATATAGAAGCTGCGAGAATTATACATAAGAAATATCCGAATACTGTTTTTAATATATGTGGTGGCTGTGATGATGATAAATATCTGCAAATATTAGAAGATGCAGAAAAAGAGGGATGTATAAAATATCACGGACAGCAAAAAGATATCAGACCTTTCTTAAAGCAGGCAAGCTGTATAGTTCATCCATCGTATTATCCAGAGGGAATGAGTAATGTATTACTTGAGGCAGCGGCAAGCGGAAGACCTATTATAGCTACTGACAGAAGTGGTTGCAGGGAAACTGTAGATGATGGTGTTACAGGATATGTTATTCCAATAAAGAATCTGGATAGTCTGGTTAAAGCTATTGAAAAAATTCTTTCAATGTCAGTTGAAGAAAGAAAGAATATGGGTTTGGCAGGACGTAAGAAGATGGAACAGGAATTTGACAGAAATATAGTTGTAGAGGCTTATTTAAAAGAAATTGATAATTAATGTGCATTATCAATATAATTTGATATAGATAAAGGAGAAAGTATGTCAAATCAAATTAGAATTTTACATATGATTGGAAGTTTAGAGTACGGCGGTTCTCAGGCGATGATAATTAATTTATATAAAGCAATTGACAGGGATAAAATACAGTTTGATTTTATTATGGATAAACCTCAAAATGATGCCTTGTTATCGGTTGTAAAACAGCTAGGCGCGAGAGTTTACACATTGCCATATTTTAAAGGAAATAATTATACAGAGGTAAAGAATGCGTGGGATTCATTTTTAAAAGAACATACTGAATATAAGATATTACATTCTCATATAAGAAGTTATGCTTCAATTTATCTTCCAATAGCAAAGAAATATGGTTTAAAGACAATTATTCATAGTCATAGCACATCAAATGGAAAAGGCATAAAGGCAATTGCAAAAAGTATAATGCAGTATCCCTTAAGATGGCAGGCAGACTATTATTTTGCTTGTTCAGTAAAAGCAGGACAATGGCTTTTTGGTAATAAAATTGTAAAAAAGGATAACTTTGTTGTATTAAAAAATGCAATTGATGCCAAAAAGTTTGTTTATAATGATAATCAAAGAATTGAAGCAAAAAATTTACTGGGGATTAAAGATGAATTTGTATTAGGTTTTTTGGGGAGAGTTACAGAACCCAAAAATCCTTTTTTTGTAATTGATGTATTTAAAGAAATATGTAATATAAAAGACAATTGCCGTTTATTATTTGTGGGTGAGGGTGATTTATTAGAAAATATAAAAACATATGCTAAACAGTTAGGTGTTATAGAAAATATCATTTTTACTGGTTCAAGAGAAGATACATATTTGATGTATCAAGCAATGGATTATTTTTGCTTTCCATCATATTGGGAAGGATTGGGAATATCATTGATAGAAGCGCAAGCAAGTGGGCTGAAATGTATATGTTCAGAAAATATTCCTGATGAAGCTAAGATTTCCCAATTAGTTACAACAAAATCACTTAGTGATGGTGCAAAAAAATGGGCTGAAATTATTATAGATACTTGCCAATATCAAAGAAAAAATCAATATGATTTAATTGTGCAAAATGGATATGACATAGAAGAAAATGCTGAATATATACAAGATTTTTATCAGAAAATGTTAGGGAATGAGTAATGAAAAAATATATTATAAGATTAGATGATGCGGCAGAAAAAATGAATATAGATAATTGGGAAAAAATGGAAAATATTTTGGACAGGTATGATATTAAGCCATTGGTAGGTGTTATTCCAGCTATTAAAGATGAGGATATGAATAAATATGAGTTTGATGAGTCTTTCTGGAATAAAGTAAAATGTTGGAAAAAAAAGGGATGGATAATTGCGCTGCATGGATATGAACATGTATTTGAAACAACATCAGGCGGAATAAATCCAGTGAATAATAAATCTGAATTTGCAGGTGTTAATTTAGAAAAACAGAAGAAAAAAATTAGTGCAGGAATTGAAATATTTAATGAAAATAATATATATCCCAAAGTGTTTTTTGCGCCAGCTCATACGTTTGACGAAAATACATTGCAGGCATTAAAAGATTGTAGTGATATTAGAATTATAAGTGACACTATAGCTAATGATAGTTATTATTACAATGGATTTACATTTGTTCCTCAACAGTCAGGTAAAGTTAGAAATTTACCATTTAAAATTAATACATTTTGTTATCATCCTAATACTATGTCTGATAATGATTTTAAACTGCTTGAAAGATTTATAATAGATTATAGAAAATATTTCGTGGATTTTCCAACAAATACTGTAAATAGAAAAAGAAATTTAATAGATAATTTGTTGAAAATTATTTATTTTGGCAAAAGAAAATTAAAATAGTATACTGGGAGATATTTAATGAATAATAAAAATGCAGTTATAAGTATTATTGTTCCAATATATAATTCAGCATTGTATTTGCGCGAATGCTTAGAAAGCATAAGAAAACAGACATATGAAAGTATTAAAGTGCTATTGATATATACAAAATCAGAGGATTTATCAGAAAATATATGTAAAGAATATTGTGAAAAAGATGATAGGTTTAAAATAATATACAATTTACAGAATATAAAAGGTGCAGGTAGTGCAAGAAATTTAGGACTTGAAGATGTACAAAGTGATTATGTAGGGTTTGTAGACAGTGATGATATAATACATAAAGATATGTTTAGAGTATTGTTAGAAAATGTAATTAATAATAATGCTGATATATCTATATGTAAAGAAGCTAGAAGTATAAATGATTTAGGTGAAAAATCTAATTGTGAAATATTTGATGCGGATTGTGGGATTGAAGAACTGATAAAAGGAAAAAAATATTATGGAGAATTATGGAATAAATTATATAGTTGGAAGCTGGTAGAAGATATAAGATTTGACGAAGGATTGAGTGTTGCAGAGGATATAAAATATGTATTTCAGTCAATTATAAGAAGTAATAGGATAGTATATACGGATAGTAAGTTATATTATTATAGATATAATGAAAATAGTATTACAAATACATACAAAAAAGTATATTATTATAATACAATGGAAACCTATAAATATATATGTGATAATATACAAAATGATAATTTGAAAAATTTGATGAAATGTAGAATGTGGATATATTATTCTCAGACATATTTAAATGTAAGTTTATCTGATGAGAGAGATAAAGAGTTCTTAAAAATAGTAAGAAAAAATATAACTTCACTGAAGAAAAATTATAATACACTTTTTTTATTCAATAAGAAGGAGATATTTTTAACTATTTTAATTAGCAATTTTTATAATATGGGTGTGAATTCATATAAATTAATAAAGAAGGTTGTCAAGAGGAGATAATATAATGATAGTATTACGATTAAGAGGAAGATTAGGTAATCAGTTATTTATATATGCTTTTGGAAGAAGTTTACAGGAAAAATTCAATGATGAATTAGTATTATTAGATAATGAGAATGATACTGGTGGAACTATTTTAAATCAATTTAGATTACCAAACAATGTCAAAATTGTTCCTATATCATATGGGTATAAATATGATTATTACAATATGAAAGCCTCTGATTATAAGAAGATATCTAATAGAATAATTAATTCGATAAAAAAAGAGATTTACTTTAATAAGCAATGTAAAAATATGAACATACCACAAATGTCTTTTATACAAAAAATCGATTATTTTATGTATAAAGTAAATACTAGAAAGAAAAGCAGAAGAGAATGTTATAATTATGAGATAAAAAATAGTGAACGATTAAATAAAGCGGGGTTATATATATGTGAAAATGGATATGTAGAATTTAAATATCCTAAGAAAAAAAATATATTTGCGTTTGGGTATTTTCAAAGCACAAAATATTTTAAGGATATTGAAAAAGAAATTAAAAAGGAAATCCGCCCCAAAAAAGAATTGAGAAATGAGCTTATGCCATTTATTGATGAAATTAAAGAGGGAGATTCAGTGTGTTTAAGCATTCGAATGGGTGATTATATAAAAAATCCCATACATGGGGTGTGTTCACAAAAGTATTATCAGGCAGCAATTGACAAAATGTATGAGTTACATCCAAATGCCAAAATATTTGTATTTTCAGATGATGTTGAGGCAGTGAAAAAAACATATAGTTTTAAAAACAATGTATTTTATGAACCAGATGGATGTAATGAATTAGAAAAAATAACTTATATGTCGATGTGTAAGCATTTTATATTATCAAATAGTAGTTTTAGCTGGTGGACACAATATTTGTGTTCATATGAGAAGAAAACAGTTATCGCTCCAGAAAAATGGTATGCTGTCGATATACCCTGTGATATATATGAGGACAATTGGATTTTATTATCAGTTTAGGAGAAAAAATGTACGAAATAATATATGCAATTAAATGGAGATTATGGAGAATAAAAACAAGTGTTTTTTATAAACGTGTATTTGGCAGTATAGGAAAAAGAAGTACAATATGTAAACCTATGTATATTCAGCATCCGGAAAATATATATATGGGTGAACATGTACGAGTAAGGGAATTTGCAAGATTAGAAACAGAGGTTGAATATAATGAGCAAAAGTTTACGCCTAAAATAATTATTGGAGATGATGTGGGATTTGAACAGGGATTACATATGACATGTGCAGAGTCTATTAAAATAGGAAATGATGTTTCAATTATGGCTTATGTTATGATAACCGATATTGATCATGAATATACTAATATTAATGAAAATGTTATCAATCAAAAACTTATAACGAATCCAGTGGAGATAGGTGATGGCTGTTTTATAGGATTAGGCAGTAGAATTATGGGAGGAGTTAAATTAGGAAAACATTGTGTTGTAGGAACAAATGCTGTAGTTATGAAAGGTCAATACCCAGATTATTGTGTTTTAGTGGGGAATCCAGCAAAAATCATAAAAAAATATGATTTTAATAAATTAGAATGGGTGAGATATGTTGAAAAATAAAGAAAATTTAAAAAGAATTCAATTTGAAGTAGAAAAATACTGTCCTAAAGAATTAAGTGTGTATAATATATCACATGCATTAACATATAATATAGCGTGTTATTACTATAAGGATTTTAAACATCTTTTAAAAGTATTACTATCGCCAGTATTAAAAGATGATTATAGTGTTTATAAAAAAGGTGAAAAAGCAGAGATTTTATTTATATATGGTTCATCATATGCGGATAGAGATGATTATTTCGAAAAATATAAAAAAGTATTTTCGTGTGTAGATAGTTATAAATTGATAAAAGATAATAAGAAGATTAATTTTAAGAATTTATTCGGAATGTGGCGAGTATTAGTATGGTTATGGAAATATAGAAAAGCTGATATTAATTCTAATTTGAAAAAGTATGTAGTTTTTCTAATGTACGATCAATATTGTAAGCTCAATAAAATAAAAAGAGTAGTGGAGAATGACAATAGCATAAAATTAGGGGTATGTTGGTGTGACGTACATTTAAGTGATTATTTGTTCGTTAAATATTTACAACAAAAAGGAATAAAAACCGCTACATTACAGCATGGAATGTTTGATCCGGATGAATATTTATATAAATTGGCATATATCAATTCGCCAAGTGATTATTTTTTATGTTGGAATAAATTAACGAAAGATATAGCAGATAATCTTGGATGTGAAGAAAATAAATATATAGTTGTTGGTGCACCCCAGTTTATAGATACAGATAATTATGACAATTGCACAATTACTAATAATGGTGTTTTTGGAGTTGCACTATCGTCTTATTTAGATGAATATGATAATATACAATTACTTAATAATGCAGATGAAATTGTCAAAAAATATAATTTAAAATGTTTAGTTAGATTACATCCGTCTTTAAAAAAAGAAGAATATAGTAAATATTTTGTCAATGATAATATAATAGTAGATAATGAAAAGAATTTTGAATTATATATGAATAAGTGTGATTTTCTTCTTGTTGCTAATTCGGGAATATATTTTAATATAATAAAAAATATGAAACCTTTTTTCCAGTATGATTCTGGTAAAAATAAATTATATAAAGATGTGAAATGGAATAAATATACATCATTAGATGAACTGTTACTATTATATGATAGATATATTAAGGATTATACATATATGGAACAGGGGTTAATAGAAGCTAAGGCGCTGTATTTAGTTAATAAACCAGAAAGAATTTTATACGAGGAGTTTTTTGGAAAATTTTGAAGAATATAATAAAGAATATGATAGACAGATATAAAAAAATACCAATAGCTGTTAGAGCAGGAATTTGGTTAACGTTATGCAGTTTAATTCAAAAGGGAATTTCAGTTATAACTGTACCTGTGTTTACACGTATATTATCAACGGAGGATTATGGATTGGTTAGCGTGTTTGTATCCTGGACTAATATTATTATATTATTTACAGGGTTATCGTTACATACAGGTGTATTTAATACAGCAATGATTAAATATAATAAACAGCATAACAGAGTTGTTTCTTCATTTTTGGGTTTAACAACCACTTTATCTGTTGTTACATTTGCGTTTTATTTGTTATTTAGGCAATATATTAATGCCTTTTTAGGAATGTCAACATTTTTAGTTTGTCTTATGTTTGTAAAAATATTGTTATCGTCAGCATACAATTTATGGATGTCACAGGAGCGATATGAATATAATTATAAGCCATTTGTTATAATAACGTTGTCGATTGCGGTTTTAGTGCCATTGATAGGTTATTTCTGTGTTATCAATTCCAATGATAAAGCAATAGCAAGAATAACATCTATGACGATAATAGAATGTGTTTTTTATCTGGGAATATTTTTGTATATTTTTTCAAAAGATAAAACATTTTACTCAAAGGAATTATGGACTTATGGGATTAAATTCAATGTTCCTTTGATACCCCATTATTTATCAGGGTCAATACTTAATCAGGCAGATAGGATAATGATAAGTTCAATGGTGGGGAATTCGGAGGCCGGAATATATAGTGTTGGTTATTCTGCTGCAATGTTAATGCAGATAGTGGTATCATCAATAATGTCTTCGTTTATACCATGGCAGTATAGTAAAATAAAAACAGAGAAAATAAACGGAATAAAAGAGTGTACCAATGTTATGTGTATTATTATGGCATTAGTATGTATTTTATTTTCGTTATTAGCACCAGAGCTTTTATTAATATTAGCAACAAATGAATATAGGCAGGCCATATATATGTTTCCACCATTAACAGTAAGCGTTTATTTTTTATTTGTTTATAACTTTTTTGTTAATATAGAATTATATTATGAGAAAAAAGTTTTGGTTACAATTGCTTCGTGTATAACAGCGGTTCTTAATATAATATTAAATTATATAGCTATTAAATATTGGGGTTATATTGCAGCAGCGTATACAACATTAATTTGTTATGTATTTTATGCTATTATTCATTATATTTTTATGAAAAATATTTTGAAAAATAAAAATGTTAAAAATATGTATGATGGTAGATTGATATTAATATTATCTATAGGTGTAATAGTACTTTCAATATTTGTAAATTGGTTGTATACTTATATGGTTTTAAGATATTTATTTGTATTGTTGATTTTATTAATATGTATATTAAATAGAAATGTTATAATTAATAATATAAAATTAATTAAGAATAAATAGTATAGAGGTTTAAAATGATTTATAGTGTTTATAAGAAAAAAGGAATAAAGATAGGACATATATGGTTTTGCAATAATTATAAAGAAATAGGTAATATTGATTGTAACTTAATATATTTACATGGATATAAAAATATTATAAATGAAGGTGTATTTAATAGTAAATTACAATATACATTAATAACAGATTTGACAAAAGATGAGGATGAAATTTACAAGGCTATTCGTAAAAATTTCAGATATGAAATAAGAAGAGTGGAAAGAGAAAATGTCAGGCTTGAAAGTTATACATCTGAAGAAATGAAAGCTAATAATGAATTATTGGGAGAATTTGAAAAAATATATAATTTAATGTATGAATCCAAAGGAATGCATGATAAGTTTAATATGGATTTAGTTAAGTCATATATGGATAACGATGCAATCTTTTTTACAGTGGCTTACTATAATGATGAACCATTAGTATTTCATTCGTATATTAAGTCAGACGAAGATGTGAGATTTTTTTATTCAGCTTCTCCTTTTAGAACAGAAAAAGAAGTGGCAACTATGATTGGAATGATGAATAAAGCACTTCATTGGTATGATATTAAAATGTTTAAAAATATGGGGATAAGAACGTATGATTGGGGTGGAATAGCCAATCCAGAAAATCCTAATGGCATTGATAGTTTTAAGATGGGTTTTGCAGGAAAGTGCATAGAATATAATAATTATATTATGGGCAAGGATGTTATTGGGAAAATCATTGTTAAATTATTAAGACTAAAAGCAAAAAAAGATTCGTAGATTATAAAATAATGATTGAGAGTGAAAAAAATGATTTTTATATTTGATAGTATAGTTATAATACTATATTTAATTAATGGTTATTTGGGTGCAGTTGCAATGACCTTATTTTCAATGTGGATATGGTATCATTTTAAATGTGAGAAAATATTAAGAATATATATATTAATGTGTGTTTCACTTCCTTTTTCTTATATAGGAATTTTGGGAACGCAGCAATTTCAAATGATATCGTGGTATAACATATATATTGTTTTATATATGTTATATTTCCTAAAATCTAGATATATAGACTGGCAAAGTACAGCAAAAACTTTTTTGTATGTATCAGGTATTTTTATTTTGCTTTTGATTAATTTGTTATATACACCTAAACTGGCGAAACCAATTATTGAAATAGTTCAGATGTTTGTAATGATTATTCCTATATCGTTGAGCTACTCAATAAAGAAAACAATAACTGTTTCAAGTGATAATTATATATTATTAACAAAGACATATATAGATAGTTGTTGTGCAGCAGCTTTAGCATTGATATTTCAATATTTTGCGTATAAAGTATTAAGTGTAAAATTGGGATATATTACATTTTATGGTGGTAATAGAGTAAATTATTTGTGCTTATTTAAAGGAGAGAGTATATTTCCAATATTTATAGGAATAGGTGCTTTAATGCTATTGTATGATTTTATGTATAATAAAGTTGAAAAATTATCTGTGATTAAACTTTGTATGATAATTATTGCAATGATATTAAGTAATTCAAGAGCTGGAATCGTATCTTTTTTTGTAGTTGCTGGATATATGATTATTAGATATATATACAAAAAGAAAAACTTATTATCTTTATGCTTAGCGATAGTTGGAATTTTTGCTGCATATAAAATTATTGATTACATAACTGCCTCTAGGAATTTAAGTGGTATTATGAATTTAAACGGACGAAAAGAATCATATATAATGGGATTGCAAGTATGGAAAAGTAGTATAAAAAATGTGATTTTAGGAGATGGATTTACAAGATATGTTTATAAAGGTGTAGAAACACCACATAATATGGTAATTCAGTTATTAGCACAATGTGGAGTTATTGTGGCTGTATTAATTGTCGCTGGAATTATAGCTTTTTATATTAAAAATAGAAAAAGTCAGGAAAAATATTTGATAATATATATAGTTGTGGCTAATATGATGGTAACGGATTTTTATGCAAATGCTTTTACAACGGTTGTATTTATTATGATTGCATTTACTAGTAATTATAAGAAAATAAGTACATCAAAAATTGTAAATAAAGAAATACAAATGAGTGATCCTATATGATATTTGAGATAGAATTTATAGTGTGAGATAAAAAAACATCAATAAAAAGACAAAAAAGAGGTAAGAATATGAAGGTATTAGTTACAGGTGCCAATGGATATATGGGAACAGGAATTGTAAAACAGTTACTTGATGATGGTATTGAAGTTATTGCCACGGATTTTAAATTAGATAAAGTGGATAATAGAGCAGTTAAAATAGAAGAAGACATTTTTCAAGATGATAATCCATTTGATAATTTAGGTAAGCCAGATGTTTTATTACATTTAGCATGGAGAGATGGATTTAAACACAATTCTATTAATCATATAAACGATTTTCCACATCATTATGCTTTTATTAAAAAATTTATTGATAGTAAAATTAAAAAAATATGTTGTATGGGTAGTATGCATGAAATAGGATTTTATGAGGGAAGTATTAATGAAAATACTCCAACAAATCCACAAAGTTTATATGGAATTAGTAAGAATGCTTTAAGACAAGCTATAGAAGTGGATACAAAAGAAAATGATATATTGTTTCAGTGGATAAGAGGATTTTATATAGTAGGAAACGCTGAATCAGGATGTTCTATTTTTTCAAAATTAGCGCAGGCTGCATCTGAAGGCAAAGAATATTTTCCGTTTACTTCAGGAGAAAATCAATATGATTTTTTAGATTATGATGAATTTTGTTATCAGGTTGCAAAAGTTACTGAACAAGATGAAGTAAATGGGATAATAAATTGTTGTTCAGGTAAACCAGTTACATTAGCAAACAGAGTTGAAAGATTTATAAAAGAGAATGGCTACAATATTAAATTACAATATGGAGCTTTTCCAGATAGACCTTATGATTCAAAGGCAGTATGGGGAGAGGATAAAAAGATTAGAAAAATTCTGGCTGCAAAATAAGACCATAGAAAGGATAAATAATATGAATTCAATAACAGCAATTATTCCTGTAAGAGAAGGAAGTCGAAGATTAAAAAATAAAAATGTAGCTCCATTTGCTGGTACTAACTTATTAATTAATAAGATTAATCAGTTAAAACAAGTGAAAGAGATTTCTAATATTGTAGTATCATCTGACTCTGATAATATGTTAGAAATGGCAAGGTTACAGGGTGTTAGTACACATAAAAGGGCAGTGGAATACTGTGATGAGAAAAGTAAAACTTTTGGTGAGGTTGTAGCTCATATATGTGAGAATGTTGATGGTGATGATATATTATGGGCAACTTGTACAGCTCCGTTGGTGTTTCCTAAACAATATAAAGAAGCAATTTCTTTATATTATAAAGCTTTAGAAGATGGATATGATTCATTGGTATCTATGGAAAAGTTCAAGAGATATCTGTGGGATGATAATGGACCAATAAATTATGAATTAGGAATAAGACATGTTCCATCACAGCAGTTGAAACCATTATATTTTGTTACAGATGGAATTTTATTAGCACCAAGAAGCAAAATGATAGAGTGGAAGTATTTTCATGGTTCTAACCCATATAGATATATATTAGATAAAAGGACAAGTATTGATATTGATGATGGATTAGATTTAGCATGTGCAAGAGCTTGGTTAGATATGGATGAAAGTGTATCACAGATAGACCCATATTCAATAGATAACTATGAAAATAGGGGGGAATAATCTCCGATTAAATTACATTGATGTTTGTTATATGTCTACTTCTAAGGAGGTGGCATAATGAAAACAGCGTGTTTTGTACCTATCAAGGCAAATAGTGCAAGAGTTCCTAGAAAAAATCTTAGAGAACTTAATGGAAAGAAATTGTATACATATATATGTTAGCATATTAAATTGACAAATGTATTCGATGATGTATATGTTGATATTAATAGGGAAGAATAAGATTCTTGTTTTACATCAATAGAAAATCATAGCTTTTATTGGCATAATAATATGCTGGCGAACTATAGATCGGGAATATTGCCACATAGTCAGGATATGCTTCCCGTTATTGAAGAAACAACAGGATTATATGGAATTTCATCTGATAGTTTAAAAAAGTACAAGTGTAGGATAGGTAGAAAACCATATATGCATATAGTAAATAAATATGAAGTTGTAGATATTAATACAGAAGAAGATTTGCTTATTGCAGAATTTATAGGTAATATAATATATAATAAATATATTAAGGAAGACATAAATTATGAAAAAGGTATTAATAACAGGTGGAGCAGGATTTATAGGAAGTGAGTTAGTTAATCAGTTATATGATTTAGGTGAATATGAAATTACAGTGTTAGATTGTATGACAGAACAGATACATGGTTCGAACTGGCATAATTCATATTTGTATAACAAAATTAAAGATAAATGTAATTTTATATATGGTGATGTCAGAGATTATGATGTAGTAGAAAAAGCAGTAAATGGTAAAGAGTATATTATTCATTTAGCAGCAGAAACAGGAACAGGACAGTCTATGTACAGAATTAATCAGTATAATAATGTTAATATTATGGGAACATCAAATCTTTTACAGGTTATTTCATCAAAAGGTGAAGATAGTAAAGTTAAAAAGATTTTATTGTCATCTTCACGTTCGGTTTATGGTGAAGGAAAGTACAGCTGTCCTAACTGCGGTATTGTCTATCCTAAGAGCAGAAAGAAAGAAACGATGTTACATAAAGATTTTAATCTTTATTGTGATAAATGTGGTGAGAAGCTTACTTTATTACCTACAACGGAAGACAGTGTTATTATACCTGGTTCATTGTATGCTTATACAAAATATGCACAGGAAAAAATGTTACAAACAATGTGTCCGGCATTAGGAATAGATTATACAATATTTAGATTTCAGAATGTTTATGGGGTTGGACAATCACTTAAAAATCCATATACAGGTATTTTATCAATATTCTCTACATTATTGTTAGAGAATAAGCCAGTAAATATATTTGAAGATGGTCTTGAAAGCAGAGATTTTATTAATGTTGTGGATATCGCAAAAGGCGTTATAGCAGCTATAGATAATGCTAAGAGTAATTCTGAGATTATTAACCTTGGAAGCGGTGTTGGAACAAGTGTAATAGATATTGCTAATATGTTAAAAGAAATTTATGATAGCGATAGTGATATAAATATAACTGGTGACTTTAGAATTGGTGATATAGCACACAATATAGCTGATATACGAAAAGCTGAGGATATGTTAGGGTTTAAGCAGTCTATATCGTTAAGAGAAGGATTGACACAATTCTGCCAATGGGTTCTTGGAGAAGATAAAGATAATAGTGGTTACGAGAATTCACTTATCGAGATGGAAAAAGCAGGGATGTTTATAAGAGGATAAATAATATTAGTTATAAAAAGTGTAAGGTATGTTATATATCTTACGCTTTTTGTATATCGGTGTGTTAATTTGATTTAGTATAAACACAGTAATTATGTAAACGCTCCAACCCATGTGCCTACAAATACCCCGAAAAATTTGATATAACCATAATAATTTAGTTGCACAAGTTGTATAATTTTAACGATTTGTTCAATTCGTACAGATATCACAAATTTTTCGGGAGGTTATAATTATTGAACGCTAGGGAGCTGGAAACACAGCACAATCTAAAGAAGTTGGCAGACATAATAAAGGAATGCCACTCAAGTGGCATTGTATATTAGTATTTACAAGTGAACAGGTGGTGTTTTTTGTGAATAGTTGGTACGTTAAAGGTAAAATATTTAAGATAGAAATTGACTTTTCAAATAAATACATCTAAACTAATATATAATGTGTGGTTAGATTTTGGGCCTGCGTATCGAAGGCATTGATTAAAATGGTGGGAACACTCGCGATTTATTATATTTTTTATATCTCTTTATGGAGACTTAGTTTTAGCATAATGAGTAACCACACATTTTTAGGAGAAAATTAGACATGGTAATTAGTGACATAGAGAGTAGAGAGCAATTGGCTTTTCTATTAAATATACCATTGTCAAAATTGACGTATTTATTATATGTTAAAAAAATTGATAATTGTTATACGTCTTTTGATATAAAAAAGAAGAACAATGGTGTGAGAGTGATAAGTGCACCAAATGAGGATTTGAAGGATATTCAAAGAAAACTAGGATATTTACTAGAGTCGCATCATAAGGCTTTTTTAAAAGAAAAAAATATTGATAATAAGATATCTCGCGGATTTGAAAAAAATAAAAGTATTATAACTAATGCTGCTGTCCATAGAAATAATAGGTATATTTTGAATATAGATATAAAGGATTTTTTTGACAGTATTCATTTTGGTAGAGTTAGAGGCTTTTTTAATAAAAATATAGAGTTTAATTTGCCCTTGGATATGGCAACAGTTATGGCACAGCTAGTGTGTTATAAAGGTGTTTTACCACAGGGGGCTCCGACGTCACCAATTGTTTCAAATTTAATATGTAATATTTTAGATATTAGAATATTAAATTTAGTCAAGAAGTATAGAATGAATTATACAAGATATGCAGATGATATGACTTTTTCGACTAATGATAGATGTATTGTGGATAATTATGATGGTATTTTAGAAGAAATAGCCAATGAATTAGATAAATTTGGATTATATATAAATGATAAAAAAACTAGACTGATTTATAAAGATTCACGTAAAGAAGTTACAGGTCTGGTTGTTAATAAAATTATTAATGTAAATAGAGATTATTGTAAGAAAACTAGAGCAATGGCTGAAAATTTGTATCGAAAAGGCAGCTTTTATATTGGAGATGAAGAGGGAAGTATAAAACAGCTTGAAGGTAGGTTTGCGTATATCAATCAATTGGATTTCTATAATAATAGAAGAAAGGGTGAAAAGAAAGATTGCTGGCATTTAAATAGCAGAGAAAAGAACTATCAAAAATTTTTATATTATAGATATTTTTTTAATAATGAGAAGCCATTGATTGTAACAGAGGGAAAGACAGATATACTATATTTGAAATCTGCATTGAAGAAAATGTATGATAGTTATCCTAACTTGATTTCAAAGACTAAAAATGGATTTGAATTTAAAGTGTCTTTTTTAAAAAGAAGTAAGAGATTAGAGTATTTTTTTAATATTAATCAGGATGGTGCAGATACCATAAAAAATGTATTAAATATGTATACAGGTCAAAAAGGATTTGCAAATTATTATAAATATTTTAAAGACAAAAGTGAAAAATATGGTTGAAATCCGGTTCTATTGATATTTGATAATGAACAAAAGACAGATAGACCTTTAAAAAAATTTAAAAGGATGCAAGAATTCAAGATGTTAATATAAAAAATTGGATTAATATATTGGGGAATTTATATTTGGTAACGAATCCAATTGTTAATGGAAAAGATGAATGTGAAATAGAAGATTTATTTTCAGAAAGTACATTGAATACATTGATTGGAGGGAAGAGTTTTTCACGTAATAGCAAATCAGAGAATGATAAATATTATGGAAAAGCTATATTTGCAGATTATGTGATGAAAAATTATCAGAAAATAGATTTTTCTAACTTTGTTCCGTTTTTAGATTCAATAAATAGTGTTTTAGACGATTACCAAAAGAAGAATTTGATTCAGCCCCAATAGCTTGATTTAACAAGTTGGAGGATATAAAGCTGTAATTTTCTAATTGTAAGTTTATTATTTCAACACATTCTCCATTTATTGTACAATCACTGGAAGCCAGAAATATAAAATGGGGTGGAACCGAAGAATGCTATTTTTAATGATTATTAAAAAGGTTTTCTTCAGCAATATATAATGAACATTATGGTGCTGTTAAAAAATATATGAAAATGGAAGGAAATGGTAAGTCCAGATACAACATATTCAGCAGTTAAGTCAACTGATTTATTAAATGATGAAAGTTATAATACAATAAAGAATATTTTAATTATAGAAAGTCAATGTATATATGATATGAAAGAAATGGAAATAAAGAGGATAACATTAAAATTGGTTTAATTATAATAGGGGAATAATATATTAATTGATATAAAAGGAATTACGTCTTGTTCATAGAGTTAATGAAGACCGAAAGTCTTGGTTTTCAAAAAAATACTTGATTATATGAGGAGAGTATTGATATATATGAAACTTTATAAATATAAAGCATTACCATATAAAAAAGATAACTTAAATGAAGGAGAATTAAAACAGGTAGAGTATTGTAAAGATATTATATTAAATAATCGTTTATTTATGACTCCAAGGGAAATATTAAATGATCCATTGGAGGGAATGGCTGTGCCGATAGAATTAGGAATAAGCGGCTCTGGAATATATGCATCATTGGGGATGCTTCACCCTTTTGTTGAAGAAAAGATAAATCAATATCGGATATTATCTTTATCTGCTAATGCACGTAGTCCCTTAATGTGGGCACATTATGCCAATAATTATGCAGGGGTATGTTTTGAGTTTGAATTAGATATAAATTTAAACAATATACATAAAGTATCATATATAGATCATCAATTTGATACATTGTATGAGCCTAGTGATGGTGAGTTTTATAAAGCAATTGAGAAAAGCCTTGTTTTCAAAAGCAAAAATTGGAGTTATGAAGAAGAATATAGATTGATTACAAAAGAAAATAAACAGTTTCTTGATAATATAAAATTAACAGGTATTATTATAGGACATAAATCAGTTTGGGCGAAGAATATAATAAATTTGGTTAAAGATAAGAATATTCCTATATATTATACACTTATTTCAACAAAAAACTATAAAGTAAATATTATAAATAAATTACCAACTATGCTTGATATGGGAGTTGATACATTAAAAAATATAGGATATTTTGGATATTGATGGTAAAAACACTAAAATAATTTTCTTGCTTAGATTGGATAAAGTTAATTGAATAATTTTAGAAAGTTGTTGAGAGTACATTATTCATAGATTAAAACTAATAATGTCAGATTAATAAGGGTAAAAGAATGAAAAAAATACTGAATGGAAAAGTAAAAATAATATATGATTTTATAAGTAAAGAAATAATGACTTTAAAAGATATATTGCCTAATGGTATAGCAAAAGAAATAGTAGCTATATTAGTGTTTGCAATTATTATTGGTTTTTACAATAGGATAATGGCTTGTTTTACTATTATCAGTTTTTTATATGGAATGGTGCTGTCTATTACTAGAGAAGGGAAAATTAAAATTGCAATAAATTTATTTTTAATTATATTAGCTATAACAACTTTATATAATGTATTTAATTATAGTGCACAGGGTGAAAGATTTTTAAATATAATGCTGGAAAAAAATACTTGGATAGTATGGCTTAGTTGTATTACTGTAAACAGTTTTATTTTCTCAAAATTATGCAATGATAAAAAGTTTATAGAAAGAGTTAGTTATTCAGTGAGTTATATCTTGGTATTAGTTATTGGAGTGTATTTTTCAATAACTATAGATATGGTTTATATGGTTTCACAGCAGGATGATAGAAGTACAATAGTTAATTTTATTTGTTTTGTTTTTATAATAATTTATAATATATTAGATGCAATTTTACCGACTAAAGAAGAAATTGTTTTATATTTATGTTGGAAGTATGAGCTGGATTATAAAAACGGAATAATTAGATTTATTCATTATAATGGAAAGAAAAGAAATGTAAATATAAAGGACATATATACTATTAGAGGAAGAGTATTTCATTCATATGTGTGTGAAGGAGCTTTTTCAGATTCAGATAAAATATAGAAGCTGAGGATAATGTAACAAAAAATGTGAAAGTTTAACCTTAATTATTCACAGCAATGCCGTGAAAGTGGCTGAAAGCCACATAGTTTCTGTATTTTATCTGAATATTGCTTTTCACTTATTAAGTGAATGAAAAAAGAGCATCCATTTGTGGTAAAATTAAGGTGTTCAACTTTTTAACAATTACAACAAAGGAGCCCTTTATGAGTATTGTAAACACCTTATCACCAGAAAGCAATAGACAGATTAAAATAAATTTTGATGGAGGTGATTTATCCTCCGATACAGGCTTACTTCTTATCAAAGAATTTGTAAGCAAAATTGGCATTGACAGACTTTTTAGCCATTCTTTTAAGACCAATGATTCTGCATCATTTAGATATCACACTGACAAGGATAATCTCCTTCAGATGATATATATGATCATTGCTGGTTACTTTGAAGATGATGCTTCAGACGAACTTACCAATGATCCTGTGTTTAAAGCGGTGTTCTGGAACAGAAACCCGTAAATGATGGAGTCCGTAACGGACTGCATCTGCAAAAGGCCAACAAGAACCTGAGATGGTATAGCGTCCACTGAGTAAATTAGTACCACGACAGGTGAATGCAGGTCAGTAACAATCAAACATAAAAACAAGAGCTGTAGCCGGCATCGGTTTTTTCCGTGGGGGCATGACCCCGTTTAGGAGCTTGGCTGGCACTCAGTGTGTGGTAGATGTGACGAAGAAAGTTGGAACATGATTCCCTTAGACACGGAAGGTTCATCATCATAGTTGAACAGAGGGAAAAATAGCCTTTATAAAGCAAACTAAATGGATGCTTTATTAGCTATTCGGTATATGGTACTATGATATCCATAACTCTCGGCTTTTGTTTGAGGTAAAATAAAAATCGTCAAAGCCAGTAAAATCAATAGATTTAGGCTTGACAGAATAGGAAGGTAGCACTATGGTGAGAAGTCGCAGTTATATTGCAACGCCACCAGGAGCGACAATTAAGGAACAGCTTAATGACAGGGAAATGAGTCAGAAAGAGTTTGCAGCAAGAATGGATATGTCAGAGAAACATATTAGTAAGCTCATAAATGGTGAAGTTAAGCTGACTCCAGAGGTGGCAGTTAGATTGGAAATGGTACTTGGAGTACCGGCAAAATTTTGGAATAATCTGGAGGCAGTCTATAGAGAAAAGTTACTTAAAGTTGAATCGGAAAATACTATGGATGATGATGAAACGTTAGCAAAACAACTTCCTTATAATGAGATGGCTAAATATGGCTGGGTTCCAGAAACGAGGGATACAAAGGAAAAAGTTATATATCTCAGGAAATATTTTGGGGTGGTAGAACTTTCACTTTTAGAGAACCATCAGATTACAAGAATTGCCTGCAGAAGATTAGCAATTACGGAAAAGAGCAATTTTGCTTTGCTGGCTAGGGCACAGGAAGCAAAGATTAAAGCACGTAATATCTATCCGTACTGCACCTATTAATGTTAAAGGGTTAATTGATGTAATACCAGAAATTAAGAAAAATGACAGTGCAGAAACCAAAAGAATTTTGCCCAAAGCTTAAGGAGATGTTGACAGAGTGTGGAATAGCACTTGTATTCTTGCCACATTTGAAAGGCTCATTTCTTCAAGGAGCATCATTTGTAGATGGAAATAAGATAGTAGTAGGCTTGACCGCAAGAGGAAAAGATTCGGATAAATTCTGGTTTAGTCTTTTTCACGAATTAGCACATATTGTGTTAGGGTATATTGGACAGATAAGCGGAACTACTGATCAAGACGAGAAAAATGCAGACAATTGGTCAAGAGATAAGCTTATTCCGACAGAAAACTTTGAGCAATATAAGAATATAGGGATTTTTAGTGCATCAAGTGTAATTGATTTTGCAAAAAGTATAGGAATTGCTCCGGGAATTGTGGTTGGCAGACTTGATAAAGAGGGATGTATTCAGCATAATATGTTAAACGACCTTAAGGAGCAATATATTATAACCGTATAATAATGCAGACTTAATTTTATTACATTGAATTTTATTTTGTATATACAAATAATCTTTTATATATTTATATATGTCAGCTTGGGTATTGATTTGTCATTTTAGATGAATTTATACTTAAGCTGATGCTGATTTTAACAATACATAGAGAGAATAAGTAGTAATATTATACGATAATAGTGATAAGAAAGATTGAGGATATAATAATGGGGAAAAATATAATAATGATAATAAAGAAATACAACAGAAGATACATTAAGATTCCATATGCATATAAAGAACAAAATGAGTTGAAAAAGCCTATAGAAGAAAAACAAAAAAAGGATTGGACTAAATACATAGATTTGTATGGAAAATTTATTACAATATTAACTTGTGCGACTAGCATTATAATATATTTATATAAAAATAGTTATAAATATAATTGCGAAAATTATTATAAAATACCGGCAAGATATTTCGGAAATACGGAAGCATTAGCAAATAAAACTAATTTTTTAATATTGATGGTATTTGGGATAATAATATTAATTTTATGTACACTTTCAAGAGGGAATAGACATAAAACCATACTAGATAAAGTGAAGGATATTGTATTTTTGACATTATCTGGACTTACATTAGCTATTTTAGATGCAGTTTTTTTGAGTGATTTTTTTCGTCGGACGGAAATTATTAATAATACAAATGTTATAAATAAGATTGAAATTATAATTTTAGTAATTGTATTTCTAACAGGGTATATTATTGTATATTGCGGACATAATAAAATAATTGTGGGAATTGTATTATGTATAAATTTAGCAGTGATTATAATTGGCGGTGTATATGGAGTGATACCATCTGTGGATGATAAAATGAAATATGAATTTGTTACGATTGAGGATAAAGAATATGTAGTTCTATCTCATACTGAAAATGAAATATTAATAGTTGAATATGATAATACAGAAGATGGCGGATATAGATTTATTACAAATAAATATTGGATAGAAGATATAAATAAAGGAACTTATAGATATGAAAAGCTAGAACATAGCCCCAAAATAGATTAGTAGTGTATATTTATATAGAATGCTTACTGTATAAAATATGATGAATATAAAAGCTAAAAAGTTAGAAAAGTATAGTGTTTTTTATAATATCAGTAAAAATTAAAATATAAATGTAGATGGCAACTAAAAACAAAAGAAAATATGCAGTATTCTATTGCCTAATCATTTTTAGGTATGAAAATTAGGCAGATATTTGCTAGCTGAGTTCAACTAAATATAGATTGTATTTCATAGATATATAAAGTTATAATAGAAATTCTTAATACAATTAAGATATTATATGCATAAGACCGCCAATCCAATAAAGTAAAGACGAGGAGTGAGGGCAATTATGAAGGACTTAAATATTCCTGTTGGAGTATCGGATTTTACAGAAATTCGGAAGAATGGATATTATTATATAGATAAATCGGGATTGATAAAGGACATTCTAAAAACAGCTTCTACTAAGGTTACTTTGATTACAAGACCGCGGAGATTTGGTAAAACATTAGCGATGAGTATGCTTGATTCATACTTTGATATTCGCAAAGACAGTAAACAATTATTTGATGGATTAGAAATATCACAGAATCAGGTTTTATGTAGTGAATGGATGAATAAATATCCAACAATCTTTGTGTTGTTCAGACAAGTTGAAGGACTTGATTTTAAATTTGATAGGTAATCAAAGGTATAGTTTAACAGGACAACCAATGTTATATATAGGAAGTTCGGTTATAGATATAGCAAAAGAAATAGATGTAAAAGATATTAATAATTTGAAAGTATCTGTTGTAAGATTACTCCAAAATGATTTTAAAATATATGATTTGAAAAGTAGTATATTAGATATATATACAGAAATATCTTATAGTGATATGACAGGGGATGTGGGAAAAGTATACACAAGCTCAGATTTTTTTAAAATGATATTGTCGTCAGTGTGCAGCTTTCAAAAAAAGAGTGCATTAAAAGGATATAGTTTTTGTGAGGAATATATAATACCGCAGATTTTAGCATTAATTCTTAAAAATAAAAGTTATGATGGGATATCTTATAATTCAACTAAAAATTATGGTAAAGATACTGAGTTAAGTGGAGATGATTATAAAGACAATATTGCAATTATTACAAAGTTAGATAGTGAACATATATACGATAGACAATTATATGATAAAATTCAATTGACGGTACCAATAGATATAAGTAAAATTGATATAATAACAAAAGAAGATGTTGAAGAATTACTAAAAGAGATTGAAAAGCTAAATTTACAAGAAAAAATAAACTGTTCTCAAAAAATTTATAATACATATAATGTTATAAGTAAAGAAGTTTCGGTTGATGGTAAAGAATATTCGGAAACAGATTATGGTAAAATACATCTATATGAATTATATACAGTGCTTAATAATATTCTTGTGGAATAGTAAGGAGATGAATGATATGTATAATGAGAATGACGTTAATACAGCATTTTTAAATAATGCAATAGGTAGATTATTTAATAAAGAAGATTATAATATTGAAAAAAATAGAGCGCTTATTAGCAATATGGATGATACAAAGAAAGAATTATTGAAGGAAACAATATCTAATGCTGTTAAAAAGTATGAATATAAGGTAGGTTAGATGTATAAATAACTAAAGAATAAAAGAGGAAATAATAATGAAACATACAATTTTTACCCCATACAGAGTATGCCCCTTAGGTGCACATGTAGACCACCAGCTTGGACAGGTTACAGGTTTTGCAATTGACAGGGGAGTTGAATTAGAATTTGACATAACAGAAGATGGAACATTTGACCTTATCAGCAAGAATTATCCAGGTCATATAATGTTCACGCTTGAAGATGAGTTAGAACGAGAGATGCTTTGGGGGGATTTCCTTAAAGCTGCGATTGTTGCACTTTCAAGAAAATATGAATTAAGGAGAGGTATCAAAGGTGTTATAGAAGGAACACTGCCAGTTGGAGGATTGTCATCTTCAGCGGCAGTTATTCTTACATATCTTAATGCTGTATGTATAGCTAATGATATTCAGATTACAAGGCCTGAGATTATAAGTAATGCTATATGGGCGGAGCGTAATTATATAGGAGTTAATGTCGGCAAGCTTGACCAGAGCTGTGAGGTATATTGCAGGAAAAATGGCCTGTTATTTCTTGATACACTGGATGATTCCAATGAGATTATACCGATAAGTTCCAATATGAAACCATTTGAGATTATGATTGTATTTGGCGGAAAGGAAAGACAGCTTGCTGGTTCTGCATATAATACCAGAGTTGATGAGTGCAAGGCGGCGGCGTATGCATTACAGGCGTATGCAGGTATGGATTATGGTAATTATAAAGATACATATTTAAGAAATGTACCTATAGGCGTTTATTTGCAGTACAAGGACAGGCTTCCAGAGAACTGGAGAAAAAGAGCAGAGCATTTTTATGGTGAAAGACAGAGAGTAAAAGACGGAATTAAGGCCTGGAAGAAAGGTGATATTGAAGAATTCGGACAACTTATGTTCCAGTCTGGAAGAAGTTCCATAGAGCTTTATGAAACTGGCTCTGATAATCTGAGAGATTTACAGGATATATTTGAAAATACAGATGGAATATATGGCGGAAGATTTTCTGGTGCAGGCTTTAATGGTTCAAGTATTGCTCTTATTAATCCAGATAAGAAAGAAGAGATTGCTGATAAGGTAAGAAAAGAGTATATAAAGAGACATCCTAATTTAGAGAAGGATTTTGCTATTTATTTCGTTAATACAGCAGATGGAATTAAGTTATAAAGATTACACAGTATAGAAGAGGAATTATATATGAAATGTATAGTATTAGCAGCAGGTTATGCAACAAGATTATATCCATTAACAGAGAATTTTCCAAAGCCTTTATTGGAGGTTAAGGGTAAAAGCATATTAGACTGGTTGTTAGAAGATGTTCAATCTACCAATATGGTAGATGAGGTTATAGTTGTGTCTAATCATAAGTTCTATGATATATTTACTGAATGGGCAGATAAGGCAAAGAATAGATTAAGTGGAATGAAACTTACAATCTTAGATGACGGCTCAACTGATAATGATAATAGGTTAGGTGCAGTTAAAGATATAGCATTTGCAATAAATGAATGTAATTTGACAGGTGCAGATAAAAATGTATGCGAAGATGGAGTGCTTGTTCTTGCGGGTGACAACCTTTTGGATTTTTCTATTAAAGGATTTCTTGATTTCTACAAAGAGAAAAATGCAACCTGCATAATGAGACATTATGAGCCATCGTTAGAAAAGTTACAGCGAACAGGCGTTGTTGAAGTTGATTCTTCTGATAAGGTTATTTCAATGGAAGAAAAGCCTAAAGAACCAAAGAGCAACTGGGCTGTGCCACCATTTTATATTTATGGCAAAGAGGATTTACCGGTTATTGTTGATTGCGTCAATGATGAGGAGATTAATCTTGATGCACCGGGTGGATTTATTGAATGGTTCTGCAAGAAACGTGAAGTTTATGCGTATGAAATGCCTGGTAAGAGATATGATATAGGTAATAGGGAAAGTCTGGAGTGGATTAGAAAGAATTACTAATAATAAATTTGATAGCGATAAATTTGAAGGGATTGATATAGAATCTCAAACAAGTGTTGAAATGCATGAAGAAAATACAGCGAAAGTGTCTTTAAATGTTATAGTAGGAAGCAGTGAAGATAATCAGCCATTCAATATTGATATAGTAATGAGTGCTAAATTCAGATGGAGAGATACTATAGATATAGCTAAAGTTAAGGAATTATTAAAAATTAATGGGGCTTCTGTATTGTTATCGTATATAAGACCTATAGTCGCTAACTTGACTAATAGTTCTCAGTATTCAGTATTAAATATTCCATTTATGGATTTTACACAATCTGATAGTAAGTGAAGTTTTTAATTAATCAGACATTATACAAAAATATCAGACAAATTTTTGTTTTTGTATGGTAAATATACTTGAATTATGATATTATTACAATATCGGTGTTATATATACTTGAATAATTTAATAAATGGTTCGAAGATACGGTGTTTTACAGATATTTATAGCTTGTTCTGCGTTAATCAGGACTGTAGTAGTATGTCTGTTGCTGGGAAATGGGAGTTGTATTTTATAACCCGCTGTTGTGCGTATATAGGAGAATGAAAGTATATGTTTAGAAAAAAGACAGAAGAGAACTTATTGCCAGAAGGTGATGTCAGGCGAATGATTGAGGCAATTGACAATATAGCCTCAGGTGATTTTAATGAGATAGATGCGACGGATTTTAATAATCCGTTGTATGCAGATAAGCTTAATTCAATGCTTAAAGCGGTTAAGCAGGTTAATAATCCAGTTGTTATGCGACTTAATGAAACTATGGAGATTCTTGGCGATAATACTTTGATTAAAGATACACTTAATCAGGTAGAAACACAGACTAAGTCGATACAGCATATGGAGAATGCCAGCCAGCATCTTGAGAGTTCTATAGAGAACATTTCTATGGCTATGGGACATATCCGTGATAATGCCCACGATATAATATCAGTGTCTCATAATGTAACGGTAGATATGAACGATAGTATCAAAGCCGTTAATGCGTCATCTAAGAAGATTCAGTCTATCAATAATAAAGTTCAGGATTTTAAGGGTAAGATTGGTAAGATTGAAGCGATTGTAGACCTTGTTAAGAAGGTATCTAACCAGAGTAATCTTTTGGCTTTAAATGCTTCTGTTGAAGCTGCAAGAGCCGGAGAAGCAGGAAGAGGCTTTGCCGTTGTTGCTGATCAGGTAAGATTATTATCTAATAATACAGCAGAGTCTGCTGGAAGTATAGTCAAGTATGTTAAAGAATTAAGAGATAATATAGATGAGCTTGCAAAAGCAATGGATGAGACTACCATAAGCCTTGGTGAAGGGAATGAAAAGGTAGAGAAGTCACTTGAAGTTATGCAGCAGATGAACAGCCAGATTGATGACATAAGTGAGAAGGTTGACAGTGTCTTTAATGACATAGATACACAGACAGGTGTTACAAAGTCATTTTCTAAGCAGATAGAGAATATTTCACAGAGCTACAGCATACTGTCTGATGACTGCCTTAAATCAGGACAGAGGGTATTTAAGGTGGGCAGATATCTTGATAAGACAAGAAGTGATCTTGTAAGAGGCTGTTCTAAGATTACACAGCAGGATTGGATGAGAGTGTTTGAAGTGGATCATTATATTCTTACATGGAGAGTATATAACAATATCGTAGGATTTGAACATCTTTTAAAGAAGCAGGTAGATGATCCGTCACGTTGTAAACTTGGTAAATGGATTGCACAGTTAAAGGATGATAAGATTGTAAATAGTTCTGAATTCAAGCAACTTGTAAAGGCACATAATGATTTGCATCATTATGCAGAGCTTTCATGGCATGCTAATGAAGATGGAGATAAAGAAAAGGCAATGCAGTATTTTGATGATACATATAATACTTTTTCACAATTTGATGAGGCACTTAATAAGCTTCAGAAGAAAATGCAGCAGCTTGGTTATAATGATATTACCGCTATTGTGACATTTGAGAAGTGATTAACAGGAAGAATTAATAATAAAGATTAATAATAAGGATTTATATAAGAGTTGATAAAGGGTGAAATATAGTCGTAATCTATGGTGGACGTGAAAAGCAGAAGTTAATAAAATATGGACTTAAAATAAATATTCTATACTCTTGTAATTAGGAACGGAATAATATATTATAAAGTGATATGAATTTTTAAAAGAGAGGAATATATCTATGTGTGGAATAGTTGGATATGTAGGTAATGAACAGGCAGCACCAATACTTCTTAACGGTCTTGCAAAGCTTGAATATAGAGGGTACGATTCGGCAGGTATTGCAGTTCGTGACGGCGAAAGTCCGGTTGAGGTTGTTAAGGCGAAGGGAAGGCTTAAGGCATTAGAGGAAAAGACTAATAATGGTCTTGCCATTAAAGGGACTTGCGGTATTGGACATACAAGATGGGCAACACATGGTGAGCCTTCTGAGAATAATGCACATCCTCATATATCAGATGATTATAATGTTGTTGGCGTACATAATGGAATTATTGAGAATTATCAGGAATTAAAGGATAAGCTTGTTAAGAATGGATACGAGTTCTATTCATCAACAGATACAGAAGTGGCTATTAAGCTTATAGATTATTATTATAAGAAATATGAGCATACACCTGTAGATGCTATTAACCATGCTATGGTTCGTATCCGTGGTTCTTACGCATTTGCGATTATGTTCAAGGAATATCCTAATGAAATATATGTAGCAAGAAAAGACAGCCCAATGATACTTGGTGTCAGTGATGGCAACTGCTATGTTGGCTCTGATGTACCGGCTATACTTAATTATACAAGAAATGTATATTATATTGGCAATATGGAGATTGGACGTCTTGCAGATGGTAATATAACATTTTATAACCTTGATGGTGATGAGATAGAAAAAGAGCTTGTAGAGATTAAATGGGATGCTGAGGCAGCAGAAAAGGGTGGATATGAGCATTTTATGATGAAAGAAATCCACGAACAGCCAAAGGCAATTGCTGATACACTTAATTCTGTATTAAAGGACGGGAAGCTTGATTTATCAGCAGTAGAGCTTTCAGATGAAGAGATTAAGAAGATTTCACAGATATATATCGTAGCCTGTGGTTCGGCATATCACGTTGGCGTAGTTGCACAGTATGTTATGGAAGATCTGGCTAAGATACCAGTAAGAGTAGAACTCGCTTCTGAGTTCAGATACAGAAAGCCTTTGTTAGATCCTGATGGACTTGTGATTGTTATAAGCCAGTCAGGTGAAACAGCAGACAGTCTTGCGGCATTAAGGCTTGCTAAGGATAAGGGACTTAGGACACTTGGCATTGTCAATGTAGTTGGAAGTTCAATTGCAAGAGAAGCAGATAATGTATTCTATACACTTGCCGGTCCGGAGATTTCTGTTGCTACAACTAAGGCTTACAGTACACAGCTTATAGCCGCTTACTGCCTTGCAATTCAGTTTGCCAGAGTAAGAGGTGAGATAACAGATGATGTGTACAGCACATATTTAGAAGAACTTAAGACTATACCTGATAAGATTGAGAAGATTCTTGAAGATAAGGAAAGAATTCAGTGGTTTGCCGCAAAGGTTGCCAATTCAAAGGATATATTCTTTATAGGAAGAGGAATTGATTACGCAGTCAGTCTTGAAGGAAGCCTTAAGCTTAAGGAGATATCTTATATTCATTCAGAAGCGTATGCCGCTGGTGAATTAAAGCACGGAACTATAAGTCTTATTGAAGATAATATTCTTGTTATTGGTGTGCTTACACAGAGTGAGCTTTATGAGAAGACGATAAGCAATATGGTTGAGTGCAAGAGCCGTGGTGCATATCTTATGGGACTTACTACATATGGAAAGTATGAAGTTGAGGATACAGTTGAATTTACTGTATACATTCCAAAGATAGATGAACATTTTGCAGCATCACTTGCTGTTGTGCCACTTCAGTTACTTGGTTATTATGTAAGTGTAGCTAAGGGACTTGATGTAGATAAGCCAAGAAATCTTGCTAAATCAGTTACAGTGGAATAAAATGAACTATATCCGTTCCACATAATAGAGTGGGACGGATTTTTACATTATTGACAATTATGTCGAATATAGTATAATTATTCAGATTGCATAAATAATAATATACTATCAGGGGGCTTATGACGAATATTAACAGAACTAAGGAAAGTATACAGAATATACTTATATTTTTTACAGATGCAATAGCGATAGTGTTATCGTATTATGTTGCAGGAATAATCTGGCTGGGGTTATATTGGGGAATGAATAACAGACAGATTTTTAGTGAACTTAATAATAACTGCGTATCAATACTGGTTGCGACAGTTATTACAGCAGTATTTTATAATGTCAAGAATGATTTTATAAGCAGAGGTTATTTTGAAGAATTCAGGTCTGTAGTATGCAAGAGTGCACTGTTTGCTGCTATACTCGCTGTCTATGAATTATTAAGAAGAGATGCAGAAGGCATCCAGAGAGGCATATATATTGTTACAGTTATCGTTGCAATAGTTATTATGTATGTATCAAGACTGCTTGTTAAGGCATATCTTAAATCACATAACGAAAGCAAGAGGGCAAGCCGTGTCATAATGGTTACAGTTAAGGACAGGGCTAAGAATACACTTTCAAAGATTGATGAGAAGGACGACTGGTTAAGAAAGATAGACGGAATTGTAATTATGGATGAGAATATGACAGGTCAGGATATCAATGGAGTTCCTGTTGTCGCAGATATCCATACTATGATGAAGTTTATTAAGAATGAAATCGTTGATGAAGTCTACATAGATGTTACAGATCGCATAAGAGAACGTATCAAGCCTATGGTTATGGAACTTGAGGATATGGGTGTTACTGTACATCTTAAGATTGAAGTATTAGATGTATACAGGAATTTCGATGCGAAGCTTGGTTATCTTGGAAGTATTCCAGTTATTACATTTGCTAACAGGATATATAGCTGGAAGTCCTTATTCGTAAAGAGATGTATTGACATAGTTGGAGCTATCGTAGGTCTTGTATTTATGGCAATTGCGATGATATTTGTTGCACCAGCTATTAAGATTGAGTCAAAAGGTCCATTATTCTTTAAGCAGAAGCGTGTAGGAAAGAATGGACGTTATTTCTATATTTATAAGTTCCGTTCAATGTATATTGATGCCGAGGAACGTAAGAAAGAACTTATGGCACAGAATGAGATGAATGGTCTTATGTTCAAGATGAAGGATGACCCTAGAATTACCAAAGTTGGTAAGTTCATAAGAAAGACAAGTATAGACGAGCTTCCTCAGTTTATTAATGTGTTAAAGGGAGATATGAGCCTTGTCGGAACAAGACCACCTACGGTGGGTGAGTTCAAGCAGTATAAAGGACACCACAAGAGAAGACTGTCTATGAAGCCGGGTATTACAGGAATGTGGCAGGCATATGGACGAAATAGTGTTATGGACTTTGATGAAGTTGTAAAGATGGATTTAGAGTATATCGATAACTGGAGCATACTTCTTGATATCAAGATTTTATTCAAGACAGTTGCAACTGTATTTACGAATCACGGAACATAATTGATATAGTAAGTGTCAGAATATTTAAGTATATAGAATTTTATGAAACACGAATACACAATGTAAGATAAGGGAGATTAAGCAATGATTATTACTAAGACACCTTTTAGAATGTCTTTTTTTGGTGGTGGAACAGATATGGAGTCATTTTTTATGGAAAATGGCGGGGCAGTTTTATCGACAACATTTGATAAATATTGTTATGTTAATGTAAGGCACCTGCCAAGATTCTTTGATTATAGTACAGAGTTATCATATGCCAAAATAGAAAGAGTAACAGATGTTAATGATATTCAGCATCCAGCAATAAGAGAGGCAATGAAAATGCTGGATATGCATGAAATCAGATTAACATATGAAGCAGATCTTCCAGCTAGATCCGGTTTAGGTACATCTAGTTCATTTGCCGTTGGAATGATTAATGCTTTTTATGCTTTGAAGGGAAAGTATGCAGATAAGAAAAAGCTTGCTGATGCTGCAATATATTTAGAAAGAGAATTATGCAAAGAAGCAGGTGGATGGCAGGATCAGATTGCTGCATCATATGGTGGATTTAATAGAATTAATTTTAATTCAGATGGATATGAAGTACTGCCATTAATTATTAATCCGGAAAGAAAGAGACAGCTTAATAATAATTTAATGATGTTTTTCACGGGATTCACAAGATTTTCATCAGATGTTCAAAAAGCAAACGCATCCAACAAAGCAGATAAAGTAAATCAGCTCAAAGAGATGCTTGCTTTGGTAGATGAAGCAGAAAAGGTTTTAGTGGATAAGCAGAGTGACTTAGATGAATTTGGAAGACTTCTTGATCATACATGGAGAATTAAAAGAAAAACAGGTAATACAGTATCTACTAACAGTATTGATGAATTATATGATAAAGGATTAAAGGCTGGAGCTTTAGGTGGGAAATTACTTGGAGCAGGAGGCGGTGGTTTCTTAGTGTTTTATGTAGAGCCAGATAAACAGGAAAAAGTGAAAAAAGCAATGGAAGATCTGTTGTATATACCATTTGAATTTGAAGATGGTGGAACAAGAGTAATTCATTATAGCCCAGAAACATATGAACCTATAATATAATTTGAATTACAAGGAGACTAAATTGAAAGAGAATATTGCGAAACATATAGATGTATTATTTGAAAGATATTCAGAATTGGATTTTAATAGGGAATACATAAAAAAAGCATATGAATTATTAGAACAGACTTTTTTGAATGGTGGAAAGCTTTTAGTTGCAGGTAATGGTGGTTCAGCTTCGGATGCTGAGCATATTGTTGGTGAGTTAATGAAAGGCTTTGAAAAACAAAGAAGACTTCCTGTGGAATATAAGGATAGATTAATTAATGAAAATGACAAACTTGGAAGTGTTTTAGCTGATAATTTACAGATGGCACTGCCAGCAATTGCATTAGATGGTCATATAGCATTATCTACTGCATATATGAATGACTGCAGACCAGAGTTATGTTTTGCACAGCAGGTTAATGGGTATGGAAATAGTGGAGATGTTTTCTTAGGGATTTCAACATCTGGTAATAGTAAAAATATTTTATATGCTGCAATCACTGCTAAAGCAAAAGGCTTAAAAGTTATAGGACTTACAGGTGCAAATGATAGTGAATTATCTAAAATAGCAGATGTAACAATCCGTTCATCACAGACAAGAACATATATGATACAGGAGCATCACTTACCTATTTATCATTGTCTATGTTTAATGTTGGAAGAAAGATTTTTTGGAGAGGAATAGCTGATGGAAAAGCAGGCACTTTTAAATACATATGTAAATAATGTAGATATGTCAGAGACAATTTGTGCGATAGAAGAGATGATTGCGTCTAAGAATAAATCATACATAGTTGCTATTAACGTAGATGTGGTTATGAAGATTGAGAATGACAGCTATTTGAAAAAAATTGTTGATGATGCAGATATGGTTCTGGTTGATGGAAAACCATTAGTTTGGATTTCTAAGCTTCATAAAAGACCGGTAAAGGCTAAAATATCAGGTTCTGATTTGGTTCCAGAGTTATGTAAAGTAGCACAAAAGAAAAAATACACAATATTTATTATTGGTGGTAAAGATGGGATAGCTGAAAAGGCTAAGGCTAATTTAGAAAAAAAGCTTCCTGACATAGAGATTGTTGGTGTATATGCTCCTCCATTTGGCTTTGAAAAAAATCAAGATGAGTTAGATAGAATAAATGCAATGATTTCTGATGTTCATCCGGATTTATTAATTGCTTGTTTTGGATGTCCTAAGCAGGAAAAATGGATATATGAAAATATAGATAAATATGATGCAAAGGTCACTATATGTGCAGGTGCAACAGTGGATTTTCTTGCTGGAAATGTCAAAAGAGCACCTCGCTGGATGAGTGACCACGGATTGGAATGGTTTTATAGGTTATTACAAGAGCCTAAAAGAATGTTTAAAAGATATTTAATAGATGATGTAAAAATATTACGATTGGTAAGAAAATATAAATAATATAATGAGGGTATAGTTTTGGATAATAAAAAAGATGTTGCAGTTATTATATTAAATTTTAAATCTTGGCAGGAAACAATACAGGAAGCCGATATATGTAACGAATTTCTTGGGATTGATTATGAAAATATCATTATTGTTGATAATGCTTCTCCTAATGATTCATATGTAAATCTTAAAAGTACTTCAAAAGAAAAGAATTTCATATTAATCAAATCAGAAAATAATAATGGATATGCTGCTGGAAATAATATCGGAATGAGGTATGCTTATAAGGCAGGGTATAAATATGCATGGATATTAAATAATGATATTTTAATTAATGACAAAGAGATTGTTACAAAGCTTACGGATGTATTTAAAAAAGACTCTAGTGTAGCGGTTGTTAATCCAGATATATATGCTCCAGATGGTCATATGTATAATAGAGATTCTATAAGACCCGATTTTTTTGATTTGACATTTGGAATGTTAAATTATAAGAAAAAAGGTCGTAAGATAGAAGATAGAGGTGGATATTCATATATATACAGACCGCAGGGGTGTTGTATGATGGTTGATTTAAATAAAATGAATGAAATCGATTATATGGATGAGCATACATTTTTATATGTTGAGGAACCAATTCTGGCAGAAAGATTAATGCAGAAAAATTACAAATGTGCCTGCTGTATAGCAACAAGTATAATACACAATCATTCAACAACAGTAAAATCTGTATTTGCTAAAAATAAGATTCGTAAAATGAATAATGAGAGTTTTAAATATTATTTAAAACAGTATAGAAAATTTAATATAGTTAAAACAAATATATGTTTATTCTTTAATTATTTAAAATTACTTATGTTAGATTAATCTAAGTTATAATGGAGAAGAAATGAAAAAACGTAAAATCTTGTATATTTCAATGAGTATACCGTATGATAATGTTCCTCATGCAGGAGGAAAAACTTTCAATTATTATATTAATGGATTTGCCAATGATATAGATAATGAAGTTACTATGATTGCAAAAGTTTTACCAGAAGAGGAACATCAGATCGAAAATATTAATCCCAATATTAACACTATAATAGTAAGAACACCGAAGAATAAGGTAAAGAAATATATTTCATATATTAAAAGTTTGAATTCAAAAATAAATCCGTTATACCGATATGGAAATGTATTAACTAAAGAGATATTTAACCAGATAGGGAATGAGTTAGATAAATTAAAAAATACAGGATATGTACCTGATATTGTAATACTTGAATGGACGTGGATGTTATTATTTATAGATCATGTAAAAAAAAGATTTCCTAATGCAAAATATATTGCTTCTGAACATGATGTTTCTTTTTTAGGTGCACAGAGACAATATGAAAACGCTAAAGGTTTTAAGAAGATATATAAAAAATTATATTATAATAATTTGTATAAGAGAGAAATATTAAGTATTAATAAATGTGATTATGTTGTAACACATAATGCAAAAGATAAAAAATTATTACTTAAAAATGGAGTTGAACAATCTAAACTAGGTGTAATTGTTCCATATATTAATTTACCAGAACAAGTTGCAAGAAAAAATATAAATAAAAATATATTATTCTATGGTGCAATGAATAGAATGGAAAATGAAATAAGTGCAGAATGGTTTATTAAAAATGTTATGCCTGAAATTAAGGATACTGGTGCAAAGTATGTAATTGTTGGAAATAAACCTAGTGATGAGTTAAAAAAATATGAGTCTGATAATGTTATAATTACAGGTTTTGTTCAAGATATTCAGCCATATTTTTCAAGTGCAATGTGCTTAGCAGCACCTATACAAGCTGGAGCTGGTGTTAAAGTGAAAATTCTGGAGGCTATGGCTATGGGAGTTCCAGTTCTTACTAATAATATTGGAATTGAAGGAATAGAAGTTAACGATGGCATACATTATTATCATTGTGAGACACCAGAGGATTATAATGGCAAAATAAGATATATTATACAGAATAGAGATGAAGCAGAAAAAGTTGCTCAAAATGCTTTGAAGTTCATAAATGACAATTATAATTTAAAAAATTCTTTCAAGGAATATAGTGAAAAAATTTATTCTTTATAATATGGTTAGATTTAGAGGTTAAGAATATGATTAAAAAAGTTAATGCATATTATATTTTTGCAGTTATATTTGTATTATATTATATTCCAAGATATATAGAATATACGACGTTTATTAAAATTGATGAGATAAAATTAATAGTGACATTTACAAAATTAATTTCTTATATGTTAGCATTTTCCTATATTGTATATAAGATAGTACAGAAGAAGAGTATATCATTATTACTTTCTACAATAATGCTTTTTTTCTTGTTCCAGTCTTTTTTAGGTGAAAGAAAAAGTGTATTTGTTGTATTATTGTTTTCAACAATATTTGAAGAAGAGTATATGGATAAATATATTCGTTCTTTATTTAATATTTCTGTCGTTTTATATGTAATAACTTTCATATCTTCAAAGGCAGGAATAATAGAGAATGTAATTACATCGCGTGATAAATTAGGTGGGGCATGGATAGCTGGTGGTAATGGATTTGAATATCCAGGGCAAATGATAATGATGCTGATGCCTATTGTATTTATGTATTATTATTTAAAAAGTGGTAAAATAACATGGAAGGATAATGTATTCTGGCTGGCAGTAGATGCATTTATATTTAGCCAGTGCCTTACAATAACAGGAACAGTAATGATAGCATTATTTATTGCCTGTTATAATGTTTTACAATATACAAAAAAAACAAATGATAGTAAAATATTGGCTTCTGGTATAATAAAATTTCTGCCATTTATATTTTTATTCATTACAATAATATTACTTGTTATATATAAGGTGTTTCCATTAGTGGGAAATATATTAGACAAAGCCTTAAATGGAAGATTGAATATAGGTAATATAATAATTAAAAGTTATGGAATAAAGATATTAGGTACTAATTTTACTAATGGAATTAATAATGGATATTATGAGATATTAGATTCTGAATATATGCATATGCTTGTTGCGGAAGGAATTTTATTTTTAATTGTTGCATTAATATTATGCTGTTTTGTTCTTAAATATACTCAATTAATAAATAATCAATATTTAACATTAATTTGGATATTTATTCTTTTGAATTCAATTGTTAATAATGGGATATTTAATTTGGTATTTAATCCATTTAGTATATTAATAACTCTATATATAAGAAAAAATCTTAATAATGCTTATTTAAAAGAAAAGTTTAATAAATTTAAAAGAACGATAAAAGAAGAATGATAAAATAGAAATTATAGATTATAATTCATTAAGGAGACAATGGAAATGTCAATAGTTACAACTACAGAAATGTTTAAAAAAGCATATAAAGAAGGATATGCAATTGGTGCTTTTAATGTTAATAATATGGAAATTATACAGGGAATTATGGAAGCAGCCGGTGAGTTGAGATCTCCGGTTATATTACAAGTATCTAATGGAGCTAGAAAGTATGCGGGACATAATTATATTGTTAAACTGGTTGAAGCAGCAACTATACAATATAAGGATATTCCAGTTGCTTTACATCTTGATCATGGAGTAGATTTTGAAATGTGTAAATCGTGTATAGATGGTGGTTTTACATCTGTTATGATTGATGGTTCTCAGTATTCGTTTAAGGAAAATATTGAACTTACCAAAAAAGTTGTAGATTATGCGCATGAGCGTGGTGTAGTTGTAGAAGGAGAGCTTGGACAGTTGGCAGGTGTAGAAGATGATGTTAATGTAGAGCATCATTCCTATACAAAACCAGAAGAAGTAGAAGAATTTGTATCTAAAACAGGTGTTGATTCATTAGCAATAGCAATAGGAACAAGTCATGGAGCGTTTAAATTTAAACCAGGTACAAAGCCACAGCTTAGATTTGATATTCTGGAAGAGGTTTCTAAAAGACTTCCAGAATTTCCGATTGTTTTACATGGAGCTTCAAGTGTATCTGCTAAATATGTTGATATAATTAATTCAAATGGTGGAAAATTAAAAGACGCAGTAGGCATTCCAGAAGATATGTTAAGAAAGGCTGCCAAGAGTTCAGTATGTAAAATTAATATAGATTCTGATATAAGATTAGCAATGACAGCAGGAGTAAGAGAAGCTTTAGTGGAGAATGAGGATATGTTTGATCCTAGAGTATATCTTAAACAAGGCCGTGCGTATGTTAAAGAATTGGTTGAACACAAAATGGTAAATGTATTGGGTAGTAATGGAAAGGCATAAGTAATATGAAAACAGTAATAATGGCAGGTGGAAAAGGAACGAGAATATCAGAAATGTTTCCGGATATCCCTAAACCACTTATTCCTATTGATGGTGTACCTGTATTAGAAAGAGAAATAATATCCCTGCATAATCAAGGTTTTGATGATATAATCATAACAATTTCACATATGGGAGATAAGATAAAAGAATATTTTGAAGATGGAAGAAAATGGAATGTAAATATACAGTATTTTGAAGAAAAAATTCCATTAGGAAATGCAGGAGCATTATTTAAAATAAGGAACTTACTGGGAAAAGAGCCTTTTTTATTATTAAATGCAGATGCAATGTTTGAGGTGGATTTTAATAGAATGTTAAAGTTTCACAAAGAGCATAAAGCATTAGTTACATTATTTACCCATCCTAATAGTCATCCGTACGATAGTGGATTAATTGTAGCAAATGAAAAGTCAATAGTTGAAGAGTGGCTTACCAAAGAGGATTCTAGACCACAATGGTACAAAAACAGGGTTAATGCAGGGTTACATATAATAGATCCGTCTGTTCTGGATATGCTTTCAATAAATGAAGATGATATTGGCAGGGAAATTAATGGAAAAGTTGTTAAGGTGGATTTAGATCGTCAGATTTTAAAACCATTGTGTGGTAAAGGTTTTATGTTATGCTACGATAGTCCCGAGTATGTAAAAGATATGGGAACACCTGAGAGGTATTATGCTGTAGAAAATGATTATAAAAAAGGGATAGTCAGTGCAAAGAATTTAGCAAATAAACAGAAAGCTGTTTTTTTAGATCGTGATGGCACAATTAATGTATATAAGGGATTTTTAAGAGATATTGATGAATTTGAACTGATTGATGGTGTTGCAGATGCAATTAAAAAGATAAATAATAGTGGATATCTGTGTATTGTAGTTACTAACCAGCCAGTTATAGCAAGAGGTGAAGTTACATATGAACAGTTAGATATGATCCATAAAAAGATGGAAACTCTGCTTGGATTAGATGGAGCTTATATTGATGGATTATATTATTGCCCACACCATCCTCATAAGGGTTATGAAGGAGAAATACCAGAATTAAAGATTGATTGTAAGTGTAGAAAACCAAAGCCAGGAATGTTATATATGGCAGAAAAAGATTTTAATATCAGTCTTTCAGATAGCTTTATGGTTGGAGATGGTGAAAATGATATTATTGCCGGAAATGCAGCTGGTTGCAGGAGCGTATTAATTGCAAATAAACAAGAAAATACTATTGATAAAGGTATAGCAGCAGATGTCGTAAATGATGTCGTTGAGTTTGTCGATAAATATATAAGTAATATATAATACTAAAAATATTTGCTGATAAGACTGTATACATAAATAAGTATTATGATATGGATGCAACAATTGCTTCTGTACTTGATAAATGTAGTGAGATATTTATATAATATTACATTAATATGCTTTATATAAAAATAGAGGTGCAAAGTGAATAAAAGAACATTAAAATCTATTATAATAATGGGAATATCATCAGTAGTAGGTTATCTGGTTACATTATTTTTAACATCATATGTTACTGAGAATATAGGTATTGAGGCATATGGCTTTGTTTCTATTTCAAAAACATTTGTTAGTTATGGAGAAATAGTTACAATTGCATTGACTTCATTTGTAGTAAGATATATTACGATTAATTATCATAAGCACGATATTGAGGCGGCAGAATCCTATTATGTATCTTCTATCAATGCAAGTATAGTGTTATGTATATTATTATCTGTGGTTTTTTCCATTTTGACAATTAAAATTGATTGTATAATAAAGATACCACAGGAATTGCTGCATTCAGTGCGATTATTGTTTGCAACTATGTTTGTAGCGTTTGTGGCAACAACAATGTCAACGCCTTTTAGTACAGGATTTTATATTAAAGACCGATTAGATATTTCTGGAATAATAAAAATAATATCATATACAGCTAATATGTGTGTATTAATTGTATTATTTTCTATATTTAATCCTTCGTTATGGTTTGTGGGTGTTGGATCCATAGTAGCAGCGTTAATTATCTTATTAGGTTCATATTTTTCAAATAAAAAGCTTGTTCCTGATTTTAGATATAATATGCGGTTACATTCAAATCAAAAAGTAAAAATGCTTCTTACCAATGGTTTATGGAATTCAATTAACCAGTTAGGTAATACGTTAAATAGTGGTTTGGATTTACTTTTTTCCAATGCAATGCTTACAGATATTCAGACAGGACAGATTGCTGTGTCTAAGAGTATTGGAACTATATTTAGTTCATTGGCTGGAATTATATTTCAGCCATTGCAGCCAGAATTATTAAGAACTTATTCAGAAGGTATTAATGGAAAGTTTTTAAATCAATTAAAAAAATCTATGAAATTATGTGGCTTTTTTGGAAGTTTAGCATTTAGTGGATTTTTTGCACTGGGATTTTTGTTCTATAAATTGTGGCTGCCAAGTCAGGATTATAATTTACTTCATATTCTGACAATAATTACTGTTTTTACATACATAATGGATATATTCCTACAACCAATATATTATGTTAATACACTTACTGTTAAGAATAAGATTCCCTGTTTTATAACAATTATTGGAGGTTTGTTAAATGTTGTTGGAATGTTTATTTTAATAAAATATACAAATTTAGGTGTATACGCAGTGCCTATAACAACAGCAGTTATAATGTTTTTAATAAATTTCTGCTTTAATCCTGTTTATGCCTGTTGGTGTTTGGGAATAAAGAGAACATATTTTTATCCTTTGATTTTTAAACATTTGTTTGCTACTGTATTAATGTGCTTTGTTTTTAAAGTGATTTCAGTATTATTTAATCCTGGTAATTGGATAGGGTTAGTAATTTGTGCTATAATAATGGTTATTATAGGAACAGTTGTTTATTTTGTTATAACATTTGATAATGAAGAAAGAGTTGCTATTATTAAAAAAATTAAAAATAAAATAGCATTTTTAAAATAAAAGTATTATATTTATATAGGCCTTTATGTTTTAATTAATAATAATTTATATAAGGAGATGACATTTTTGAAAAAAATATTAATGTTTACAGGAGCTATACTTGGAATAACTTTGTTGTGTAATACAAAGGCATTGGCATATGATGGAAATTACAATCCGGTATCAGTAAAAAATGAGCAGACATATGAGGACACAACAGCTGTTCAACGTAATTACACAGGAATAGTTAAATCTGGTGATAAGCTTGTATATGTAGAAAATGGTAAGATAAAAGATGATTATACAGGTGTAAGAGAATATAATAATCAATGGTTATATGTAAAAAATGGTGTTGTTGATTACACATATACAGGAATAGCCGAGAATGAATTTGGCTGGTGGCGAATAGAAAATGGAGTAGTTAATTTTGATTACTATGGAGTAGCTGAAAATGAATGTGGCTGGTGGAAAGTTGAAGGCGGCAAAGTCAATTTCGATTACTATGGAGTAGCTGAGAATGAATTCGGCTGGTGGCGAATAGAAGGCGGCAAAGTTAACTTTGATTATTATGGAATAGCTGAGAATGAATTCGGTTGGTGGAAGATAGAAGGCGGAAAAGTTAATTTTGATTATTACGGAGTAGCTGAAAATGAATGTGGCTGGTGGAAAGTTGAAGGCGGAAAAGTTAATTTCGATTATTATGGTGTAGCAGATAATGAATTTGGCTGGTGGCGAATAGAAGGTGGAAAAGTTAACTTTGATTATTATGGAATAGCCGAGAATGAATATGGCTGGTGGAAGATAGAAGGCGGAAAAGTTAATTTTGATTATACTGGTTTAGCTGATAGTGATAACGGAAGAATGTATGTATCAAATGGTGGCGTGGATTTTGGTTATACAAATGTTATTCAGGATGGAGATGTCTGGGTATATGTAGAGAACGGCAAAGTAAGATATGATTATACTGGTATTAGAGAGAATGCTAATGGCTGGTGGAAAATAGAGTCAGGCATTGTTAATTTTAAGTTTACAGGTATTGCTTCCAATGAGAATGGTGAATTTTACATAAAGGATGGAAAAGTCGATTTTGATTATTCTGGAACAATTAATCAGTCAGATTGCATATATACAGTAAAATCAGGATGGGTTGTATCTAAAGAAGGTATATCTGGTATAATTAAAGGGGTGGATGTATCACACCATAATAATGACAATGGAGAAGGCGTACTTAACTGGGCGGAAGTAGCAAATGCAGGTTACAAATTCGCAATGGTAAAAGTTGCTGGAAGATCTATAGGTGATGATGGAAGTCTTTATACAGATAAGTATTATGAAGAAAATATAAAAGGTGCACTTTCAAATGGTTTACAGGTAGGTGTATATTTCTTCTCTCAGGCAATGTCTGTAGATGAAGCGATTGAAGAAGCTAATTATATTTGTGATTTAATTGCTGGTTATAATATCTCATATCCAGTTGTATTTGATTGGGAAACAACAAGTGGTTACAGAACTCAGGATTTGCGCAGTAATAGTGAATTACGTACAGCAATGAGTGTAGCATTTTGTGATACAGTAAAAAATAGGGGATATGATCCTATGATATATATCAACAAATTTGATTATCTTAATTATGTTGATACAGAAAAATTATCTTCAAGTTATGATATATGGCTTGCCTGGTATTGGAATGATTATGATGAAACAGGTAAAGTATGGCAGGAAGGTGACAAGGTTCCTAATATTGGATATAATTACAGAATGTGGCAGTATTCAAGTACAGCAGGAGTTCCTGGAATAGCAGGCGGCTGTGACGTTAATATTGCATATGGAACAAGATAAAATAAATTAATTGATTTAATCCAGCATAGCATTTAATATGTATATGCTGGATTTTGATATAAAATCCCATTTTATAGGGTTACTACCTGGAAAGGAAATACAACATGGATAATAAAAGATTGGATATAGAACTTATAAGGATTATAGCTGTATTTTTTGTGATTTTTAATCATACAGGTACTATGGGATATTTTTTGTTTGCATCTTATGAGCCACGAAGTATTCAATATTGGATATATCTGTTTATTTCGGTATTTTGTAAAATATCAGTTCCACTTTTTTTTATGATAACAGGGGCACTTATGTTAAACCGTAAAGAGGAATCGCTTAGATATTTATGGAAACACAGGGTGTTACACATATGTTGTATTTTGATAATATGGTCATTTTTTTATTATATGGTTTTAGTAAAAGAAGGGGTTGAAGCTTTTAATATTGTGCGATTTTTCAGACAGCTTTATGTTTATAACTGGAATTTTTCATTCTGGTATTTATATGTATATATTGCATTATTAATATGTCTGCCTTTATTACAGAAGATTGCACAGAGTCTTAGCAATAAAGATTATATATATATGACTATTTTATATATCACTTTTAAAATGATTATTCCAAGCTTACAGTATATTTTATGGCGGGGAAGATACACATTAAATAATAATATTGATTTAGGATGGATAACATCTAATATAGTAATATTTCCATTAATGGGTTATTTTCTTAGTTATAGAGTGAAGGAATTTTGGAACAAAAAAAGAATTTTAATTCTCTGGGGTATTAATATATGTACTATTTTTATGTCATGTTATTTGACATATTATAGGGCATCAGTTATGGGGGTATGTAATGAAGAGAGTTCTCAGGCATTTCACGATACGTTTGTATTGATTAACTGTATAACGGTATTTGTTACATGTCAGTATTTAAATGATAAATCGCAGCTCCTTTCTAAAATTAGTAAACAGATTATTTCATTGGGGGGATGTACCTTTGGGATTTATCTTACACACATATATATTAAGGATCATACAGCTATAACAAGATATATTAGTAAGTTGTTTCAAGATATAATACCAATACCACGAATGTTGTATGCATTTATATATTGTATTATTATTTTTATATGTGGATATATAATTACATTGTTATTAAAGAAAATACCATTCATAAAAAGAATAGTATCCTGATTTATAATGTACTTGCAAAAAAATACATATACTATAAAAATGTGTTCAATCGTGTTTATGGATCCATAGCTTTGTATGAGGGTAATTGAGAATAGTTATGCTCATAATTATGCAATAAATAATAATATACATTGGACAATTTTGAATAAATAGATTATAAACTGGTTTATGTTAACTTATTTTTAATAATTAGCATTTTTACTGAATATTTAGTAGAAATGCTGGTTATTAAAAGTCAGAACATAGACCATTTTTTGTTTACTTATAATCTCATATATAATATAATATATATAAGATTAGACTTACTTGTAGACGTGAATAATAGCATAAGAATTTTATATAAAGATATTAGTTTGATAAAATTAGGTAAAAATTAATATTGTTACATAAGACAAGTATATGAAAATCGCAATACAGAAACGGAGGAATTATATGGCTGATAGCAATATTAAAAGAATTATGTAGAAAATGGAAAAGTAAGATATGACTACACAGGTATAAGGTCAAGTGAAAGTGGATTTTGGCGTATAGATAATGGTAAGGTTAATTTCGATTACTATGGAGTAGCCGAGAACGAATTTGGCTGGTGGAAGATAGAAGGCGGCAA
>QWCN01000567.1_pt1 | contig 63701 bp, 58 predicted proteins | sample 1972711 | NCBI WGS metagenome assembly QWCN01 (sample SAMN09866707, study PRJNA288562) | Human gut metagenome isolate term1_stool, whole genome shotgun sequencing... | isolation source: gut | host: Homo sapiens | place: USA: California | reverse complement strand
AGGGTCCACCTGTTCCCATCCCGAACACAGAAGTTAAGCTCATCTGCGCCGACAATACTTGCAGGGTGACTTGCCGGGAAGATAGGTATTGCCAACACAAACATTCCTCCTTAGCTCAGTCGGTAGAGCAACGGACTGTTAATCCGGCGGTCGTAGGTTCAAGTCCTACAGGGGGAGCCAAAAGAGCACTTGCATTGCAAGTGCTCTTTTTTTGCATTACTTCATTTACATTCCCGGACCTGCTTTTTATTCGAAATATCGCCTTGCAGAAAGAAGTATTTTATGATGAAGGACAACATGAAGATTAAGGATGACGTGAAGAAGAATCACCGGCGGATTATTGCGAAGGCCCTGTATTCGGAAATTCTCGAATATCTGGATGCCCATTCTGGAGAAACATTCAGCAAAGAGGAGCTGATGGGGTTTCTCCTTTCCTATTCCGCATCATGCGAGGACGATAAGCTGGAGAAGACTCGTCAGAATGACAGCGCCGGAGCTGCCATCAAGGAACGTTTCTGGTCCGCAGGACCGATTCCTATTGCCGACGATTCCATCTTTTTGTCGCAACCGGATGAGACAGACCGTCCGGATTTTTTTCGACTGAAAAGACTCTATGCTGATTATTTTCCCGAATCGAATACAGAAGCATATCTTACGGCACTGTGGAACGAACATCTGGACAATCCTGCGCTGATGTGCTCCATTCTTGCCAACGGCGTGTATGCCGGGTATTGCGGCGTTGGGAATGTTACGGAGCATCCCCCGGAAATCAGCATTGAGCTGCTACCGGAGTGGACCAATCGTGGTATTGGTTCGACGGCACTTCGCACCATGCTGGACGCTTTCTCGGAGCGCCTTCAAATTTGTTATTTTCGGGTTCGCATAGATCCTGCAAATGTTGCCAGCCAACGCTTATTTGAAAAGCTCGGCGCCAAGCCCAACGGCCTGTCGGAATTCCTCATCCATGGAAAGGAGTGGCTTCGTCAGATGGAAGAGGAGAACCTGACAAAAATTGACGACCAGCTGATTACTGTTGCACGCAAATTCAATGTGGAACCACGGCAGCTTCTCAGTCATGTTCTGGAATATAAGCTGCACTGGGATTTTCGGTCCGCACAGGAACCATAAAAAGGCTGCCGCTCCGGGATTTCCGAAGCGGCAGCTTTGCTTTTGAAATTACACGATCCCCTGGGCCAGCATGGCGTTGACCACTTTCAGGAAGCCTGCAATGTTGGCACCGGCCACATAATTGCCCGCCATGCCGTACTCCTTGGCGGCATCGTCCAGGTTGTGGAAAATATTCACCATAATGCCCTTCAGCTTGGCGTCCACTTCCTCAAAGGTCCAGCTGAGCCGCTCGGAATTCTGGCTCATCTCCAGGGCGGAAGTGGCTACGCCGCCGGCGTTGGAAGCCTTGCCCGGGCAGAACAGGACATTGTGGTCCTGGAAATACTTGGTGGCGTCCAGGGTGGTGGGCATATTGGCGCCCTCGGCCACGGCGATGACCCCGTTGGCAACCAAAGCCTGGGCATCTTCCAGATGCAGCTCGTTCTGGGTGGCGCAGGGCAGGGCAATGTCGCACTTCACGGTCCAGACCCCACGGCCCTCGTGGTACACGGCGCTGGGGCGGGCCTTGGCGTACTCGGTGAGCCGGGCCCGGCGGACTTCCTTCACGTCCTTCAGCAGGGCCACGTCGATGCCTTCCGGATCATAGATCCAGCCGGTGGAATCGGAGCAGGTGACGACCTGTGCCCCCAGCTGCTCCGCCTTTTCGATGGCGTAGGTGGCCACGTTGCCTGCACCGGACACGGCGATGGTCTTGCCGGAAAGCGTGTGGCCGTTGCAGCGGAGCATTTCCTCGGTCAGGTACAGCAGACCGTAGCCTGTGGCCTCGGTCCGGGCCTTTGAGCCGCCGAAGGTCAGGCCCTTGCCGGTAAGCACACCCTCGTAGCGGTTGCAGATGCGCTTATAATAGCCGTACAGGTAACCGATCTCCCGGCCGCCCACGCCGATGTCACCGGCGGGCACGTCGGTATCCGGCCCGATATGCCGGTACAGCTCGGTCATAAAGCTCTGGCAGAAGGCCATGACCTCCCGGTCGGACTTGCCCTTGGGGTCGAAGTCGGAGCCGCCCTTGCCGCCGCCGATGGGCAAGCCGGTCAGAGAGTTTTTCAGCACCTGCTCAAAGCCCAGGAACTTGATAACGCCCAGGTTCACGGAGGGGTGGAATCGGAGGCCGCCCTTGTAAGGGCCGATGGCGGAGTTGAACTGGACCCGGTAGCCGTTGTTCACATGGACCTTGCCGCTGTCGTCAATCCAGGGCACCCGGAAAAGAATGGACCGCTCCGGGGTGGTGAGCCGCTCCAGAATGGCGTCCCGGCGGTACAGATCCTCGTTCCGGTCGATCACCGGCCGCAGGGATTCCAGCACTTCCGTGACGGCCTGCAAAAATTCGGGCTGGCCGGGGTTCTCCCGGGCCACCCGCTCCAGAATTTCATCAACATAAGACATGAGATAAGTCCTCCATAGAATTTCGTATGTCCGTATTGTACCAGATTCCCTGCAAAATTACAAGAGGAATTGCAGGAAGAAACGATTTGCACTGCAATTTTCTTATGATTTCACGAAAACAAAGGAAAATTCTGACGGGAAATGGCGGATTTGCTGCGTGACTTGCAAGAAGGAACAGGGGACTTCCCTTTTTCAACAGAATCTGCTATAATGATACACACACCAAAAACGGAGGGGAATAATATGGAATATCGTATTTTGGGTAAAACGGGCCTGCGGGTGTCCCGGTTGGGCTTCGGCGGCATTCCCATCCAGCGCATCGATGCGGAGGGGACCAAGGCTCTCATCCGGAAGCTGGGGTCGGCGGGGGTCAATTACATCGACACCGCCCGGGGCTACACCGTCAGCGAGGAGTACCTGGGCTACGCCTTGGAGGGCATCCGGGACAAGTTCGTGCTGGCCACCAAGGGCCGCGGGCTGACCAAAGAAGCCATGGCGGCGGACGTGGAGACCAGCTTGAAAAATCTGCGGACGGACTATATTGACCTCTATCAGTTCCACAATCCGTCCCTGTCGGACCTGAAAACCATCACCGGCCCCGGCGGGGCGCTGGAGGCATTGCAGGAGGCCAAGGCCGCCGGGAAGATCGGCCACATCGGCCTGACGGCCCATTCGACGGCGGTGTTTGCCAAAGCCCTGGAAATGGACTGGGTGGAAACGGTCATGTTCCCCTATAATATTGTGGAATCCCAGGGGGAGGACCTGATCCGCCAATGCGGGGAGAAGAACGTGGGATTTATCTGCATGAAGCCTCTGGCAGGCGGGGCCATTGAAAATGCTACGCTGGCCCTGCGGTACATCCTCACCAACCCGGACGTGACCGTGGCCATCCCCGGCATGGCGGCAGAGGGCGAACTGGCGCAGAATCTGGCGGCGGCCGGGGATGCAACCCCCCTGAGCGACGGGGAAAAGGCGGAAATGCAGGCCATCCGGGACAGCCTGGGGACCCAGTTCTGCCGCCGGTGCAATTACTGCGCCCCCTGCAGCGTGGGCATTTCCATCCCCAGCGTGTTCCTGATGGACGGGTATCTGTCCCGGTACGGCCTGGCGGATTGGGCCAGAGAGCGGTATAACGCCATGGCCATGAAGGCCGGGGACTGCATCGGCTGCGGCGAGTGCGAAAAGCGGTGCCCGTACCATTTGCCCATCCGGGAAATGATGCAGAAGGCGAAGGCACATTTCGGGGCGTAAGGCGAACATCTTCCGGCGTGGCCTCATGCCACGCACTTCAAAAATCAAGCCCGCAGGGGGGAAAAATTCCCCCTGCGGGCTTTTCGTTATGTACGGGGCGCTTTCTTACTTCAGAAAGCCCAGGCTGCGGATGATGGCAGGCTCCTTGGCCTTGCCGGAGCAGATCTGGAAGAAGCAAATGACCTTCAGCACAAGCACGATGGCCAGGCACACGCCGCCCACGATGGGCACGATGATGGTCCAGAACAGCAGGGCCATGACGATGCCCAGCAGAATGGTGACGACCTCGAATTTCAGGGCCTGACGGACGTGGAAGGCCACATACTTGGAATCCTTTCCGGCCAGCAGCGCATAGATAATACCGATGGCACCCATCAGGTACACCAGCATACACAGCACCTTGTTCTCGGAAATGTCCTGGGCGTCGAATTCGCCGGTGTGGTCAAAGGGATCGGGTTCGGGAGCGGCGTAAACGGGAGCCTGATAGGGGCTGTTGTTGGGCTGGGCATTGTTGCCGCAGTTGGGGCAGAACGCAGCGTTATCCTCCATCTGCGCACCGCATTTGGGACAATACTTCATGGGGAGACCTCCTTCTATCTCTGGGTCGTTGGACCCGGTGTTAGCTTCATTATACGGTTAGGCCGGACCTTTGTCAATGCTCTTTCGCAAATATTAAGAATACGGTCCTCGACTTTCCCTATTGACATTTTCACGAATTTCTGTATAATAATAACCACTGACACTTTTGTGCAGATTTAACTTGAATTTTTGCAAAATTCTGATTTGCCGCCTTTACGGCTCTTTTTATGGAGGAAAAATTATGTGTGGAATCGTCGGCTTTACCGGCCATCGACAGGCAGCCCCGGTGCTGCTGGACGGACTTTCAAAACTGGAATATCGGGGCTATGATTCTGCTGGCCTGGCGGTGCAGCAGGAGGGCGGCACGGCCATGATCGTCAAGGCCAAGGGCCGATTGAAGGTCCTGGCGGACAAGACGGAGCAGGGGGCCACCATGCCCGGCACCTGCGGCGTGGGCCACACCCGCTGGGCCACCCACGGGGAACCCAGCGAACTGAACGCCCATCCCCACGAAAGTGACGACGGACTTGTTGTCGGCGTCCATAACGGCATCATTGAAAACTATCAGGAGCTGAAGGAAAAGCTCCTGCGGAAGGGCTACACCTTCTATTCCGGCACGGACACGGAAGTGGCCATCAAGTTGGTGGACTATTACTACAAAAAGTATGCCCACACGCCCGTGGACGCCATCAACCACGCCATGGTCCGGATGCGCGGGTCCTACGCCCTGGCCCTGATGTTCAAGGACTACCCGGAGGAAATTTATGCCGCCCGGAAGGACAGCCCCATGGTCATCGGCATTGCCGACGGGGAAAGCTATCTGGCCTCCGATGTACCGGCCATCCTGAAATACACCCGGAATGTGTACTACATCGGCAATCTGGAACTGGCCCGGCTGCAGAAGGGCAAAGTGACGTTCTTCAACCTGGACGGCGACGAAATTCAGAAGGACCTGGTGGAGATCACCTGGAACGCCGAGGCGGCGGAAAAGGCCGGATTCGAGCATTTCATGATGAAAGAAATCCACGAACAGCCCAAGGCTGTCCGGGACACCCTGAATTCCATCCTCCACGACGGGGTCATTGACCTCCAGACCATGGGCCTCACCGAGGAGGAAATGCGGGATACCCAGCAAATCTACATGATCGGCTGCGGCTCCGCCTATCATGTCGGCGTGGCGGCCCAGTACGCCGTGGAGGACCTGGCTCAGGTTCCCGTGCGGGTGGAATTGGCCTCCGAATTCCGGTACCGGCGGCTGCTGGTGGGGGAAAAGACCTTGGTGGTCATCATTTCCCAGTCCGGCGAAACGGCGGACTCTCTGGCGGCCCTCCGTGCGGCGAAAGAACATGGGGCCAAGACCCTGGCCATCGTCAACGTGGTGGGTTCCTCCATCGCCCGGGAGGCGGACCATGTGCTTTATACCCTGGCAGGTCCGGAAATCGCCGTGGCTACCACCAAGGCATACAGCACCCAGCTGGCGGCTACCTATGTGTTGGCTCTGGCCTTTGCTCAGGCCCGTGGCACGGTGACGGCAGAGGAATTCGGAAAGCTGACCGCCGAATTGGCGACCATTCCGGAAAAAATCGAGAAGCTGCTGGAGCATAAGGAGCGCATCCAGTGGTTCGCCTCCAAGCGGGCCAACATGGAGCACGCCTTCTTCATCGGCCGGGGGCTGGACTACGCCGCCGGCCTGGAGGGCAGCCTGAAAATGAAGGAGATCAGCTACATCCACTCTGAGGCTTACCCGGCGGGCGAGTTGAAGCACGGCACCATCAGCCTCATTGAAGAGGATACCCTGGTGGTGGGCTTGCTGACCCAGCAGGCATTGTACGAAAAGACCCTGAGCAATCTGCTGGAATGCAAGAGCCGGGGGGCGTACCTGATGGCCCTGACCATGGAGGGGAATTATTCCATTGAGGACAGCGCCGACTTCGTCATTTATATCCCCAAGACCGATTCCCACTTTGCCCCCAGCCTGGCGGTCATCCCCCTGCAGCTGCTGGGCTATTACCTGAGCGTGTCCAAGGGATTGGACGTGGATAAGCCCCGGAATCTGGCCAAGAGCGTCACGGTGGAGTAAAGTCTCCCGAATGGCAGAAACCAAATCCCCCGGTGGGAATTTTCCCACCGGGGATTTTGCTGCGCTTCCGGCGAAGCGTTGGCTCCCCTGCGTAGGGTTGTGCCCCGCGCAGCGAATAGAAATGAAGATGACTGCCGGTGGCAGTCATACCGCTACTAAGTGGCCGGAATCCCTATTCCGGCCGGATGAGGGGCGGTAGGCAGTTGGTCATTCAGTGTAGGGGCGGCGGCATGCCCCGCCCGCCAGATAGCAATATTTGAGCAGTAAAAATCGACGTAGGGACTGCCGGAACAGAGAAAAAGCCTTCCCCTGGGGGGAAGGTGGCACGGGCCACAGCCCGTGACGGATGAGGGGCGGTAGGGGCTTGCAGTTACACACCGTCCCTTGGCCCCCTCCCAGAGAGGGCTGTCTGCCCGCAAGGGCAGACTAGGGGAGTGCGCTTACCTAAGAAGTAGTGGCTGACGGTTTGCACCGGCCAAAGCCTTCCCCTGGAGGGGAAGGTGGTCCGGCTCAAGCCGGACCGGATGAGGTCGAAGGTCCCAGTATCGTACCAACCTATGGTGATAATCGACAGCTTCGACCTCATCAGTCGCAACTAACGTTGCGCCAGCTTCCCCTCCAGGGGAAGCCTTCCTCTCTCCCGGAAGTCTCAACGTCGATTTTACCGTTCTGGCAACGTTAGCTGGCGGGCGAGGCATGCCTCGCCCCTACCGCGCCACGCCGGGAGGCCCCTTACGATCAAAGGGAAATTCCTCCTTGCGTCGGGTACGTGCCTTTGCTATAATGAAAAGAAAACCCAAAGGAGACGACTATGGATACTTTGCTTTTGGAGGTCTGCCGGTTTGTGGTGGTGTTCTTCCTGTTCGCCGTGGCGGGCTGGTGCATGGAGGTCACGCTGAAATTCATCCAGTTCCACCGCTTCATCAACCGGGGCTTCCTGATCGGGCCCTACTGCCCCATTTACGGCTGGGGCGCCGTCATTGTGACCCTGTCGGTGGGCGGCCTGTTCGGCCAGGAGGGCAGCTATGCCGAGGTGTTCCTGGCGGGGCTGGTCATCTGCGGCGCACTGGAATACTTCACCAGCTGGTACATGGAAAAAATGTTCCATGCCCGCTGGTGGGACTACTCCCAGAAGCCCATGAACCTCCACGGCCGCATCTGGATGGGCAATCTGCTGCTGTTCGGAGCCGGGTCCGTGATCATCGTCAAGTGGGTGGACCCTGTTCTTTTCGGCTGGCTGGACAGTTGGAGCGCCCTGGCCCTGGAGATCACGGCTGCGTGCATCATTTTGCTGCTGATCGCAGATAATATCGTGTCCCACGTACTCATGGGCAGCGTAAAAAAAGCCATCGATGGCCAGACCGGCGACTCCACCGAGGAGATCAGCACCAAGGTCCGGCAGCTGCTCACCGAGAAGGGTGCGCTGCTGCGGCGTATCCGGGACGCTTACCCCAATGCGGTGGCCCGTTCCCGGAAGCTGACGGCGGAATGGAAGGCCGCCAAGGCCAGGATGAAGGCCGCCGAGGCCGAGTGGAAGGAAGCCAGAGACAATGCTTCCCAGGCGGCCATCGGCAAGCTGCGCCAGTCCGGCGAGAACTGGAAGAAGCGGCTGGAGGAGGCCAGTGCCAGGTTCGACGCCGCCCGTGCCGAGCTGCGGAAAAAGGAAGAAAACGCCTTCGGCCGGAGGGAGTGACGAAGGCGCCCCGGTGGGGGTTGTGCGGGATGTGACGTGCTTCCGGCGGGGCACTGCAGGGGCGGCGGCATACCCCGATGCGCCAACCTACAATATTTGAGTGGTAGGAATCGACGCATTACCTGACGGGACAGAGGAAAGCCTTCCCCTGGGGGTTGTGCCCCGCGCAGCGAATAGAAATATTCATGACTGCCGGTGGCAGTCATGCCATTCCTAAGTGGCACACCGTTAGGTGTGACGGATGAGGGGCGGTAGGGGCTGACGGTTTGCACCGTCCAAAGCCTTCCCCTGGAGGGGAAGCCTTCCGCTTCGCCGGTTCGGCGTATGGAACTTAGGCGGGCGGGGCATGCCGCCGCCCCTACAAGGCATCGTCGGAAGTTTTTTCAAAGAATATCACCAGAAAGAAGGAAATAATATGTGTACAGCAGCGGTTTACACAACGAAAAGCGGTTATTTTGGCCGGACGTTGGACTATGAATTCAGCTACGGAGAAGAAGTGGCGGCCATGCCCCGGCGCTATGCCCTGCATTTCCGCCATGCCGGGGCGTTGACCGAGCATTACGCCATCCTGGGTATGGCCCACATGGCCGGGGGCTACCCCCTTTACTACGACGCCATGAACGAGAAGGGTCTGGGCATGGCGGGGCTGAATTTCGTGGGCAACGCCGCCTACGCCAAGCCAGTTCCCGGTAAGGACAACGTGGCCTCGTTTGAATTCATCCCCTGGATTTTGGGCCAATGCGCCGATGTTCCGGAGGCCCGGAAGGCTCTTGTCAGCCTGAATCTCACCGACGATTCCTTCGCCACCGGCCTGCCCGCCTCCGGATTGCACTGGATGCTCTCCGACGGAAAGGAAACGCTGGTGGTGGAGTCCATGGCCGACGGACTGCACGTCTATGACGACCCTGCCGGGGTCCTGACCAACAACCCGCCCTTCCCCATGCAGCTTTTCAACCTGAATAACTACCGCCATCTCTCCACGGAGCAGCCGGAGAACCAATTTTCCAAAGATTTGGACCTGCAATATTACAGCCGTGGCCTGGGGGCCTTGGGCCTGCCGGGAGATTTGTCCTCCATGTCCCGGTTCGTCCGGGCGGCCTTCGTCCGGGCCAACAGCCGCAGCGGCGACGGAGAAGCCGAAAGCGTCAGCCAGTTTTTCCACATTCTCGGCAGCGTGGACCAGCAGCGGGGCTGCTGCCTGGTGGCACCGGGGAAGTGGGAGTACACCATTTATACCGCCTGCTGCTCCCTGAGCCGGGGCATTTACTACTACACCACCTACGACAACCACGCCATCACGGCCATCGACCTGCACAAAACGGACCTGGACGGCGACACGGTAGCCACGTACCCTCTTGTGACCGGCGAACAGATATACCAGGGCAACTGAAATTTTTTCTTCCCGGCATTTTTCGGTTCTTTTCCGGAAAATGCCGGATTTTCTTTGGGAAAATCCTGTAAAAATTTGGAAAAGTCGGGACGTTATAATCACTAAAAACATATCGAATTTAGAAATGCTTTTGATGATTATTGACAAAACCTTCGGTGCGGTGTATAATCCAAATATCCGTGAAGGAATTGCCTGCTGCGGAAATCGAAAAACGGAGGAAACTGAAGAAATGAAGAAAGTCCTTGCCATCCTGCTGACCGTTCTGATGATTGTGTCCATGGCCGCCTGCGCCAAGACCGACGGAACTGCCGGTACTACCGCCCCTGCAACCACCAAGGGCAACGATTCCAAGCCCGCCGACACCACGCCTGCGGACACCACCCCCGCTGAGCCCAGCCTTGTGGAGGCTGCCAAGGCCGAAGGCGAGCTAGTCGTCTACGGTTCCTGCGAGGAAGATTATCTGGCCGCTGCCTGCGAGAACTTCGAGAAGCTCTACGGCATCAAGGTTACTTATCAGCGCCTGTCCACCGGTGAGGTTCAGGCCAAAATCGAGGAAGAAAACGGCAACCCCAGCGCCGACGTCTGGTTCGGCGGCACCACCGACCCCTACAACGTGGTGGCAGCTGAGGGCCTGCTGGAGGCCTATGAGGCCGAGAACGCCTCCCACCTGCTGAGCCAGCAGTATCGGGACCCCGACGGCTACTGGTACGGCATTTACAAGGGCATCCTGGGCTTCATGGTCAACCGGGACGAGCTGGCCCGGAAGGGTCTGGAAGAGCCCAAGGACTGGCAGGACCTGCTGAAGGACGAGTATAAGGGCCTGATCTGGCTGTCCAACTACAACACCGCCGGTACCGCCAAGCTGGTTATCAACACCATGATCCAGAAGTACGGCCATGACGAAGGCATCCAGTACCTGGTGAATCTGGATAAGAACATCGAAGTGTACACCAAGTCCGGCTCCGGCCCCTCCAAGAACGTGGGCACCGGCGAGTGCGTCATCGGCATCGGCTTCCTGCATGACGGCATCACCCAGATCGTGGACAACGGCTACACCAACGTGGACCTGGTCATCCCCTCCAGCGGCACTTCCTTCGAGATCGGCGCTACCGCCATCTTCAAGGGCGCCAAGCATCCCAACGCCGCCAAGCTGTGGATCGAGTACGCCCTGTCTCCCGACTGCGTGGAGCTGGCTGCCAGCCACGGTTCCTATCAGTTCCTGGTCATCGACAACGCCAAGCAGCCCGAGCAGGCCGCTGAATTTGGTCTGGACCCGGAGAACGTGATGGATTACGATTTCGAGGACGCCAAGAACAACATCAAGACCTATGTGGAAGAAGTCATGACGGCTCTGGGCGGCGGCGACGACCGCTTCAAGACCGAATAACCCATGGAATCCTATGGAGGATGGCGCAGTCCGCCATCCTCCTTTTTGGTTCCCAAGGAAAGGAGCAAACGCTATGCGGCAAGGTGCGTCGCTGGATCGGAAAAAGCTGATGGCCGACCCCATTATGGTCACGACCATCGTGGTTCTGATCGCATTTTTGACACTGTTTATTCTTTACCCCCTGGCCATTCTGCTGGTGGACAGCTTCTATGGGCAGAAAGGCTTCTCTCTGGATACCTTCCGGCGTATCCTGGCCATGTCCAGCTTCCGGACGGCCATCTGGAACACGCTGAAAGTGGGCTTCCTGGTGGGCATTCTGTCTGCCCTGCTGGGACTGCTGTTTGCCTACGTGGAAGTGTACGTAAAGCTGGGGAAATTCTCCGGCGGGCTGTTCCGGGTGGTGTCCATGCTGCCCGTGGTGTCCCCACCCTTCGTGCTGTCCCTGTCCATGATCATGCTGTTCGGTAAGGCGGGCCTCATTACCCGGTTCTTGCTGAAGATCTATGACAACAGCGTGTACGGCTTCTGGGGCATCGCCATTGTGCAGACGCTGACCTTCTTCCCGGTGTGCTACATGATGCTCAAGGGCCTGCTGAAAAACATCGACCCCTCCCTGGAAGAAGCGGCCCGGGATATGGGCGCTTCCCGTTGGAAGGTATTCACCACCGTGACCCTGCCGCTGATGCTGCCGGGCCTGGGCAACGCCTTCCTGGTGACGTTCATCGAGTCCATTGCCGATTTTGCCAACCCCATGATCATCGGCGGCTCCTATGATACCCTGGCCACCACCATTTATCTGCAAATCACCGGCGCTTACGACAAAGAGGGCGCTGCGGCTATGGCCGTGGTGCTGCTGAGCATCACGCTGCTGATGTTCGCCGTGCAGAAATACTATCTGGAGGCCAAGACCGCTGCGACCCTGACCGGCAAGGCCTCCCGGGCCAGAATGCTCATCACCGACCGGAGCGTGACCATCCCCCTGACGGTTCTCTGCTCCCTGGCGGCGCTTTTCGTGGTACTCATGTACCTGTGCGTGCCCATCGGTGCTTTGTTCCCCACCTGGGGCTATAAGTTCACGCCCCTGACCTTCAAGTGGTTCGGTCAGGTGTTCTCCAAGTATAAGGGCCTGAAGGCCTTCAAGGATTCCTTCGTGCTGTCCCTGATCTCGGCCCCCATTACGGCCCTGCTTTCCATGATCATTTCCTATCTTGTCGTAAAGAAGAAATTCAAGGGCAAGGGCTTCATCGAGGCCGTGTCCATGCTGGCCATGGCCGTGCCCGGCACGGTGCTGGGCGTGGGCTACATCCGGGGCTTCTCCGGCGGACTGTTCCACACGGGCCTCCTCAGCGGCCTCTACGGCAGCGCAGCGATCCTCGTCATCGTGTTCGTGGTCCGCAGCCTGCCCACCGGCACCCGCAGCGGCATTTCCGCCCTGCGGCAGATCGACAAGTCCATCGAGGAATCCGCCTATGACATGGGCGCCAACAGCTTCCACGTCTTTATGACCGTGACACTGCCCCTCATCAAGGATTCCTTCCTCAGCGGCCTGGTGACGGCCTTCGTCCGCTCCATTACCGCCATTTCCGCCATCATTCTGCTGGTGACGCCCCAGTTCCTGCTCATCACCGTGCAGATCAACGAGTTCGCAGAGAAGGGCGCCTACTCCATCGCCTGCGCCTTTGCGACCATTCTGATTCTGATCACCTACGGCAGCGTGCTGCTGATGAACCTGGGCATGAAGTTCTTCGGCACCAGCAAAAAAATCAAGGAGGCTTGAGCCATGGAAAAAGCGAAAAAAGGCGTGCGCCTGGACCATATTTCCAAAATTTACAAGGACCCCAAGACCGGAAAGGACTTCTATGCGGTCCATGATACGTCTCTGGACATTGCCCCCGGGGAATTTGTGACCCTGCTGGGCCCCTCCGGCTGCGGCAAGACCACCACCCTGCGGATGATCGCAGGCTTTGAAAGCCCCGACGAGGGCGAAATCTACCTGGGGGACGAGGCCATCAACATCCTGCCTCCCAACAAGCGGGACACGGCCATGGTGTTCCAGAGCTACGCCCTGCTGCCCCATTACAACGTGTTCGACAACGTGGCTTACGGCCTGAAGCTGCGGAAGGTCCCCAAAGAGGAGATCAAAGAGCGGGTCACGAAGATTCTCGAATTGGTGGAATTGTCCGGCATGGAAGCCCGGATGACCAATCAGCTTTCCGGCGGCCAGCAGCAGCGGGTGGCCCTGGCCAGAGCCTTGGTGCTGGAGCCCTCCGTGCTGCTCTTTGACGAGCCCCTTTCCAATCTGGATGCCAAGCTGCGGGTGAGTATGCGGACGGAAATTCGCCGTATCCAGCAAAAGACCGGCATCACCGCCGTGTATGTGACCCATGACCAGAGCGAGGCCATGGCTCTTTCCGACCGGATCATCATTATGAACAAGGGCGTGGTGGCCCAGATGGGTACCCCTCAGGAGATTTATTACCACCCCAACAGCGAGTTCGTGGCGGACTTCATCGGTGAAGCCAACTTCCTGAAGGGCGTGTGCAAGGGCCTGGACGGGGACCATGCGCTGCTGGAGGTGGCCGGGACGGAGGTCCGGGTGGCGGCCGTGGGGAACATGAAGGTGGGCGAAACCTACACCATCGTCCTGCGGCCGGAGTCCGCCGGGCTGGCCCCGGAGGGGGCCCTTCAGTGCAAAGTGGTCCTGAGCTGCTTCATGGGTGCCTACCAGAACTATCATGTGATGGTGGGGGATACCCTGGTAAAGCTGACGGATTACGACCCCAAGAACCACCATATCTACCGGGTGGGCGATACCTGCGCCCTGACCTTCCGGCCGGATGGGGTACATATCCTGTAAAGGACGGAAAAACATAAAATATCGCAGAATCCCATCCCCGGGGCAGGTAAATACCTGCCCCGGGATTTTTGCGTGCCGGAATACCAAGGGAAACGCCTTCCCCGTGAGGACAAGTTTCCGACGAGGCGAAGGCTCCCGGCGTGTAGGGGGAGCTGTCACGGCAACGCCGTGACTGAGGGGGTGTACGGTTGGAGATTGTAAGGATACCGACCCATCAGAGGGATGCCTTCCCCTGGGGCAAGGTGGCCGGAATCGCAATTCCGGCCGGATGAGGGGTGGTAGGGGCTATCGATTTTGTGTGTAGGGGCGGGGCATGCCGCCGCCCCTACACACAAGGACCAACTGCCTGCCGCCCTGCATACGATTTTGTCCCGCCGGGGGGCTTGGTGCATAACGCATATCCGGATGGCCGGTGGCATAGTCTCCAACAGGGCTTTTGTAAAAATTCTACAATTCAGATTTTATTTTTTTGCTTTTTGCCTTGACATTTGACAACAATGGCGCTATGATAATGGCGTAATGTCGATTGCATACAATCCTGACGGGTGAAACGGCCTGTTTCCCCGCCACACAACAAGGGAGGTTTCCTATGCAAACCATTCAGATTCCTTATTATACGTCTACGCTGGACCTTCACGTGGAGGAAAAGAACCTCTTGCAGGTGGTCACTGCGAAAATGCATGAATATGACCCCGGCAAGAGCGAGGTGGAGCTTATCCGGGAGGCTCTGGAGCATCCCATCGGCACCCCCCGGCTCCGGGAGCTGGCCAAGGGCAAGAACAAAGTCGTTCTTGTCACCAGCGACCACACCCGGGCCGTGCCCAGCAAGCTGACCCTGCCCATCCTGCTGGAGGAGATCCGCTCCGGGAACCCGGACGCGGACATCACCATCCTCATCGCCACGGGCCTCCATCGTCCCACCACCGAGGAAGAGCAGCGGCGGATGTTCGGCGATGCCATCGTGGACCACGAGAAAATTGCCATCAACAACGCCTTTGACCCCACCCAGTTCACCCACGTCTGTACCCTCCCCTCCGGAGCGGATTTCAACGTGAACAAGCTGGCCACGGAATGCGACCTGCTCATTACCGAGGGCTTCATCGAGCCCCACTTCTTTGCGGGTTTCTCCGGCGGCCGGAAGAGCATCCTGCCGGGCATCTGCTCCCAGGAGACCGTCAACGAGAACCACTCCTACAAGGCCATTTCCAGCCCCTATGCCAACACCGGCGTGCTGGAACACAACCCCATCCATGAGGATATGGTCTGCGCCGCCCGGGCCGTGAACGTGCAGTTCATTTTCAACGTGGCCCTGAACGGCGAGAAGAAGGTCATTGCCGCCTGGGCCGGTGATCTGGAGCAGGCCCACGCCGCAGGCGTCGCCTTCATCCGGAAATGGAGCCAGTGTCCCGGCATCACCGGTGACATCGTTGTTACCAGCAACGGCGGCTATCCCCTGGACCAGAACCTGTATCAAAGCCCCAAGGCTGTGGCCACTGCCGAGGCCTGCGCCGGGGAGGACGGCGTTATCATCATGTGCTGCTCCTGCGCCGACGGCATGGGCGGTACCCACTTCGCCAAGCTCATCAAAATGGGCACCGTGGACGAAATCGACGGCTATCTTTCCAAAATCCCCCCCAAGGAGACCATCCCGGAGCAGTGGTGCCCGCAAATTTATGCCCGTATTCTGAAAAAGCACCCGGTCATTCTGGTCACGACATATCTGGACCACGAGGAGGTCCGCAAGGCCAACATGATCCCTGCATCCTCTCCCGATGAGGCGTTGGAAATCGCCTATCAGATGAAGGGCCGGGATGCCAAGGTGGTCGTTATCCCCGACGGCGTCAGCGTGCTGGCTGTGAAAGAATAAGGAGGTCCCTATGGAAGAAGCAAAAATTGCCCTGCACGTCAATGACAAGGACAATGTAGCCACCATTTTCGCCAACGGCATTACCGACGGCACGGAAGTGGAAATTCGCAACAAGCGGGGCGAATGCACCCCGGTCACCGTCATCGGCGACGTGCCCTACGGCCACAAGATCGCCGTCCGGGACATCAAAAAAGGCGAGCTTATCATCAAGTACGGCGAAGAGATCGGCATTGCCACCCACGACATTCGCCGGGGCGAGTATGTACACATTCACAACCTGGACTCCCTGCGGGGCCGGGGCGACCTGTAAGGAGGGGTTCTCAAAATGGCTGATACCTTTTACGGCTATGTCCGTCCCGACGGACAGGTCGGCTCCCGGAACTTCGTGGCGGTCATTCCCAGCGTCACCTGTGCCAACGATGTGGCGCAGGCCATCTGCCGCCAGGTCCAGGGCTGCGTGACTTATCTCCATCATCAGGGCTGCTGCCAGATGCCCCCGGACCTGGAGCGGGTCACGGACACCCTGATCTCTCTGGGCAAAAGCCCCAACACCGGGGCCGTCCTTATCGTGAGCTTGGGCTGCGAGGGCACGGACCACGAGCGGATGTACAACGAGATCAAAGCCACCGGCAAGCACGTTGAGATCATCCACATCCAGGAACTGGGCGGCGTGTCCAACGCCATCCGCCTGGGTACGGATATTGCCCGGAAGCTGGTCATTGAAGTTTCCGGAATGCAGCGGCAGGAGGTGGGCGTGGACCGTATCGTCATGGCCATCAAGTGCGGCGCTTCGGACACCACCTCCGGCATGGCCTCCAACTGCGTCATCGGCTACATTGCCGACAAGCTGGTGGACCAGGGAGCGACCGTTATCTTCGGCGAGACCACCGAGTTCCTGGGCGGCGAGCATCTGCTGGCCCGCCGGGCGGTGGGCGGCGAGAACGGCCCCGTGGGCCAGAAAATTTACCAGATCGTCAACGCCATGGAGAACCGGGCCAAGGCCATCGGCTGCGATATGCGCAAGGGCCAGCCTACCCCCGGCAACATTGCCGGCGGCCTGTCCTCTATTGAAGAAAAGAGCCTGGGCGCCATCGTCAAGAGCGGCACCAAGCCCATTCAGGGCGTTCTCGAATATCCCCAGCACGCCTTCGGCTGCAAGGGCCTGTGGATCAAGGATACCCCGGGCCGGGAGCCCGAAATCCTCACGGGCATGGCGGCCACCGGCGCACAGTTCATGATGTTCTCCACCGGCCGGGGCGCGCCTCAGGGCTTCCCCTCCATGCCGGTCATCAAAATTTGCGGCAACCCCAATACATACGAGCGCATGGAGAACGATATGGACCTGAATGCCGGACGCATCATCACCGGCGAAAAGAGCATCGAGGAAGTGGGCGAGGAAGCCTACGCCAAGATGCTGCGGGTCCTGAGTGGCGAGATGACCAAGAACGAGGCCATCGGCTATTTCAGCGCCATCGACATCCACTGCCTGGGTCCCGTGATTTAAGCAAAAAAATCTCCTACCCCTGCTCTTTGTGCCTGCCTGCATCCGAAAATTGACCCCGTTGGAATTTAGAAAGGAGTAAATCTATGAATCCCGTATTGGCAATGCTCATCGGCGTTGTTGTGATGATGGTCCTCATCATCTGCACAAGAATGCATGCCTTCCCCGCACTCATTATCTCCGCAATTCTCATCGCAGTTCTTTCCGGTAACAATCTGGCCGGTGTCGCAGAAAGCGGCAACCTGCTGGGCACCGCAATTTCCACCGTTACCTCAGGTTTCGGCGGCACCATGGCCTCCATCGGCATCGTGATCGGCTTCGGCTGTATCATGGGCATTTTCCTGGAGAAGAGCGGTGCTGCCAAGCGGATGGCCCTGTCCATCCTGAAGCTGGTCGGCATCAAGCGGGCCGATGTGGTTCTGGGCCTCACCGGTTTCGTGGTCTCCATCCCCGTGTTCTGTGACTCCGGCTTCGTGATCCTGTCCTCCCTGGCAAAGGAATTCTCCCGCTTGACCAAGAAGTCCATGGTGGGCCTGGGCGGCATCCTGGGTATGGGCCTGTACATCACCCACTTCCTGGTTCCCCCCACCCCCGGCCCTCTGGCCGTGGTGTCCACCTTCCAGCAGAACGGTCTGAACGTGGACCTGGGCCTGTTCATCATCTATGGCCTGCTGCTGTCCATTCCCGTGTTCATCCTGTCCGTGTACCTGTTCCGGTATTTCGGCAACAAGTACCCCCAGTTCATTGTTCCCTATGAGATCGACCGCAGCAAGTACACCGCCGCTCAGCTGGAAGTCCTGGACAAGATCGACGCCAAGCTGAAGGCCGGCAAGGAACTGGAGAACGAGGACTTTGCCGCTCTGCTGAGCACCGAGAAGCTGCCCGGCGCAGGCATTTCCTTCACCATCCTGCTGCTGCCCGTGATCCTGATTCTGGCCAACACCATCGTTTCCCAGACTGCCCTGAAGGGCATGATCGTGGGACAGATCATCACCTTCCTGGGCAACCCCGTCATCGCTCTGTTCATCTCCCTGTGCCTGGGCGCTTTCGTGCTGGCTCGTGACAAGGACAACAAGACCGTGGTCGGCATGATGGGCGAAGCTCTGAAGGATGCAGGCCCCATCGTTTTCATCACCGCCGCCGGCGGCGCTCTGGGCGCTGTCGTGAAGGCTACCGGCGCTGCCGGTATCATGGGCGAGGCCCTGGTCAGCACCGGTATCCCCGGCATTCTGGTTCCTCTGCTCATCGGCGTGATCATGCGCTTCCCGCAGGGCTCCGGCACGACCGCTATGATCACCGGCTCGGCATTGGTTGCTCCCATGCTGGCTGCTGGCCTGGCCGTGAACCCCTACCTGGCAGGTCTGGCCATCTGCATGACCGCCATGTGCCCGTCCTTCCTGAATGACAGCTACTTCCATGTGGTCACCAGCTTCTCCGGTATGGACATCAAGACCAGCCTGAAGACCTGGACCATTGGCTCCATCATCATCCCCGTGTTCGGCGGACTGATCCTGTTCATTCTGAGCCTGTTTATCCATTGATCTCTGACCTTGGCTGAGGGGTCTTGCGGCCCCTCGGACCAGGACGAGCAAACCCACGCCCTTGGCAGGCACGTGAGGATGTGGACCCGTTCCGGCCACCGGCAAAAGCCGGTGGCCGGTCGTCATTTTTGGGTAAAAAAATATCCCCCCGGAGGGGGAGAGGCAAAATCTTCCGGCGAGGCGAAAATAGCCTTCCCCTGGGGGAAGGTGGCTTTGCGAAGCAAAGACGGATGAGGGGCGGTAGGCAGCAGGCCTTTGTGTGTAGGGGCGGGGGCACGCCCCTACAACGCCACGCCGGAAGTGCATGCTTCGCCGTCGGGGGCGTTTCTCACTCCTCCGGCAGGGAACTCAGGTAGGCCACCACCTGGTCACGGGCCAGGAGCAGGTGCCGCTTGTTTTCTTCCTTGGCGGCTTCGTTGTTTCCCTGCAGAAGCATTTGCAGAATTGTCTCATGCTCCACCACGCTGTCCGCCTGACGGACCGGATCCACCAGGGAAAACCGCCGGAACTGGCGGATGAGGGTATCAATGCGGTCGTAAAGCTGGAACAGCAGGGCGTTCCCGCTGCCCCGGACCAGCATCCGGTGGAGCTGAGAGTCCATGGTGATATAATCCGGCATATCCCGCCGCTGGTAGGCCAGCTTCATCCGGGCCAGCAGGGAAGTAAGTTCCTCCTCCATGGGGGCCAGCTTGGCGCGGGTCAGATGGTCGATGGCTTCGTTTTCCATCATCACCCGCATTTCGTAAATTTCCTCCATGTCCCGGGCCGAATAGCGCTTCACGGTGACGCCCTTGTTGGGGACCTCCTCGACCAGACCGTCCGCCGCCAGCCGCCGGAGGGCCTCCCGGACCGGGGAACGGCTGACTTTATATTGGTTGGCGATGGATACCTCCTGAAGCCGCTGACCGGGACGGAACACGCCGGAGCAAATGTCCTCCTTCAAGAATTGATATACCTGCTCCTGGATGGTCATGACCTGCTGCATCTTGCCGTCCCCTTTCAAGCTTTTTTACCATTTTAACATAAGTCTTTGCCGATTACAACCCGCGTTTTCCGATTTCTTTTTGACAAGCTTTCCATTCTCGATTATAATGAAGAAAAAACAGGAGGTTTCCCCATGGCGAGCGTACTCTGGAAAGCGATCTCCTTTGCATTTATCATTTTTCTGGCCTTCGGGCTGAAAAAGCTGGGCCTGTTCAAGCCCACGGACTATACCGTGATGGTGAAGATCGTGCTGAACATCACCCTCCCGGCGGCGGTCATCGTCAGCTTTGCGACTACCACGCTGGACCTGTCCATGCTCATCGTCACCCTGCTGGGCTTCCTGGCCAACGGGGCCATGCTGCTCATCGGTCTGGGCCTGAGCCGGAAAAAATCCAAAGCTCTCCGGGCCTTGTACGCCATCTGCACCCCCGGCTATAACATCGGGGCCTTTGCCATGCCCTTCGCCCAGGGATTTTTAGGGGCCGCCGGGGTAGCGGGGGCCTGCCTGTTCGACACCGGCAACGCCATCATGTGTACCGGCGGCAGCTATGCGGCCACGGACCTGCTGCTGAACGGCCGGAAAGAGGGAGAGAAATTCCTGCCCAGTCTGCTGAAAAAGCTGGGCAGCAGCGTGCCCTTCCTGACCTACACGGCCATGTTGATCTTGTCCCTGTGCCGTGTCCGAATCCCCACGGCCCTGGCGGATTTTCTCCAGCCCATTGCCAACGCCAACGCCTACTGCGCCATGTTCATGATCGGCCTGATGTTTGACATTCAGCTTCGGCCGGAGACGTTGAAGGCCGTGGCGGCCATCGTCATCATCCGGAATCTCTCGGCCATCGCCCTGTCTGCCTTCTGCTATTTTGTGCTGCCGCTGCCCCTGCCTATCCGGCAGGCCCTGGCCATCGTGGTCTTTGCCCCGCCCTCGGCCCTGTCCCCTGCGTTCACGGAAAAGTGCGGCGGGGACCCGGCGGCGGCCAGCTGCGTTTCGTCTCTTTGTATTCTCACAGCCCTCCTCGGTATGACCGCCGTGCTGGCGCTGATGAATTTATGATCGGAGGTTTTCCCATGTCCCTTTTCCAAGATGCCAACATCATCATGCAAGCTGCGCTCCATGCGGCCCTGCCGGATACCGCCGTGGAAAAAGCCCTGAAAGAGCTGCCCCGTTACTCCGGCAAGCTGGTCCTCATTGCCGCAGGTAAGGCCGCCTGGCAAATGGCCCACGCTGCCTACGCCCAGCTGGGGGCGAAAATCGATTCCGGCGTGGTCATCACCAAGCACGGCCATGCCATGGGCCCCATCGGCCCGCTGGACATCCGGGAGGCGGGGCATCCCGTGCCGGATGAAGATTCCTACACGGCCACGGCGGCTGCGATCCGTGCGGTTTCCGACCTGACGGCAGATGATCTTGTGCTGTTCCTGCTGTCCGGCGGCGGCTCGGCCCTGTTTGAAAGGCCCCTGCTTCCCCCGGAGGAGCTGGCGGACATCACCAAGCAGCTGCTGGCCTGCGGGGCGGACATTACCGAGATCAACACCCTTCGCAAGCGGTTTTCTGCCGTAAAGGGCGGGAAATTCGCCCAGCTTTGCGCCCCGGCCCACGTTTTTTCCATTGTTTTGTCCGATATTCTGGGGGACCCGCTGGATATGATCGCCTCCGGCCCGGCCTATCCGGATTCTACCACCTGCGAACAGGCCCAGGCCATTGCGAAAAAATATGACCTGCACCTGAGCGACCTGGCCCGGGACCTGCTGACCCGGGAGACGCCCAAGGACCTGCCCAATGCGGAAAGCCGCATCACCGGCTCCGTCCGGCAGCTGTGCGCCGCCGCTTCGGAGTCCGCCCAGGCCCTGGGGTACAAGCCTGTGGTCCTGACCGCCAGCCTCTGCTGCGAAGCACGGGATGCAGGCAGCTTTCTGGCGTCCATCGCCCAATATCACGCCGATACCAAGGAATCCCTGGCCTTCATCGCCGGCGGCGAGACGGTGGTCCATCTCACCGGCCACGGCAAGGGCGGACGGAATCAGGAATTGGCCCTGGCAGCGGCCAGAGGCATCGACGGCCTCCGGGATACCCTGGTGTTCTCCCTGGGGTCCGACGGCACCGACGGCCCCACGGATGCAGCCGGCGGCTGGGTGGACGGCACGTCCCTGAGCCGCTTGACCGAGAAGGGCTATGATCTGGATGCCGTATTGCAGGACAACGACGCTTATCACGCGCTGTCTGCCGTGGACGGCCTGATTCTCACCGGCCCCACGGGGACCAATGTGAACGACCTGTCGGTGCTGCTCATCCGGCGGTAAAAACAGGAGGAAACGCTATGAAAATCGGATTTATCGGCCTGGGCATCATGGGCAAGCCCATGGTCCACAATCTGCTGAAGGCCGGATATACGGACCTGCTGGTCTGGAACCGGAGCCAGAAGGCCATTGATATTTGCGTGGGCTACGGGGCCAAAGCCGCCAGCCTGCGGGAAATCGGCGAAAATTGCGACCTGGTGTTCACCATGCTGCCCAACTCTCCCCAGGTGAAGGAATTGATGCTGGGGGAGAACGGCGTGGCGAACTTCCTGAAGCCGGGGGCCATTTATGTGGATTGCAGCTCCATCAACCCGGTGGCCAGCAAGGAAATTGCCGCCGTGCTGGCGGAAAAGGGTGTGGAAATGCTGGACGCTCCGGTGTCCGGCGGGGAGCCGAAGGCCGTGGACGGGACCCTTTCCTTCATGGTGGGCGGCAAGCAGGAAATTTTCGACAAGATCAAGCCCATTTTGCTGACCATGGGGGCTTCCGCCGTCCGCTGCGGCGAAGTGGGTGCGGGAAATACCACGAAATTGGCCAATCAGATCATCGTGGCCTGCAATATCCGGGCGGTGGCGGAGGCTCTGACCCTGGCCGAAAAGGCCGGGGTGGACCCGGAGTTGGTGTATCAGGCCATCCGCGGGGGTCTGGCCGGGTCCACGGTGCTGGACGCCAAAGCGCCCATGATGCTCTCCGGCAACGAAACGCCGGGCTTCAAGGTGGACCTGCATAAAAAAGATTTGGCCAACGTGCTGGAATGTGCCCACGATGTGGGAGCGCCGGTGCCCATGACCGCCTCCGTGCAGGAAATCCTCTGCTGGCTCCATGCCACCGGCCACGGCGACAGCGACCATAGCACCATTTACCGGTATTACCAGACGTTGATCGGGGAGGAGTAAACGCCCCGGCGAGGTCCTTGGCCCCCTCTTAAGAGGGGGCAGTCATGGCGCAAGCCATGACTGGGGGAGTGTGCTGCCCCTAGAAGTAGGGGCTTGCCCACTCTGAGAAAAGGCTCCCCTGTGTAGGGTTGTGCCCCGCGCAGCGAATAGAAATGAACATGACTGCCGGTGGCAGTCATACCTCTACTGCGCTGTCATGGGCCATTGCCATGACTGATGGGGTGTACGGTCGGAGGTTATAGAAGTGTACCGACCCTTCTGAGGGATGCCTTCCCCTGGGGGAAGGTGGCCACGGAGTGGCCGGATGAGGGGCGGTAGGGGCTAGGATGATGCACAGCCAAAGGCTCCCCCTACACAGGGGAGGCTTACGCCACTCTGTTCCTGCGTATGGAATTCGGGCGCATCGAGGCATGCCATCGCCCCTACACACAAATTCGATCGTGCCTACCGCCCCTCATCCGTCAGCCCTGCCGGGAGCCGCTGCGGCAAATCTATTTTTGACATTTTTCCCCATCTCGTTTATAATGAATCCCAAGGGCGCGCTGCCCTTGCGTTTCGTGATCCCCACCCAACAGGAGTTGAATTTTATGACCCTTACCGAATTTTTCCATGAACATCCGAAGGTCGCCCTGGGATTTTCCGGGGGTGTGGACTCGTCCTTCCTGCTTTGGGCGGGACGGCAGGCCGGGGCGGACATCCACCCCTACTACATCAAGACCGCCTTTCAGCCGGAATTTGAGTATCAGGACGCCCTGCGGCTTTGCCGGGAGTTGGGCGCAGAGCTGACCGTGCTGGAGTTGGATGCCCTGGCGGACCCCCAGGTCACGGCGAACCCCGCCAACCGGTGCTATTTCTGCAAGGTGGGCCTGTTTGGCACTCTGTCCCGGCGGGCTTTGGCCGACGGCTACACGGTTCTTTTGGACGGTACCAACGCCTCCGATGACGCCGGGGACCGGCCCGGCATGAAGGCCTTGCGGGAATTGCAGGTGCTTTCGCCCCTGCGGCTGTGTGGCCTGACCAAGGCGGAGATTCGCCGCCAGTCCAGAGAAGCGGGCCTTTTCACCTGGGACAAGCCCGCTTATGCCTGCCTGGCCACCCGCATCCCCACCGGGGAGGAAATTACCTTGGAAAAGCTGCAAAATACGGAAAAAGCGGAAGGGTATCTGTTTTCTTTGGGATTTTCCGACTTCCGGGTGCGGAAATTGGGGGATTCCGCCCGTATTCAGCTGCCGGAGGACCAGATCCCGAACCTGATGGCCCACCGGAGGGAAATTCTGACCGAACTGAAAAAATACTATAAAAACGTCCTTCTGGACCTGGAGGTGCGGACATGAACGCACGGGAGACCCTGGAGGCGGTGGCCGCCGGTCATTTGGGCGTGGACGAGGCCCTGCTGGACCTGAAAAAAGCCCCCTTTGAGGACCTGGGCTATGCGAAGGTGGACCTCCATCGGGGGGTCCGGCAGGGTGCGGCGGAGGTCATTTACGGAGCGGGAAAAACCGCCGAGCAGATCACCGGCATCGCTGCGGCCATGCTGAAAAATCACATTTCCACCGTACTGATCACTCGGATGGATGCGGAAAAGGCAGCAAAAGTTGCGGAAACCCTGCCGCTGGACTATCATCCCGATGCCCGTATCGGCATTCTCGGCCCCATCCCGGAGCCTACCGGCCTGGGCAGTATCGTGGTGGCTACCGGCGGGACCTCCGACATTCCCGTGGCCGAGGAAGCCGCCCTGACGGCGGAGGTCCACGGCAACCGGGTGGTCCGGCTCTATGACGTGGGGGTGGCGGGCATCCACCGGCTGCTGTCCCACACGGATGAAATCATGAACGCCAGCGTCATTGTGGCGGTGGCGGGCATGGAAGGGGCCCTGGCCAGCGTGCTGGGGGGCCTGGCCGACTGCCCGGTCATTGCCGTGCCCACCAGCGTGGGCTACGGAGCGGCCTTCGGCGGCGTGGCGGCTCTGCTGTCCATGCTGAATTCCTGCGCCAGCGGCGTCAGTGTGGTGAACATCGACAACGGCTTCGGCGCCGGGTATCTGGCGGGCATGATGAACCACATGGGAGGCAAACAATGAGAACACTGTACTTGGACTGCGGCATGGGTGCGGCAGGGGATATGCTCATGGGGGCGCTGCTGGAGCTGCTGCCGGAGCCGGAGGCTTTTCTGGAGAAAATGCGGGAACTGGACCTACCCGGCATTGAAATCTCTGCAAAAAAGAGTCAGAAATGCGGCATTTCCGGCACCCACATGGAGGTACTTTGCCATGGGCAGGAGGAAGGCCACGAGCAGGAACACGAGCATCATCACCACCATCACACGACCCTGGCGGACATTTCCCATATCCTTTCCCACCTGAACGTCAGCGACCGGGTGCGGCAGGACGCCCAGGCTGTCTACGCTGCCATTGCCGATGCCGAGAGCCGGGTCCACGGGACCACCATTGACCAAATTCATTTTCATGAAGTGGGGACGATGGACGCTCTGGCGGACGTGGTAGGCGTGTGTGTGCTGATGGAAATGCTCCAAGCGGAGCAGGTCATTGCCAGTCCGGTCCATGTGGGCAGCGGTCAGGTCCACTGCGCCCACGGCATTCTGCCGGTGCCGGCACCGGCCACGGCCCTGCTGCTGGAGGGCATTCCTATGTACACCGGCACCATCCGGGGGGAGCTTTGCACTCCCACCGGCGCGGCGCTTTTGCGGCAGTTTGTCACGAATTTTGGGGAAATGCCGGTCATGCGGGTGGAAAAAATCGGATATGGCCTGGGGACCAAGGATTTTGAGGCCGCCAACGCATTGCGTGTGATGCTGGGGAACACGGAGGAAGCCGGGGAGCGAATCTTGTCCCTGGCCTGCAATCTGGACGATATGACCGGCGAGGCGGTTGGCTTTGCCATGGAGGCACTGCTCTCCGCCGGGGCACTGGACGTGTTCACGGCCCCTATCGGCATGAAAAAGAGCCGCCCCGGCGTTCTGCTGACCTGCCTGTGCCGGGAGGAGGACCGGGAGAAATTTGTCGATCTGCTGTTCCGGCATACCACCACCCTGGGGGTCCGCATTGCCCGATTAGAGCGGGAGACCCTCTGCCGGGAGATGAAAACGGTGGAGACCCCCGACGGCCCGGTGCGGCTGAAAACGTCCTACGGCCACGGCGTTCGCCGGGCCAAGCCGGAGTATGAGGACCTGGCGGAGATCGCCAGAAGGACCGGCAAGGGCCTGAATGAGATAAAAGTATAAAACGAAAAAAGTACAGAAAAATCGCCCCGACGGAGGAGAAAATCCCCCGCCGGGGCGAAAGCCTTTCCTTGGTGGAAGGCTTTTTGCGCTCCATAAAATGATCCCCCGGAGATGGTCCTCCGGGGGATCATGCTTTTTATCTCGTGCCGTAATATTTTCCCAGCAGGAACAGGAACAGCTTATCGCCCATGACGTGGCGGCCCTTCACCAGTACGCACTCGAAGGGATTGCCCGCTCCGTAGCGCAGCTTCGGCCTTCTTTTGTCCAGAATTTTAACCACTTTATTTACCAGAACCTCCGGCTTGGAGCCGCCGGTCTCGTCGGCCTCGATGCGCTTCAGGGCCTTCTTATGATAGGGCGTGTAGGGGGAATCCTCCGACAGGGCCATGACCCGGCTGCCGGTGAAGCCCGTGGCAAAATCTCCCGGCTCCAGCATGGAAACATGGATGCCGAAGGGCCGGACCTCGCTGTACAGAGCCTCCGTGTAGCCCTCCACGGCAAATTTCGTAGCGCTGTACGCCCCCTGATAGGGAAGCCCCGCCAGACCGCCCAGGGAACTGAAATTCACGATGCGGCCGCTTTTCTGCTGCCGCATCACCGGCAGCACCGCCCGGCACAGCCGGGTCATGGCGAAGAAATTGATCTGGAACAGGCCCGACAGTTCCTCGTCCGAAGTCTCCTCCAGGGCGCCGCCGATGCCGGAACCGGCGTTGTTGATGAGTACGTCGATGCGTCCGGCCTTTTCCAGCACCTGGGCCACCGCCCGCTCCGCCGTATCCGGCTGGCAAAGGTCCCCCTGGATATGTCCCGCCAGGCAGGCCATCACGTCCTCCCCGGGAACACGGCGGCTGACCCCGTAGACCGCATCGCCCCGGGCGGAAAATTCCTTGGCCATGGCCCGGCCAAAGCCGGAGGAAACGCCGGTGATCAGAATAACACGCATAAAAATGCCCTCTTTCGCTCTTTTTTCGCTATTATAGCACGAAGCCCATTTCGGCGCAAGGGCGGAAAAACCCGCTCCCGGCAAAAAGCAGGGAGCGGGTTTTTAATCGTTCGGATGGGAAATTTACTTGTTCTCCGGGTCCACATACAGGACCTTGCAGGCGTTGACCCGATGGTTCTTCACGTCGTCGATGAGGCCGGGCAGGCCGTCCAGGTCGGTGGTGTGGGAGATCAGGTCGGCGCAGCGGAAAATGCCCTTGTCCAGCATATCCACGGTGTAGCGCCACTCGTTGATGGGCAGATTGCTGAAATGGGAATTCCAGATGCCGTTGATGGTCAGCTCTTTCCGGAGAATTTTGCTATGCTGGGCCTTGCCGATGGTGGTGTCCCCGGCGGGGTTGCCCACCATGACCACCGTGGCGAAGGGCCGCACGCAGTCAATGGCGTTGTTCAGAGCGGAGCCGAAGCCGGTGCCCTCGAAGGCCACGTCGGCCAGCTTGCCGTCAAAGGCGGCACGGACCTGCTGTTCCAGATCGCCGCTGCGGGAGTTCACGGCGGCAAAGCCGTGGGCCTCGGCGAAGGCGACCTTCTCGTCCAGCACGTCCACCATCAGAATGTGGCCCGCTCCGGCGATCTGGGCCCAGCGGGCGGCCATGATGCCGATGGGGCCTGCGCCGAACACCAGGACATTGGCTCCGGCGTAAATATTGCTCCGGCGGAGCATGGCGTGCTGGGCCACGCAGGCAGGCTCGGCCATGGCCAACTCCTCAAAGCTGGTTTCCGGGTTGTTGGAAATGACCATGTGCCAGGCGCTGGGGATGAGGCAGTAGTCGGCGAAGCCGCCGTCCCGGCGGGAACCGAGATAGTCATAGTCCTCGCACATGGCGTAGTTGCCGGTGAGGCAGGGGTCGCACTTCCGGCAGGGAATCAGGGGGAAGAAAGTACCCCGCTTGCCGATGAGGGCCGGGTCAGCCTGTTCGCCCACGGCGACTACGGTGCCGGAAAATTCATGGCCCAGGGTCAGGGGATATTTCTGCTTGCTGGTGCCGGTGGTGTAAATACGGGGCAGGTCGGACCCACACACGCCGCAGGCGCCGATGCGCACCAGCAGTTCTTCCCCGTGAGGCACGGGAACGGGCACTTCTTCTACGGAAAATTCGCCGATGCGGTGCATTCTGGCGGCTTTCATCATTTTTTTCATTGGTTTTTCCTCCTTATGTTCAGCGGACGGCTGCACGCAGTTTGGCAATGTTCTCGGCCATGGGGGTCCCCTTGGCGAAGATGCTGGAGGTGCCGCCCACGAAAATATCGGCTCCGGCGGCACGCATTTCCCCGGCGTGGACGAAGCTCACGTTGCCGTCCACCTCGATGCACACGTCCTCCCGGCCATGGGAATCCAGGTAGGCCCGGGTGTTCCTGATTTTCTCCGGCATACAGGGCACCATTTTCTGACCGGCGAAGCCGGGATTTACGGTCATCAGCAGCACGCCGTCAATGTCGTCAAGCACATAGTCCAGCACCTCGATAGGGGTGGCGGGATTCAGGGCCAGCATGGGCTTGCCGCCCAGGTCCCGGATCATGGTCAGGGTCCGCTGGATGTGGGGGGTGCTTTCCCAGTGGACGCTGACGAATTCGCCTTCCCGGATGCCGAACCAGGACAGTTTGTTGTCCGGACGGTTGATCATCAGGTGCAGGTCCAGCGGAATGGAGGTGTGGCTGCGGAGATATTTGCAGAAATCCGTGCCCAGGGTGAAATTGGACACAAATTCGCCGTCCATAATGTCCACATGGAGATATTCGATGCCCTGGGCCTCGAAGCAGCGGAGGGTATCGGTCATTTCCGCAAAGTCCACGCACATCATGGAGGGGGCAAGCTGACTGGGTTTCATAGGTTCCACCTTCCCGAAATGTTCTTTTCCTATGTTATAACATTTGCCAGCCGGGGCCGTCAAGGCGGCGGGGCAGGTTGGAAATCAAACTGAGAAACGGGAAAGAGGAACGATTAAAAATAATCAGGAATGAGCAAAAATGAGCGGCTTATTCGTAAATGAGCCGGTCGCCCAGCAGCTCTTCATAGAGCCGGTTCTCCGGCCGCCTGTCGGTGATGACGTAGTCCAGTTCGGACAGGGAAAAGAGGTTATAAAAGAACCGCTGGTCGAATTTTGTGCTGTCGCAGAGGAGGATGTGCTGCCGGGATTTGCGGAAAAAGGCCCGCTTCACGGCCACATTGTCGTCATTCAGTTCCATGGACCCCTGCTCGGCAGAAAAACCGGCGCAGGAGAAAAAGAAAAAGTCGGCGTTCATGCTCTCGATGGCCCGCAGGGCAATGTTGCCGGTGAGCTCGTCCCAGGGGGAGCGGAGATAACCGCCGCAGGAAATGATGGAAACCTTGTCAGTGCTGCTCATATCCTGCAAAATTGCCACGCCATTTGTTGCAATTTTCACGTCCGGGTAGTCCGCCAGCCGCCGGGCCAGCATGGCGGAGGTGGAGCTGGAATCGAAGAAATAGGAACTGGAGGGCTTCAGAAACCGGCTGGCCAGCTGGGCGATGCGCTGCTTTTCGGCCAGCTGCTGGGTCCGGCGGAGCCGGGCGGGGGTGTCGAAGGTGCTGCCTGCCGTCAGCACTGCCCCGCCGTGAATACGCTTCAGGAAGCCCTGAGCCTCCAGTTCGCTCAGGTCCCGGCGAATGGTGCTGGGGCTGGCGTAAAGCCGCTCCGACAGCGCCTGGACCGAGACGGTGTTCTGCTGCTCCAGACAGGATAAAATCTGCGCCTGCCGCTCACTGTTAAACATAAGATACCCTCCAATGTGCTTATTTGTGCGTGTTTCATGGGACCACTGTACCATACTTTGGCCCCGGTGTCAACGGCTTTGCATTTTGTCGTATTTTCCCTCCCGGCGGGAGCCGAATTCCCTTATATCATGTTGCCCGGAGGCGGCGGGGGAAAGGGGGCGTGTCCGTAAAAAGTGTTCCATGGGCATGGAACGGTTCTACGGGACGGGGGACGGTGTACGCAGGATGGGGACAAAGGGCGAAAAAGGTCGGAAAGTGTCTATGCGGAGTGGACGCTCGTCTATTTGCACAGAACTTCTTTAAGAGAATATTAAATTTTTGTAGACACGTTCGATTGACAGGTGTCCGTGGCTGTGCTACAATTTCTCACATCTAAAATTTTACCATTTTCTGGGAGTTTTCCCGGAGAAGGGTAAGACCCCGGCCCGTGCCGGAGGAAACAAGGAGCGTGAAGAAAATGTCCCATCCCACATCCTGGAAACGGCTTGCCTCCTGGATCCTCGTTTTTGCGATGATCTTCAGCCTGGCGGTCCCGGCCTTCGCTGCCGGGACGGACGGCAGCAAGTCCCTCTCCTTTGAGAAGGTCGATAACGACACCGTTTCCGTGAAGCTGCCCGTGAAGGACAGCAACAGCTTTGAATCTCTCGCAACGTCAGAATATGCGCCCACGGATATTGTCCGTGTGTCCATCGTTCTGGACGCTCCCTCCACTCTGGAAAAGGGTTTCAGCGCAGCACAGGTGGCTTCCGCCGATTCCGGCGCCATGCGCTACCGTGCCTCTCTGCAGAGCAAGCAGGAGAGCATGGAAAAGACCATTTCCAAGAAGGCTCTGGACGGGAAAGACCTGGATGTGGTCTGGAATCTGACCCTGGCCGCCAACATCATCTCTGCCAATGTGGCCTACGGCGACATTGAGAAGATCGAGGCCCTGTCCGGCGTCAAGGAAGTGCTCATCGAGACCCGTTATGAGGCCTGCGCTGCTACCTCCGATGCTGCCGATCCCAACATGGCCACCTCCGATGCCATGATCGGCTCCACCGCCGCCTGGGCCGCCGGTTACACCGGTGCAGGCAGCAAGGTGGCCATCATCGATACCGGTGCCGACACCGACCATCCTTCCCTGGATGCCGGCGCTTTCGAGTACGCCGTGAAGGACTCCGGCGCCAAGCTGATGACCGCCGAGGACATCACCGATAAGCTGTCCTCCCTGAATGCTTACAAGCGTTACGACGGCTTGACTGCTTCCGACCTGTATGTGAACGCCAAGATCCCCTTCGGCTTCAACTACGTGGACGACAGCCTGTACATCACCCATGACGAGGATTCCCAGGGCGACCATGGCTCCCACGTCACCGGCATCGCTGCGGGCAACCGCTACGTGTCCGATGGCAAGGGCGGCTATGCCAATGCCCTGGACACCGTCAGCTCCCAGGGCGTGGCTCCTGACGCACAGGTCCTGGTCATGAAGGTCTTCGGCAAGTCCGGCGGCGCTTACGACTCCGACTACATGGTGGCCATTGAGGACGCCATGGTGCTGGGTGCCGATTCCGCCAACCTGTCCCTGGGCTCCGGCAACCCCGGCTTCAACCACATTTCCTCCGACACCTATGCAGCCATCCTGCAGCGGGTCACCGAGAGCGGCATGGTGGTCTCCATCTCCGCCGGTAACTCCGGCAGCTGGTACGAGAACTCTACCAACGGCGTGGCTTATGCCGACGGCAACAGCTGGGCCACCGGCGGCTCCCCCGGCTCCTACACCAATGCCCTGACCGTGGCCTCCGTGGACAACGACGGTATCACCGATACCTACATGGAAGCCTACGACCACAAGATCTTCTATTCCGACACCAGCTCCAACGGCTACAAGAATGCCCCCATCACCACCATCGCAGGGGAGCATGAGTTCGTTTACGTGGACTCCGCCGGTACGCCTGAAGACTTCGAGACCGTGAAGGACGTTCTGGCCGGAAAGATTGCCATCTGCAACCGTGGCACCATCTCCTTCTATGTGAAGGCCGAGAACGCCGTGGCCGCAGGAGCCATTGCCACCATTATCGCCAACAACGCCGAGGGCAAGATCAATATGGACCTGTCGGACTACACCAAGACCCAGCCCGCCGTGTCCATCACCCTGGCCGATGCCAATTTCCTGAAGGAGCACGCCACGGCCGTCAAGGACGGCTCCGGCAAGATCCTCTACTACACCGGTAAGATCACCGTCAGCGGCAGCGCTGCCTCCGAGCATTACAACAGTGACTACTACACCATGAGCAGCTTCTCCTCCTGGGGCGTGCCCGGTTCTCTGACCATGAAGCCGGAGATCACCGCTCCCGGCGGCAACATCTACTCCCTGATGAATGGCGGCGGCTACCAGAATATGTCCGGTACCTCCATGGCCGCTCCCCAGGTCACCGGTATGGCCGCTGTGCTGGCTCAGTACATCAAGGCTAACAAGCTGGACGAAAAGACCGGCCGCTCGGTGCGGTTCATGTCCCAGAGTCTGCTGATGTCCACCGCTACTCCGCTGACCACCGATCAGTATTACTACTCCGTGCTGCAGCAGGGCGCCGGTCTTGCCAATGTGGGCAATGCCATCAACGCCGGCAGCTACATTTCCATGGACGCCGATGCCACCGACTCCTATGCCGACGGCAAGGTGAAGGTGGAGCTGGGCGACGATGCCGACCGCACCGGTGCCTACACCTTCGGCTTTACCATCCACAACCTGAAGGACACTACCAGTGCTTTCGCACTTTCCGCCGATTTCTTCACGCAGGCCCTGGCGCAGAACAGCGGTATGAACTTCAAGATGAACCAGACGGCCACCGTCGGCTCTACGCTGAGCTGGGTTGTGGACGGCAAGCGTGTTGAAGCCGAGAGCGCCGAAGGCCTGGAGAACTGCGACTTTGACGGCAACGGCTCCATCACCCTGGCTGACGGCCAGGCCCTGCTGGACTATGTGACCGGCGTGCGGGATGCCATTTCCCATGCCGATGCTGCCGACCTGGATAAGGACGGCGGTGTGGATACCTTTGATGCTTACCTGTTCTATCGTCAGATGGGCAAGTGCAGCGTGGAGGTCCCCGCCAACGGCTCCGTTCATGTGAGCCTGACCGTGACGCTGGACAAGGATACCATGGACTATGTGGACGAATTCAGCAGCGGTGCCGGCGCTTACGTGGAAGGCTATGTGTATGCCGATGAGATGAGCTCTGCCGAGGGCGTCACCGGTACTTCCCACTCCATCCCCGTGCTGGGCTACTACGGCAACTGGACCGACGCTTCCATGTATGACGTGGGTTCCCGTTATGATTACCTGTCCGGTGAGGAGGAGCGTGCGCCTTACCTGTACGCCTACCAGCAGACCATCAACTTCCAGATGATGACGGTGAGCTACGAGGGCGACAGCGACGAGTATTACTTCGGCGGCAACCCCTATGTGGACGAGGATTACGATCCCGCCCGGGATGCCTTCAACCCGGAGACCACCACCTTCAACAGCTTCTACTACACCCTGATCCGGAACGCAGCGGCTACCCGTGTGACCGTTACCGATGATTCCGGCAAGACCTATCTGGAGCAGAGCGCCATCGGTGCAGATTACAGCGCTTACTATTATGCCAACGGCTCTACCTGGCGGAATGTTCAGAACAGTCTGAGCCTGGGCTTTGCGCCTGCTGATGCGCCCGAGGGCAGCAAGATCACGGTCTCCCTGACCAAGGCTCCGGAATACTACGTGGACTACACGGCCAAGACCGTTGACTGGGATGCCCTGGGCGCCGGTGCCACCCGCTCTTACAGCGCTTACGTGGATAAGACCGCTCCCACCATTTCCGGCGTGACCATGGCCGACGGGAAGATCACCGTCCAGGCTGCCGATAACCGCTATGTGGCGGCAGCCTTCCTGATTGACAACGACAAGCAGTCCATCTTGGCTCGCTCCGCAGGTTCTGCCAAGGGCGCAGAGCTGGGCAGCGAGGCTACCATTGAACTGGATGCCTCCAAGTTGGGTGATGCCAAGCACATCCTGGTGCAGGTTGCCGACTATGCCGACAACATCTCCACCTACAAGATCAACCTGAACCCGGACGAGCTGAGCGGCGATGTGAGCGTGAAGCTCAATGCTTCCAGCCTGACCCTGTACAAAAAGAACACCGCCAAGCTGACCGCTTCCGTGGAGCCCTTCGGCGTGCAGCCTGACACCGTGACCTGGACCTCCAGCAATGATGCCGTGGCTACCGTTTCCGACAACGGCCTGGTGACCGCCATCGCTGAAGGCACGGCCGTCATCACCGCTACCTCTGATAAGGACACCACCAAGTCCGCTTCCTGCACCGTTACGGTTTCCAATGTGAACACCCTGATCTACGGTACCCTGCAGGATGCCGAGGGCAATGCCATGATCTACAAGTGGGATATGTCCAAGAACGACACCTGGTCCAACTACAACGACCTGGAAGCCGGCAGCGCCATTTCCGCCACCATGGATATGGACGACAACCTGTGGATCTGCGACGCAACCTCTGCCTTCAAGATCCACAAGGTGGACGTGGCCACCGGTAAGGACATCGCTTCCTACACCAATGCCACCGAGGTGCCCATCTGGGATATGGAGTACAGCTACGTGTTCTCCGCCGATAACGATCCCAAGGTGTTCTCCATCTACGCTTACTACCTGCTGGCCCCCAATTCTCCCACGGCTCTGACTACTGCGGCCTTCAACATGCAGAGTTACATGGCGAACTACTCCGGTGCCTCTTATCTGGCTGCCCTGGCCTCCGCCGGCGCCAGCACCGTCAACGACAGTACGGCCGAGCGAGTACTGATCCTGGACGATGCGGGCTATATCTGGATGTATCAGGTCTACGCCACCGACAAGGGCTACGGCGCAAAACTCAGCTACTTTACCTCCAACCTGGCCGAGCTGGGTGTGAAGTTCGGCATCGACGAGAACGAATGCAGAAACTCCTCCATGATCCTCACCACCGAGGGCGATGACCTGGTGCTGTATCTGTCCGCCTTTACCGGCAAGACCAACGACATCTATCGGATGGTGCTGGGCGATGACGGCGAGTGGATCGCTTCCAAGATCGGTTCCTTCGGCGAGAACGTCTGGCCCGCGACCATCATTCTGGGCGGCCAGGCAAAGGAGACCGCTGACGGCAACGCTTTTGCCGCTCTGGATACCATGGCCAACGTGGTCTCCGGGAACGAAGTTGCTTCCGAGCAGGACTTCAGCGCCGCAAAGGCCGCTTCCACTCCTGCCGCCGGCAGCCTGAACGCTTCCACCACCTCCTCCGACGGTGAGGCTCCCGCAGCCCCCGAGGCCAAGACCGAGGCCACCCTGTCCGAGGATGAAAAGACCCTGACCCTGACCGTGGCCGACATGGGCGAGGGCGAGACCACCAACGGCCTGTTCACCGTCAGCTACGACGCCTCCAAGTTCCAGCTGACCAACGTGGCCATCGCCGCCGAGCACGCCTCCTACAAGGATGCGGACGGCACCGTGACCCTGGGTTATGTGGACACCACCGGCAAGGCCGCAGGCAGCAATCTGGCTACCCTGACCTTCGCCGTGAAGGACCCCACCGCCGTGGACGGAACGGCCACCTTCGGCGTGAAGTTCCTGGAGCGGAACAACACTTCTCCCAACACCTCCGTTGATGATGTGGATGTGACCTTCCATACCGACACCGAGGTTCGGAACGCTAAGGATGCCACCTGCACCGAGGACGGCTACACCGGTGATACCTATTGCACCGACTGCAATGAGAAGATTGCCGACGGTACTGTGATCCCGGCCACCGGCCATGACTTCGGCGAGTGGACCGTGACCAGGGAAGCCACCTGTGAGGCAGAGGGCGAGGAGAGCCGCAGCTGCTCCAAGTGTGATGCCAAGGAGACCCGTGCCGTTCCGGCTACCGGTCATAAGCTGACCCATCACGATGCCAAGGCGGCCACCACCGAGGCCGAGGGCAACAAGGAATACTGGTCCTGCGACACCTGCGGCAAGCTGTTTGCCGATGCCGAGGGCAAGACCGAGACCACCAAGGATGCCCTGACCATCGCCAAACTGCCCAAGCCCACCGTGACCCCCTCCACCGGTGACAGCAACGCTCCGGCCCTGTGGCTGAGCCTGCTGGTGTTCAGCGCCGCCGCCGCTGCGGCCATGCTGACCCTGAACCGGAAGAAGGCCAACCGGTAAACCGAAATTCCGAGAAGTCCCCGACAGGTCCTCCTGCCGGGGACTTTTTTGGAAAAAATCTAAAAATTTTAGCACTCGGCCCTTGACAGTGCTAAAAATGGGGGTATAGTATAGGCGTGGATGAGAAAGGGACCCCAAGAGGGGACCCGGGAAGATCATCCACGAGGCCCCCGTGGAATGGGACCCCAAGATTTGGTTCCCGCCGGATGCGGGACGAAAATATTGGAGGAATGACTTATGTTGCCTAGCATCTTTCATGAGAATGTTTTTGATGATCTGTTTGACCAGACGATGAATATGGATATGTTCGGCCGCCGGAATCCTCTGTACGGCAAGCACGCCAAGGAAATGATGAAGACCGACGTGCGGGAGACCGAGGATAGCTACGTGCTGGATATCGACCTGCCCGGCTTCAAGAAGGATGAGCTTCAGGTGGAGCTGGAGAACGGTTATCTGACCATCCGGGCCGAGAAGGGCCTGGATAAGGACGAGACCGACAAGAAGGGCCGCTACATCCGCCAGGAGCGTTACGCCGGTGCCCTGAGCCGCAGCTTCTATGTGGGCGAGGGCTTCACCGTGGACGATATGCACGCCAAGTTTGAGGACGGCATCCTGCAGATCAGCGTGCCCAAGGAAGCCCCCAAGGCACTGCCCAAGAAGAACGTTCTGTCCATCGAGTGATGAAAGAATCGGCTGAATGAGCCAAAACAGAGATCCCGCCGGGAGAAGAAATTCCCCGGCGGGATTTTTTGCGCTTATTTGTAGAAAAACCTCCCGGCGAGGGTCTGTAGGGGCGGCGGCATGCCCCGCCCGCCGACTTCTATACGCCAAACCGGCGAAGCGAAAGCCTTCCCCTGGAGGGGAAGGCTATTTTGCGTCCCACCGGGGGGTGTTTCTCGCTATCGTTCCCCTTGCAAGGGACCTTTTCCGGTGCTATACTATACCCAAACACAAAGGAGGGGTCCTTTTGAACAGTATTTCCGATCTTCTGAAAGTCTCCCTGGGCAGCTTCACCCTGGGCAAGCTGCTTTCCGCCGCCCTGACGCTGGCGGTGTGCATCCTGGCGGTGCGGCTTCTCAACAAGCTGGCCGCCAAGCTGCTCTCCCGGTCCAAACACCTGAACGACCGGCTTCAGCGTATTCTTCTGACCGCCCTGAAAGCGGGCCTGTACATCATCACCGGTATCCTGACTGCCGATGCGCTGGGCGTGAATACCTCCTCCCTGACGGCGCTGGTGTCGGTGCTGACCTTGGGATTGACCCTGGCGGCGGAGGACATTCTCGGCAACGTAGCCGGGGGCATGATCCTGCTGTCCTCCCGGCCCTTCGCCATCGGAGACATCATCCAGTCCGGGGACATGACCGGCATCGTCCGGGAGATCAACCTGAACCACACCAAGCTGGAGACCTTTGACGGCCAGATCGTGTTTCTGCCCAATAAGGAATTGTCCGCTTCCCGCATTGTGAATTACACGGCTCTGGGCAAGCGGCGCATCGTCCGCACCGTCACCGCTTCCTACGACGCCCCCACCGAGGACGTGAAGGCTGCCTGCCGGGAGGCCCTGGCCCAGGTGGCAAATCACCTCATCGACCCGGAACCGGAGGTGTATCTGACCAATTACGGCAGTTCTTCCATCGAGTACACCCTCCGCTGCTGGACGAAACCGGAGGACTATGCGGCCACGGACCTGGCCCTGAACGAGGCCCTGCGGGCGGCGTTTGAGCATCATGGGGTGGAAATGACCTATGACCACCTGAACGTCCACATGGTGGACCGGTAACATGGAGGTCAAAATCGTCCGCAGCCGCCGCCGGACCCTGGGCCTGGAGGTCCGGGGAGAAACGGTGCTGGTCCGGGCGCCATACGGGCTGCCCAACGCCGAAATTCAGCGGTTTTTGACGGAGCATCAGGATTGGCTGGCCAAGGCCCTGGCCCGTCAGGCGGACCGGCAGGCCCGGCGGCAGCCCCTGACGCCGGAAGAAATTCAGGACCTGACCCGGCAGGCGAAGGCGGTCATCCCGGAGCGGGTGCGCTTTTACGCCGAAAAGCTGGGGGTGACTTACGGGAAAATCACCATCCGCTGCCAGAAGACCCGGTGGGGCAGCTGCTCCTCCCGGGGGGATTTGAGCTTTAACTGCACGCTGATGAAGTGCCCACCGGAGGCCCTGGACAGCGTGGTGGTCCATGAATTGTGCCACCGGAAGGAAATGAACCATTCGGCCCAATTTTACGCCGAAGTCCTCCGGGTGTTCCCGGAGTACCAAAAATGGCACCGCTGGATGAGGGAAAACGGGAGTTTGTACCTGCCGGGCGGGGAATAGGGATACCCCCGGCGTGTAGGGGGAGGTGTCACCGAAGGTGACGGAGGGGGTGTACGGTTGGATTTTGTGGAAGGCTGCCGACCCTTCTGAGGGCTGCCTTCCCCTGGGGGAAGGTGGCCGCAAAGCGGCCGGATGAGGGGCGGTAGGGGCCAAAGGTTTTGACCAGGCCCTTGACCCCCTCCAAGAGGGGGCTGGCACGGGCTTGCCCGTGACTGGGGGAGTGTCCTATCGTTCGGAGTAGAGGGTAACGGTTTCTGAGAAAAGCCTTCTCCCTGGGGAGAAGGTGGCAGCCCTTTAGGGCTGACGGATGTGGGGCGTATCGTCTTTCCGGGCAGTTCGAAAGAACGCACCGGGTCCCCTCCACACCCGGCCCCTTCGGGGCCACCCTCTGTAAGCAGGAGAGGGCTTGACTCTGAGCAACTGGCCCGGTACTTCTGAGTTAGCCTCCCGGCGTGTAGGGGGAGGTGGGCCACGCTTGCGTGGCTCGGAGGGGGTGTACGGTAGGTCCTCGTAGGAGACTATCGAACGATGGCCTTTCGTGTATCGGTAGCTTACACCCCCTCAGTCAGTCCTTTGGACTGACAGCTCCCCCTACACGCCGGGAGCCATTCTCAGAGTGGGCAAGTTCCTGCTTCTAATTTAGGACACTCCCCCAGTCTGCCCATAGGGCAGACAGCCCCCTCTGGGAGGGGGCCAAGGGACGGGTGTCCCCCATTTCCCCCAAAAAAGCATCAACGGAGCCGGCTCGATAAGCGCCGGCTCCGTTTTTTGCATATTTTTATCGGTGATACTCCACGGCCACGGCGGGGTGGAAGGGATTGCAGCCATTGGCCTCCGGGCCGACCTTGCACAGCTGGCCCCGTCCGGCCACCGGCTCCAAAGCCCCGTCCTTATCGGGGTCCACATAGGTCCGGAACCAGCCGAACAGCTGGGAGCGCAGTTCCCGGGCCTTTTCCTCGATGAACTTCGGCCCGTAGTTGAAGAATCGGTTCTCCGTAAGCAGGTTGAACCGCTCCGCCGGGTCGTGCTTCAGGTCGTAAAGCTCGTTGGGACCCTCCGGGTAGCGATGGATGTATTTCCACTCTTTGGTCCGGATCATCCGGTTGGGGCCGTACTCGTCAAACACCACCACGCTTTCGTGGTAGTCCTGATAGCCGCCCTCGGTGAGCAGCGGCAGGAAGCTCTTGCCGGGGAGCCGGTCCGCCTCCGGATTGTCGATGTGCAGGAAGTCCAGCAGGGTGGGCATGAAGTCGTAGGCGCTGAGCAGAGCGTCCGTGGACACCCCGGAGCGGAGCGTTCCCGGCATGGAGAAAATACAGGGGACCTTCACGCAGGTGTCAAAGAGATTCAAAGGATTCGTGGCGTTGCCCTTGCCCCAGATGCCGTGCTGGCCGCAGCTGAATCCATTATCGGCGGTGAAAATAACGAGCGTATTGTCCAGAATCCCCTTTTCTTCCAACTTTTTCACGATACGGCCCACGTTGTCGTCCACCGCCTGGACGGCGGCATAATAGCCGGAAAGCAGGTCCCGGAGGGTCAGATACTCCCGCTCCTTGTTGGCGAAGGTCAGGCTGTAAGCAATGTCGTGGGGCATCTGGATGCTCCAGGGGCTTCTGGGGTCCTGGGGCACGTCGGAGAAGGTGCAGTGTTCCTGATAGTAGCGGACGTATTCCTCCGGGTGCTGGTCCACATGGGGGCTGTGGGGGGCGGTGTAAGTCAGGTTCAGGTAGAAGGGCTTGTCTCCCCGGCAGCACTCGTCGATGAAGGACAGGGCGTCGTCGGTGATGACGTCCGTCAGATAGCCCTTGGTCCGGATGCGCTCCGTGCCGCGGTAGACCTCAGCGTCGTGATAGGTGCCGCTGCCGCCCAGAGTCACGAACCAGTGGGAATAGCCCTTCTGGGGGTGGCCGGTGGCGCCCAGGTGCCATTTGCCGCTGATGCCGCAGACGTAGCCGTTCTGGACCATCCGCTCGGTGTAGCCGGTGATGCCCTCCAGATATTCCACCGGGGCGTCCCCATGGACCTCACCGGCCCCGCAGCGGATCCAGTCGTGGACCCCGTGCTGGGAGGGAATGCGGCCCGTCAGCAGGGAAGCCCGTGCCGGGGAGCAGACCGGGGAGGCGCAGAAGAAATTTTCCATCCGCACGCCGTTTTCGGCCAGACGGTCGATGTTCGGGGTGCGAATTTCCTTGTTGCCGTTGCAGCCCAGGGACCAATAGCCCTGGTCGTCGGTCAGGATCAGAATCACGTTGGGGCGTTTTTCGCTGTTCATGGGAGGACCTCCTAATTTTTTTATCAGCATACCAGATTTTAGCACCCATGGCCTTTGAAAAACTGCACAGAATCAGGAAAAATCTGCTTTTTCTTGCGTGATGGGCAATTTCGTGGTACAATAGGAAAAACGAGAGGAGGGGCGGCATGAACACGGAGGAATTGCTGGACAGCCTGTTTTCCCTGCTGGAGCAGCGCTGCGGGACCGTCGCCGTGAAGGATTTCACGGGCTTTCTGAACCGGGAGCAGACCCTGGGCACGGCGCTGCTGCCCTATACCGGCCATCACGCACCTTTCTGCGCCGCCGTGAAGCAGCATCCGGCCTGCTACGCCCGGTGCGTCCGGTGCAGCCGGGTCCACGAGAGCCTGTGCAAAAGGGCCTCCGGACCCTTCGTGAAGCCCTGCTTTCTGGGGCTTTCGGAGTACGCCGTGCCGATTTTTTCCGGAGGACAATGCGTGGGGTCCCTGTCGGCGGGACTCTGGTGTGCCGACCCGGCGGCATCGGAAAAGAAAATTCGGGCCATGGCGGAGCGATTCGGCCGGGACCCGGCGGAATTGCTGGCCCTGTTGGCGGAACTGCCCCGGCAGGCTCCCTTTTCGGAGGGGGACCGGGGGGCGGCGGATTTTGTGGCGACGCTGATCGCCGGAGGGCTGGGACCGGTGCCGGAACGGCCCTCCACCCGCCCGGACACGGGCTTCGAGACCATCCTGACCTACATCCGCAATCATTATACGGACCCCGGCATCAACGTTGATGCCATTGCCAAAGCCTGCAATTATTCCCCGTCCTATGTGAGCCATGCGTTCAGCAGCCGGATGAAGCGAAACCTGCGGACTTATGTCAACCAACTGCGGCTGATCCTTGCCAAGCGATTGCTGCAAGGGGGCAGCAGCGTGGCCCGGACGGCCATGGTCTGCGGCTACACGGACGCCAATTATTTTGCCGCCGTTTTCCGCCGGACCGTGGGCGTATCTCCTTCCCGGTACGCCAAAAATGCGGAAAAACCGGGGAAATAAAAACGGATATTTCCGGATTTTTCCGAAAATATCCGCAATTTTTTCTCAGGGACGCCGCCGGGTGCTGCGCCGGGGACCGTCGTCGGGCAGGTCGAATTTCTGGAACTGCTCCGGGCTGTCCTGGACCCCGGAGGTCCGGTCGGGGATGTCCTCGGCGGGGGCGTTGCAGGCCCGGTGGACCTTGTCCAGGACCCGCTGGGTCAGGGGATGGGCCTCCTCAAAATAGAAAAGGGCATCCTCCGGGGCGGAAAGGACCTGCTGAGCGGTCATGGACGGGATGGCCTCCGCCAGCTCCGGCAGAGCGCAGATGCGGACCGACGCTCCGGATTCCAGGTCGTAGACCGTGAAGATGAGCCGCCCGGTCTTGTAGTAAAGCAGGTGCTTCCGGCCGGAGGTGCAGTGAAGGCCCATCTGGATGGCGTCCACGCAGCAGCCGTCGTGTTCGCTGACGCAGACCAGCCGGTCCCAGCCGGGGTCGGAGAGGCCAAGGTGGGTCAGGGCCGTGTCGCAGACCCGAACGCCCAGAGCCAGCAGGGCACAGGGCTTGCCGTGGAAACGCAGACTGTCCGTCCACAGCCGCCGGATGCGGCTTCGCAAAAACATGGCCCCACTCCTTTCTTCCTGCGCCGACCTCGCCAGCCGAGAACCACAGATGATTTCTGATTATAGCTGATTTGGGAAGGAAAGTCAAGGCAGCGCCGTCAGCGTCCGTCCTACCCGCCAGGGAAAGGCCGGAACGAAAGCCGGGCGCTGTCTTTTCGTTTGGTCGGTCTGTTCTGTTCGCACAAGCAAACATCCTGACGGGCCCCGCCAGGGAATAGAAGGCCGGAATGGGAGGAAAAATAAGGCTGTACACGGCAGAAACGGAAAAACCAGCCGCCGGGCGGGGAAGGAGAAAACGGTAAAAATCGTTTGCAAATAAAAACATATCCTGTTCTTTTGCAATTTCGGACCCAAATCGGGGGAAACCGTGTGGAAGGCAAACGCAGGAACCTTCCTATGAGCATATCAGCAAAAGTTTAGGCCTGGAAGGAAATGTCAGATTCTTACGATGGAACACCGGAAGAAACCGCTGATTCCAAACAGAAACCTGTGATTTTTAACCAAAAATGCTTGCGGTGCAAACGCGAGAAACCGGTATCTTATTTTAAAAAATGTGAGATGTGACAAAAATCGGGATGCGTTCTTGGCTTGTTTTGCTATTTACGAAACAGAGTTTCTTAACTAAAATGTAGTCATACAGAGAGCAACAAGGCAACGGTGTCCACGGAAAGCCCGTGAGGGTACACCGGAAAAAGGGAGGTCCCCGATGGGCGTTACGATGGAGTATATCGCACGGATGGCCAACGTGTCTAAGGCAACGGTGTCACGTGTAGTCAATGGAAAGACGGAGGGCGTCAGCAAAGAGACCAGAGAACGGATTCAGCGCATCATTGAGGAATATGGCTATACGCCCAATCTGGTGGCCCGGGGCATGGCAACTTCCCGCTCCAAGACCATCGGGCTGGTGATCCCGAACATCACCAATCCCTTCTTCCCGGATCTGATCCGGAGCCTGCAGATTCCGCTGCAGGCCTATGGTTATACGGTCATGCTGTGTGACACGGATTCCTCCCGGCAGGCCGAGGAGAACATCCTCAAGACGCTGCAGGCCAAGCGGGTGGACGGCATCATCCTGGCAACGGTCCAGGAGGAAGGCCGCCATTCCCAGGAAAATGTCCGGCTGGACGTGCCCTGCATACTCATTGATCGGAAAAGCAACGTCATTGATTATGATGTGGGTGTATTTATGGACAATGAATTTGCCTTCTGGTCTGCAACCAATCTCATTCTTCGCCACGGGAACCGGCGTATTGTTTTTATTAAGGGGCCGGATGATTTATCTACGACCAAGGAACGGCTGCTGGGGTTCCAGAGCGCGATGAAACAGTACGGGGTGCCGATTGACCCGGACCTGATTCTGAACGGGGACTTCGGCTTCCGCAGCGGCTATACCGCCGTGATGATGCTTCACCGCCGGAGGATCCCCTTTACCGCCATCGTGGCTTCCAATGACATGATGGCTCTGGGCGCCATTCAGGCGCTGCGGGAGTTGAATATTTCGGTACCGGAGGAGGTGGAGGTCATCGGCTGCGATGACATTCCATTCAGCTCTCTCATTCAGCCGACCCTGACGACCATGCGGATTCCGCTGGAGAAATTCGGCCGTCAGGTGGCGTCCATTATGATGGACCTGATCGCCGGAAATCCGGTATCGGAGAAAAATATCCGCCTGGAGGCGGAATTGATCCTGCGGGGCAGCACCCGTGGGACAAAACAGGAAACGAAAGGGACGTAAGCGTATGAAGATCCTTTGTATGGGCTCCGTCAATGTGGACAAGACCTTCCGAGTGGATCACATCCCGAAGGAAGGAGAAACGATCCTGGCCCGGGGCTTCCGGCAGGGCTGGGGCGGAAAGGGCCTGAATCAGGCGGTGGCTCTGGCGAAATCCTGCGACGAAGTTTACTTCGCCGGAAACGCTGGCGCTCAGGATGCCGCCCTGAGGAGCTTCCTGCGGCAGCACAACATTCACGACGACTACCTGAATCTTCTGGAGGACGCCCCCACCGGCGTGGCCCTCATCAACGTGGACAAGAACGGCCAGAACGCCATCGTGGTCTACGGCGGGGCCAACCAGACCTTCACGGAAGAATACATCGACCGGGTGCTGGGCCAGTTCGAAACGGGGGATATGCTCCTCCTGCAGAACGAGATCAACGGACTGGATTACATACTCCGCCGGGCAAAAGCGGCGGGGATGCAAATTGCCATGAACCCCTCGCCCTTTGAAGAAACGCTGAAAGCGCTGCCCCTGGATCTGGTGGATATCTTCCTGGTCAACGAGGTGGAGGGCTATCAGATCACCGGCTGTCAGGAGCCGGAGGCCATTTTGCAGGAACTGGAACGCCAGTACGGCGGGGCGGCAGTGGTGCTGACCCTGGGCGGCCAGGGTTCCGTGTACGCCAAAGGCGGAAAGCGGGTCCGTCAACCCATTTACCGTGTGCCGGTGGTGGACACCACGGCGGCGGGCGATACGTTCACAGGGTATTTTCTCTCGGCGCTGGCATCGGGCATGACCCCGGAGGCCAGCCTGGACCGGGCGGCCAAAGCCGCCGCCATTGCGGTATCCCGCAGCGGCGCCACCGACTCCATCCCCAGCCTGAAAGAGGTGCTGGAATTTCAAGAGGAGGAATGTTGACATGATTACGCAAATCTACGGCATCAAGAATCTGGACGATGCGCTGATGTGCGCCGAGCTGGGTGCAGACCACATCGGCGTGGCCTTCGGCCAGGTGAAGCACCTGGGCCCCCAGCAGAAGGACTGCGCACAGGCCAAATATATTTTTGACCGGCTGCCTTCCAATGTGGTGAAGGTGGGCCTGACCATCGCCAGCGACGTGGACGAGATCATCCACGACCTGTCTCTGTGCCTGCCGGATGTGTACCATCTTTCCGGCGACATCCGGGACATTTCCCCGGAGGGCGTTCAGAGAATTCGGGACGCTTACCCTGGCCTGAAGATCATGCAGGCCCTGCCGGTGTACTCCGGCGTTCCCTACGAGGAGCAGTGGCCCACCATTCTGGACCTGATCCGGAAATATGAGTCCACCACGGACTTCTTCCTCATCGATACCAAGGACCCCAAGAGCACCATCGGCATCGGTGCTACCGGTGCCATCCATGACCGGAACATCGACCGGGCCATCGTGGAGGCCACCAAGGTCCCCTGCATCGTGGCCGGCGGTCTGGATGCTTCCAATGTGGCGGAGGTCATCCATATCACCCATCCCTACGGGGTAGACTCCTGCACCCGGACCAATGTGGACAAGTCCGACGCCATCGGAAACGGCAAGGACCGGGCAAAGGTGAAAGCGTTCATTGAAGCGGCGAGGAATGCCTGAACGGGAAAGGAGCGTCTTATGAGCAAGACCATTGCACAGATCTACAGCCTGACCAACCTGGCCGATGCTCTGATGTGCGTCGAGCTGGGCGCAGACCACATCGGTGTGGCCTTCGGCGACGTGGACCATCTGGGACCCATCCAAAAGACCTGCGCCGAGGCGAAATACATATTTGACAATCTTCCGGACAACGTGGTGAAGATCGGCCTGACCATCGCCAAGGACGTGGACGAAATTCTGGCAGATCTGGACAAGTGCTGCCCGGAGGTCTACCACCTGTCCGGCGATATCCGGGACATTCCGCCGGAAGAGGTCCAGCGGATCCGGGACGCCCATCCGGGATTGAAGATCATGCAGGCCATCCCGGTGTACTCCGGCGTTTCCTACGAGGAGCAGTGGCCCACCATTCTGGAGCTGATCCGGAGATACGAGCCGACCACGGATTACTTCCTCATCGATACCAAGGACCCCCAGAGTACCATTGGTATCGGCGCTACCGGCGCTACCCACGACCGGACCATCGACCGGGCCATCGTGGAGGCCACCAAGATCCCCTGCATCATCGCAGGCGGTCTGGACCCGGATAATGTGGCGGAGGCCATCCATACGGCGCATCCCTACGGTGTGGATACCTGCACCCGCACGAACCTGCCCAAGGAACAGCAGGACATTACCAATGGCCTGAAGGACCGGGAAAAGGTCAAGGCATTCATCGAGGCTACGAAAAATGCGTGAGACAAGACCGGTAATTGTCATTGGCGATGCCTGCGTGGACGTGACCGTCCGCCTGGCGGATCTGATGGTTGGACACAGCGACGTATTTGATTCCGAGCGGCTCCTACCCACCATTTCCGGCGGCGGGACCAGCGCCAACACGGCGGTGGCCCTCAGCAAGCTGGGGGTGGATACGGCCTTCATGGGGACCATCGGCGATGACTACGGCGGACGGTTCATGCTCCGGGAGTTTGCGGAACGGGGCATCGACACGGGGCTGACCATTGTGGATGACAGCAACACCATTTTCGTGTTTGCCTTTATCGACCCGGAAGGGGAGCGAACCCTGTGGGCGTTCCCCCGGGAGGGCTGCTCCTACGCCAACCTGGACTTGAATAAAATTGATCTGGACCGGGTACGCCGGGCCGGATGGGTCCATTCCTCCGGAATGGCTTATATGACCGGCGGTACCACCCGGGAGAATCTCCCGAAGGTGTTCCGGGCGGCATACGAGGCGGGAGTCCCCACCTCCTTTGACCTGAACACACGGGTGGGCGAGCCGGAGAACCTGGACCCGGATATCCGCCGGGCGGTGGAGGAAACGCTGCCCTATGTGCGCTACCTGCTGGGTTCCGCCAAGGATGAATTCTACGCCTTCTGCCCCAAAGACGACTGGAAGGACTCCGTAAGGGCCTTCGCCGTGGACGGGCGGACGGTGATCTCCCGGATGGGCGGCGACGGTGCGTTTACCGTAAGAGCGGAGGGCGAGTTCTTCACGGAAGCGTTCCAAGTGAACGTGCGAAACACCACGGGGGCCGGAGATGCCTTCAACGCAGGCTTCATCGCCGGAATGCTCCGGGGACTGCCCCTTCGGGAAGCGGTCCGGTGGGGAAACGGCGTCGCCGGATATAAGGTCACGGGCAACAGCGCCCGCCATACCCCCAACGAGACGGAACTTTTGGATTTCATGGCCCATGTGCCGGGAAAGAAATAACATGAACGAGCAGAAAAAGAAAAGCCGATTTACCCTTCTGGGCATTCTGGCCTCGGTGATCTGGGGCTCCGGCAGTGCCTTCGGCCGGTCCATGGCGGAGACCTACGGAAACTTCTCCTCCACGGGCCTGAGCAACGTCAGCGCCGGTGTCATTCTGACGGCGGTGCAGATCAAGCGCAGCGGCCTGAAAAGCTACGGCCAAGCCCCCCTGAAATACTGGCTCATCTGCGGCCCCATTTATGTGCTCTACAAGCTGACCACCGGGCTGGCGGTAGGCGTGGCGGCCACCCGGGAGCAGGTCGTTACCTCCGGCCTTCTCCGGCTGATGTGGCCCATGATGACCCTCATCATGGCGGTCATTATGTTCCGGAAGGAAAATAAGACCTCCAAATGGTTCATCCCCAGCATCCTGCTTTCCATTGTGGGCATTCTGGTGGCCAATACGGACGTGGAGAATTTCTCCGTTCTGAATACCCTGAAGATCATGTGCGTGGATGCCTTCTGGCCAAGCCTTTTGTCGGTGGTGTCCTCCATTGCCTGGGGCCTGTACTCCAACCTGAACCGGAAGATTGTGGGTGATGCGGATTATGACGCCGTGGGCCTGTTCATGGTCATCACGGGCCTCCTGTCTTACGGAGTTACGTTTTTTGTGGCAGAGCCGCAGGTGTTCCACCTCCGGCAGGTGGGCGAGCTCATCTATCTGGTGGTGTTTTCCAGCTTCCTGGGAACGCTGTTCTGGAATCTCTCCATGCAGAAGGGCGACCACATGCTGGTGATTCTGGTTTCCAACTTCATGCCGGTGCTTTCCACGGTCATCAGTGCCGTGCTGCTGGGCGTGACGTTGACCTGGCCCATGGTGGCCGGTTCCCTGATGGTGGTGGCCGGAACGCTGTTCTGCAAGGCTTCCATCAAGCCGCTGACGGCAGAGGCGGCATAATGCACCGTTACAGTGCCGTTTTATTCGATTTTGACGGGACCTTGGCCGATACGGCCAAGGACGTGTGGGATTCCGTACGGTACGGCTTCGGGAAAAATGGACTTTCCATCCCGGATAACTACGCAGCCGACGACCGGAACCTGGCCAAACTCAACGAGCAGATCGTTGCGGAGCTGTATCCGGGAAGCCCGGAGACTCTGGGTCGTCAGGTGGCGGCAGACGTTGCCCACCATTACCGGAATCTCAATACCTATCCCCGCACGCAGCTTTATCCTTACATAAAGGAATTGCTTTCGGCCCTTCGGGCGGCGCAGATACCCACGGGCATCCTCTCCAACAAGAGCCATGCTTCCCTGGGGCGCATCCTGAAGGAAAAGGGCTGGCTGGACTACTTTGACAGCTACCGTGGGACGTTGGACAGTGACGACGATACCCTGGGAAAAGTGGACCGGCTGAGAAATTATATGGCGGCGTTCGATACCTCGGACGCAGTTTATATCGGCGACTCGGCGGGAGACGTGGAGGCGGCCAAGGCCAACGGCCTGTACGTCATCGGCGTTCTCTACGGGGACGGCGACCCGGAGCAGGTCCGCAGGGCCGGCCCAGATGCGGTGGCCTCCACGCCGGAGGCGCTTCTGGAACACATGATGAAAGGATGATGACCGTGCTGCAAGATTTTAAGTATTACATTCCTACTCACTTTGTTTTTGGCAAGGATGCGGAAGCACAGGTGGGGGCGGCTCTGTCGGAGGACGGGATCAAAAAGGTCCTGATCTGCCGCAGCTCTGATGCTTTCCTGAAAACCACCGGTCTGCTGGACCGGATTACCGGAGATTTGGATGCCCATGGCGTTGCCTGGGTAGAGTTGGATGGGATCGTGCCCAATCCCCGGCTGCGCCGGGTCTATGACGGCATCGCCCTGGCCCGTGCCGAGCAGGTGGACGCAGTGGTAGCCGTTGGCGGCGGAAGCGTCATCGATACGGCCAAGGCTGTGGCGGCTGGCGTTCTCTATGACGGGGACGTGTGGGACTTTTACAGCGGAAAGGGCCGCCCCAAGCAGGCACTGCCTGTGGCGGTGGTGCTGACCCTTCCGGCAACCGGCAGTGAGTCCGGCGGTGTCAGCGTGGTCAACAATGAGGACATTCACATGAAGTCCCTGACCAGCGGCGACTGCCTCCGGCCCCGGTACGCCTTTATGGACCCGAAGCTCTGCTGCACGCTGCCGCCCTTTATCACTTCCTGCGGCATTGCGGATATGCTCTCCCATGCCATGGAGCGCTACTTCACCGATTCCGATGAACTGAACTGCATCGACTATATGTGCGAGGGCGTGATGAAAGCCATCGTGACCTTCGGACGGAAAGTAGTCCGGGACCCCCAGAATTACGACTACCGGGCAGAGGTCATGTGGCTGGGCACCGTTGCCCAGAACGATATGGTGGGTGTGGGCCGGAACCAGGATTGGTCCTCCCACAACATCGCCAACGAGCTCAGCGCCCTGTACGATACCCCCCACGGAGCCAGCCTGACCATCATTACCCCGGCTTGGATGCGCTACGTGTACAAGCAGCACCTGTGGCGCTTCGCCCGGTTCGCCCGTGTGGTCTTTGACGTGACGGAAGCCGACGACGAAAAGGCAGCCCTGGAAGCCATCCGCTGCACGGTGGCCTTCTTCCGGGATCTGAACCTTCCCACCTCTTTTGAAGAGTTCCACATCCCCACGGACCGGATCGGCGACATGGCGGAGACTGCCAGCCACGCCTTCGGCACCGACAAGATCGGCACTTTTATGGTGCTGGACAAGCAGGATATTATCCGAATCTTTGAAGATTCCATCCAAAAACAGGAATGAGGGAAAAATATGGAAAAAAGAAAAGTGATCCTGGACTGCGATCCGGGGCATGACGACGCCTTTGCCATCATGCTGGCGGCCCAGCACCTGGACCTGCTGGGTGTGACCACCGTAGGCGGCAACGGCTTCCTGGAAAACACCACCCGCAACGCTCTGCAGGTGCTGGACGTGATCGGCCGGTCCGACGTGAAGGTCTATCCCGGTCATGCGGGCCCCTCCACCAAGGAGCTGGTCATTGCCGACAATGTCCATGGCAAGACCGCCATGGACGGTCCCCAGCTGCCGCCTCCCAGCAAGAGCGCTGAGAGCAAGCACGGCGTGGACTTCATCGTGGACACGGTCATGTCCACGGACGATGTGACCCTGATTGCCACCGGTCCCCTGACCAACATCGCTTCGGCTCTGAACAAGGAGCCCCGTATCGCTCAGCGGGCCAAGGGCCTGTACATCATGGGCGGCGGCGCTTACTGCGGCAACTGGACGGCAGCCGCGGAATTCAACATCTATGTGGACCCGGAAGCGGCCTACAAGGTGTTCCACAGCGGGATGCCCATTTATATGTGCGGCGTGAACCTGACCCGGCAATGCCCGGTGCTGCGGGAGAACGTGGAGAAAATGCGTGCCCTGGGCAACAAAGCCGGAAAATTTGCAGCGGAACTGCTGGACTTCTTCGCCAGAGGCGGCGATGCCCACCTGCATGACCCCTGTGCGGTGGCCTGGATCATCGACCCCTCCATCGTAACCTCCGCTTACCTGCATGTAGACATCGAACTGGATGGCACCCTGACCCGGGGCATGACGGTCACGGACCTGCGGCCCCTGCAGGGCAACCGGCCGGAGGCGGACATCGACCTGGACACCATGAAGCGCTGGAACGACGCCCCCGAGGGCTCTCCCTTCCGTGGCCTGATGCCCAACACCCATGTGGGTCTGCGGCTGGATGCGGATAAATTCAACGCTCTGGTCCTGGAGACCCTGCGCAACTATAACTAAGCGTTCTCTTCCCCTTGTGCCTATCGCATGGATATGCGAAAAAATAAAACAAAAGGAGAAAAAACAAATGAAGAAACTCGTAGCCCTGATCCTTGCGCTGACCATGATCGTTGGTCTGTGCGCCTGTGCCAAGACTGGTGGAGACGCCACCAAGCCCACTGACACCAAGTCCACCACGGACACCAAGCCCGCCGGCGGGAACACCGACGGCAAGAAGCCCCTGAACATTATGATGTACGTCATCCAGTCCCTGGGCACTCTGTCCTGTGAGGACCTGATCTACGCAGAACTGACCAAGTTCTGCGAAGAGACCGGTTCCACCCTGAACTACTACGAGTGCAACTCCGACGAGACCAAGCACGACACCACCCTGCCCGAGCTGTGCGCCGGCGGCGAGTATGACGTAATCGTCACCGGTTACTATTCCATCCCCGAACCCGTCCAGAGAGCCGCCGAGATGTATCCCGACCAGAAGTGGATCCTCTTCGACTGCAGCGTGGACTATTCCCTGCCTCAGTGCAAGAACATCGCTTCCTTCACTGCCGATCAGAACACCCTGGCTTTCATGGCCGGCGCTCTGGCCGCTCTGATGACCACCGAGACCTCCGACCCCCACATCAACGCAGATAAGGTCGTCGGCTGGGTCGGCGGCGGCGAGAACACCGCTGTCAACGACTTCCTGGTCGGTTACATCGACGGCGTGAACTATGTGGATCCCTCCATTGAAGTGCTTTACTCCTACGTTGGCGACTGGACCAACTCCGCAAAGGCCACCGAGCTGGCCAACGCTCAGTATGACATGGGTGCAGACGTGATCTTCGCCGTTGCCGGCGGCGCAGGCTTCGGTGCTTGCGAATCCGCTGCCGCTACCGGTCACTACGCCTTCGGCGTGGATACCGACTTTGCCGGTCAGCTGGAGCAGTCCGGCTCCGCTACCGCCGACTATGTGGTCTCCTCTGCTATCAAGCAGTTCGGCAAGGTCGTGTATGACGCCATGGTGAAGTTCTACAACGGCGAGCTGGAATTCGGCAAGCACACCAGCTGCGACGTGTCCTCCGGCTATCTGGAAATGCTGGAGACCAAGCAGTTCGAGAAGATCGTCAAGGAAGGCATGCCTGACGTTTACAAGCGTTACACCGAGATCTGCCAGGACCTGAAAGACGGCAAGATCGAGGTCGGCACTGCTGTCGGCGCAACTCCTGAGTATGTTGCTCAGAAGAAGGCCGAGGCTGCTGCTCACTAAATAGTTCCAAAACAGGGCCGGCCGTCCTGATAGCATGGGCGGCTGGCCCTTTCACAAAAGTCTTGTGAGCAAGCCATTCACAATACGGTTTATGGAGAATAACAATGGACAATAACGCTGTGAAGGACCCGGAAATCGTTCTCTCCATGGAGAACATTACCAAAATATATTCCAACGGCTTCGTGGCCAACAAGGACGTGAACCTTCAGCTCCGGAAAGGAGAGATCCACGGCCTCGTGGGCGAGAACGGCGCCGGAAAAACGACTCTTATGAAGGTACTCTTCGGCCATGAGCAGCCGGAAGGCGGCCGTATCCTGCTCAATGGCGAGGAAGTGCATATCGAAAGCCCGCTTCACGCATTGGATCTTGGCATCGGCATGGTGCATCAGCACTTCATGCTGGTCAACTCCCTCTCTGTTGCGGAGAATATGGTCCTGGGCGCCGAGCCCAAAAAGAGAAAGCTCTTCTACGACAAAAAAGAAGCCATCCGCATGACGGAGGAAACCGCCCAAAAGTTCAACCTGCCCGTGGACCCCAACGCCCTTATCAAGGACTTGACCGTTGGCTACAAGCAGCGGGTGGAGATCCTGAAAGTGCTGCTGCGTGGCGTCCACATCCTGATCCTGGATGAGCCCACTGCCGTTCTGACGCCCCAGGAGACGGAGGAACTGTTTCAGCAGCTCATCAACCTGAAAAATCAGGGCTACACCATCGTGTTCATCAGCCACAAGCTCCAGGAGGTCAAGCAGATCTGCGACCGCATCACGGTGCTTCGGCTGGGACAGGTCACCGGCAGCGCCGAGATCAAGGATGTGTCCATCCAGGACATTTCCCGCCTGATGGTGGGCCGGGACGTGATGCTGGACATTGAGAAGGACAAGGCAAAGCCCAAGAAGACCGTGCTGAAGGTCCGGGACCTGGTCCATACCAATGTGTTCGGCGTCAACGCCATCGACCATATTTCCTTCGATGTCCGGGCAGGCGAAATTCTGGGTGTGGCCGGCGTGGAGGGCAACGGGCAAAGCGAGCTGTCCGAGACCATTTGCGGCCTGATGCCCCTGCAGCACGGCACGGTGGAGATCGACGGCAAGAGCATCGCCCACAAGTCCATCCATGCCATCCGTGCCATGGGCGTGGGCATGGTCCATGAGGACCGGATGATCTACGGCGTCTCCAATCCCCAGCCCATCGAGGAGAACCTGATCTCCGACCGCTATGCCACCGAGCCTTACAGCAAGCGCGGTGTCATGAACTATAAGTACATTCGGGAATGGTCCAAGGAACGCATCAAGGAATTCAAGGTCAAGTGTGACGGCCCGGAGGCCCCGGTCAAGACCCTGTCCGGCGGTAACGTCCAGAAGGTCGTGGCGGCCCGGGAATTCTCCTCCGAGCCCAAGCTGCTCGTTGCCAGTCATCCCACCCGTGGTATCGATGTGGGTGCCACGGACCTGATCCGGCGGAAGATCGTGGACCTGCGGGACCAGAAGGATACTGCAACGCTGCTGTTCTCTGCCGACCTGAACGAGCTAATCAACGTCAGCGACAGCATCATCGTCCTTTACGAGGGCAAGATCGTGGCCTATTTTGAGGACCTGACCGGCATTACCCCGGAGGTCCTGGGCGAATATATGCTGGGCGTCAAGAAACAGGACGACGCAGTTATTGGAGGTGTGGTCCATGAATAAAAAGAACGGCAAGCCGCTGTACCTTTCGGCGGTACAGATCGAGAAGCGCTTCAATATTTTCCGGACGGCACTGGCTGCCTGCGTGGCCATTCTGTTCTGCTTCTTCCTGATTCTGTTGAGCAGTAAGGCTCCCGGAAAGGACATCATCACCTTCCTGACGGCGCCGCTGTCCAGTTTCAATCGCTTCTGCACCCTGCTCATCAAGCTCTCTCCGCTGCTCTTTACCAGCTGCGCTACCTGCATCCTGTTTGCAGCGGATACCCCTAACTGCTCCGTGGAGAGTGCTTTCTACATCGGCAGTATCGCTGCTACCTCCGTGGGCGTGCTGGAAGGCATCCCCGGTTTCATTCACTTCCCTTTGATGGTCCTGGCGGGCGTGGCCGGTGCTTCCATTGTGCTGCTGATTCCATCCATGCTGAACTATTTCTTCAACGCCAACATCCTGGTGACCTCTCTGATGCTCAACTACGTGTGCAACTATCTGGGCAACTATCTGGTCACGGGCCCCATGCGGGACCCCACCGCCGGCTACGAGGCCACCAAGCGCATTGCTGCGGCTGCACGGCTGCCCAAGTTCATCAGCAGCGGTGCTTCCCAGGTCCATATCGGTCTGCTCATCGGCCTTGTTGTGGTCTTGGTTGCCTGGTTCCTGCTGTATAAGTCCAAGTTCGGCTATGAATCCCGGACCGTTGGCACCAACAAGGCATTCGCACTGTTCTCCGGCATCAACATTCGCAATGTCATCATCTCCGGCTCTGTGGTGGCCGGTATCATGGCCGGTCTCGGCTCCGCCTGCGAGATCTCCGGCTTCTATGACCGGCTCCGCTGGGTAGCCTCTCCCGGATATGGCTGGGACGCCATTATGATTGCCACTCTGGCACGGAACAACCCGGCGCTGGTCATTCCCGCGTCCATGTTCGTGGCCTACATCCGTACCTCTGCGGACATCCTGAACATCAGCTCTGTGGTGCCGCCGGAAGTGGTGGAGATCGCCCAGCAGGTGGTCATCGTGCTGATTGCCGCCAAGGGCCTGCTCAGCAGTGTGGAGAAGCGGACCATCGTCAAGAACGCCAACAAGCAGATCGCCTATGAGAAAGAGGAGGCTTGACCATGTCTTTTTTGGAAGCTATTTTTTCTGAGAATACGCTGGTTGCCATCTTCCGTATGGCGACGCCGCTGATCTTCATTGCCATGGCTGCCTGTATCGGCCGGAAAGCCAATATCTCCAGCATTGCCTATGAAGGCATGGCACTTTTCGCTGCCCTGTGCGGCGCCCTGGGCAGCCATTACACCAGCTCCCTGTGGCTGGGCGCGCTCATCGGTATTGCCGCCGGTATGCTCATCGCCGTGATCTTTGCCTACTTTGTCCTGTATCTGGATACCAGCCCCATGCTCATCGGTCTGGCGCTGAACTCCCTGGGCAATTTCGGCACCATCTACATGCTCTTCCTCATCACGGGCCGGAAGTCCGATTCCAGTACCATGGTGTCCCAGAGCTTCCCGACCCTGTCCATCCCGGCGTTGAAGGACGTGCCGGTACTGGGCCCGCTGCTGAATCAGACCAACGTGCTGACTTATGTGGCGATCCTGGCTACCATCATTATCTTTATCGTCATCTACAAGACCCCCTTCGGTCTCCGGCTGCGGAGCGTAGGCGAAAGCCCCTCGGCCGCTACCTCCGTGGGCATCAACGTGAAAAAGACCCAGTTCATCGTCATGCTGATCTCCGGCTTCCTGGCATCCATGGGCGGCTTGTTCATGTCCATGGCCTATCTGCCCTACTTCACCAAGAATATGCTCTCCGGCCGTGGCTTCATCGGTCTGGCTGCCTGTAACCTGGCGGCGGGCCATCCCATCGGAGCCTTTGCCTGTACGCTGCTCTTCGGTGCTGCGGATGCCATTGCCAACGTGGCCCAGGCCTTCCGCCTACCCGCTCAGTTTGCTTCCATGCTGCCCTATATCGCCACGATCATTGGCCTGTGCGTCACCGGCTACCGGGCTTCCCATGTGAAGATCAAGAAGACCAAGAAAGCGAAGGCGTGATATGCCCCATTTTGAGGTCAAGCTGTATCCGGGCTACCGCCCGGAGCAGCTCCAGGTCCTGACGGACCACATCGTTCAAGCGGCTGTGCTGGACCTGAAGGTCCCGGAAAACGTTGTTTCCGTGGCTTTTCAGGAGATCGCACCGGAGCACTGGCAGGAACAGGTCTACCAGCCCCTGATCCAGGACCGGGACGGTCTTGCAAAAGCCCCCAAATACAAATAAGTGCAAGAAAGGCTGGGAAGTGTATGCTTTCCGGCCTTTTTTGGAAGGGAGATGCTATGGAGTATATCGCCTACGGAGGAGTCATCACCAACCGGCTCCTGTATACCGACAAGACCTGCATTCAGGACATCATGGGCGGGAGCGGATTCTATTCCTTCTCGGCCCTGCGGCTGTGTACCCCCAAGGCCCTGCTGGTGGCCGGGGTGGGTCCGGATTTCGACGAATTTTACGGAAAATGGATGGACCATAATCTGTGCAGCCGGGCGGGCCTGAAGGTCAACATGGACAAGACCACTTACAATGAGCTGGTCTACGCCCCGGACGGGACCTATGTGGAATATTCCATTTACGGCCCGGAATACGAGGCAAAGAATGCCCCGAAAATGAAGCTGCCCGGAGAGGACCTGCTGCCCTTCCTGGATGATGCCAAGGGCGTCTGCATCAATGTGGCTATGGATGAACACTGTGCAGACCTGCTAACGGAAGCCAAGAAGAAGCACCCCTTCAAGGTCATGTGGGAGGCCCCGGCCAGTGCCATTTCCGAGTTGACTGCCATCTATGCCGGGGAGGGCCTGGATGGTCTGCGCCGGCGGCTGAAGGGTGTGGACCTGTTCTCCACCAATAAACCGGAAAGCTTTGAGATCTTCGGCGTTTCCACGGTGGAGGAGGCCATCACGCTCTATCAGGCCCTGGGGATGCCCGTTTACTATCGGGTTGGCACCAAGGGCGCCTACATGATCGAAGGGGCGGAGGTCGCCTATGTGCCCATGATCTCCCTGGTGCCCCATGAGCAGGAGATTGACCCCACCGGCTGCGGCAATTCCTCTACGGCTGCGGCCATGTGGGCCTACTGCGAGGGCTTCGATCTGCTGAAAAGCTGCATCGTGGGGAATGTGGTGGCAGCCTACAATGTGCGTCAGTATGGCCCTTACCCCAATTTGCTGGAAGAAGATCACCAGGAAATGATGGCCCATGTGGAGCGCATTTACCGGGATATCAAGAAAAAAACCAAGTAAGGATACGCAAAGGAGCTATGTATGGACAAGAAGGATTTTGAAAATTCTCTGACCCGGCAGGCACGGGATACGGAGAAAATGGTCCGGGTGGTATTTGACAGTGTGACCGCCCAGTTGGGCCAGACTCTGACCACCAAGGAGGTCTTTGACGCCCAGAAGATTTTCATTACCGGCTGCGGCGACAGCTGGCTGGCCGGTGTGGCCTGCAAGGCCGCTTTTGAGAGCATCACCAAGGTGGAGACCCATGTGATGCGGGCGGTGGAGTTCTCCCGGCACCTGAATGGCAAGAACCTGGGCTATTCTCCCAACACCCCCATGGTGTTGGTCATCTCCTACTCCGGCGAGGCCACCCGTGCGGTGGAGTGCGCCCTGCGGGCCACGGAGCGGGGAGCCAACACCATCGCCATCACCAATGATCCCAACTCCCGACTGGCCAAGGCCTGCCGTCACACGGTCTGTGTGGGTCTACCGGAGGGCGGCGAGTATTTCCCCGGCGGCACCACTTACATTGCCTCCATGACGGCCCTGATGCTCATTGCCATGCGGGTGGGCCGCATCCGGGAGACCATTTCCGGTGAGACCTACCTGGATATGCGTCAGGCTCTGCTGGACTACGCCCATGACTTCCAGAAGGAAGTCGAGGGCTACACGGACCGGGCCTTTGCCCTGGCCCAGACCTGGAAGGACCTGCGGGCGGAGGACTTCATCGGCGACTACTCCGACTACGCCACGGCCTTCTTCGGGTCTGCCAAGATCATCGAGACCTTCGGCGGCTACACCACCTATGACGATTCCGAGGACTGGTGCCACATCAACTATTTCCTGGCCCAGCCGGAGACCATCGGCCGGGTGGTCATCACCAATCCCTCCACCCCCTCCTTCGGGCGGATGCTGGAAACGCTGAACGCCGTGAAGCTGCTGGAAAGCCCCTGTATCGTGGTCAGCGAAGGGGAAAAAGAGCTGTTCCCAGAGAGTTTTGCGGTGTTTACTACCCCCAAGCCCCGATATTTCTGGCTGAACCCCCTGCTCCAGCATATTCCCTTCAGCCTGGTAGCGGGTTACATCGCCGCTATGAAGGGGGAGCAGCCCTTCCGCATCGGCATTCCGGCCTTTGAGACGGAATTGGGAAAGAACCGCCTGAAAAACGGTACGGCCATCAAGATCCTGTGAGGTGAACAATATGGTATTTACAAAGGAATGGATCGTCCTGTCTGAAAAGACGCTGGATATTACCGAGCAAGTGGAAAAGACTGTCCTGGAAAGCGGCATCCGCAACGGACTGGTACAGGTGGAGACCTGTGAACGGGCCTCCGGTGTGCTTCGTGCCGACCGGAACGGGGATAAGACCCTGCTGGACACCGTGCGGGAAATGCGCTTCCTGATCCCCGCCCGGATCAATTTTGCCAATACGGAATCCCCGGAACACGCCGCAGGCTGCGTGAAAGCAGCGCTCTTTGGCAGCACTCTGACCTGCCGGGTGGCCGACGGAGCTCTGTGCGGGGCCTACGGAATCTATTTTCTGGACTACGACGGACCGAGAAACTGTGTGTTCAGTGTCTGCGTCGTAGGCGAGTGAGCGGGAGGACAATATGAATCACAATGATTATTCCAGCGCCCTGCTGGCGCAGATCCGCAATTCCGTCCGGGATGTGAACACCATCGCAGCGGCGGAGACCTTCGAGTTTTTTGAAAGCTGCATCCCGGCCAGCGCCGTCAAGACCTTCAGCCGGGTGACCCTGACCGGCTGCGGAGACAGCTACTGTGCAGGCATCGCCGCCAAGCCGGTGTTTGAAAATGCCGAGGCCTTTACCGGCACGGGCATGGTCCCCGGCACGCCCACGGAGGCTCTGCGGAACATCGATTGCAGCCGGTATCTGAATACCTATAAGGGCTGGGAACCGCTGACCCTCCACAACAATGTGGTCTGCGCCGTGTCCATTTCCGGTGCGCCCAAACGGCCCACGGAGGCGGTAAAGCGCTTCCAGGAAGTGGGTGCCCAGAGCATCGCCTTTACCACCAATCCCAACAGTGAATTGGCGAAAAATGCGGCTTTTGTGGTACCCATGACTCTGCCGCCCTGCGACCACGCCCCCAACGTGACCTCCTATTACAGCTCTCTGTTCTCCCTGATGATGTTCGGCTTCTATATGAGCATGGTCAAGGGCCAGATCACCCGGGAGCAGGCCAATGCCTGTCGGATGGGCCTGCTGCAATATGCCAATTCTTACAGCGGCAAGGTCATGGACGAGCTTTCCGAAAAGGCGTTCAAGCTGGCCCAGCAGTGGGAAGCCGACGGCGTGGACAACATGGACTTCGTGGGCGATGGGGCGGACTACGCCACGGCCTTCTTCGGCTCTGCCAAGATGGTGGAGGCCTTCGGCGGCCTGACCACCAACGACGATTCCGAGGACTGGAGCCACATCAACTATTTCCTGAAGGATACAGACCACATCGGCACCTTCTTCGTGGCCAACACCCGTTCCCCGTCCTTTGACCGGCTGCAGGACAGCATCCGGGTGGCCTGCGAGCTTCGCAAGCACGTAGCGGTCATCACCGATGGGGAGCCGGAACTGTTCCCGGAGAATGCGGTGGTGTTCCGCACGCCTAAGGCTCAGGCCGGGTGGATGTCGCCGCTGATGCAGCATATCCCCATGGACTTTGTGGCGGCGTATATTGCCTGCTTCCGCAATACAGGGGCCTTCCGGCAGGACAGCCCCATCCATCAGCGGGACGCTGCCTGCGCCCGGTTCCGTCAAAGCAAGATCGAAGTGGTGAAGTGAGGGAAATGCCATGTCTTACATGAAAAAATACGCATTGCGGACCGAATTTGAAGGAATGCACGACATTACGGCTCAGGTCCAGGAGGCCGTGAAGGAAAGCGGCATCCAGGAGGGCTTCTGCATCGTCCATTGCAACCACACCACGGCGGGCCTGCTGGTCACGTCCTTCTGGGACAAGCGGGGCCATGTGGACTTTATGGAAGAACTGGACAAGATCGTGCCCACCCGCTACGATTATCGCCATCAGTTCGACACCCCTACCGATGCGGCGGGGCATATCAAGACGGCCCTGTCCGGCGTGACGCTGAATCTCATCGTCACCGGCGGCAAGGCCCTGTTGGGGTCCTCCCAGGGCATCCTGTTTGCAGAATATGACGGCCCCCGGGACCGGCAGTTCTTCGTGAAGGTCATCTCCGACTGACCGTTCCAAAACAAAGAAAGGCGGTGCGGCATTTGCTGCACCGCCTTTTTGCAATTTTTCCCCTTTTTCGCCAAAAGCCTGCGGAATGCGGGACGGGAGCGTTGCAATTTTACAAAGCGAATGGTATAATGTTCTCAAAATGTTTTTCGGTTCGGTTCTTTTGGAAAAGTACCGGAAAACCGTGCAAAAAAGGGGGAGAGGGGCATGGCAGATCTGGTGCTGGACCGCATCCGCATGGAGGCCATCGAGACGCTTCTGAAGCGCATGGAGGACGAGCGGGAGGACCTGGTGGTCATCGTGGCGGGGTATCCCAAGCTGATGGACCAGTTCATTGCCTCCAACCCCGGCCTCCGGTCCCGGTTCAGCAAGAAAATTTCTTTCCCGGATTACACTCCGGAGGAATTGCTGGACATTTTGCAGTACATGGTGAAGAAAAACGGCTTTACCATCTCCGAGCCGGCGCTGGACTATGCCTATGAGGTCCTGGAAAAGAAGTACAACACCCGTGGGGAGGACTTCGCCAACGCCCGGGAGGTCCGGAATTTCTTTGAGTCGGCGGTGGTCAGCCAGGCGGACCGGCTTTACGGGCAGACGGGTCTGTCCGACGAGGACCTGTGCAGGCTGGAAGAAAGCGATTTCAAGTACAATGAACTGATGATCGAGTGATCCTGCGCATTGCGACGGATTTTCTGCGTTCATCGGATTTCAGCACAAAAAATGTCGGGGCCGGTGCCGCTGGGGCATCGGCTCCGATTTTTTGGTCCTGTCCGCCGGAAAAAAGACGAGCCGTCGGGAATAGAGTTTTCCCGGAGGTGAGCGGTATGCTCAGTGCGGTATGGCTGCTGTTGGGGAGCCTGACTTATTCCTTACAGCTTGCGCCGGGAAGCTTCCCCAAGGCCCTGACGGCCCAGGAGGAGGCCCATTATCTGGCTCTGGCCGGTCAGGGGGACCTGGAAGCACGGAATGTGCTCATCGAGCGGAATCTGCGGCTGGTGGCGCATATTACGAAGAAATATTTTTCCCAGACCGGGGACCAGGAGGACCTGATCTCCATCGGGACCATCGGCCTTATCAAGGGTATTTCTACCTTTCGCAGCGACAAGGGGGTCCGGCTGGCTACCTATTGCGCCAGGTGTATTGAAAATGCTATACTATCGCAACGGAAGAAACGGCCTTGCAGGTGGCGGAACGGACGCCTTTTGAGGCAAAATGGCGTCTGCTGGCGCAAGTGGAAGTCCGCTGCTATATTTTGCTTTCCAATGTATCAGGCGCGGTAAAAGTAGCCCCGCTGCAAATTCTTCAATTTCCGGTGGTGCTGCCTCACAAGTTTCAGGACGCGGAAAAGTTCAATTTGCAGTTCTCGGACTTCTCGGAAATCACCGAAACAGCGGACAAGCTCCGCTGGCTGCGATACCAGAAAGGCCTGCGCCAGAGAGATGTAGCAGACTACGCCGGGATAGACCGGAGCACCTATGTCCACTACGAAGAATACGGCAAAGACCTCTATCCGCCGGAGCACATCGAGAAAATCGCGCAGCTTTTTGAAGTGCCGGTCGATACGCTTCTGGATGATTACAATCTCTTTCTGAGAAACGGCCAGGGCAACCAAATCAAGGCAATTCGAACGGAGCTGGGGCTGACGCAAAAACAATATGCGGACAAGCTGGGCGTCAGCCTCGGCAGCCTGAAACAGTGGGAGCAGAATCGGAAGCAGATTTTCAAATCAACTTGGAAAAGGTATTTCAAACAGGGTCTTGAAAACTATAAATAATTTTGATAGAATTATCATAGAATAATTCAGGAGGTGCTGACCCGTGATTATCAAATCTTCGACCGCGCTTCGTAATGACTACGGCATGATCTCTGATCTGGCGCATGATGAAGCGGAACCCATCTATATCACCAAAAACGGCGAGGGCGATCTTGTCGTGATGAGCATTGAAGCCTTTGAACAGCGTGAAGAAACCTTAAAGCTGCGCGCAAAGCTGGAGGCAGCAGAGGCCGCTCGGCTTTCCGGCGCACCTGCCTACACGTTGGAGGAATCCAGAAAACGGCTGGAGGCGATCTATCAGCGTGGCTAACCTTGTGATTCTGGAACCTGCCCAGCGGGAGCTTGAAGAAATCGCACAGCTTCACTTGAACCTTGTAGGGCCAAACTCAGCAAGGAACATCACCAATCTGATTTTGAATACGCTTTCCCGTCTGGAAATGTTTCCGCTGTCCGGCCATATCCCGCAGGACAAGGAACTGCGAAACGGAGGATACCGCTATGTGATTGCGGGAAAGTATATCTGCGTGTATCGGCTGATCGCTGAGACGGTCTATGTCTACCATATCGCCCACGGCGCAAGCAACTATCCCACGCTGTTCAAGAGGCTTCTGAAAGAAGAAAAACAATAACGATCCATATGAAAAACGAGCAGACCGGCGTTCAATGCTGGCCTGCTCGTTTGCATTGAAGATGATGAGACTGAAAATGACGACGACGAAAATCGTCCCCAAGGCGGCAGAGGAGAAACGGTAGAAAAGACGGTTTCCACCACAGACCCGGAGTGCGGAATGTTCGTAAAGGGAGAGCATGAGCGGGTCTTTGCGGACGCAAAAGAGAAACACGCCATGCGTTATACACACCACAGAGGCTTGGCCGCCGTCACCAGATGGGTCAGGCTTAAATTTGCTGCCATGAACCTAAAAAAGCTGGCAAATTGGAGTTGGAAAAACTCCATTTCCCGGTTTATATTCGTTTATTCTTCCCCGAATTGTAAGAAAACCCCTGCTTTCGTTATTTGAAAGCAGGGGTTCTTTGACAGGCTGAAGGCGAGGGCGGATAGCCCTCGCCTTATATCATATGTCCGCTTCCGCCTCTTCTTTGCGATCTTCCAGGGCCTGCCGTTCAAGTGCCGACTGCTTGGCGAGAATGGCGTTTACCTTATCGTACAGATCCTCGATCATGATCTCGGTCTTCAGGTTGACTTTATAATCATTTTCGGCGCGGCGGCGATCCTTTTCCTCCTGGCGGTTCTGACTCATCATAATAAGCGGTGCCTGGATGGCCGCTACGCAAGACAAAACCAGATTCAGCAGGATAAACGGATACGGATCAAACGCCCCGGCTGCCAGCAGAACATTCACGACCATCCACAGGATCAGAACTCCGCTGAAGGAAAAAATAAATGCCCAGCTTCCGGCAAATTTTGCAATGGAATCCGCCGCACGCTGTCCCAGCGTATACT
>QWCN01000561.1_pt1 | contig 63895 bp, 59 predicted proteins | sample 1972711 | NCBI WGS metagenome assembly QWCN01 (sample SAMN09866707, study PRJNA288562) | Human gut metagenome isolate term1_stool, whole genome shotgun sequencing... | isolation source: gut | host: Homo sapiens | place: USA: California | reverse complement strand
AATCCACTACACCTTCTTCGCCATGACGTTGCGCCCGGCGAGCATACCGAACACGCAGCAATCAAGAATGGCGCAACCGCCAAGACGCATGGCCCCGTGAACGCCCGAGGTGGCCTCGCCCGCCGCGTAAAGGCCGGGAATGGGCGCGTCGTCGAGCACGCTCACCACTTCAGCCTTGGCCGTGATGAGCGCCCCCGCAAGGCTGTAGGTCAGGTTCGGCTTCACCATCACCGCATAGTACGGCGGCTTGTCCACCTTGTTGTTCTTAGTTTTGGCGAAATCGGCCTTGAAAGCCGTATCTTCGCCTTTTTCAGCCATCGCGTTGTATTCCTCAATGGTCGCCTTGAGCGCATCCAGCGGAATCTTGTAATGCTCCGCCAAATCTTCAAGGCTGTCATGCTTGGTCACATAGCCCGCACCGGCGTTCTTTTCCATGCGGTGCTTGTTTTCCACCAGTTCGTAGGCATCACCGTCAAGAATGGACAAGGGCATCCGGCGCCCGTTGGAGGCCAATACCTTGCTTGCGGCGTGGAAGATAGCCACACGATCCGCGCTTTCGCTCACGAACCGCTTGCCCGTGGCAGGGTCGATCATCATGCCGAGCGGCTGCTCGTCCGTGCACGGGAAGGCCGGGCGGTACAGCGTGCCGTTGATCATGCGGGCCCCGGCGGCGGCAAGCATACGATACCCGGAAGCCGTCGCGCCGGGATGCTCGGTCGTGAACGCGCCGTCAAACTGCGGCAGTTCCTGCGACCGGAAGGCGCGATCCGCCTCAAAGCCGCCGGTACAGCAGATTACGCCCCGTTTCGCCCGGTAGCGCACGGGCGTCCCGCCCTTGTTCTCGAGATCGTCCGATTTGAGCCGCGTATTGAAATGGTAATCCGTACGCGCCGCAACGCCTTCGACCCGTCCATCACGATCGAGCAGCAGCCGGTCGACCTTACAGCACAAGATGAGCTGGCCGCCCATCTTAAGATAGCTTTCGCGCAGGGGAGCCAATAGACCCGTCGCGCCGTTGTAGTCGGGCTGAAGCAGGCGCTTGGCGGTCATGCCGCCGGGCATCATCACGGTATCCTTGAATTTCGCGCCGTGTTTGACAATAAAATCGAATGCCTCGACGCCGTTGCTCACGAGGGTCTTCGTCAGCTCGGGATGACAGAAGCCTTTCCCGGCCTTGAGCAGATCCTTGAGCATGGCTTCGGGAGAGTCTTCAATGCCTTGTGCCTTTTGGAGCGGGCTGCCGGGCACGGAGATGGTCCCGTTGCTGATAGCCGTGGAACCGCCGATCATGCCCATTTTTTCGAGCAGGGCCACGCGCTTGGCTCCGCTCTCAAGGGCCGACAGGCCCGCCACGAACGCGGCGAGGCCGCTGCCGATGACGATGACGTCGAAGGTCTCGGTCCAGTCGGCGTCCTTGGGTTTCCGGGGCTTGGCGAGGGCCGGAGCCGCCGCGAGACCGCACAGGGCCACTGCGCCCGTCTGGATAAAAGCTCTGCGTGTTTTCATAAGGACCTCCGAACAGCATTTCCCAACGCTCTAGAAAGAATAATCGCGGGTGTCAACAGAAAGCGCGCGTCCGAAAGCGGCCTTGCCGGGCGCGCCGGAGCCCATTCGAGAAAGCTCCCCCAAAGGCAACGGCATGATCTGAGCATCAAAAGATTTTTTCCGTTCCGGCGCGTCGTCCAACAATCCGCCGTGCCGCCTCGCACGTACCGGAAAACCAATGTTCCTGGCAAAAAATATACGGGCTTCGACATTTCCGGCGTTCCGCAGTAGAACCGCTCTCGGGCGCTATTCCGGAAACCAGAGAAGAACGCCCTGCCCGAGCGAAAAGCCCCTCAAGGAACGACCGATGCGCAAACTGATCTTCTGCCTCTACTGCCTGCTCTGGGCCATCCCGGCCTGTGCCGACGATCTCGAATTGGATCTTAAATGTCTGCAAGAAGCCTACCCCGGATTCATCACGGGCACGGAAACCGACGACGCGGGGCATGTGTGGTTCCTCACCAAGAACGGCGGACGTCTCCTCTATAATGACGGGAAAATGAAAAGCCATGCGGAACTGCTGGAAAACGCGGATATTGAGGACGCCATGCGCCAGCCTTACCCGCTGGAACCCGAGCGCCCGGATTTCGCGCCCGATGAGGAGCCGGGGCGCATCCGCTGTTATCCTCTGCTCAAGGCTTTGTACGGGGTGGACCAGCGTTCCGTGGAACGGGGAATCGTCCGTACGCTGTTCGGCGGCAAGATCAAGGTGCGCCTTGCCGCCCCCGCCGCCGAAGCGTTCCAGCGCATCGACACGGCGTGGAGGCTCAGGCCCGCCGATCCCGAACTGAACAGCTATTTTTCGCCCATCTACGGCTATTTCTGGCGCGCCATCGCCAAAACGAACCGCCTGAGCCCGCACAGCTTCGGGATTGCGGTGGATCTCAATCCCGACAAGGGCCCGTATTGGCAATGGAGCAAACTCCGCCCGCATCCGTTGCAGAAGACCTTCCCCTCCGCCATCGTCTCACTCTTTGAGGACAACGGCTTCATCTGGGGCGGAAAGTGGGAACATTTCGACCTGATGCATTTCGAATACCGCCCCGAACTGATTATCAAGGCGAAAAAATTGCGGGCAAAGGCGAACGGGGAAAAGCCCGAAGACGCATCGTAGCACAGTGGCGCAATGAAAAAAGCGACCCGGCACTGTCCGCGCCTGATGCATGAAAAAGCCCGCTGCAACTGGAGCGGGCTTTCATTTTTCCTTTTTCCGATTTGCCTCAGATGGACACTCCATCTTACGCAGGGAGCGCAGGGGCCGTCCCGCCAAATCCCAAATGCCGAACCCCGTGCGGGTGTAGAGAAGCGCAAACACCGTGCACAGCACGTTGAATAGCAGCAGGGCATGAATTCCCACGCCGAGACGCCGAGCACGCCCATTCCGAACCCTCGCCGTACCTCTCTTCCAAAGAGACGGCGAGGGTTGTTTTCATCCCTGCGGACGCGACGCCCCCTAGATTCCGGGAAAATCTTTTCCCAAAGGACAACATCCTTGAAACGGGTAGGATTTCAAAATCAATCCGCTCCGCGATCTGGCGATTGCCTTTCGGATCGGGTATGGCGTACACATGGCCCACATGCACCGCGGCACCCTGCCTCCAAAACACACGCCTAGGAAGAAACGATGGACCCTCAGAAACTGGTAGAGCATTTCAGCATGTCCCCGCATCCTGAAGGCGGTTTTTTCGCCGAAACATATCGCAGCCAAGGAGCGATCCCCTCCGAAGCCCTGCCCGGTTTCGGAGGGATGCGGAACTTCTCCACGGGCATCCTGTTCCTCCTGCGCCGGGGAGAATATTCCCATCTGCACCGGCTGAAACAGGACGAGATGTGGCATTTTTATCTCGGAGCGCCCCTGCGGCTGGCGATAGTCAGGCCGGACGGGACCGCAGAAGAAGTCCTTTTGGGGCAGGATGTACTCAACGGCCAGTATCTCCAATACACCGTCCCGGGCGGCTGTTGGTTCGGCGCTACTCCGGCGGAAGGCTCCGATTTTGCGCTTGTGGGCTGTACCGTGGCTCCGGGATTTGATTTTGCGGATTTTGAAATGGCCGATCCCGACGTTCTGGGGCAGACCTTTCCCCACGCCGCCGGGCTGGTACGTGAATTCTGTTAGAGTAAGAGAGCGTTAGGATGGAGTCGAACATGTCCAAACAGTATGTGGTCAGCGCGTGTCTGGCGGGTGAATCCTGCCGGTATGACGGAGGCTGCTCTCCTTGTCCGGCGGTACAAGCGCTGGTCCGCACGGGGCAGGCCCTGCCGGTGTGCCCGGAAGTCCTCGGGGGGCTTCCGACGCCGCGCGTGCCCTCGGAAATCAGGGACGGGCGTGTTGTCGCCAAGGATGGAACGGACGTGACCGGTGCCTTTATCCGTGGGGCGGAGGAAGCTTTGCGGCTGGCGTTGGAAAACGGCTGCACAGCGGCGATCCTCAAGGCGCGGTCGCCCTCCTGCGGGTCCGGGGAAATCTACGACGGCTCCTTTACCGGAACCCGCGTGCCGGGCAAAGGCGTTTTCGCCCGCATGGCCCGTGAGGCGGGACTCGAAATCTGGAGTGAAGAAACGTTCACCGAAGGAAGATAGCCTCTCTTGCCGGGAAGGCACGGACGGTATCAAGACAAAAAAACGGTTCCACACGCGGCGTAGCCGGATGCGGAACCGTTTTTTCGTGCGGAATGCACAAGAAGCCACTCCAACGGGGGCATTCGTTCTCAGGCCCGTATGGAAGACAATCTGTGCCGGAAAAGCCTGCGAGCACAGATCCGATAACATCGGAAGTCTTTGGAAAGGGAGGGACGCGAGCCGCGCTGACAGGTTTTGGGAAAGGGGCTTTGCTGAAGAAAGCCCCTTTTCCCGGTGTCTCTAACTTTTCAAGTGTACCCGTCTAGTTCGCGGCGGCGGGAGCGATGGCGAAGCCCTTGGTGGTCCCGCCGGTCGAAGACGGCGTACCGGCGATCTTGGAGAGGAAGGTATCGCCGAGGGTTTCGATGTGATCGCTGACATTATCGAAATAATTCAAGTGAATCTGCTCTTCGCCGATGATCGTTTCAAACAGTTTGGCGGTCAGGATATCGCCGTTGTCCACACAGACTTTGCGAAGCTCGTTGTACACGAAGATGGTGTCGTCTTCACTGTCGCTGTCGCTGCTGTAAATCGCTTTGACTTCCTGTCCCTTGATCACCTTCCCGGCAACTTCGGAAGTAGGCTCGCCGCCGAGTTCTTTGATGCGCTCGGCGAACATTTCGCAGTGGCGCATTTCATCGATGGCGATGAGTTTCATATTCGCGGCCAGTTCGCCATAGTCCATGTCGTCCAGGTTGTAATGCTGGTTCATGTATTGATGAATCGCATGTAGTTCCATGCTCCGCGCCTTGTTCAGCGCTTCAACGACGTTGGCCTTGCGGGTTTCACGATCAGACATGGCAAATCTCTCCTTACAAATGTTTGTACCAATATACGTCACCGGGAAACGCCTGTCTATATAACATGGGGAATACAGGAAGCGCCGCTCCGGCTGAAACGGGTATTTTATGCGCAAGCGGCACGCGGCACAGTGAATCCCGCCGTACAGCACCCGGCACCAAGGTGACCGGGCCGCAACGGTTAGGCAAACCGGAGGCCATGTTCTGGACGAAAGCGCTACGGGCGTGCTACAGGCAGGAAGTACTCTTTTTCCCCCGGAGAAACATATGTTGGATTATCCCGAATATACTCTAGGCATTCAAGCCCGTTACGGCGAAGCGGGGACCGACGGCAAGATACGCCTCGGCGCGTTGGCGAACTGGTTTCAGGAGGCGGCCGGACACAACGCCTCGGCCCTCGGTTTCGGCGACGAGCGGCTTTTCGCGGAAGGGAAGGCGTGGATACTCACCCGGATGACCTTTCGTATCAAGGATCTGCCCTCGCCCGGCGACAAGGTGAACATCCGCACGTGGCCCGCGAAGCTCGAACATCTGGGGCACAGAGGATATGAAGTGTACAACGCTTCCGGTGAACTGATCGTCGCCGCCGTGAGCGCGTGGACGGTGCTGGATCTCACCACCCGCCGCCTGACGGCCCTGCCCGAAGAGCTTGCCGCCGTCTATCCCGTGAACACGATTCCTTGCATCCCCTTCCCGTCCCGTACCATCCCACGGTTGCGCGAGGGGATAGGCAGCGCCGACGTGCTGGTACGGCGCGACGACCTCGACATCAACGGACATGTCAATAACTCAAAGTATCTTGGCTGGTTGCTTGAGTGCCTGCCGTGGTCCCCCGGTGAAAGCCTCATCCCGTCCCTGCTCGACGTGACATTCCGCGCCGAATGCTTCCCCGGCGATGCGCTCACCTCACAATGCGTCCCCCTGCCCGACGAAACCGACGCCACCGCGCCTGACGGGTTCCCGCAAGCGCCGCATGGCCTGCTGCATGTGATCCGCCGCACCGACTCGGGCGATGACGTCTGCCGCGCCGTGACGCGCTGGACGCAAAAAGTCCGGCTGCCTTAATGATGTGTTCCAGCATGGCCGCCCCCGATAACCTGACCAACTCCGAAAGGCCGTTTCAGACGGCCTTTTTACTGCGCTTTGAAGTGGATTTCCGATTCTCAAGCACATTTCACATGAAACGGCTTAGAGCCTTTCGAAATGGGAATCCCCTGACCCAAACGCAATCCTTTGACAGCATAACATATTATAAATTATGAATAAAAATCTATCATTCGACTGGACGATTCTTGGAATGGTATATCATTCAAAAGGTAATCCGCGCCAGTCCCCATTCGGCCCCTTCCGCAACCGCAAGCAAGGTATCGTTTCCCTTCCATACCAATACCGACCCAATGCCGACCATTTACCGCTTGCACAAAACCGACCAATTCCGCACTGTGGGGAAATGTACGGGCATACAGTGGCATCCGAGACATTTTTCCGCATCCAACATGGGCTCCATACAATGCCTTTCAGCATATACCGCGCACAGGTCCATGTATCCATCCGTTTTCACCCAATATGAACTTAATGACCCGTTGTGAAAAAAAGAATATCAGTCCATCATAAAGCGCGACACATTTTTTGCTTGCACACTCGATTCCGAGAGGATACCTCTCAATAAGTTGAAACAACGGCATAAATGGCTTGATGTGACACCATACGCCGATTCTGGACGATCTTATGCGGAGAGACCTTTTCCATCGCGCACATCTGTCATCTTCCGGTTTTATCTGCATATCACCGTGTACTTTATACTTTTTTCCCTATTTTAATTTTTTGAGGGCAAAAGCAACAAAAATGGTCTGAGTGGTCTATTTACGGTTGACAGAATCTTTCAATGGTCATATTGGCCTTACCAATTCAGTGAGGAAAGCATCATGCCCAAAACAGACTCTTCCGCCGGGCGTCCGCGCCGGAGCTATCAGAAGCTCACGGAACGCCTCCGGCAATTCATGGCGGAAGGCCATTTCCGCGACGGGGACAAACTGCCCCCGGAACGGGCCCTTGCCGAGTCCTTCGGCGTTTCCCGCAGCAGCGTCCGCGAAGCCATCCGTGCTCTTGCCGAAAAAGGGCTCCTCGAAAGCAGGCAAGGGGATGGGACGTATGTCCGCGTGCCCGACATAGAGCCGCTCAAGGAGGCCATCCTTGAAGCCGTGGATTCCGAGGGCCTGATGTTCGACGAAGTGACGGAATACCGCCGCATCGTGGAGCCGGGCATTGCGGAAATCGCCGCCGTGCGCCATACATCCGAACAGCTTGACCGCCTCAAGATCATCGCCTGCGATCAGCAGCGCCGCCTGCTCGTCGGCGAGAACGACGGCGATCTCGACGCCAGATTCCACCTCGCCCTCGCCGAATGCACGGGCAACAAGCTGCTCATAGACACCGTCGCCCGGTTGAACCGCATCTACGCCAAGGGGCGCACCCCGGAGTTGCGGGACACGCCGTGGCGCCAGTTCTCGGTTTCCTCCCACCTGCGCATCATCGACGCGCTTGAGCGGCGGTCCCCGGAAGACAGCCGCAAAGCCCTCGAAGAGCATATCGATACGGTTATCCACAAACACCTTTTCGCCACCGTGAGGGACTGACATGCTGATTTCACTGGTTGTTTACTGTTTGCTCGGGGCTATTGCGGGCGTTCTGGCCGGGCTTCTCGGCGTGGGCGGGGGCATCGTCATCGTGCCCATGCTCGTCTTTGCGTTCGGCTGGCAAAACTTCCCCCCGGACGTGCTCATGCTCATGGCCCTCGGGACGTCGATGGGCAGCATCATGTTTACGTCGATTTCCAGCTCGCTGGCCCACAGCCGCAACAAGGGCGTCCAGTGGGATGCCGTGCGGAACATCACCCCCGGCATCCTGATCGGCACCTTCTGCGGGTCGTTTCTGGCTTCCCACGTTCCGGCGCGGTTCCTTCAGCTCTTTTTCGTAGCCTTCCTCTTCTTCGTGATCACCCAGATGCTCAGCGGCAAAAAGCCCAAGCCGTCCCGCCACCTGCCCGGTCTCGGAGGCATGAGCGTCGCGGGCGGGATCATCGGCGTGGTTTCGAGCCTCGTGGGCATCGGCGGCGGCACGCTCTCCGTGCCCTTCCTGCTCTGGAACAATCTGGACATGCGCAAGGCCATCGGCACCTCGGCGGCCATCGGCTTTCCCATCGCCCTTGCCGGATGCTTCGGCTACATCGTGAACGGCTGGAACGCCGCGAACCTGCCGCCCTATTCCTTCGGCTACATTTACCTTCCGGGGCTGTTCGGCATCGTCATCGTCAGCATGTTCACCGCTCCGCTGGGCGCGCGCCTCGCCCAGACCCTTCCGGTCCCCAAACTTAAGAAATGCTTCGCCCTCCTGCTTATCGTCGTCGGCATCAGGATGCTGCTCAAGGCGCTGTAAACAAACGGCACCAAAAGGCGGGGAACAACCCCGCCTTTTTATGGGCAACACCCTCTCTTTTCCGGCCCCCCTCAGACACCCGGCGTCAGGGGCCAGAGGATGAACACGGCGACCGTCCAGAAAGCATGGGAAAGGATGCAGGGGACGAGGCTGCCGGTTTTCCAGTAGAGCCAGCCCCAGAACAGGCCCGCCGTCAGGGCGGCCATGACCAGCATGAGGTTCCCTGAAAAAACGTGGACCCCCGCGTAAACGCACACCGCAAGGAGCCATCCGGCCTTTCCGCCGAAGCGGTGCATGAACCAGCGCTGGATGAAGCCGCGCCAGAAAACCTCCTCGGCGGGGCTGGTGATGAAAAGCAGTACCAGCGCCATGGCGAGCGGCGAACCTTCATGGCGGATATCGTAGATGGCCGACACCTGATGCGGCGCAAAGCGGAACAGCCATCCGGAAAGCGTATTGCCGAGCGCAAAGATCGCATAGAGGAGCGCCGCCGAAACGAGGCCGATGAGCACGGCCCGCCCGGTCCACTCCGTCCGTTTCATCGGAACGCCCGCGAACCAAAACGAGAGCAGAGCCAGTACCGAGGCCGCCGTACCCATGCCGATCCAGAAATTGACCCAGTGCAGGCCGAAATTCACCCACCAGAAGAACGCGGCCAGTGCCAGCGTGCCGCACACCTGCCCCGCTGTCGGGATACGCGGCGTCATGCGAATATCCCCCTGATCAGGCCCTGCGCCAGTTCAAGGCCGCGCGGCAGCAGTATTCCGGCAATGAGCAGCAGTCCGAAGAGGAAATGGTGCCTCGCGGATACGCCGTCCAGCGATACGAGTTCGGATTCGGGCAGAGGCCGGGTTCCGAGCTTCCGCAGCGTACGCCACAATCCCGGCGCGAGCACGAAAGGCAACAATCCGGAAAGCGGCAAGACGCCGAATGCGGCGAGAAGCAGCAGGACGCCGTACGCGCCTGCGCACAGGGCCGCGTACAGGTACAGGGCTTTCCTGCGGCCCAGCAACATGGCAAGAGTCGTGATCCCGGCCTCGCGGTCGTGCGCGATGTCGCGGATGTCGTTGGCGTGCATGATGCTGGTGACGAGGCACGCAATAGGCAGGGAGGCGAGAAAGGGCCGCCAGTCAAGGGAGCCTCCCTGGATGTAGTAGGCGGGAAGCGCCATGAGCGGCCCCATGAGCAGGAACACCATAATCGGGCCGCAGGCATGGTATTTGTAAGGCCAGAAGCCGCTGGTGTAGCCGTAGCCGCCCGCAATCCCCACGAGGCCGAAGGCGAGGATCGGCCAGCCGCAGGCGAACCCGAGCACGATGGCCACGGCAAAGGCCACGCACAAGGCGATGAGGCCGCCCCGCCGCATGGCTTCGGGGCTGATAAGGCCGAGGAGGATGGGCGATTCGCCGTGGGCGGAAGCTTCGGTATCCACGCCGCTCCGGTAGTCTCCATAGATGTTCAGCATATTCGTGCCCGTCTGAACCGCGACGCCGCCCAAAAGCGTGAGCAGGAACAGCCCGGCATGAGCGGCATCCGAGGCCCACGCCAGCGCCGCCCCGAGCGTCAGAGGAATCACGGACGCGGTGAACGACCAAGGCCGCGTCGCCAAAAGCCACTTCTTCATGGAACTCTCCTGATGGACAATGAGCCGCCCTCAAAACCGGGGAAAGCGGCGGAGCAACGCTTACCCCTTTGAGGGGCGCGCATTCGTTCTTGAATCTATCATCTTTCTGTTATTGTAGAATACGGTCGCAGTATACACGGTTTGTTTTGTTTTACCACATTTTTTTACCGTGCAGGAAAGACTGCTGGAACCCTCTGCGCCCCTCTTTTTGCGCAGCCCGGCCTTCTTGGGAGAGTTGGCGTTTGCATCGCTCACGTATCTCGCCGCAGTCGCGTTTGGCCATTTGTTCGAGCTGACAATATAACGTGATTGCATCAAAACGCCATATCTCTTCTATGAACGGATGCATCCCGGAATCACTATGCAACGGCAATAATGTGTCTCTGCAACAAAGAAAGGTTCTCCCCGAATTTGAAAGGAACGGCACATCCTCTCAAAAACAGCCTCTTTTTCTTCATCAGACGCTGAACAAATCCGTTTTTCTCCTGTCCCCAAATATTTTCATAGCAAAAAAGGTTGCTAGTAAGCCTTGAACGCCTCTTTTACACATCTTTTTTACAGAGTTACAGATAGTTCTTCTGAGGAGACGTGTTTACCCTGAGCCCGTTCGATCAAGAAACCTGTGCCACAAATGGCCGATCTTTCCTTGTTATAGTGCCACGGAGGGAGTACCGTTTGGACAATGCATCCATTTTCTTCTTGACCCCTATAGCCCATCTTTCTATTCTCTTTACATACCAAAACGGGTTGCACGGAAAAATCATGAACAAGCGTTACGGCATCCCCCTCCATTCCATTGTTTTGCTCGCCCTCTTGCTGGCGACGGGGGGATTTGCGCGCGTTTTTCCCGTGCACGCCACAAACGGGTCGGCCCGCTTCAATGCGCCGGAATACATCCAGCCTCTCCTCATACAGGGGGTATGCCCTCCGGGTTCCGACGAGGATTTTACATCCTTCAAGTCAAAAGCCCCACCGCCGGACCCGGGCACACATCTGGCGGCGTCCACCTCTCCCCCTGTCCCTCCTCTGACGCAGGGCCGCCTGTGTTCTCTCATCCCCGAGTGCCCCCGCCCTTCATGGCGCGGCCTCCTGCCCTTCCCCCTTCCCCCTCCTTCCCTTTGATCCCCTTCCCTTCGTCGTCTGTGCACCCCGCGTGCGGGCCTCCCGTGCCTTCCCTTTCCCAAGGATAGCGTGCGGGCAAGTTGCAAAGAGCCATGCCAAGCATTCCTCCTGTCGCGTCCAGCGTATGGGCCGGGAGGGGCCTAAGGCTGCCCTTCCCTTGCACCCGTTGAACGGCAACCGAAAGGGAACAGCGGAGAGCCCGTCTACACGCCTGAACAGGGCGTACCACTCTCAACCCCGTGAGGCGACACATGCAATCAAGAATCCCCACCTATATCTTCTCCCTGTTCATCCCCCTTGCGCTCGTTATCGGCTGTTTCGGCTTCTATAACCGTGTGGAACCGCGCATTTTGGGATTTCCTTTCATCTACGCCTGGATTTTTGCCTGTTTTTTCCTTGTATCGGCCAGCATGTGCATCGGCTGGCTCCTTGATCCCCAGTCAGACAGGAACAAGAAACGGGCTTCCTCTTCTCGCGCACCGAAGGAGAATGCATCATGACCGCTCTCGTTTTCGTAACCCTTATGGCTTTTTCAGTGGTACTGGCTTTTATGGCGAAACGCGGCGTCATTGCCGATTCGATGGATGACGTCATGGTCGCGGGGCGCTCTTTCGGCGCATTCATGGTCTTTTTCGTCACCGTAGGCGAAACCTACGGCATCGGCACCATGATCGGCGTACCGGGCGCCATCTACTCCAAGGGCGTCAGCTATTCGCTGTGGTTCCTCGGCTATATCCTGCTCGGCTTCGTGGTAGGCTATTTCATGAACCCGGCGATCTGGCGCATGGGCAAGATTTCGGGCGCCATGACCATGCCGGACTGCTTCCGTTGGCGCTACGGGAGCAAGGCGCTGGAAGTGCTCGTCGCCGTGATCTGCATCGTGTTCCTGCTGCCGTGGATGCAGATGCAGTTCGCGGGGCTGGCCACCATCCTGCGCTACATCGGCTGGGACATCAGCTACACCGTGGGCATCGGGATCTCCGCGGCGATCGCCTACCTCTATATCGCAGTGGCGGGCATCCGCGCCCCGGCATGGATCAGCATCATGAAGGATATCCTCATGATGGCGGCCATCGTTTCCGGCGGGCTCGTCGCCATCCACAACATGCCGGGCGGGATCTCGGGCATCTTCGATATGGCCATCGCCCATTTCCCGGATAAAGTCGTTATCGACGCGGAGCCCATCACCAAAAACGCCACGTTCGTCTTCTCGACCATCATCTTTCAGGCGCTCGGCTTTTGCGTGACGCCGCTCCAATACCAGTTCATATTCACCGCAAAATCGGAGGATACCATCAGGCGCAACCAAATCATCATGCCGTTGTACATGTTCATGTACCCGTTCCTGATTGTGGCGGCGTACTTCGTGCTGGTGACGGTGCCGAACCTGAATGATCCGGACTCGTCGTTCATGGCGCTGGCCGCAGCCAACCTGCCCGAATGGACGGTAGGCATGGTGGCGGCGGGCGGCGCGCTGACCTGCATCCTCGTCATTGCGGTGAGCGCCCTCAATCTGGGCGGGATTTTCAGCCGCAACATCTGGGGCGTGTTCCGATCTTCCGTGTCTCAGAAACAGGCCGTCCTCGTAACGAATATGGCTACAGGGGCGTCTCTCCTGATCAGCGTGGTATTGGCGGTGATGCTGCCCAACCTGATGCTCGGAGTCATCAACATCGCGTACTTCTGGGCGACCCAATGTTTCCCGATGGCGCTGGCAACGTTCTTCTGGCGCGGGGCCACCCGGACGGGCGTATTCACCGGCCTGCTGACGGGCGTGGCCGCCGTCGTCGTCCTCACGGAAACGCACGTGACCTTCTGGGGCCTGAATCAGGGATTTGTCGCCATGATTCTGAACGCGCTGGTCATGGTAACGGTTTGCCTGTGCACCAACCCGGATGAGGCGACGAACGAAACCAGCAACGCCCTGTTCACCTGTGCCGCTCAGGAAGAACCCGAAGCCGTGGATCTCTAGAGCCCATTCCTTTTGAAACGGCACGGAGGCATTGGGGAAGGGGAATTTTTCTGAGGAAAACCCCTTCCCCTGGCTTGCCGGAGCGGTTCGCGCGCCCCTTTCCAAAGGCTTTTCTGCGTGTCGAATCCTGTCCGCAGCGTTCCTCCCCATCCCTCCCAATAGCCCTCCCCGTCCGCTTCGAGAAGAAATCGACGCGGCAATTCGCTGCGGACAGGGCTCTTTCTTCCTCACTCGGACATGGACAGTACGCCGTTAAGGGCGCATCCTCGGATGAGCTTTGTCTTTGGCGGCAACTCCCATGCCTAAGCATACGCCGCAGAAGGTGGAGGTTTTCCCATCCATGCCGATTGACTCGACCGGGAAACCATGCTGAACTTTTCGCAACGCCTTCTGGAGAATCCGCTATGCCAATGCCCGCTATGCCGTCATTGTCCGTTGCCCGTCTGAGTTCCGTTTTCGAGGACATCGCGGGGGCGGCCCTTAAAAATGCCGTAGATGATTCCAGCTGTGTCTTCAGGACACAGGGGATCATCGGAGATTGGACCGCCAAAAGGACATTTTGGAATGGCGTCCATTACGGCATTGAGCTCGCTGACGGGGGAAAAAGCATCTGTGTGGATCTGCCGCTTGAGGTCATTCAAAGCGGCGGCATACGGCCGGGGGATCGCGTTGATGTTCTCGGCATTCCGGCGGTGTACTTGAAGAAATCCGTCGTCCTCTTCAAACTCCATGTCCATGCGGCCTCGGTCATTGAGGCTTCCGCGGGAGGACGCGGCCCAGAGCCCGTAAAGAATGTTGAAGGGACGATCAGCCATCTCAAGGAACTCGGCTTTAAAAGGATACCCTTTCCGAAACGGGCAACCGCCATCTCCGTGATCCATTCCAAATCCCATGCCGCCAACGTCTTCGCCGACTTCAAGAACGAACTTGATCTGAAAAGCGTCAACGTGGAATCCCTGCCGACCGCCATGACGGATCCGTCCGCCATAGCCCGGGCGATAGATCAGGCAAGCGGCAATGTCGTCGTACTGATACGCGGAGGCGGAGACGATGCCGAGTTCACCACATTCCAGCACGACGACGTCGTCAAGGCCCTTGCGCGCAAAGCGGCGCACAGGATCACCGGCCTCGGGCACTACGGCAACCTGACGTATGCGGACATCATAGCGGATTTCTGCACGACAACGCCTACCAGCGCCGGAGCCTACGTCCGGGAGCAACTGATCCGTACCTACAATATGCGGCAAACGGAAAGGGAGGCCCTCGAAGAACAGGCCGCGCTCATCAAAGCGCTACGGATCAGCAAGCTCAAATGGATGCTCGTTGCCCTCGCGGGAATCGCCTTGGCGGGGTATCTCGGGTTTTTCCGCTAGATAAGGATAACGGCTAAAAAATCCTGTCGGACGGTTGAACAGACCTCCCCAGCGCCCCTTCCCGGCACGTATCGGGAAGGGGCGCCTTCGCCTTCCAATACATGGAACAACGGCAAGACGATGAGCCGTCGTGCCTTTTCCCGGCGGCCTGCCCTCCTCACCAGGCAAGAACCCAACCCTGACCGGAATCGGCATTCCACACCATATGCGGGGCTTCCCCTTGGGGGGCATGGCGGGTTCCTCTGCACTCCTTGGCAGTTTGTGAAGAAAAACCACGACATGCCGTCATCTGTCGACAAAAGGCCGCGAAACGCCTTGTCAAACGCTCCGGTTTGACGGAATAATACGTCTAACGCCAACGTTCACAATATAGACTTTATACATTAATACACTGTATTATTTGTATAAATAAAAAAAACGAACCAGTGTGACACCGAGCACGGATATCCGCTCGCCGCATTTGAAAGATGCCTTGCGAGGGTATCCCCCAATACGTCCCCGCCCAACGGCTACCCCATCCAAAGGAGGATGCATGTCCACCATCAAACATTCGCAGATTTCCGCGCTCCTCGTCGATGACGACGCCAAGCTGTGCGGTCTGCTGCGGGACTACCTTGAAGGATTTGGGTTCTCGCTCGACGTTGCCGAGGACGCTTCGTCCGGGCTGGAAAAAGCCGTTGCGAACGAATACGACGTGATCCTGCTGGACATGATGCTGCCGGATATGGACGGCCTTGACGTGCTGCGGCGCTTGCGGGAAATCGGCTCCACGCCCATTGTCATCTTCTCCGCGCAGGATGAGGAAGCCAGCCGGATTGTGGGGCTTGAGATGGGCGCGGACGACTATGTGCCCAAAGCCTTTTCCCCGCGCGAGCTGCTGGCGCGGGTGCGGGCCGTGCTCCGTCGGGCGCAGCCCGTACAGGCGGAGCGGAAGGAGCCCGAAGAGGACGGCGTGGTCCGGGTGCGCGGATTGTGGATGGACCGCAAGTCCATGAAGGCGCGCATGGACGGCGTCCCGATGGATCTCACCGCGCTGGAATTCCGCATCCTGTTCGGCATGGCGGCCCATCCGGGACGGGTCTTCACCCGCGAGAACCTGCTTGAGCTTGCCGTGGGCCGCGAATTCAGCCGGTATGACCGTTCCGTGGACATGCACATCTCCACGCTCCGGCGCAAACTCGGAGACGATCCCCATAACCCGGCATATTTGAAGACAATACGCGGAATGGGCTATACCCTGCTTCCCGAAGAGGCCTGACCCGAATTCTAAACAACAAGCGGAAAACATTCCGCTACCCGTTCCGAGAATTCTTTTTCTTTGCATACCCAAAGGCAGGGAGCCATTCCCACGTCCTTTGCCTCTCCGCCAAGCGTCCGCTTCGGCGCGGAGCCGCCGGGTCAAGGGGGCGCTGCCCCTTTACGGGGTTCCGAAGGGGCAGCGCCCCTCGGTGGAAGTCGAGAAAATCCGGCGAACAAGCCTCCATTCAGGAGAAAAACCATGCGCGTGGGACTGTACCAGAAATTCTTTACCTGGGCGATGCTCAACCTCGTCCTGCTCGGCGTCATCACAGCCCTGTTTATCGGCGGGGTGCTGCTGTTCAACAATAACCTGTACTCGCCTATGCTGTTCAACGGCAGTATCGCCTCCACGTTCCGCATGACCTCCGTGGAGCTGCAATACAAACCCGAAAACCAATGGGCTTCGGTCCTTGAGGAGTGCGGCAGGGAGTGCGGCCTCCATTTCGACATCCTGATCCTCGACGATATGGACCCTCCGCTTGCTGCGGGTGGCCTGCCTCCAAGAGTTGTGGAGGCGGCCCGCACCATTCCCCGCCCGCCCTATTCCCTGTGCGCCGAACCCGATTCGGGCGCGTTCAGCACGATCACGCCCGCCGTGGAACTTGAAGCGGGCATCCTCCCGCAACAATACGTCATTTTCATGCGCGACGGCGATCCCGCCCAATACTGGTACGCCCGCACCATCCTTGTCTCCAACGACGAAGGCGTTGTCCGCTACGTGCTGCTCGCGGCGTCTTCGCCGTCCATCACCGGAAACGGGCATTTCTTCGAACTGCGCCTCGCCGTGGCCCTGCTCCTGTCCGGGCTCGGGCTGTCGTTCCTGTGGTGGTGGCCCTTCGTGCGCCATCTCACCAAGCCCATCATCCTCATGACCAAAGTGACCGAGCGGATCGCGGCGGGCGATTACAGTTCGCTCTCCGACGATTCGCCCATCAGCCTCAAGGCCGTGGGCGAAGGGCGCGGGGACCAGATCGGCTGCCTCGCCAAGGCAACTGGCATCATGGCGGAAAAGGTCAAACAGCAGGTCCACGGGCAGCGCCGCTTCATCCGGCACATCGCCCATGAGCTGGATTCGCCGCTGGCCCGGATCAAGCTCGGGCTCGCCGTGCTGGACAGCCGTGTGGACGAGAAAAACCAGCAGCGCGTACAGGAAATCAGCGACGAGGTGGAGCAGCTTTCCCTGCTGGTCGAGGATGTGCTGAGCTTCATGCGTTCCGAGGCCATTCCGGAGTCACCTGCCCGTGAGGCCGTATCCCTCGCGCCGCTGCTCCAGTATGTGACACGCCGCGAGGCCCGGGACCGCGACGTGCGCCTGAGCGTCGACGAGGGGCTCAAGGTCTGGGCGGACGCAAGCTGCCTCGGACGGGCGCTCGCCAACGTGGTGCGCAACGCCGTGCGTTATGCCGGGGAAGACGGCCCCATCGCCATTGCCGCAAGGCCGCAAGGGGACCGTGTGTGCGTGGAAATCCGCGACAGCGGCCCCGGCGTCCCCGCCGAGGAAATGGAGCACATCACCGAACCGTTCTTCCGGGGCGAACAAGCAAAGAAATATCCCGGCGGCTCCGGGCTCGGCATGTCCATCGTCAAGCATTGCGTGGAAGCCTGCGGGGGCGAGCTGCACTATTACAATCAATACCCCAAGGGATTCACCGTCTCCATTACGCTCAAGGCTTGTGACAAATAACCCTACCTCTGTATCATCCAAACAGGAAACCGCTTGTGCAAAATCGTTGAAACAGATTGTTTTACTTTCTTTTTTCATCGGAATCATCCATACGCTCCTCCTTTTTTCATGAAAAGCTCACTCTCCGTTGAGAGTGAGCTCTTGCGCCGTTTGTGAGGAAGGGTCTTTGACGAGATCCGATTCAATCATTTTTATCCTGTAATAACATCATGATAGACTTTTACAAAACTTTTACAAAACGTTGAACTTTTTTTTACAAACTTTCCGCATAGTCGCTCCATCCGGTGATTTTTTCCCGCAGCACGGATCTGTATACGAACGGCCTCGCGTGGCGCGCGGCGTTCCAAGGACGGAGCACCCATGTCCAACACATTCTCCCGAAGACATTTCCTTCAATACGGCATGGCGGCGATCGCCGGGGGCACGGCCCTCGGGAGTCTGCCGGTCCATGCGGCGCAGGCTCCCGCCGGAACGGCCGCTCCCAAAAGCGATTTGGTGAAGGGCTACTGCCCTTTCTGTCAGGTCCGCTGCACCTACCACGCGCGCGTGCGCAACGGCAAAATCCTCGAACTCATCGGCGATCGCGGCAACCGCTGGACCGGCGGGGCCATGTGCCCCAAGGGCCTGTCCATCGTCGAGCTGCTCAACAGCCCCTACCGCCTCGTGCAGCCCATGCTCAAGCAGGGCTCGGAATGGAAAACCATCTCCTACGCCGAGGCCGTGGACATCGTCGTGGACAAGCTGCGCCAGAGCCGCGCCAAGCACGGCGACAAGATTGCCGAGCGCCTTGCCCTCACCTCCCCCCTGTGGGATTGCCGCGAAAGCGAACTCGCTGCGCTCATGACCATGCGTACGGCGGGCGGGGTCAACGTCATGCCCGCCGGTGAAGTCTGCATCAGCACGGCGTCCAACGTGCTCGGCATGTTGCTCGGCGCGAACACCTCCACCACCACGGTCAACGAGATCGTCAACGCGAAGACCCTCGTGCTCTGGGGCGCGAACATCAGCGAAACCTACCCACCCTACACACGCTGGCTTGACAAGGCCCGCGACGCCGGGGTGCGCATCGTGAGCGTGGACTGCCGCAAGACGCCCACCAGCGCGTGGGCCGCCGACCAGCTCATGCCCCTGCCCGGCACGGACGGCGCGCTGGCCCTCGGCGCGATCCGCTTCGTCCTCGAAAACGGAGCCTTCGACCGCGCGCGGGTGGACGAGAGCATCACCGGCTTCGAGCTCATGGAAAAGGGCGCGCAGCCGTGGAGCGTCGACAAGGTAGCGCAAGCCACCGGGCTGTCCGAAGACGCCGTCACCGCCTTCTACCGGACGCTTGCCGAGAGCCCCCGCACCATCATCTGGATGGGCGGCTGCCTCTCCCGCTATACCAACGGGTTGCAGAGCATCCGGGCGATCATCGCGCTTCAGGCCCTGCGCGACAACCTCATCGGCTCAGGCAGGGGGCTCCTCACGATGGAGGGCGGCAAGCCCGAAGGCGAAAAGGAATTCGTCGACGCCGTGTGCGGCCCGGCCAAAGATTCCGGCGTCAACTTCCGCCGCCTGCTCAACACCATGAAGAAGGGCAACCTCGACGTGCTCTTCCTCAATTCCAGCTACCGCCGCTACCCCGACTGCACCGGCGTCGCCGAGGCGATCAAAAAGGTGGGGTTCGTGGTCCATCGCGGCTTCTTCAAGACCGAGGAGATGGATGTGGCCGACCTGTTCGTGCCCGCCGCCTTCGGCCCGGAAAGCGCGGGCTCGCATTACGGAGCCGAGAAGCAGGTGGTCTGGCGCGACAAGTGCGTGGACGCGCCCGGAAGCTGTGTCCCCGACTGGCAGTTTTACCGCGACATCGGGCGCAAGCTGGCCCCGGAAACCTATCCCGATTTCACCGGACCCGAAGAACTGAGCGAACGCTTCCGCAATACGGTCCCGAGCTGGAGGGCCATGAGCGTTTCCAGAATGCGCCAGTCCCCGGACGGCCTGATCTGGCCCCAGCCCGAGGAAGGCGTGCAGGAACGGATCGGAACGGTCTTTACGTCCGGAACCTACGCCACGGAAAACGGCAAAATCCCGCTGGATCTCAAGCTGATGGGCGCGTTCGGCTGGACGCCGCCCAAGGGCAATCCCCACGGGGCCGACGCCGACAAGGAATACCCCCTCGTCCTCACGCAGGGCAAGGTGGTGACCCAGTGGCAGCAGACCATGACCAATTTCGCCGCCTCGCTGGCCCAATTCTCCCGTGGGCGCTATGTGCTGGTCCACCCGGACACGGCCAAGCCTCTTGGCATCGCCCACGGCGATACAGTGCGCATCAAGACCGCCACCGGTTCCGTAGAAGCCGTGGCGGAACTGACCGCTTCCATCCGGCCCGGCATCATCTTCACGCCGTCGCATTTCACGGGCACAAGCCCCCATGCCGCGACGCGGAGCAAGCCGATCAATGCCATCCTGCCCAACTACTGGGACCGCGTGTCGGCCCAGTTCAACGGCGTGGGATGCACGCTGGAAAAGGCGTAAGGGGAGGAGGAGCGGGGATTTTCCCCGCCCCCTGCGCCGGAATCCTTCCCGGCGGCCCGGCGGCGATGCCGCAAATGAATTTCGGAGAAGAACATGCCCCGTTACGTGATGGCCATAGACGCCTCCAAATGCCTGAACTGCAAGGCGTGCCTGATTGCCTGCCAGCAGCGGAACGCCGTGCCCTACGGCCTCTCCCGCAACTGGGTACGGGAAACGCCCGATACGGCTTCGCCCTCCGGCTGGCGCTACCAGCCCGGAGCCTGTATGCACTGCGACGAGCCGTCCTGCGTTGACGCCTGCCCCACGCACGCCACCTACAAGGCCGAAGACGGCGTGGTCATGGTGGACGAAACCCGCTGCATCGCCTGCGGAAGCTGTATGCGCGCCTGCCCCTATCAGGCCCGCCACATCGACCCCGCGCGCCGCGTCGTGGACAAGTGCGATTACTGCGCGTCCTCTCGCGCCGAAGGGATGGAACCCGCCTGCGTCAGCGTATGTACCACCCGCGCCCGCGTGTTTGGGGATGTGGACGACCCACAGTCCCCGGTCAGCAAGGCGCTCGGCTCGCACAAAGTCACGTTCGTTGAGGCCGAGGACGCGCCCACCAAGCCGACCCTCGCCTATCTGAACGATGTGACCGACAAACACTGGCCCAAGGCCGAAAGCGCCGGTCCCGTGGGCTTTATGGGAACCGTGGCTACCGGGGTGCGCTGGCTCGGCGCGCTGTCCCTGTTCGGGGTCGTGGGCGTGGGCCTGCGCCAGCTGATCCGCCCCACAGGCGAAGCTTCCCACGAAGAAAAGAGGAAGGGCTCATGATCCGCCGTCATTCCCTCAGCGCCGTCTGTATGCACTGGTTCAACGCCTTCTGCTGGATCGCGTTGCTGTTCACGGGGTTCGCCCTGCTTTCCAACCCGGCCATGCAGCCCGTGGGCATGTGGTGGGCCGATCTCTGGACCGGCGTGTTCGGCGCGTACGGACTGCTCGTCTTCCACCTGCTGCTCGGTTCGGCGTGGCTCGCGGTCTACTTCCTCTACATCATTTTCGGGTTGCGCCACGACGTAGTCCCCTTCCTCAAGGAAGTATTCAACCTCTCCCCGGCCTCCGACATGACCTGGTGCGTCCGTAAGGGTATGCGCCTCGTCCTTGGGGAAAAGGCCATGCGCAGCATGGGGCTTGACCCCGCCCTGCCGCCGCAAGGCTTCTACAACGCCGGGCAGAAGCTCGCCGCCGTGGCCGCCGTGTTGTGCAGCGTGGGGCTTGCGCTCTCCGGGCTGTTCCTCGCCGCACTGGCGCTCCATCTCGTCGCGCCGGGCTCCGAGGACGCCGCCCAGTGGGCCCTGTTCATCCATCTGCTCTGCGCGGGCGTAATGGCCGTTGTCCTGCCTATCCATATTTACATGGCCGCGTTCGCTCCCGGCGAAGGCCCCGCGCTGCGGTCCATGTTCTCGGGATTCATCCCCGTAACGTTTATCCGGCACCATAACCCGCTCTGGTACGAAGAGCTCGTGCGCAAGGGGGTTATCCGTCCAGAAACCACCAATCCCCTTTCTTAAGGAGTCCGCCATGAACATCAAAGCCATCGCTTCCGCCGTCCTCGCCGCCGTGGTGCTGTGCGCCGCCCCCGCCTTCGCCGACGGCAAGATGAACCTCAACACCGCCACCGAGCAGGAACTTTCCGCCAATCCCGCCGTGGGCCCCGAGCTGGCCAAGGGCATCGTGGAATTCCGCGAAAACGTGGGCGACATCAAAAGCATGGATGAACTGCTGGAAGTCAAGGGCGTTACACCCGACGTGCTCGAAAAACTCAAGCAGTCCGTGACCGTCGAAGCCATCGAAGGCGCGGAATGCTCGTGCTAACGCTGATCGCGGGCGGCCCCGGCAAGGGGTTCCCGCATCGGACGGCCGCAGAGGCCGACAGGAACAGCAACCGGATCGCTTCACGCCTTCATAGTGAAGGCGGCTGACGCGCGGATCGTTTTCGGCAGTTGCCGGAACCGCGCCCAAGCTCGGAGCGAGCCGCAAGAGGAGGATGTATGTCGCATATCTCACTCCGGGCCATCGGCAAGACCGCAGCAGCGATCTTTCTCGCCGTGGCGATGAGCGGTGTGGCGATGGCAGGCGACGCGCCCGACCGCGTGGTCATGCAATCGCCCGCCAAGGACGCGGCGGTCCTTGCCAAGATGCAAGGGCTCGTCAACAACAGGAAGGCCAAGACGCTCAGCGGCCTCAGCCGTACCATCAACGACGGCGTGGTCATCCGTAAGAGCACCATCAAAGACGGCAAGATCATCATTCCGCCGTCCGGCCTGTACATCACGGTCCGCTCCACCAACTGGCATCCTTTCGATAACGAGCCCCTGACGCTCGCGGGCAAGACGTACCATGCCATCACGGATCGCTATGTCCGTGACGTCATCCGTAACGTCACCATGAAGAAGGGGCAGGTCCTTCCGAGCAACGCCAACAAGAGCCGCGGCTGGGAACTCAGCTCCGTGGAGAACGACACCTACGGCATTGAAGGCGGCAATTCCGCCGTGTTCAAGATCGTGAAGACCACGGGCAACTACTACGGTTCCCAGTTCCCGGTCTACGCGGGCGCACAGATCAGCAACGCCGCCGCCGACGGCTCGCTCGTCAAGGGTTCCAAGGATCCCGAAGGGCATACCGTCCCCACGGCTGAAAACGGCCTGAGCGAAATGATTTACGGCAGCAACATCGCTACCGTAGGCCGTACGCATGTCATCATAGACGCCATTGAAGGCGACTCCGTGAAGGTGCGCGAACTCGCTACCGACAGCTGTTCCGCCATCTTCGTGTCCCCCAACGAGCCCGTGGTCGCCAGCTACGGCAAGGGCGACGCCTTCACCATCGGCGACGCCAAGGTTGAAGTCACCGACGTGGCCGCCAACGCCGCCACCGTGAAGCTGACCGACAAGTCCGGCACCGTGACCAAGGTCCTCGGCCCCCTGACCCCCGAGAACACCCGGATGCTGCTCATGTCCGTAGTTGACCGCGACCGCCTCTGGACGCTCTCCAAGGACGGCAAGGTCGCCGTGCACCTGAATATCCGCCAGAGCGACAAGCCCATTGCCGACGGCAAGGTGTCCCTCGTCGCATATAATGACGTTGTTGAAGTCAACGACGGAAGCGTGTGGCCGACCGATACCCGGTTCCTTGCCCGTCCCGAAACCTGAGCGACCTGCACTTTCCCCCATGAGATCGTCCTTGAAAACGACAAGGAAATCGTTCTCGACGGGGGAGCCAACAACGTGTTTGTTGGTCCGAACAAGCATTTCTCCATTGTCATCGACGAATTTGACGGCAAGATCGTGAAGGCGTGGCACATCGAAAACAGCAAGGGCGAAAAGAGCCCCAACCTTGCCACCCGCGCCGGCGGCAAGCACATCGACCTCGTGGTCGGCAAGGCCTGCCGCTCCACGGCCCACTTCATCAGCCGTTTCTATCCCGCCATGTATGACGAAACCTTGAACGGCATGGATTCCTTCAAGTAACCCTCTCACCGCCCGCCCGATCCGTCCTTCGGCACACGGATCGGGCGGCCTTTTTCCCGAAAAAGCGCAGGAGATTGACATGGGAAAGGTTCTGATCGCGTTGTGCACCGTATTCCTGCTGGCCTTTCCGGCCCGTGGAGAGCAGACCGTGACGTGGGAAAGCCTGACCGTATGGAACGATCTGCCGCCGCTCTACGCTCCGGCCCCGTGGCCTTCCGATCTCGCGGGCAAGCGCGTGATCCTGCGCTGGAACGGCAAACACAACGGCGATCTCCTGCTCGATTACCTGCACTCGCTGCTGTCCCGCGCCTTTCCGGACACCGAATTCATCAAGGCGTATGAAACGGACCCCGCCCTCAGCGGCGTCTCCAAGGATCTGCCCGAATCCGAGGCCACGGCGCGGACGCTCCTCGAACTGCGCCCCGATCTGGTCATCGCGGCGACCGGGGACTGCCGGGCCTGTTCCGCATGGCTCGCCATCGATCAGATCCAGCTCGAACGCGCGGGCGTCCCGACCCTGACCATCCTCACCCAACCGTTTCTCAAGACTTTTCACAACGTCCGCCAAAATCTCCGCATAGGCCCCCTGCATTGCATCACCGTGCCCCACCCCGTCGCCATCATCCGCGACGAAAAGGTCCGCGCCAAGGTCGACGAGGCGTTCCCCGCCATCCTTGACGCACTCCGCTCCGGGAAGGCGGCGGATAGCACGAAAACCTTTCCGGCAGAGACGGCGCCTCCGGCGGAAGCCGAAGCATCGTCCGCCGCACCGGGGAAGCAGATTCCGGCAGACCTTCAGTGACCGGAACGGCAGAGCCCGCGTGGATTGCGGGCTCTCGCACAAATATCCCGGTAAGGCGGCAATGCCGCCTCCTAGCCAGCGAAGGCCGATCCCGAAACGCCGCCTCGCCTCATTGCCGGAAAAAAGCCGTCCGCACGGTGCAGGGCAAAGAGAAATATCTCTCTTCCGCCCTGTACCGTGCGGACGGCCTATTCATTCCAAGCCGATACGGGATCGACGCCGTTCCCCCATACAAAAACGGACGCTCCGCCATTGCGCAGAGCGTCCGTTTTCGACATGGCATCGGCAGCCGGGATTCCGCAGGGCTTTTTCCATACCCGGCGGCCTTGTTTCACCCAAGCGGGGAAGCAAGGAAGGGTCCCGGCTGATTCCCGATGCGGAGGTGACGGGCTGGCCTTTCGAGGGCCTCCTACCCCAGAAGCCCTCGGCAGAAGGATGATTCCCCTGCACGCTCAGGCGCATTTCCCTTCATGTATTGCCACGACGGGAAACGCCCGGATCAAAGGGCACCGTCTCCGCTCAAGCCTTGAAACGCGGAGCCTCCGCCGGAGGAGAGGCGAAGACCCGCGTCGCAATCGTCTAGAACTTATAGCCGACGCTGAAGGTGCCCTTGAAGTTGTTTTCCTTCGCTTCGTAGCCCACGCCCTTCCAGAGATCCTTGTCCAGATCGAGGCGGATGTAGCCAAGTTCCACGAACAGGGAGAGGTTCTTGTACAGCTTGTATTCCGTGTCGAAGTTCACTTCCACGGCCTTGTCGCCCGTGGTCAGGTACATCATGCTGTATTGCGAATCCTGAGGATTCGAAATCATCCCCTGACGGACCATTTCCTTGTTGTTCGTGCCCTGATAATACACGACGCGCAGGACGTGGGAGAGGTCTTCCATGAACGAGATGTCCTTCACGCGAGCCATGACCGCCCACGTACCGGAGATGCCGTAGCCCATCGTCTGAGCCGCGCCGCCGTAGTTCGTGCCGTCGAAACCGTAGGAGGTCACATACACATCGGGGTCGATGGAGGGCAGACGCTCGGAACCGTTATACGCATTGGCGTCGTCGCCCGAGGAATACCAGAACAGCAGGCCGGGGGTGCAGGATTCCAGCTTGTATTCGGCGAGGAGCGCGGCGTACCAGCCGGAGCGCTTCACGTCGAAGTTCTTGCCGTTCAGCTTGCTGGTGCCCAGATCCACGCTGCCATAGGCGGCGTCGAGGGCAAAACGGAAGGGATCGAAGTAGCTCAGATCCGCGGAGACGCCGCCGAACCACGCGCTGCCGTGATCCTTATCGCTGTTGGCCACGATGGTCGACGTGCCCATAAGGGGAAGCATACCCTGTGCCATAGGATAGTTCAGGTCGAAGTTCCCGCCCTTGAAGCTGTCATGCCCGATGATGCCGCCCATGCCCCACGGGGTCACCTTCACGCCGTCAAAGGTCATCGGCACGGTCACGCCGATGAAGTCCATCGCGTCGTGGGCGTCGTGCTTCGTCATTTCGGGGTCGTTGTCATTTTCGGCGCGCAGCCAGAACAGACTCGCGCTCACGTTTTCGGTGAACTGGTTGCTGATGGTGATGCCCGCGCCGTCGGCGTCGAGGATCGGGGAGCCTATGCCGGTGAAGGTCGGCTGGACGTAGGGCTGGAGGCCCATGCGGACCTTGACGTCGGTCTGGGGAATGATCCAGTCCACATAGCTGTAGCGGACCTTGATTTCCTTGCCGTCCGTGCCGAGGGCGGCGCCTTCGGCGGCCTTGCCCCAGTTCTGGTGGCCGATTTCGAAGAACATCACGCCCTTCAGGGATTCCGAAGCGATCACGTCGATCTGGGTACGCAGACGGGTAGCGGCACGCATCTTATCGTCGCCGTTATGCTTTTCAAAATTGCGGTCGGCGAACGATACACGGTTCTGCCACAAGCCCGTCATCTTGAAGTCGACCGCCTTCGCGGCGGAAGTTGCGCCAAGAACCAAACCGGCGGCCAACAAAAGCGTCATCAGTCTCTTCATCTTCCTCTCTCCTTTGGGTTGAACGTACTCCGGGTGAGGGAAACCCGGCATTCCCTTTCCTCCGGGGGGAGCCCCCCGCATCCCTCATGTGCAATCCGTTTCCGATGGGGGATCAGAACGCGGGCTTGCGGATGAACTTCAAGAGATACATGGCGATGGGCGTCGCAATGATGACCGCTGTGAACACCCAGACGATGGGATATCCCTGCAGCGGCGCGAACGGCATGGACAGCGTGACCGGCAGGAAGGTCAGGCAGGAAAAGACGTTCATGAGGCCGCCTTCCACCGCGACGGGGGTTTCGTAATCCGGATCGGCGATGCGGAGCAGCAGCAGGCCCGAAGCCGCCGTGCCCGTGGCGTAACCGAACATGATCAGGCAACGCTCGAAGCCGTACTCGGGAGAGCGGCGGCCGAACCATACGCAAATGATCAGGGTAATGAATGTGGCGACGGCGATGGCGACGATGAAGGGCAGCAGCACCTCCTGAAGGGCCTTCATCTCAATGCCGAGGAACACGGCGCAGATCATGAAGTCCACGGAACCGCCGACCAGACGCCGGGTCGTTTCGCCGTCTATGAGGTGCAGGATGTCGATCTTGCCCATGAACTTGCGCAACAGCATGGCGAGGAACATGCCCCAGCAGAAGGTCAGGCCGAAACCGAGCCCGGCGATGCCGGCGGGCATGTACTTGGAGAACAACAGCCCGAAAAGATAGGCCACGCCATAGATCGCCGCCATGAGGCCCACATGGAAGCCGAGGTTGTCGATGTTGGCGGGATGGGTGGTGCTGTGGGAACAGGGGGGATTGTCGCCGCGATCCATAAGGCCGCGCAGGAAGTTCTGGGGCAGCTCGCCGGAACGCCCTCCGGTGCACCAGCCGCGCTTGATGCCGTAGAAGGCCAGCGGCACGCCCACGATGCCCGCCACGAGGAAACCGACGGCGGCAAAGGCCAGCCCGACGCTCAGGGCGTTCGCGGTCTGATAGGAGGTCTGCCAGATGGTGGCGTAGGCCTGCGTCTGGCCGGGGCCCTGCGTGAAGCCCGCGCCGAGGAGGTAGCCGTTGACGGTTTCAAACGTGCCCCCGAACAGATCCTGCCACAGCACGAAAACGCCCTTGCCGATGAGCGCCTGCACAGAGAAGGTCATACCAAACACGAGCGCGATCCACAGGGCGCCACGCATCACAACCTTGCCGCTGGCGGGCTTCTTGGTCTGCAGCAAACCGATGCCTACGAAGCCGAACGCGAACAAGTGGAAGGTGATCATACTGAAAATGTTCGGCGTAATGTCCTTCCAGCCGGTGGAGGTGGGCATCCCGACCAAATCAAGGTTGATCAGCACGAACCCAATGAGGCCACCGATAAGGGAGGAAGGAAACAACAGCTTCTGGAACAACGGCACTTTGGCACGGATTAACGTCCCGAGCATGAGCAGCATACCGATCCAACACAATGCACCCAGATACGGATAAAATGACGCTTCCATGAAACCCTCTCTTGGTAAGGCAACCGTCAAAGTTGTGAGTATCCGCAACCACAGGAGCCGGGGAAACCCGACGGAGAAGGCGGGAAGGAGCGCCCCCATGCCGCCGGGTTTCCGGCAAGGCTATTCCAGCGACCCGTATACGAGTTCGTTGCCGACGATGGTCGCCAGCACCGGAATGTCGCGGATAGCCTTTTTGTCCACGGCAAGGGGGTTGTCCCCAAGCACGACCATGTCGGCCAGCTTGCCGGGTTCGAGGCTGCCCTTGCTCGTTTCCTCACAGGCCTGATAGGCGGCCCACGAGGTCACGCTGCGCAGCGCGTCCATGACGGAAATGGTGTATTCCTCGCCAAGGACTTGCCCGCTGCTGGTGAGGCGGTTGACCGCAGACCACACGGAGAGCAGGGGATCAATGGGGGTTACGAACGTGTCGTTGTGGTTGCTGAACAGGATGCCGCGTTTCAGGGCGCTGCGGAGCGGGCTGATGCGCTTGGCGCGATCCGGGCCGAGGAAGATGTCGCGGTGGCGGTCGCCCCAGAAGTAGGTGTGGACCACGAAGAACGAAGGCACCACGCCGAGGCGCTTGATACGGTCGAGCTGATCCTCGCGCACGGTCTGGCAGTGGATGATGATGTGCCGGGCGTCGGCGCGGGGATAGCGCTTCTGCGCCTCTTCATAGGCATCCAGAATGAGCTGGATGGCTTCATCGCCGTTGCCGTGGATGGCGATCTGCCAGCCCTGCCGATGCAAAGCCACGATGCGATCGATGAACCCTTCCGGGTTTTCCTGGATATAGCCGCGCCACATGGGGCCGTCCGGCAGATCATAGATGATTTTGTGGTAGGGATTGCTCAGGCAGCCGGTATAGCATTGCAGGCTGCCGTCGACGAGGTGCTTGACAGCGCCGAGGCTGATCTTGCGGTCGGCGGTCAGCGGCGTACCGGAAGCGTGAGAAGTGAACTGGTTGAGATCGCAACAGCCGAGGCCGGGCAGGATCTGCACGCGGTTACGGAGCAGTCCCTTTTCATGGGCCTTGCGGAGCTGTGCCCACTGCTTTTCCTGTGTGAAGCCGTCCTGAGCGGATGTGACGCCCTTCGCGGTATAGGCGTCGCAGGCGGTTACGATGCTGCGCATCCAGTCTTCCTCGGAAACTTCGGGCAGCAACGCGGCAACGGGATTCATCGCCGGGGGTTCCTCCAGAACGCCGTTGGGGTCGCCGTGCCCGTCGCGGCGGATGATCCCGCCAAGGGGATCGGGCGTATTCCGGTCATAACCGACCAAGGCCAGCGCGCGGCTGTTGCAGGAGCACAAATGGCCGGAAACATGGCGCAGGAGCACCGGATGATCGGGCGTCACGTCGTCCATGTCGGACGCGAGCGGGTGTCGGCGATCCGCAAGGGCGGTGTCATCGTAGCCATATCCAAGAATCCACTCGCCCTTGGGCGTGGAGGCGGCCTTTTCCTTGAGCAGATCGCGGATTTCGGCGATGTCCTTCACCTTGCCTACCGGCGGGGAGGAAAGATCAAGCTGCGTGGCAAACATGAGCCCGGCCCATACGAAATGGCTGTGCCCGTCGACGAAACCGGGCAGCATGGTCCGGCCCCGTAAATCAGTGACCACGGTATCCGGCCCGGCATGGGCCATGACGTCATCGTCCGTTCCCACAGCGAGGACCACGTTGCCTTCAACAGCCAACGCGCTGACCACGCTTCCCCGTGAATCCATCGTCAATATCGTACCGTTCCGGTAGATCTGCGTTGCCTTGCCCATAGTGCTGGCTCCTCTGTTGAGATTGTTCACGCGATTGATCTTTTTAGAGCAATCGACATGCCAATCGGAAAACGCGGAGCCTATTAGCAGCGATCCCCATGTTTCTATTACATTATCTTAAAAAAAGGCACCCGCATCCCCCGCAGAGAGGAAGCACCAGAGGCCCCGAAGTCCAGCTTTTTGGACAAAACGGAGTTAGTGTGAAAATAATACGTTGAATAAACAGGAAAAAAGAGAAAAAAGAAAACGCTGAAGCGGCGTAGAAAAAGGACAAAAGGAAAATCCCTTTTCCCTGAATCATTAACAATCATTCATCCTTTTCAAAAAGAGTCTTTCTTGCGTCGATGCCTCACCATGTTTCCAGAAAACTGGAATCATCCAAAAATAAAGACGCGGCTCTTTCCACTTTGCCTTTTTCGATGGGGCAAGCTCCCCCGACAGGTTCATCCGGCAGAGATGATAATCCGAGGAAAGCCACTAGAACACCTGTGGGCCCCTGTTCCGCACGGCGTGAGGCTTTCCTCCCTTATAGACACGGACCTGTCTGCAACTCCCCCTCTTTTGTTTTGCCGCACCTGCTCTGTTCCTCTCTGCCAAGCTGCGGAACAGGACTTTTCCGACAAAAAAAGTTACTTTGACATAACTTTAAAAATAAAAAGTTCCTCCGGCGACAGCGTCAGCCTCCCGAAACATCAGCTGGCGGAAACCGGCGAAGATACGGCGTGGCATACACCTTCGATCCCACACCCCATCAATCCGTCTTTTCCCCCAACGGTTTTTGCCCATGCGCAAAAGGGCCGGACGGATGGTTGCCGCTTTGGGCGCGGACTGTTTCCAAGTGACCTTCCCATCTTGATTTGTATGCGTCGCGCTCTTTCTCGGCTTGCCTGAGCGCATCCTTGCATATGACAAGCTCCTTCTGAATCTCGGAAAGCCGGCTCTCCAAGGCGGCCTCCTTTTCAGATTGGCTCTGCGGGATAACGGCCCGGATATTCATCCCCACCGCCTGCATGTACCGGAGCATATCCGGGAAGGACGTCTTTTCCCCGCCGGCACCTTCAAGCCACCGTTTTGTGGTCACTTTGCTGACACCACACATCTCTCCAAGCTGTTCATAGGTCACTTTGGGCTTTTGGTTGCGCAAGGCCTCAAGCCTCCGGATGAACTCCCTCCAGACCTGTTCAAAAACTTTTTCTGCGTTCATTTTAGTTACATAAGTGAAACGATGTTACATCGGTAGTTCGGTTTTCGTTGACTTATAAGTTTCATTGAAGTAACTTTTTATTATAAACGAACATGGTCGCGCCCTCTCAAGCGGCTGGCACAAAGGGCTCCTCTGACACCCAGGAAACAGCCGAGCGCCAAAGAATGCAGGTCCAATGGGACTACTGCTACCCACATGGCATAAATAACACAATGTAATGATTATAGTTTCAACACCCATCCAGGGAGAGTGCTCATGACGCAGGGAGTGGGAAACTGGACCTTTAACGTGCTCCCCGGCCAAGCGGGCAGGCGCAGCGAGAAGCAGTCCCCGTGGTATGCCATGGCTACGGCGGCGGTGGCCATGATTGCCCGGCCCTACATCCCGCAGGGCGGCAAAGTGTATGATCTGGGATGCGCTGTCGGGAACGTCGGACGCGTGCTGGCGCCGACGCTGCATGAGCGGGAGGCACAGTTTGTGGCCCTGGACGGGAGCCGGGACGTCGTGGTTGCGTACCGCGGGCCGGGGAGGGCCATTATGGCGGACGTGGCCAGTTATCCGTACAAACCTTTCGACGTAGCGGTGGCCTTCCTGACGCTCATGGACCTGCCCTCCTCGACGCGGCAACTTTTATTGTCGACATTGCGGAGCAAGATGAGGCCGGGCGGGGCAATCATCATCATAAATAAAGAAAAGACACCCAGAGGTTCCCCGTCCGCCACAGCATCCCGGCTGACATTCGGCTGCAAAGTGGAAAGGGAGGCCCATGAAGCAAGGAAGTGGAGAGGACACTATACGTTAGAGATATATTCGGCTCTCTCCCGCAGCGAGTTGGGGCCCGATGCTGTGGAGGCTTTCCGGCTTGGTGATTTTGTAGGGTGGCTGATAGAGGGATAAAAAGCTGTATTCCCCTTGGGAACCGGAAGAATAGCCGGCTTCCTATCCAGTGCTACCACACCTCCATCCGTAAAAAGTGTATTTCCTTTGCCGCCACACCAATCAATGCCTCGGGCCGTTGGCATACTTTATTCCAGAGACGGATGGGGCTCCCCAAGGCCACGTCCGGCATATCCCTTCAGCGGGTGCCTTTTATCCTCCAGACGCCATACATAGTGTCGACGTTCGGTTTCCGACCTAGCTGATTTTCATACGAAGTCCTTTTCATTCCCATCGGATATCCCTATAAGACCAGATACGGTTTGCCGCTCACCATGCGCCATATACCGCATACGGACGCGCCGCCCTCCCCGGCCTTTGGAGGTATCCATGCCCCGCTCTCTGAATCTTCCCCAAGCCATACTCGCCATCGCCCTGCACGCCGCCGGACGCCCCCTCCTGACGCAGGAACTCGCCGTGCTGGCGGGAAAACCGCAAGAGGCCATTGCCTCCCTTCTTGAACCGCTCCTCGGCGCGGGGTTCGCTGCCCGTGCCGAAGCCCCGGACGCGTGGGTTTGCCCCGGCTTGCCGGATGCCGTGCGGGACGAATTCGTGCGCCTTCTCGTCCGGAACGCCCCTCCGGGCAGCCTCACCCATGCCCTCGCGCGGCTCGGGGCTCCGGACATGGCCCTCGACGACTGCGCCGCCATCGCCGAGGCCATCGGCGACGAACTCGGCAAGCAGCGGCCGGGCAGCATCATCTGCATGGAATGCGCGCTGCGTTTCCTGATCGCCTGGGGCGAACGCCACCTGTACACCGCCGGAGGCTCGGAAAGCTGCCTGTACGGTAGACTCGCCCTGACCTTTCAGAGCATGTGCATCCTTGCCAACCGCCACATTCCTCTGGCTTTCAGGCTCTCGTCCATCGCCTACGAGCTGGCGGGATACGGGGGCAACGAACGCTTCCGCCCCCTCATCGGCATCCTCAAAAGCTATATGCGGCTGCTCTGCTTGGAGCTTCCCGAAGAGCCCTGGAACATCAGCGAAATCGAGACCGAATTCCTGCGCCTGAAGGACGCCTGCGAACAGGAGATGAAAAACCACATCGCCTGCTTCGCGGGCCTGCTCTATGCCATCAGCGGCAACTATCCGGATTCGCTGCGCAGCCATGTCCATCAGGGGGAACCCGGCAACTGGCTCAACCGGATCGCGCTGTTCCATGCCATGAGCATCAGCCAGTCGGCCATGTACCTCGGACGTTACACTCTCGCCATCGGGACCGTGGAATCCGCCCGCCACTCAGCCGAACTTGCCGGAGAGAAAACCTTCTCCCTGCTCTGGCTGACCCATTTCTGTTTCCTGCTGCTGCGCAAAGGCGATTGGGACGAAGCGCTCAACCATCTGGACTTCCTGTTTTCTTGCACCCATCCGGTAGAGAATCCCAAAATTTTCTCCAGCACGGTGCGCGGGCTGGCGCTCTATCACTATCTCAACGGACGGCTCGACGCCGCCTACCGCATCCTCCGCCGCGAAACAGAAAACGCCATTGCCGCGGGTTCGCCCCACTCCCCCTTTGTCGATCCCTATATTCTGGATATGCTGTATGGCTTCACAAGGGCGGGGTATCCCGACATCCCCCGCTACACATTCCGGGACACGCTCGAAGCACTCCTCCGCAGCCCCAACCGGCAGCTGCGTGGTGCGGCACTCCGCGTCAAGGCCCTGTGCCTGCGGGACGGCAGGGCGGACCTGTGGGATGCGGAGGAAACCGATCCCGTAAGCCTCCTCCGCCAAAGCGTGGGCTGCCTCGCCTCTTCCCAGGACGTACGGGAATTGGCCCTGTCCCGCCACGAGCTGGCGAACACGCTGGAAAGGCTCGGGCGTCACGATGAGGCCCGCCCCTTCCGTATGCTGGTTTCGGAGTCCATAGGCCGGGCATCCCACGCGGACATGGACCCCCTCGAAATCTCGATCCTCGCCACGCGGGACAGGGACAGCGATGTCTTCTCGCCGGGCGTCCCGAATATCGGCACCCTCTTCCTGAAAGAAGAACTCATGGACCGCTGCCATGACGCCTTCAACGACGTCCCCATCCGGCAGACGCTTGAGGACAACCTCCAGCGCATCGTCAACGTCGCCCAGCTCGAACTCAAGGCCGAGCGGGCCGCGCTGTTCAGGCCCTCGGCGGGCGGCAACTCCGTGGAGTGCGCCGCCTCGGTGAACCTTACCCGGACGGAGATGCAAAGCCCGGCCATGCGCGACCGGATTGCGTGGATCGTGGATTGCCTGAACAGAGGAAAGGGGGACCGGGATCGGCAGGCGATCTGCCTGTCCTTAAATGTCGGCGGGCGGCAGCCGTGGCTGCTGTATCTCGACACACGGTTCGGGCCGGGCTTTCTGACGCAGCTCAAAAAAAGCGAACTCGGGGAACTGGCGCGGCTGTTCGCGGCGGAAGTGCGGACCGCACTGCGCCTCGACGACATGCTGCAGCAGGAAATCCATTGGCAAAACGCCAAATTCAACGCCGTGACGCTCCAAAAAAACACGGGCGAAGCCCCCATCATCGGCGAAGGGCTGAAACCGTTCGTCTCGCAGGTGCGGCAGGTGGGCATGACGGACGCCGCCGTCCTGCTTTATGGGGAAACCGGAGCGGGAAAAGACGTCATCGCGCGGCAGATCCATCTTTTCAGCCAGCGAAAGGGGCCCTTTGTGGCGGTCCATCCGGCCAGCACCCCGGAACAGCTTTTCGAAAGCGAGTTCTTCGGGCACGAAAAAGGCTCCTTTACAGGCGCTACGAGCCAAAAAATCGGGTACTTCGAAATGGCCAACGGGGGGACCCTCTTCATCGACGAAGTGGGGGAAATGCCCCTGAGTATGCAGGTCAAGCTCTTACGCGTGCTCCAGAACCAACGGTTCATGCGTGTGGGAGGCACCGCCGAAATCATATCCCGGTTCCGCCTCGTCGCCGCCACCAACCGAGATCTGCGCGATGAGGTCGCCAAAGGACGCTTCCGTGAAGATCTCTTCTACCGGCTTTCCGTGGTCCCCCTGCGGGTCCCCCCGCTGCGCGAGCGCCGGGAGGACATCATCGGGCTCGCGGAGGCGTTCGCGGAATCCTACTGCCAACGCTACGGCAGGCCATCCCTCCGGCTTACGGATGCGGAACGGGCCTGCCTCCTGAACTACCCCTGGCCCGGCAATGTAAGGGAACTCAAGAACATCATCGAGCGGGCTGTCATCCTGAACGCGCCCTTGCTCGAACTGGTGTCGCCCAGCCGAACAGCCGCATCCGGATCGGAAGCGGGGGCCTTCATCATCCCGGATTTTCCCACGATCCCGGAACTTGAGGAGCGCTATCTGCGCTATGTCCTTGAGCGGACGGGCGGCAAGGTCTGCGGCCCGGACGGCGCGGAATCCCTGCTCCGCCTTAAACGCTCGACCATCTATCTCAAGCTGAAAAAATACGGGATCATTCCTTCCGACTTCATATAGAGGCGGAAAGCGGACCCTTGGGGGCCGTTCCGGTTCAAGCCGGGATAGCTTTTCCCCGCATCCAAGCGTTTCCTTGGGCATCTGGCTGACAGGGAAAAGCCATCCTCAAAAACCATTACGGACGGAAAGCCCTTTGGCCAAATATCGGACGGGGTTCCATCCTGTTGAGACAACATTGCGGCACTGGCGACGGACAGGCAATCTACAGTAGTGTTCCGGGCTCTTTTTAGGTACTGTCGATGCGGTGTCTTGATTGGTTGTACCTCTTCCGTTTGACACATTTTTGAAAAAGGACTTGCACTATGAGCCTTTATTTTTCGATCAGCGCCCCTTCCGGCAAGTTTCTTTGCGCGGACGCGCTGCTTGACTCTTCCATCCATGCTTTGAAAGAGGCTTCGGAAAAGGCTGCCGGAACCTTCACGCTCTCTTTCAGCCAGGATCAATGCATTTGGTCCGTCATGATGGAAGCGAAAGACGGCAAAACCACGGTCATAAACCCTCATTTGTACGAAAAAGCAAAAAAATTTAGTATGATGATAGAGGGATGGAATAAAGAAGCGGACTAGCGTTTTCTTGATGCCCTCCCCTGCTTCCGTTTTACTCTTATACCAACCATCAACATGAAAAATACCGACAGCGGCAAAAAAAGAAGTCCGGTGATGCTTTTCACCGGACTTCTTTTTTGCCTTCGAGAAATGCCGCATTGAAAAATGCCCATGCGCACCGGACGCCGGTCCAGCGTTCCGCAATGCCGTGCGGATTCCAGAGAAAAACCCTGTTTTCCGTCAGAGGAATGTAGCGCTACCATCTCATTGAAACGTCACATGGCAGTACATTCACCACCGAAGAGGCCCCCCACCTCCTTTGCCGGAGCATCCGGATTATGTCCTTACCATGCCTTCTGGTTACGCTATTTTCCAAAAGAGCATTTCATTTAATCTGATAATATATTGTAATAAATAATATTACTATCAAGAATCATACATCGATGCCCCCATATATGCCCCCGTACTACATCTCTTGGACCTGTGAGGAAGATCACCCTTCAATCAGCCACCCCGCAAAATCCCCAAACCGGAACACCTCCACGGCGTCGGGCCCCAACTCCCCACGGTAAAGAGGCCGCTGTACGCCTGACAGTGAAAGCTCTTTCCGCATCACCGCCCCCGGCTCCGCTCCCTGCCTGAGCTTGCAGTCCCACGTCAGCCGGGACAGCACCGTTGCCGGATAGCCGCCGGGCGATTCTTCCTTGTCCACGACGATGATCGCCCCGCCCGGCTTCACCTTCCCCCGCAGCGTCACAAGCAACCGCCGTCGTTCCGGGACAGGCAGAAACATGAGCGTCAGAAAGGCAATCCCCACGTCGAAAGCCTTGTACGGATAGCGTGCCACGTCCGCCGTGATCGCCCTCCCCGGCCCCCGGTACGCCGCCACCATGTCCCGGCACTCGTCCAGCGCGACAAGCCGCGCCTCCCGCTCATGCAGCGTCGACGCCAGCACGCGCCCGACGTTCCCCGTGCTGGCCCCAAGGTCATAAACCAGACCTCGCCGGGGAATGTAGTGCCGCGCAATCAACGCGACGGATTCCGTTGCCATCCCATACCACGGCAACTGTTCCCGCACATGGGCATCAAATTCCGGGGCAAATCCCTGAAACGTCCAATCCTGCCGTTTATCCTGTTCAGCTCCTGCCGTCACTGAGTTAAGTCCTGTCTTGCGCCCCGACGCTCTGCCTGTTACCCTTCGTGCGCCCTGTAGAATGGGCACGAACACTGGCGGAAACTCTGCACGATATGTCCTTATCGTGTGGGGCCGTGGTCCGGTGGTCGTACACCGGGCCGGTGGGGGAGGCTCCAGTCTCCCCCGCCTCTGCCTCAATTCAATTTTTCCAAGCTATCATTTTCGCAGTTCCGGCGGGCATTGCAGCCTTTTCCGTTCGCCCTCGTAGGCGCGCAGGCAGTGCCCCGGCTTCCAGAACGGCAGCCCGTCGATGATCCGTCGAGGCCAGTCCCGCACGCCGTCCCGACTCCATCGCCAACACCGGGAAGAAAGCGTTTCGTCCGGCCAGCCGCCGAGGGCGGCATTGATGAACTGGTCGAAAGCAATGAGCAAACCTTCGATATATGTCATACTGGCGTCCTACACACAGGGTACAGGGTTTCCTCCCACCAACTGTTTGTGTAATCACCTGCGGAACAGTAATCTACCTGAGACGTCCCGTTTTTTGTGTATACATATCCGCCGGCGGTTAAGGTATCCACGAATTGCGAATCGTCGGAAACGACTACTGAACCGTTCCAATAAATCCTTGTCGAATATATATCTACGTACGCCAACTTCAACTGTTGGTGACGATGCCCAATTCCATATTGCGCCCCACTACCATCGCAATTCCCCCCATATGAACCTGTTCCCTTGCACTCGGTGCATGATTGGGTATTGCAGGACTGACTCGTGGTGGGCTTCGTCAGCCCGTGCGCTGCGCAAAAGCTGTCCGCCACAGTCTGCACGTCCAGATTGGAGTTCGTCGCGTCCCGCCGCTGGCAGGTGACCGTACGGGTCTGCGTGCCGCCGCCGCAGTCGACGGAACAAGCCCCCCAGTTTCCCGTGGCATAGGAATAGGTGTAGAGCGGCTTCCACGCGCCCGAGACGTTGACGTAGATGTTTTGGCAGGGCTTCCAACTGCCGCCCACATTAACGTACGCCTGCTTTGCGTATTTCCACGCTCCGGAGACATTGACTGCACAAGACATGCGCGCTCCTTACTTTCCGAGGAAAGTCCTTTGAAGTTCCGCCACTTCCTTGGAAATCGCGTCAAGCTCCCCGTTGACAGCACTCGTCTCGGTCCGTTTCAGCCAACCCCATTGTTCGGCGTTGACCGCAGCCATGCCCCGCAGGTATGCGGTGTGATTAACAAGGATATCTTTGCACAGGCTTTCCTTGTCGGGCTTGCCTTCGTCCGTGCGCGCGGCAAGGAAAGCGTCGATGTATGGCGTGGCAAAGGCGTTGTCCTTCAAGAAGCCCTTTGCCTCTTCCACCTGATACGGCCACGTAAGCTGTTCATACTGGGGAATGAACTTTCCCCACACTTTCCAGCGGCGAAGCTCAAAACAGTTTCGGATCTCAAGCTGTACCTCGTGCAGGAGCTTGGCGAAAGGACGAGGATCAACCCATTCGCTGTTTTCCAGATCATACACATGAGCGGGTGTGGGCCGTTCTGGAAAGGCTTCCCATTCCTCATGGGAAAGAAAAAGGACGCACTTCTCGCAAAAGGCTTCCGGGCGCTCGACAAGGCTCCCGTCGTCCCGGATGATTGCAACGATTTCTTCCCATGCCTCGCCATTACGGCGAGACACCGGATAGGGTGGCACGTCGAGGACCGTAAAGCCGTATCCCTTGGCCTCCGCCTCCGATTTCAGAATACGCCCGACGCAGACATTATCTCCATTCCAAGCGTAGACGGGATAATCCGCCGTATCCGCGTATCCCCGGCAGTAGGCGGCGCATTCTTCAATCTCGGCTTCGGACAGAGGAACGGATTCCCCATCAACGACTTTCAAGCAATGGCCGTTCGGCGGCTCGAAATAGAGGGCGTCAAAGGCAAAGGAAAGTTCGGGCTTGAGATTGGTATCGAAACGCAGGTCATCGTGAATGACGACTGTTTCGCCGTCCACGAACGTGAGGATAAGATACTCGTTCATATTTTCTCCTAGTATTTTAACCAAATGTCGCCACTAGCCCCGCCGGAGGGATTGCCTGTGGAGACGGTCGTCCGCTCAGGGTGCACATGATCCTCGCGGGCGTATTTCGCCGAGGTGCCCACCGCCGCCGTCCCGGCGGCTTTCGGCGCAACGGTCGCCGCCGCGTAGGTGGTGTTGGTGTCAACATCCCCCACAAGCTGGTAATACGTGCCGTCATAGACGAAATCATACGTCCTGTTTGCGGCAAGATATCCCGCCGTTATTGCGGCATTCCGATAACGAATGGCTTTCGCCCCTGTGGAGTTGACGTTGAGCGTGGGAGAGGCCGCCGTATTCGTGACGGTAAAGCGTACGCTGATGCGTGCTCCCGTCGTCAGGGAAAACCCTGTGCAAGCCACTACCTTGGCCGCCGTCGCCGCTGCGGTGGAGCAGGTGCCATAACCGATCACTCCATAACCGATCACTCCATCTTGCGCGGCCTTTTTCCAGAACGACGACGAGTCGGACGGCGTGGAGCCGACCGTGTAGGTCTTTGCAATCATCACCCACAGCGCCGTGCCGTGGCGGACCAAGTTCAAGGTTTCATATGTGGCCGTAGCGGACCAGTTGCCCTTGTAAATCGGGCACACCGGCCCGAGATCATATACCTGTTGAGCCATTGCCTAGCCTCCTATCGTGACCATCAAATGTCCGTTGGCGTTGATGGCTACAGCGGTGACGCCAGCGCCCGTATCGCCTTTCGGCCCCTACGACCCTGTGGCTCCTGTCGCTCCTTTCGTGCCCGCCGCACCAGCCGGACCTGTCGCCCCGGTGTCGCCCTTGTCACCCTTGGCCCCGGTCGCGCCCTTTTGCGCCAGCAACGTCCAGTAGGTCGCATTCGTCGGCAAAATGGAACTGGTTGACGTATGGCCCGTTTTACATGCATAGGTGCTGCCGCCATACGTTACAACGTCGATCTGCGTCGTATTGTTGACATATGCCGTGTTTGCGGCCCATGCGCCCTTCAAGACAAAAGACGTGCCCTTGGCTCCGGTCGCGCCTCGGGCTCCGGTCGCTCCAGTGGCTCCGGTGTCCCCTTTATCCCCCTTAACCCCCTGCTGTCCTACAGCTCCGGTCGTACCCTTGGCTCCCGTATCGCCCTTCTGCGCCAGCAACGCCCATGTCGCCGTGACCGTGGGCAGAGTCCCGGCAGGGCTCCCGGCTGCCGCCGTACACAAATACGATGAGCCGTTATATGTAACGCAGTCAAAAAACTCGTAAACGGTACTGGCGTTGTACGCCCCCCTATGCACGAGACGGACGCGACCGAGATCGAGAGTATCGCTTGCCATGTGCGAAATTCTCCTTTGAAAAAACGTTTCCTTCAATTAACGGAAATGACGAGATTTCCCCTATCGTCGATGTAGCCGTCAGTAATGTCCGAGGACGTCACGACAACAAGCCTCAGATGCCCGGTGTCCGGATCAAGCCTAAAGCTGGAAACGTGCGTCAGGCCAACGACGGTATCGCCGCGTGGGATGCCAAGCGTAAGCTTGGAGGTGCCGGGGGTGAACGTCGCGGTCGCTTCGGCCCCCGACGCCAGAGTGACGGCCTCGGCGGTCATGCCCCGGTACTGATTGACGAGGGTCTGAGCCCGGTTTGCGCTTTCCCCGGCTGTCGTGGCTGAGGCTGCGGCCGCGTCGACGCTGGCGTTCACATCCACGGTAAACTGGTTCAGCGCGGGGATCAGCGTCTTGTTCAGATCCTCGTTGACCATCTTCTTCTGCGCTTTCAGGCTGTTGAACGTCAGCACGTCAAACCGTTCCTGATCGCCCACCAATCTGTCCGGCGGTTCCGGGAGATCCGAAATCTTGGAAAGCTGCTTTACTGCCATTACTTCAACCCCTGTATATCGATGGTCATATTCACGTCATCCGGCCCGATGACGGTTGCATTCCAGTCCTCAAGCCAACCCCAGACCGTGAGGGACTGATACGAGCCCACACCCTCGTGATCGTCGCCGAGCCACAGCGCCGGGAGGCCGTGCATCCGGGCGAGGATTTCCCGCACGGTATCAAGCCGGGACGGGCGCAGGAACAGGGGCAGGCTTGTGCGCTTGGCGTTGGCCCGCTTGACCAGCCGCGTGTTGCCGAACTCGTCGGTGTCCTTTCTGGAATAGTCGCGGATGCCGAGCCGGGTATTGTACTGTGTCATGCCGATGAACCACGCCTGCCCCGCGACGATATGCCCAAGGGCCGGTCCGCCTTTTTGCGTCAGTGTGACTTCAAGGGTCGCTACGGGCGAGATCGGTATATCGGTCACAGCCTGATCAACGATCATTTCAAGAGGCCGGAAGTAGTACTCCCAGTACCCTTCAACGTCCTTCAACGTGTTTACGGTCTTATCGTACATGACGAGGCCGTCGCCGTCCTTCACCACGGCCCGAATGCTCGTCGCCTTGAAGTTCAGGAGCGCGAACGCCGTACAGCGGTTGAACCTCACCGTAAACGTCAGCGTCTCGGCGTCCATCGGGGCGACCGTCTGCGTTGAGACATACTGATCGAGCATTGCGTAACGGTTCGTCGGTCCCATGAGCCGCCATGCCGCGTCCGTCCCTTCGCTGTGTTGATCCGGCTGCTTACCCGTGCTGTCGGCCACGGCCTTATAGACCCTGTGCTCATGAATAACGGAATCCCCGATCTCATAGGCTGTGCCCGCACCCCACGCCGGGGCGTCGTTCTCAGGAATGGAACTGGACAGGAGCCGGATGGACTGCGGTTCTATGAGCTTCATGCGCGTACCCCCGGCATACCTTCCTTGTCCCACGCTTCAATCATGTCGGACGTGCGGCGGGAAAATCTGGCGATCTCGGACATGGAAATGAGCATGTCCCGGCGAAGCTGATAAATATCCTGCCGTAGCGCCTTGATTTCCTCGCGGCTTCCGGTGTCCGTGGCCCTAGGCGTCGCGCTGCGGAACAGCGCCGCCGTATCCGCCGCCGTGTAGATGCGCCCCGGCTGCGAGAAGTTCACCAGTTCCGGCCCTTCCTCGCCCACGACCGCCCATCCCGGCATGGCAAGCCCGCCCCGGGCGAACGCCTTCACCCCTGCCTTTTGCCCGGCGGCGTCAAGGAGCGGCTTCAAATCGGCAATCTGCTTCTCAATTTCTTCAAGTGTCGCGCTCTGGCCCTGCAACTCCGCAAGCGCCGCGTTCTGGACATCAAGCTGGCCTTGCAGCGCTTCAAGTTGCTTGTCGGCTGCGGACACCTGCGCGCCCGCCGCGTCCTGCGCGGACTTCAACTGTGCGTTCACCGCCCAGAAAGCGTCGAGGTATTCTTCTTCCGTCCCCGCCGTCTGCTTCACGATGTCGAGCAGGGATGTGCCCACACCCGCAAGCTGGCCCGCCGCGTCGGAGTCGCCGCCCAGCGCCAGCCCGGACAGCCGCCGGAACTCGGCCTGCACCGTGCCGAGGCGGTTTTCAGCATCAAGATTGGCGCTCCCGGCGAACAGGCTGTAACGGGACTGCCCGAGGCTCTTGTCGAGGTTTTCCCATGTACTCTTGAGCGATTGCGCGGCGGAAAGCTGCTCATTCAGGGCGTTGATTTCTTCTTGGATCGCCTGTTGCTGCAACTGGAGCCGTTGCTGCTCCAGCGCATCCATCTGCGCCCTGAGCGAATCATATTCGGACTTCGCGGCGTCCTGCGCGGCCTTTGCCACTTCCTCGGCGGCCTTGGCCGTCTCCGCCGCGTGCAGCTTCAAAAGTTCCGCCACCTGCGCCGAACCTTCCCCGAACTGCTGGATCGTCTCCCGCAACTCGTTGGCTTGCGATATGGCCCGGCCCACCTCGTCACTGTTGCCGTTCACCGCCGCCCACCGCTGCGCGACGGACTGGTCGAACGAGCGCAGCATTTCCTCCGTTGCCTGCCGCACCACCTCGGCGCGCATGGCCTCCACCTGCGCAAGCTGCCCTTCCGTGGCTCCGATGATCTCAAGCGCTTTTTTGCGCTGATCCACGGCCTCGTTCGCCGTCTTCACTGCCTGCGCGTAGGCCGAAAGCGGGTGCAAGGACTCGTCCAGCGTCTTGATGTAGTCGTTGATGAAGGCGTTCCGGTACTCATTGATGAGGCCCGCCGCGTACTGCGCGTTCACGCCGGAATCCTTCATGCCCTGCGTCCATGCGTCGAGCTGCGCCTTGGCGGACTGCGCCTGTTGCTCCATCTCGGACAGCGGGCTCTTGATCGCGTCGGTCGCGCTCTTCACCGCGCTGATTGCGGAAAGCGCCGTGGACGCCTTCTGCAACCCCTCGTCGGTGGTGACGTCAAACGAATCAAAGAACCGCGAGATGCCCGCGTTCGAGAAAACCTGTTGGGCCACGGCGGTCATCCGGTTGCGCATGTCCTTGGCGGCTTCCTCAAGCCGCTCCTCGGCCATGCCCTCTTCCCACCACTGGAAGTTCCACGACGCATCGGAGACGCCCCGCCCGGCGGACCATATGGAAGTCTCCAGACCGGACAGCGCGCTCTGGCGGATCTGCTCAGGCAACGCCCCGGCAATATCCAAAAGACTCCCGGCGGTCTGGCTGGCGACTTGGGCGATACCCTGCGCGAACGGCTCGGCTTCTTTTTTCCCGGACCGATCATACCAAGCCCCGCCCATGAAGGCGTCAATGTAGGTCTGCTGGTCCCGCGAGAAGCCCACGTCCTCCATCTTGCCGTATACGCTGGCGTGCGTCCGCCGACCGCCCCCGAAGAGGGAACCAATCCCCCCACCGAGCAGGCTGCCGATTGTACCGCCAAGGAGCGTACCGATGCCGGGCACCACGGAACCGATGGCCGCGCCGAGCCCGCCACCAATCCCCGCGCCTATGCTGATATTTGGCTGGTTGGGGAAAAGCAGGCTGCCCGCAAGAGAACCGAGGCCGAACCCTGCGCCGGCCGCGCCGAGCGTGCCGAGAAGCGTGGAACCTCCTACCCCCCAACCCCCTGTAATGCTATTCGCCAATGCATTGAATTGAGCCTCAGTTGCCGAAGACGCGAAAAAACCACCCGTCAAATTTGAGGCAAAACTATTGATCCCCCCGGTTATGCCGGAAAAGAGCCCCGCCGCGCCAGACGTCCACGAGTCCGGCAGGATGCTAGAAAACGGAATGTTACCGAGAAGTCCGCCAGTACCGCCACTGCTACTCCCCGAGCCGCCCGCAGCATACGCCACCCCGCCCGTGCCGAGCACCCCCGACACCACGCCCGCAATCTGAACCGTGATGGGCCGGGTGATGGCCATATGCATCAAATCGGCAAGGAACGACGCGAACACGGAACGGAATGAAGACAGGGACACCTTGCCCGTCTCGATCATCTGCTCCCATGCCGACTTCCAGCCGGAATCCATGCCGGAATAGAGCGAGGAAAAGGCTTCCTCAGCACCCTTCGCCGCGTCGGTCGCGTCGGCCCGGTACTGGAGAAATGTTCGTCGCGCACCGTCCGCCCAGTCATGGGACGCTTGAAGTTCTTTCAGTTCACGCCACTGGTTGATGTACTCCTGTGGAATCTCAAGCCGCTCAAGTTCCTTGGCCTGCGCGGCGATGGCCTCGTTCTGGTACTTGAGCGAAAGGCCGTACTGCCCTGTCAGTTCCTCAAGTTCCTTGTAAAATTCGTACTTGTCGCGCGCTAGCTCAGCGAGACGTTTTTCTTCCTTTTCCTGCGCTTCCCTCAGATTGAGGTCGCGCTGGAGACTGGCCTCGATCTGCTTTTGCTGCTTGATCTGGTTGGCCTGCTCAGTGCTGATGCCCTTCTTGCGAGCATAGTCCGCCGCCTGCTTGTCGATCTGCTTAAGCGTCGTCTCGTATTCGGCGGCAATCTTCGCCTGCTCGCGCGTGAAGATCTCGCCGGGCTTTGTGGCAAGCTGCGCGCGAAGCGACGCGATGGACGCCTCGATTTTACCGAGTTCGGCGTTGTAGGCATCGAGATTGCGCTGGGCCTGTTCAAGGCTATTGTCCTTTCTCTGGCCCTTTTTAAGAATACTGTCGATCTTCTGGTTCGTCGTCGTCAGCTGTGCGTTGAGGTAGTGCGCCTTCTCGTTTTGCTCCTGTTGCGTAAGCGAAGACGAACCAAGAAGGCCAAGTTGTTTTTCTAGTTCCGTTCTCTGTTGCCTGAGGGCTTCGAGCCTCCCTTCGTCGGTATGTTTCAGATAATCATTTTTCAGTTCCACAAGCTCCCTAATCTCTCTCTGGCGCTGTTTTTCCTCCATTTCGGCGGCGAGAACATTGGGAGACTTGTTGCGCTGGGCCTGCTCCTCCAAGTACCGGGTAACGACTTCGTGGACTTCACTGATACGAATATTGAACGTAATGCCATCACGTGCAGCGGCACGGGCGTTTTCAATAGCGGTGCGCAATAGATCAGTATAGTCACCGGATGCCTTGGCCTCCCGCTCGATTTTGTCCAGCTCGGCAATGAGTGCCCACCAATCGCTGGTTTGCAACGCGGACGCCTTGGCTTCTTCAAGGGCCTGCTCAAATTGATTCAACTGTTCCATAGGGAGGGCTTCACCGAATCGCTCATACGCCGCAATGACATATTCATTGCCCGTATCCATTTTTTCAAGGCCATAAAAACCTTGTTCGGACAGCCGGGCGCGAATCCCTTCCTCAACGTTTTTAAGCTTTTCTTCCTGTTCTTCGAGCTTGGCGATGTAGTTAGCGAGTTCCTGCGCGGACATTTTGTGCGCGTTGGCGAGAGCTTTGGCGCTGGCGGCGGCAGTCTCCTGAGCACCGTCAAGTATCTTGAGTTTTTCAGCCTCTGCCCCATATTCGCCGACGAGATAACTCACGACGGCGGCAACGGTGCCAAGTACGGCGGCAAAAGCGAGTACGGGGTGCGCAATCATAGCCGCCCTGAGCGCGATCATGGCCTTCTGAATGCCCATGACGCCCCCGGCAAACGTCAGCGCGGCGTTGACGTCCAATGCCCCCTTGAACAACGCCAGAAGGGGGAGGCACGTTTTGAGCGCGGCAGCCAGTACAGCCACGCCAGCGGATACCCCCGCACCGACGGCAAGCGCCTTGAAAAGGCCGCTGTACTCACTCAGGGCATCAAAGAGAGCTTGCAAACCTTCCACGGCCACACGCAGGGCGTTGATGCCCGCAACGGCGGTATCTGAATCCACAAATGACGCCTTTAACCTCTCCCACTCCGTAGAAAGCCGATTGAGAGAACCCTGCATCCCCTTCGCGGCCTCTTCTGCGGCAGCGCCGTATTCGTCTTTGAGCACCTTGGCGAGCTTAGGGAGGAGTTCTTCCGCTGTGAGCTTTCCATCCGCCATAAACTTGTCGAGGGCGGCGGTGGTCATACCCATGGCTTTCGCAGCAAGTTGAAATGCACCGGGGAGACGTTCGCCCAACTGTCCGCGCAGCTCCTCAGCCTGTACCTTCCCTTTGCTGATCATCTGTCCGAGAGCAATAAAGGCACCATGCATGTCATCCGTGGACAAAGAAAGAGTGGTTCCGGCTGAGGATACTGCCTCAAAAATCGAATTCAGATCTTTTTCGAGAGTGGACCCCCTCCCCGCAGCAAAGAACGTCTTCGCGCCTTCGGCGGTAGACTGAAACTGCAACCCCAAGCGGCCACTGACGTCATAGAGATAGGAAAGCTGCTGCTGTGCGGCGGACGCGGAACCGTAGATACTCGTATACGACTTATCGAGGCGATCCATTTGCAGCGCCGCGTCAAGACAAGCCTTACCGCCGAAAGCGACGGCGGCTGCCCATGCGAGAATGGCGACCTTTGCGGAACTGAACTTGTTCCCAAGCGTCGCCAGCGCCCCGCGCATATCCCCCATCTCCGCGCGGAGTCTGGCAAGTTGCAAAGTGGAAAGGTTGGCGTCCTGCGCAAGCTGGCGAAAAGCCCGCTCGCGTTCCACTTCGCGCATCATGCGGGCGAGGTTTTGCATATGCCGGGACGAGACTTTGCACTTGGCGGCAAGCTCGTCCAGTCCGGCTATGGGCTTTTCGAGCTTGGCGGAGCCGATGTATTGAGCCGCTTCGCCAAGCCCTTTGCCGACTTTCCTGATGGACGCTTCAACGACGGCAAGATCGCGGGCCGCTTCCTGCGTGCCGTCCGCCCGTACCTCAATTCCTACCGTCGTCGTGTCGTTCATGGCTTGCCCTTGGTGTTCTTGTTGCGCTTTTCTGTTTCAGCGGCATGGGCGGACAAAAAGGCCGTGTCCATGCTGCGCAAAGTGAGGATTTCGTAAGGAGTGAGTGGCGTGGAGGTGAGCCGGGCCCATGCTTCCATGTCGGACCACGAAAGTGCCGTGGGGCCGAAGCCGGAATTGATGCGCCCACCGGAAAGCTCCTGAAAATAAAACCAGAGATACAGCCCGTCTTCGGGAATCGGTATTTCCTCATCAAGAGAGGTTTCGGAAACGCCCAGTTCTTCCGGCGTCTTCCCGGTCTGCTTGCAAACTTCGAGGATATGATCGCGCTGCGTTGTGCCGTCCGCTCCGGGCATAATCCGGGGCACCCACAAGCGGGCGGCTTCGCACAGCGCCTTGGTCAGTCCTGCAAGTAGGCCGAACGGTCGGAAATGAAGGTTTCCACTTGCTCACGCAGCCACGGGAACCGGGTGTACAGCCTGATCGCATTGTCCCGGCTGCACGGGAGGGGCGCGCCGTCAACAATGACGCCCTTCCAGCTCAGGGTGCAGACGGCGAGCACTTCGATGCTCTCGGCGTCCGCAACCTCCGGGTCGAACATCTGGCTGCGGAATCCTTTGGCCTTGTTCACGCGGCGTTTGGTGATCGTGGCCGACGCCTTGCGGTGGACGGCGGAATCAGCCCCGGCAAGCGTGATGAACACGCCCACACCATCACCCGTGAGCGGGTCCACAACTTTCAGTTCCGCCCCCTCTTCGGCCTTTGCAGCGGAATCTCGGGTGGCAAAATCAAAGACGGAAGAAGCGGTTTCCGGGGTTTCGACAAAATCTTTCTCAGCGGCCTTGGTCATGGCTTTATCCTTATGGTGGTTGAGGTTATGCACCGGGATCAGCGGGCACAGTCCGGGTGATCTGAAAGTTGGTGCCGAGGGTCGCGTCAAGCGCGGCGGACCACGGCACATTCAGGGAAATCGGGCCTTCGGACTGTACGGAGTCCTCCGCGCCCGTGAAGGTGACGTTGGGGATAAGGAACGTATACGAATAGTCGCCGCGCTGCAGGATGAATTCGAGCTTCACCCGTGCGTCATTGATGAAGTCGTCCGCCAGATTGCCGTCGGTATAGAAGGCACTCAGGGTGCCCGAAAGGGTGCTCCTGCCCAGACTGACGGCACTGGCGGAACGGGAAAAAATCCCGTACTGCGGCTCAACCCCATTGGCGAGGGTCAGATCGATTCCCGTCACGACGGCTATTTCCTGCCCATCAAGTTTGAGCGCACCCTTGAAGCTGTCGAACGGCACAGGGTCTTGCGAGGGCTTGGGAGACGCCGAAAGAGGATTGCCCCCTCTGACCCCGCTCAGGCCGACCACGGAGAACGCCCCGGTGAGCATGGCATTCGGCTTGATCGAGAGCGTGAATTGGTCGATGAAGCAGCCCGTATAGCTCGCATACTCGTTGATGTTCTTAAACGCCCGCTCGAACGTAAAGGAATGTTCCGCCGTTCCCACCTTCAACACGTTTTCCGTCCAGTTCCCCCCGAGAGCCGCCTCAAGGAGCGGATCGTACTCGACCGCCCCGAACTCGAAGTCAATGTTGCCGCCGACCTTATCAACGCCCGTCCGGTTAAAAGGGATCTGGCGGTCGGAACGGAGGGCGTTCGACGTGAAAGTGTCGCGGGTGAGCCCCAAAGAGCAACCCGTGTGCGCCAGTTCGATCATAACCGGAGAGGCGGGCGTAACCCCCGGCGTGGCTTCCTTCACATACCGGAGGCCGTGATTGGCTCCGCTCGCGATAGTGTACATGGTGGTATCCTTTAGGCTTGGAAGGCGTAAAAGCCTACGTTGACCACGGCCTCGGTGCGCTTGCCGTCGCACGAGGGCGCAGATTTGCGGGGTGTGGTGATGGTGGCGGTGCCGGAATCAAAACGGATATCGTCCCCGCGCGGGAAGTAGCGGGCCACCTGCCCGGCAAGGGTGGAGGCAAGGGAATCCTCGCCCGCCTTCACGACGACCTTGATTTCAATGTGTCCGTCGAGCTTGGTGAGGCCGTTCGCGCCGAGCGTCGCCACCCGCTGGCCTTCAAGGACAATCCGGGCCCGAAGGTGCGAGGCGTGGGGCGGAACGAACGGTTCCCCCTCCCATCCGAGCGGAAGGGCAAGGACGCGGGCCGCGAGACGGACCCGCTCTTTCAGCTCGTCATACAGTGACGCCATCGTTTACCCCTTCGGTGAAGACAAGAGACTGCCGCCAGACGACGGACCAGACACAGATCCCGTTCCCGGCAAGCTCCTCATCCGTGACGGCCTCAAGGCTTCTCACCACGGCGGGGCTTACTCCCGGCAAGCCGAACGTGGCCCCGTGGACGGCAAAGGCGGTCTTCTCGGCAACAGCCAGCGCGTCCTTTTCCGCGTATTCGGCCCCGGCTACGTTATTCGAGACGACGAGCGCCCCGAACGTCCCCATCACGTCGAAATCCAGCGAATCCCCTTGTGCATCGTTGTCCGCCGCGACCGCCGCGACGAGCACGGACACCCCCGGCGGCAAGCCTTTCCCGGCTACGGCGTCGAGCGTGATTTCGCCCGAGAACGCCTCAACGCGGGAGATATCCGGGTGGACGGTTCGCAGGAGCGCGACGGCGGCGTCACGTACTTCGGTCAGGCTAGGCATGGTCAACCCCCAAATGTCTTTTTACGATGCCCACGATCGCCCTCTGCCAGTCGTCCGGGATGTCGCCGTCGCGCTGGAACAGGTACGGGCGGGCCGGGATGCGGATTGTGTGAGCGGCAGACGTCCGGTCGAACTTCACGCGTTTGTCATTGGCGCGGGCGAAACGGACTTGCCCCTTGTTCGGCCCCCGGCTGATGCGCCGGAAGTGCAGTTTCACGGCCCCCGCCGCCCGCTTGATGGCCGCGCCGAACTGGTGGGCCGCAGCGTAGGCAAGGTTCGTCCCGACAATCACGCTGTCCGGCGTCATCTTGATCGTGATGCTCTTCTTGAGCCGCCCTTTCCGTTGCAAAATCGGGTGGGCGTCGCCCTTCCTCTGCCGCACGGTCGCGGGCTTCAACGGCTCCCACGCTTCGCCCTCGGGAGAGCGTTCGGCCTCGAACCCCTGCCGGATGCTCACGAGCAGGGACATGCCGATCTCGCGGAGGATGCGCGGTTTTTCGGCCTCGAAGCGCTCTAGCCCCGCCGCGAGGGACAGGGTGACCGTGCCATCCTTGGCCTTGATGCTGATCATGCTCAAAACCCCTTGAGGCTGTCCGGGCTGAATATCCGGCCCGGGACATCAAGCCGGACGCCCCCGGAAGCGTCGGTATTCGCGGTGGGCACCCCTTCGGCCTGAAAGACGATGACGCCCCGCGCCATGTCCTTGAGCCCGGCAAGCGCATCCTCGAACGCCTTGCGGACGCCCTCGGGCGCGGAGACGGCGGTGTGCAGGTAGTAGAAAGCCATGTCCGCGCACCACCGCCGCACCGGAGCGGGGACGGGATCAAGCGGCGTCCGGTAGCGGCCCGCCGCGTACCCCTCGATCGCTTCCGTGGCGTCGGTGAGAGCCGCCCCTATGACGGCCTTGTCCGGGCACCGTGCCGGGGGCGTGGCCCGGTCGGTAAGCTGCGTGAGCTTCATCTCCCCAAACCGGGTCACAAGGTCGTCATAGGTGGCGTAGGTCATGAGTCGGCCTTCTTTTTCCCGTCAGGGACGGACTGCTCAGGCCCCTTCGCGGGAGCCTTCTCCTTCTTCGGAACGGTGATTTCCTCGACAACAAGCATGGGCTCGGCCTTGAGCATGGCGAGTTCCTGCGGCGTAAAACGCCCGTCGGGATAGTCCCGCGTCCCGGCATGGCTGATGCCTGCCCGCCGGAAGCCGTCTTTCTTTGCGGTAATGCGGATCATGGCGTCAGCTACAACCACGGGCTGACGAGAAGTTCCGCCGTGCCCGCCCACTCATTGGTGGCCCCGCCCGTGGTCAGGGAGGAAACCACGACCTTGCGGGCCGCGCCGTCATGCGTGGGAGGCACGACCAGCAGGTTCGGCACCAGACCAAGCGGATCGCCGTTATCGTTCGTAAACGCCATCATCGCGGCGCGGGCCTCGGCGTAGCTCTCGTTCGTCAACGGCTTCGTGGAACGGATCGCGCATTGCCACAGGCCGAACCCCACGTTCACGCGGGCGTCGACGCCATACAGGTACTCGTCACGCATGAACACATTGTCGTCCGTGGGGGCGTCCTTGCGCTTCAAGTCGTATTCCCGGCGCTTCTGGAAGATGATCGGCTTCACCGGGCGCGTCGTGCACATGAGGAACCACGGGGCCACGGCACCGGAACTTGCCGTGATGGAGTTCGAGACGGATTTTCCGTTGACCGGGTGGTCGGCATCGAAGAAATACTGCCCGTCATAACACGCAAGTTCATGGCCTTTCTTGAGCGCCCCGAACACGAGCTGATTCGGATGGAGCCTGGCCTGCGCGCCCATGTCGCGGAACATGGGGCCGTAGATGCCGACCTGATCATCCTCGATGTCGTCGCGCTTCACGGCGATCGTCATTTCGAACTTTTCGTTTTCGATGCTGTACTTGTGGGCCTTCAGGTTGCGGATGATGCGGTCCCCGGCCCACTTCTGCATGGAGGGCAAGGTGCCCAACCACGGATAGACGTTTTCCTTCGTGCTCGACGGCACGGTCATGGCGATCTTCTCGTACTGGCTCTCAGCGGTGCCAAGGCCGTCCATGAAGGCGGCAGACACGCTGAAATAGAACTGCTCAAGAATGGCGCGGTTGATATCCATCGGTATCTCCTCAGATTTTGACCCAGACGCCCTCTTCGGTGACGTCAAAGACGGTTCCAGCCACGGGCGCGTTGGACACCGCGGTCTTTTTGACAGTGCAGTCGTCCGCCGCGTAGCAGACGCCTCCCACCTGTGCGAGCGCGGGGGCGTCATCGGACACGGCTACAAAGGCGAACACGCCGCGCCGCACCGGGACCTTTTCGCCAGTACGCCCAAGACGCTGCGCCACGCCGACGACCGGGGACAGCCCGGCGGTCACGGACGCGGGCACGAGCTTGCCGTCAGCATTCAGGCAAACCATGCTTCCGGCGTAGACCGTAGAAGCCGCCTCAAACTCGAACTCGTCACCATTCCGGCGCACGGTATCCCGATCACTCGTCAGAGCCGTCATTGTCGCCTCCTTTCACAGACTGCATGGCCTTTTTGTAAGCCTCTTCGGATACGCCCATTGCGCGGCAAAGCGTCTTCGCCGTACCGTCCAGAACGCCGTCGGCACTGTCGGGCGGGGTCGCCTTCACGGACTGCGCGGCCTTACCTCCGGGCCGCAGGTCGGGGGCCGCCTCAAGGAACTTCTTGAACCCCTCGGGGTCGCGGGACGCGGCATCCTTCGCCCACGTTTCCATCGCCGGACTGATCTTGCCGTCGGCCTTGCCCTGCTCGACGAGCCCCACGGATTGCGCGGCTTTCATTTGGGCAAGTTCCGCATTCACGGCGGTAAAGGTTTCCACAGGAACGAAACGGTTCACGTCCGGGTGCTCGGCACGGGCGGCAACGGACTGCACGGCCTTGACGAGCCCGGCGGGTGTCACGCCGTCAGCCTTCACGGTCTGAGCCATAGTGGACATGGCCTCTTTCATGGACTGCGCGTCCTGCACCACCATTCGGGCGGCGGCCTCGACTGTGGCCTCGGTCGGCTCGGCGTCGGTCACGCCAAGGACGGAGGCAATGGTCTTGAGGAAAGACATGGGGCTTTCTCCGGTAAAAGATTGCTGGCCGGAAGGTTCTCGGGAAGCGAGGGCCTTTAACCCGGTCAGATTGGGAACATTGGTGAGGGCCACGGACTCGATCGACTGGATGACGCCGCTCGGGTCGTGGTAGTAGACGGGGGACACGTAGCGGTACTCACGGGCGGCGACGTGAGCCCTGCCCTTTTCCGTCCACTCGACGTGCCCCCATACGCCGTCGTCCCGAGCCTCAAGCGCGGTAATCCACCCCGCCGCCGGAGCGGGCTGGCCGTTCACAGCGGAAAATTCAAGCTGGTGGTCATAATCCACGGGGATGTCGAGAGGGCCGTTGTGCGCCCGCGTCTGCGCAACCACGGAAACCGGATCGCAGGTGTACGGGCCGCGCCCGTCCCGCCCTGAAAACGTCCCGGATGGGAAAAGCTGCATCCAGTCCGGCACGTCCCCGGCTTGGGAAGCGGGAAGCGTGACGGAAAAAATGGATTTCAGAAGAGGGCTGTTCATGGATGGACTGTACGAAAAGAATAAAAAAGAACACACCCTGAACGTTTTCCAATAGATAAAAAAAGCCCCCGGAAGTGGGGGCTGTGCATCAGGAGGTCTTGATGATCTTTATGAGAAGAATTATGAGGATTAACACATTACAAATGTGTCGTAAAAAATTGGCAGGAACACCTAAGACATTGCATTAAAATGCCGGAGTACCTATGAGCGTAAAAGACTTTATCCTACAGGGCCTCACAGCGCAGTCGCATTCTGCTGAGATAAAAAAAATGTTCAGTGATCCAAGCATTGAACATGCTATAGTCAGCGTTGCCTTTCTAACAAGTGACGGTATTAGTCAGCTAAAAGATATATTTTTAAATATTCCAAAGTCTTCTCATATTCTTGTAGGAATAAGTAATGGAATAACATCATATCAGGGATTAACTGATTTACTATCTATATTTAAAGGTTTTTATACTGTTGATACCGGAGGAGCATGTGTACTCTTCCATCCAAAGATATATTTTTTGCGTACAGCAGATACACTAAAGGCTATTATTGGCAGCGCAAATCTTACACGTGGTGGTTTAAATAATAATATTGAGGCAAGTGTATATATTGAAATACATAAAAGTGATGAAAATTTTTCAGAGTTACTTAACAAGATTGAAGGTACTATTAACGAAACTATTGCAGATAATCCTGATAATGTCAAAAAAATTACCTCACAGTCAGAACTTGATGACTTATTTTCCGCTGGCCTTTTGGTTGATGAATTTATTCAACAACCAGCTAGAGATACTATAGGCAAGACAGGGAGTACAAATATTTATCGTCCAAAAGCAATAAAGCTAAAAACTCCACGTATTCTAAGTTCTGTTAAAAGAAAAAAACAATCTTCAAATTCGAGCAATGCTTCAAATTCGTCACAAGCTGTCCTTCCGGTTAATATGGAGTTCGAGCCCGTGTGGAGGAGTAAAGAATTAGCAGAACGAGATTTAAATATTCCACAGGGCAGCAATACCCACCCTACAGGCTCAATAAACCTCGATAAGGGCTCGGCCCCATTGGATATGGACCACCGGCACTATTTTAAAGAAGATGTATTTACCGCTTTGTCATGGACGACCAAGGGAAAAACAGTTGTTGAAGCTACGGCAACTTTTTTGCTTGAAATAAAAGGGATCTATATTGGAGAATTTTCTCTTAATATACGACATACGACAAGCACAGATACAGAAGCATACCGCCAAAGAAATGCTATGACACGACTTAGCTGGGGGGCGGCCAAGCCACATATCGCGAACAAAAATCTTTTAGGCTGCTTTCTCACTCTATCAGTGAGCACAAGCGATCCAAAAATATTTTTAATTTCAATAGACTAATAGCTAGTCTGTTGTCCGCTGTCGTCTTTGGCATAGTTGAAGCCAAGCACTTAGAAGCTTTTCTCTATCGACACCAGTGATGCCTAAAGGTGACAAGACAACATCTCCCTGCCTTTTGAGCACGTCTTCTATCGGCTTATTGCGAATATCAACGTCTAATTTGGCGATATCAACCATTACCGAGTTAGGAAGGGGAATAATAAGGCGCTCTATCTCAGAAGGTATTAATTCCAAAACACCGCCGCCATAATGGCGTCCTTCAAGCTCTGCACTAAGCATTGTTAATGGGTTAATGAAACATCCAACAAGCTTTTTTGCTGCCACAGTGTTTGTTGTTATTCTATATGCAGTATCTGTCGTGTAGGCTCTTATATCGTTATAAATCAATCTTGGACAATGGTGCGAGCGTTTAAGCATCCCTATTTCAGTAGAATATACGGACGGTACACTATACCAAGGAGTCCGTATTCTGCATTTATAGCGTAATGTTAAATCTTGAGATTCACCATACTCAATATACTTTTTTGCATCGATACTTAATTTATCTGTAGGTTTAAACCATATAAAATTAGTCGCATTGCCTTTTCTTTTATTCTCATCGTGCTGTTTTTGGTCATAAACAATACCTGGACAGTGTTCACTCCTGCCAAACATTGGATATGCCCATTGGCCGAGAGAATATTTTGCAACAACATCATCGGTAACAAGAAAGAATTTATTTGCACCTGTTACAATTCCCACATCAACACGCGCAATATTGTTAAACAAATGAACACTGCTATGTTCTGCAAGAGAATCAAATAAATCAATAGATTCTTTATTTACAAGGGCACGTGTCCATTTGCCTGTAACAGTTTTTCCATTTATTGGTTTCGCAGATTGAAAAGTATTCCACGGAGATTTTTCTAAAAATTCTTTATTTTTAACGGGATAAATTGCAACACCCTCTGATGGAGAAAATATATTTTCCTTTTTTTCCGCCAAGAGCAGCACTGTACCTTGTAGGGTCCCATCAAACCATATTTCTTGAGGATCAATAAGCACTACTTTTTTGCAATGCTTTCCCATGAATGTCCGCAGACCTTGTGCATGGGTAACATGGACAATCTCTGACGGAATAACCATTGCTAAACGTCCGCCGGGACGCAACAGCGCAATAGAAGCCAAGACAAAAGGAACCCATGCGTTTGTATGCTTAGTAAATTTGACCTGCAGTGCTTCAAAAATAGATTCTGAAAAATCCTGAAATGCTTTGGGAAGATATTGATACCTAATAAATGGAGGATTTCCCAATACAGCATCAAAATATTGATTTTTATTAATAATCTGGATTAGACCCCATTCAAGAAAATCCGCTTGATGGATAGTCAATTTAGAAAAATGCGAAGAAGAAACCCTCTCTGCAGCTCTTGTTGCCTCTTCTTCATCTAGCTCAAAACCGGTTACGTCAGTTTTTGAAAACCCACCAACCCGGCTCATGGCCTCGAAAAACACTCCATCGCCGCAGCTTGGCTCCAAGAGCTTTTGAGGATTTGTTTGTTGCACCCATTTTGCCAAGAACGCAGATAAATCAAGAGGCGTATAGTATCCCCCTCTTAATTTCTGTGCACTTTCATTTTTTTTAAAATTCATAATATATCCAAATGGTTACATACTATCGTCAAGGGTAATTTTGCTAAGTCCCAAAGCCTTACAGCAAGCAAGCATCCAAGCAAAACTGAAAGTTCCACGATGGAGCTTCCCTTTAATGCTACTTACGGATTCATTAACTCCAACTCTTGATAAAGCATCTACTAAGTCAGCATGTTTCAGCTGCCGCCTAACCAGCAAGGCCTTAAGTATTCTGGATGCTTCTGTCTGCAGTTCTTCTTCTGTCATCCGAGGTCCTTTCTAGTAAATTATTCTAGATTTGTAAATAGAACTTAAGTTTTATTTTAGAAACTAAAGTTCTTTTAACTTCTCAAAAATCCATCTTTAAATGTTTACTACATTTAGGCCAAAAAATTAGACTAGAAGCTAATTAGACCAAAAAAGCGCCCTTCGCATTTACCAGCAAAAGGCACTTTTTTCTCAATCATTTCAACAACGAATGGAATTGGATTACCCCCGCACTACTTTGCGGTCCAAGAGTTTTAATTCCCTTGTGTATGTCAGTTTCACCATCCGGCTTTAGGCTAAAAAGAATACGTGCATCCGGGAAGCGAGTCAACTAAACAGGCCGTGCTCTTTCGCTGTAGGGTAATTCCGGCATGTTCCCTGAACGAGCAAGAGAGCTAATTTACAACTTTTTACTGAGATCAGAATGTATCTTAAATAAGTTATTGTCCTTCCATTGATGGGCTTATCCTTGTCTTCTCACCTTTAGCGTCGTATAGTTACTTCAAACGGGAATCCGTGAGTTCATGACAGCCGGGAAATTCGCACGTCCGGTTCGCTTCTACCCGAAAGGGAAAGTGTTACGTGGAGAGTGGCGTACCACCTTGAACTCATAGGTTCCCCTTTATTTTGATATATCCCTTCGTCTCGTGAAGGTCGTTCTGCGGATCAATGTCCAGCCGCCCCGACCGGATCGCGTTCGTCGTGATGCGTACCCTGCCCTTTCCTTCCGGGGAAGCCATCTTGTCCTTGAAATTGATGCGCACGATGAGCTTGCCCGCACCCCGCCCCGGCGTGAGCCATACGTAGATAAGCCCCTCGTCGCGTTTCTGCTCTCCCTGCCCGCCGTTATCCCAATATACGGCACCCGGCTCCCTCAGCAGGGACGGAAGCCGCCGCACGTCGTCAACGGAAAGCGCATTGCCCCGCTCACGCTTGGCCGTGCGGACAAGGTGCATGATTTCGGCGTCCGCAATGGTGATCGCCGCCGTTTCCGGCGCACGGTTCGCATTGGCGGCAAGCCATCCAATCACATATCCGTCAAGACACCCCACAACCCGCCGTTCGCCTCGGGGATACCATCCGGCATCCTCCGTTACTCCACGCGCAACGCCTTCGAGCCAGCCCCCAAGTTCCCGCTCGACCTGCGGGAAGGCAAAGGCCAGTTCCGCCACCGCCGCCGCGCCAACCTCGGCAGGAAGCGTGACGAGCTTGTCCATAGCGAGCTTGGCAAGCTGCGCCGCCCGGTCGGTGTTCCCCGGATTGTAGGCCCACCCCGGATCGATGCCGTCGGGGACTTCAACCACATCCCCGGTAGCCGGATTGATCCACGTCACCGTGCCCCCGTCTTCCGGGGCATCGCTCACCTTCCAGCCATACCGCCGCATGTCGTCCAAAGACACGCTCATGGCGTCGCAACGGCACTTCCAGCCGTTCGGGGGGTAGTGCGTCCTCCACCACGGATGGTCGATCGGCAGGATGGTCCCGTGCCAGCGGCGGTGCCGGGGCCTGATCCTGCTGTCGAGGATCCCCGTGTAACGCAAATACGGGAAGGCGTCCTTGACCGCTTGCTGCTGCTCCCAACGCCCCTCGGCAAAGGACACGCTCATGTTCGTGTCGAATATGGTTTCGAGCCGCCGGACGCTGCCGAGCCGCACGGTGCGCCGTTCCCCGGTCTTCGGGTCAACGGTGGTAGTGTCGCCCCACCAGCCTTTTTCCTGCAACACGGGGATGAGCCCGCGCTTGAAGTCGTCGAACGTCCTGCCGCGTTCCATCGCGTCCACAAGCGCGGTGTGGATGTCCTTTACGATGTCGAACCCGGCGGAACGGGCCACGGTAAACCCGGCCTGATGCTGCTCCTGCCAGACGGACGCCCAATGCTCCGAGGGAAAGAGGTTCGTGCCGCGCCGCCTGAGCGCCCTGACCGCCTCGTCGAACGGGGTGGAAGGGAAACTACGCCCTTCCATTGCCGCCGCCCTTCACGCGCTGCTCGAACATGGCAAAGGAAAGGGAACGGGCCAACGGCGCCGCGTCCTGTTCCTTCAGGACGCCGGGAAGCCCGGCAAGAAAATCCTCATAGGACGAACACCGCCCGGCAAGCGCGAGGATTGGATTGACCAACGGCGATACCAGCGGCTCCCATCCGTCCAGTTCTTCCTGCACGGCAAGGCTGATCGGATCCAGCGCGGGGGCGGGCTGCGGAGGCTGGACGGCTTGCGCGGCCTTGTACGGCGCAGGAGGAACGGGCGGCATACCCTCCGGGAGTTCAGGCGAGGACGGCAAGGACGGCTTCATCCCGATAACCTCGGCACCCTTCGCGGGTTCGGGGACGCCGAGCCTGTCACGGATGACGGACACCTCAACCAAGTTCGGGGCGACGGCGGCGAGCTTCACGATGTTGTCCACCAGCGCGCTCACATCCTCCTTTTCCTCACGGGCGACCTTGAGGGCGGGATACCGCTTGCGGGGGCCAAGGTTCAGATCGATGAGGGGCCGCACCAAATCGCGGTTGAGCGTCGCGGAAAGCTGCGCGGCGTCCGACGCCTCGATGTCTTCCCTGACCTTCTCGTGGGCGTTCGCCGTGCCGACATGCTGGCCGACGTCCGTGGTCCCCGTCTGGCCCAACACGACCTTGGAAATCTGCTTGTCGAAATAGGACGCCATGCCCTCGAACACGGTCACGTTCCCGCGCACGTCCGTGGACTGGAATTCGATCTGCATGTTCGCGGGGATGATCGCCGCCGCGTCCTGCGCGATGTTGCGGACGGCGCGGAGGAGCTTTTCCTTCTCGTCCGGCGTGGCGTGGGCATCATACCGCCCGAGCCGCAGCGGGAAGCCGAAGACCTGCGCGAACTGCACCCACGACTTGATGCCGAAATTCTTGAAGAGATAGTACCACGCCACGGGCCGGGCGAGCCCTCCCCTGATAGGGAGCCCGCTCTTGCTCTTGTGGACGTGGGTGATGAACTTCGCGGGCGCGAGGGGCTCGGGGAGGCCGTTTTCGCCCTTGAGCCGGAGCGTCACGCCGTCCAGACGGTCGAACTCGAACCACCGGGGATCTCGCCAGAGGATCGAGGAGGGATACCACGCCTTCCCTTCCGTATCCCACAGGATTTCACAGGCGGAAAAACCTTTGCCCACGGCGTCGAGGATATCCTGCATGGCGTTGGCGAGGACGCCCGTGCTCAGGAAGTCGCGCACGAGATCCGCCGCCTTCACGTCCTCGGCGGCATCGGATGCCGCCTCAACCGTCACGGGGAGGCCCGACACCTGCAACTTGCGCGTGGAAAGGACCGAACGGTAGTGGAGATCCTTCTCTTCCATCTCCTCGGCAAGCTCAAGATAGGCCACGGCGTCGCCCTGCTCGGCGGCAAGCAGCAAGGCGGCGAGACGGCGCGGAGAAAGGTTCTGCGCCGGATGCCCGGACAGGATTTGCCGGACCCCCGTTACCGTCGGGGCGGCGACCTCTTCCACAAGCCTCGTTTTGTCTATCGGGTTCCCGTCGGCATCATACAGCGTCGGCATTACCATGCTCCTCTTGCATCGTCGTCATCGTCCATCCCATAAAAGTCGTCCCGCGCATTGCCCGCCGGGGTATAGCCATACTCGAATCCTGGGGAACTCGACGCGGAGACGGCAAGGAAACAGGCCCATGTCCGGTCGGCGTGCCCGTCCGAATCCGAGTCCGCGACGAACCGGGGCGTTCCCGTCGGCCCGCTCACCTTCCTCAGCTTGTGGAGGTCGGCCCGGAGCGCCTGTACGCCCATGGGGATGCGCATCTTGCGCTCCTCGAACGCCTGTTTGCCGAGCGTCGCCAAGGCCAGCTTGTTTGTCGCCGTGAACAGCACGCCCTCGACGCAAGATGCGCCGTGGCGCCGCTGCGCGTCTTCAAGCGGCTTCTCGCCCATGCCCGTCTGGTCCATGCAGCAGCGGGCCACGTTGTACCGGGCGAAGACATCATCAAGCAGCGCATCCTGTTCTGCGAAGGTCGCCCCCCGGCGCTCGATGACTTCCCGAGTCCAGAGCACGTCGCCCACCTTTTCCAGAACCCAGATGACGAACAGGTCGCGCCGCCGGCCGATGTCCACCCCAATGAAGCACGGCCCGCCGCAGGAATGGGAAGGGTTCCCCGCCTCATCGTCCTCGGCATCGGTGATGAGCGAAAAAGGAAGCCATGCCGTGGACTCGTCCAGCCATTGGAGTTCATATTCCTGCGCCCATGCGTCCGGGTCGCCGCAGCCTTTGCGGAGGAGTTCAAGATTGCGATCCAGCTCCTGCGAAACGGCTTGGTAAATATCCACGACATGCCGGGACCATACGTTGTCGTCATCATCCTCTTTCCCGCTCATAAGCTCATAGAATCGGTTCCCTTTGCCGTTCGGCGTGGAAACGATGCGGAGTTTCAAACCGTTTTTCGAGACGACGGGAAAAAGGGCCTTCCAGATCTTCTTGCTGTCCCGATGGAAAGCGAACTCGTCGAGAAGCAGATTGGCGGAAAAGCCGCGCGCGGTATCCGGGTTCGCGGGGAGCGCCGTCACGCGGGAGCCGCCCCGGAAGGCGACTTCCATAGCCTTGCATTCCGTGCGTTCGCCAAGCCTGAACCCCGAAGGGAGGCCACGGAAAGCGGCGTCCAGCGCACGGAGATGAAGCCCGACGCCCTCCTCGATGGCCTCCCGCGCCTGACGCTCGCCGCGAGACAGGATGAGCCAGCGCGTGCGGCGCCCTTCCATTTCCGCCCGGATCATGTCGAGCACGATTTCAAGCGTCGCTACGAACGTCTTGCCGGACTGCCGGGAAAACATGCCGATCTTGAAACGGGAATCGTCCTCAAGCCAGCGCGTCTGATAGGGAAGGAGGATCGGCCTACTTTTCACCGCGATAGACCGCCATGACAGCTTCAAAGTCCCGCTGTGCGTCCGGTCCGCCCTCTCCCAATGAAGGCTCCACCTTCTGCGTTTCCTTCCAGCCCATACGGACCTTGGCCCAAAAGATGAGGGCGGTGGTGTCGCCGGATATCGCCTTATCGAAAAGCCGCTTGCCGATCTTGGCGTTGGCGACCGCCCTGCCCTGCGCCAATTCATGGCTGTACAGGCGCTGCATCGTCTCCACACACATGCCGATGGTCGCGGCAATGTCCTCGTGGGGGACGCCGTACTGCGACATGGACTGCACCACCCCGGCTTCCTTGGGGCTGTATGCCTTTTGTGGCCTTCCCCGTGGGGCTTTCTTCTCTACAGGCGGCATAGGATTTCCCTCTCAATCGTTTTGGCGATATGGCCCATCATCACGGGCGGGACCATGCGCCCGAGGCGTTCCCACTGCTGCGCATATGTCCCCGTCAGGATGAAGTCGTCGGGGATGGACATGATCCGCCGCAATTCCGGAATGGTGAACTTCCGGTCTTCAAGCGGGTGGCTGTTCCCACAGGCGGAAGGGTTCCCATTCATCTGACAAACCGTCCCGCAGGGGGCGTATAGGCTCTCCCGGCGCAGGTTGAAGTAGGAACCGTTCATCACCGAGGCGCCCGTCAACGGCTTGCGCGGGTCACGCGGAAGCAGGGAAAGCACCTTCCCCCATTTGTAACGGCGCCCGTCCTCAAGCAGTCGGGCAACCTCCTGCGGGTCGTTCTCCAAGCCCTCGAACGCATCCCGCAGCGTGTACACATAGGAGAGAGGCTTCGGGTAGACGGGTTCCCGGTTCAGGTCCTCGCGTACGCCGATGAAGATCAGCCGCTCCCGGCTCTGCGGGACGCCGAGGTGCTGCGCGTTGAGTACCGCGGCCTTCACGCGGTAGCCGCATTCCTTGAGGGCGCGCAGGATGAGCTTGAAGTAGCCCTTGGCCGTCCCGATGGTGAGACCTTTGACGTTCTCCGCGACGAATACCTTGGGCCGGAGCCCTTTGAGCAGCCGCGTGTACTCGAAAAAGAGATCGTCCACGCGCTGCGCCTTGTCGCTGTAGGCGTGGGACTTGCCCCATCCCTTTTCGCGCTTGCCGCAAAGAGAGAACGCGCAGCACGGCGGGGAACCGTCGAAGAGGTCTATCTCTCCGGGCCGCTTGCCGACGATTTCAAGGATGCTCTCCGGCGTGACCTGCCGGATGTCCCGCGTGTCCAGATAGACGCCGGGATGGTTGAGCCGATAGGTCTTTTGCGCTTCCGGGATGAACTCCGAGGCGTACAGGACGCGATACCCCGCCATCCGATAGCCGAGGCAGCTTCCCCCGCCGCCGGAAAAGGTCGAGACGACGGAGAGCCCGTTGGCAGGCACCTCCTCAATCTCCCGCATGAGGGGGACGCGGTACGGGGGTTTGCTACCACTCATAGCCGCACTTCGGGCACTGGTGGGTGGTCTTGATGCCCTCGTCGAACTCGGGGAACGACTCGGGAACGGCGGGCGGCTCGGGCTCGGCGGCGTCCTTCAAGATGTCGTCGAGTTCCAAAAGTTCATGCCCGGTCAGCAGCAGATCGTAGTCCAGTTCCTTGAGGTCTTCGAGTTCGAGCTTGAGCAAGCCGTCATCCCATGCCGCCCACTCCGCCGACTTGTTGGCCATGATGCGGAACGCCTTCACCTGCGCGTCCGTCAGATCGTCCGCAAGGGCAACGGGCACCTCGGACAAGCCGAGCTCGAAGGCCGCTTTCAACCGCAAATGCCCGTCAATGACGCTGCCGTCGGACTTGGCGACAACGGGGATACGAAACCCGAACTCCCGGATGCTCGCCGCCATCCTCTCGACCTGCTCGTCATTCTTGCGCGGGTTCCGGGCATAGGGAACCAGACGCTCCACAGGCCACATTTCGACAGTCAGATCCATTTTGATAACTCCGAAAAATCTACAGCGTGAAGAACTTCATGATGAGCGCGCCGAGGCTGCCGGCCGCAGCAGCCACGCCAGCAAGGACGGACAGCCCCCCGGCGCGCTTGTTCTCGGCAGCTTCAAGCGCGGCGATACGGACATCCAGTGCTGCAAGGCGTTTTCCATGATCCTTGAGCTGCGTTATCACGATGTCGTCGAGACGCTGGTTGGTACCCGCGACCTCGGCCTTGAGCCCGGAAAGCTCGGCCTTCACTTCCCCGATCTCGCGGACAAGCTGCACGTCGTCGTTCATCGCCCCGCCTCCACGCCCTTGATCCACAGGAGCAGGTTCCCGGCCTCGCCAGTGGGCAGGTGTACCCACTCACCGGGCTCGGTGAACGTCTCGCCCCGGTAGGTGTAGGACCATTCACCCGTCACGACGGCCCCCGGCGTCAGTGGAGCCGGGCTTGTCACGGCTGTCGGTTCCGCCCATCGAGCGCACCCACTCGCCGCCAGCGTCATCACGAACAGCAGCACGATCAGCCTCGCGGCGTTCGCCATACCGTTGACGCAGCCACAGCTTGAGGAGCCCGGCGAGCGATGAAAGGAACTCAAGGACGGCCCGCACATCACTTCCCCGTCACGGCCTTGACTTCGGC